>Ga0306921_10008354_pt1 | contig 10941 bp, 12 predicted proteins | sample sta12Cox44000080_FD_203760 | JGI IMG/M metagenome (GOLD analysis project Ga0306921, IMG submission 203760) | Lab enrichment of tropical soil microbial communities from Luquillo Experimental Forest, Puerto Rico - statoxic.12C.oxic.44.000.080 (v2)... | ecosystem: Environmental > Terrestrial >... | reverse complement strand
CTCGACACATACGTGGCTGTGCGGTTGCGCCGGTGGTTGCGGTTCAAGCACAAGGGCAGGCGACGCAAGCGCGGGAGCTATCCACTCTCGCACCTCTACGGGTACTTCGGGCTCGTACGTCTGACCCGACTCGGCCGCCGCCCGTCGTGGGTGAAGGCGTGAGGTCTTGTCCGAGAGCGCAGTGCGGGAAATCCGCCTGCTGCGTTCGATGACCGGGGTGTGGAAACGGAGCCATGGTCGAGCCACTAAGGCACCGCCAGACTGAAGCCATTCGTGGTCCGTCGAAACCATCGACCGCCCGTGACCCTTAGTGCGCCCAGCCGGCCGATGACGCGCCAAGCCGAGCTGCGGCCTGGTGAAGGTGTTCTTCAACCGGGCGACCGGGGAGCGGCGCTATATTGCCGGAGAAGACTGCGGAAGTCGCCGAAGCTAGGCTGGGATCTTTTCCACGGCGCCGGACAGGGCCCGGCCCAGCGCCGGAAACGGATAGGGCCCCAGCCGCAGAAAAATCAGGCAACCGGCAGCCAGCAGGATCATGGAGATCGCAAAGGCCGGCGTATAGGAATGAAACCGGTCGAAGCTCGCCCCGCTCAACGCCGGACCAATGCCGACACCGAGCGCAAAAATCCCAAACATGGTCCCATAGAGTTTTGCGTAATCACGCAGCCCGAAATAGCGGTTGGTGAAGAACGCCATCAGGTCGATCTCGGCGCCAATGCCGAGCCCGCAGACGATAGCGCCGAGAAACGGCGCAAACCCTGCGGCACCGCTCGTCAGGATGCCGATGCCGACCATCGGTAGGATAAAGAAGGTGATCGCCACATAGGGACCCCAGAACCGGTCGAGGCACCAGCCGGACAGGACCCGGCCGAAGATCAGCGCGAACCCGGTTCCCGACAATGCCGCGGTTGCGACCTGACGTGGCAGCCCGCGGTCGGTCAGCAGCGGGACGATATGCGTCAAGGTGCCGTTGATCGCGATGACGTCGAGGAAAAACGCGATGGCAAGCCCCCAAAAAGAGCCAGGAACGCAGTGCCTCGGCGGCGGCGACCCCGGGCACCGCCGCAGCGGCGCCAGCCGCCTGCTGGAGACGCCACACGCCGGCGACAAAATCGGGCGGCTCACGTAGGAACAACGCGACCGGCGGAAACGCGACCACCAGGACGCCGATGGCCAGTCCCACATAGGCCAGGCGCCAGCCGACGGCATCGATCAGCAGGGCTGCGACCTGTGGCACCAGCGCCACGCCAAGGCCGACGCCTGCCGTGCCGATGCCAAGAGCCAGGCCGCGTTCGCGGTCGAACCACTGGGCGATCACCGCGGCGTAGGGGATCGGCGACTGAACTCCGCCGACTAAGCCGGTCAGCACGAAGATCAGAAAGCTCAACAGCAGCGGCGAGGCCTGCAGCAACCCGTAGGACACGGTGGCCAGCGCGTAGAGCAACAGGCCGGGCAGCATGATCCGCCGGGCACCCCAGCGATCGACCAGCCAGCCGATGACCGGAAGGACAATCGCGGCGATCGTCACGTGAACCGTCAGAGCCGCAGAAAACGCCCCACGGCTCAGCCCGAGATCTTCGGTGATCGGCTTCAGAAACACGCCAAAGGTAAAGACATTGATCGGACCCGCGCCGACCAGAAGGCCGCAGACCGTCGCGAACACGACCCACCAGCGATTGCGGTAAAGGCCAGCCATCCAGCACCCCTCGATCGGCCAGGGTCGACCCGGCCGATGGCGATAACTTTCTCACCGCTTGGGCCGAACTTCCAGGTCCAGCCCACATGGATTGGTGGCACCCGGTCGCTTCGCCGCTGCGCGACCCGAGCGGACCCTGGCGCGGCAAGCGCAAGTCTGGTCTAAGAGCGCTCGCACTGTCGAAAACACGACTCGATGCCGGCGATCGTAGGATGCGTCCTGACAACGGTACCATTTGCCTGATCTTGCATGCTGTCATCTGGGCGCAGCTTCGCCGCAATCGGCGCCGCATCGACCGTCCGGTACATCATCGCCCTGCCTCATTGAGGAGCTCGACTGCGTTGAGGTGGTCGCGCACGATGATGTCGAGAATATCTGACGGCGGTGCACTGCCTTCCGCCGTCAGCAGGCGGCCGGGCCGCTCCGGCGCGCGGCCAAAAGCCGCACGGCGCGGCCAGACCGAATTCCGCGAGATGCCGCCGCGCCGTTTGCAGCTGACGGCGCAGGCCGTCGGCATCGTGCATATGGTGGATGGCGCCGAGATAAACCTTCGCGTCCGGCGCCCGCAATCGTTCGAGAGGCGCGAAAAAGGCGTCGTCCGCAGTGCCGAGCGTCGGTAGATGCAAGAAATCGACGCGGCGTCCGGAGGCCGCAATCGCCGCGTTCAAGAGCATGACGGTGCCGCCGAGATCGGTAGGCTGGCGCGATGGCCAGCCGCTCAGGGTACCGAAGCAGCCGTGATACCCGAGCGCGACCTCTTGCGGAATGGCGGGCGCGATATCAGCCACCGGCGCAACCAACCGCGCGGCCAGCGTCTCGGCTGCCGGCCCGCCCTCGCGCGCCAGCGCTGTGTCGACAAGGCGGTTCTCGACCGCGAGGTCCCATTGGATCGCCAGCTCCTGCGGCGTGATAAGGTGTCCTTGACCGGCGCCGGCGCCGAGGACGCGATCCTCGTCAAGAACGGCGCGCTGATGGCGATACCGAAGCATGCTCCAATCGGTCCGACACAGGGTTTTGCCGGTATTTTCCCGCAGACTAGGGAAATGGGCGCTAACCGGTCGACACGGCAGTCGTTAGCGTGACCGCGATCGAACAGGGGAGTTCGACCCCGACGCGGTCCTTCACCCTCACCATCGAATGACCCAACCTGTTACGCCGCCGCGTGCGCCGCCTGCCGCTGCACCCAGCGCTGCACGCGTGTGTCCTCGCAGACGGCCACGTTGAACCGCATCCACGGCGAGCGCTCGAGATGCGGACGGAAAACCGTGCCAGGCGCGAGCATGATGCCGTCGCGCTGCGCTTCTTCCGCCAGCCCCAGTGAATCGTCGATATGCGGGAATCGTGCCCATAGAAACATGCCGTCAAGGGGCTCCGTGAATAATTCCAGTCCGATGCGTTCAAAGGTACGGACTACATTGATCCGTGCCTCACCTAGTCGCTCGTGCAAGCGTGAGAGATATTTTCGGTAATGGCCGTCAACCAGCATGAGATAGATGAGCCGCTCGGTGAATGGTGAGGTGGTGATGCTGGTCAGCATCTTGATGTCGGCGAGTTCGTTGGCGATGTGCCGCGAGCAAGCGACGAAACCGACGCGCAGGCTGCCCGACAGTGTCTTGGAAAAGCTGCGCGCATAAATCACGCGGTTGAGCTGGTCGAGCGTCGCGAGCCGAGGTGTCGTCTTCACTTGCAGGTCGCAGAAAATGTCATCCTCCACGACAGTGAAGTTGTGCCGCTCGGCGGCCTGCAATACCTTGAACGCCACATGAGGGCTCATGTCGGTTCCAGTCGGGTTCTGCATCACCGACTGGGTGAAATAGACCTTCGGTCGGTGGGCGACGGCGAGATTTTCGAGAATGACGACGTCCGGTCCGTCGGGATTGCGCGGCACCGCCAGCATTTCGACGCCCTGCAGGCGCAAATTGCCGAACATGTTGTAATAGCCAGGATCGTCCACCAGTGCCGCATCACCGGGTCTGAGCAAATAGCGGATAACCAGCTCGAGCGCCTGACTGGTGCCATGCGTCAGCAGGATCTGGCCTGGATCAGCGGTGATGCCGAGCCCGGCCAGCATCAGCGCGAGATGCTCGCGCAGCGGCAGATAGCCGAATGGGTGCCCGTATTCGGTTAGATAGGCGCCGTTCTTGCGCGCGAGCACGTTGAGATTCTGGCGGATGCCGGCCTCGTCGAGCCACGAATTCGGCAGCCACGGACCGCCGGCAAGGAGGACATTTTCGTCCGGCTCCAGAGAGCGGCGGATCAGCCAGACTAGCTCCTCGTTGCGCTTGTGGCTATCGGACGGGGCGGGCGTCGCTTCCGCTGGGGTGGACGCGGCCGCAGTGTAGAAGCCGGCGCCGCGGCGGGACTGCAGACACCCCATCGCGACCAGGCGATCGTAAGCCTCGACCACCGTGGAGCGGCTGACCTTGTAACTCTCGGCAAAATTGCGGATCGACGGCAGCTTGGTGCCTGGCCGCAGGTGCCGATCATCGATTTGCCGCTTGATGCCCGTCACGATCTGGTCGGCGAGCGGCTGACCGCTGTTCCGACTAACGGTTAGCGAAAGCATGCCGGTTCTCGCCTCTCGTCGGATTGGCCTGGTCGCTGGACCAATACAGTTACGCTCACTGACGTTCAAACTGTCTCTTACTATGCCGATAAGTGTTCCCCACTATGTCATGCGTGTCAAGCGGAGACGGTGGTCGCTCAATCTCGGCGCGGCACGCGACAGCAACCTCTACGAAAGGAGAAATCCAATGCCGCTCATTCAGGTTCGCGTCATCAAAGATGTGTTCAGCAAGGAACAGAAGCGCCAGATCATCGGCAAGCTGACCGATACGATGGTCTCGATCGAGGGCGAGAGCATGCGCGGCGTCACCTGGTGCCTGGTCGAGGAGGTGGAGAGCGGCGACTGGGGGATCGGCGGCAACGCTCTGACCACTGCCGACGTGCACGCTCTGGCACGCGGAAAGGCTGCGTGACGACGCGACCTCGGGTCGCGGCATGCCGCGCCCGGACCATCCACGATGGTCCGGGCGCCTTGCGCTCGGCTGGGGGTCACGCGTGGACACCATCCCAGAAGAAGGATTGAAAAGATGATCGAGGAACCACGCGGGCGCATCGATTACGATGAGTGCGGAGCCGGTCCGACCATTGTGCTGGTGCCGGGATCATGCAGTACCGGCGCCGCATGGCGACCCGTGATGGCTACTTGGAATAGCCAGTTTCGCTGCATAACCACCAGCCTCCTCGGATACGGCGGAACTGTCGAGCGCCGCACAGCTTACGATCCTGATATTTCGCATGAGGCCGAGATACTGGAATCGGCCGTTCGCAAGGCCGGTGATCGCGTGCATCTGGTCGGTCATTCCTTTGGCGGCCTCGTAGGGCTGGCCGTGGCGTTGCGCCACCGAGTTTCTCTGGCGAGCTTGGCGATCCTAGAGGCACCAGCACCGGAGGTGCTGCGAGACCGCGACGAGCAGCCGCACTACCGCGCGTTTCGCCAAATGACAGAGGCTATTTCGCCACCTTTGCCCGCGGGAATGCGGAAGCCATCGCAAGAATGATCGACTTTTACGGTGGCAACGGCACTTATGCCTCGTGGCCACCCCGAGTGCGGGCCTACGCCGTCCAGACGACACCAGTCAACATCCTCGATTGGGCGAGTGCGTATAGTTTTTCCCTGTCAACCGCATCGCTGGCGGCCGTCGATATCCCGACCCTCGTGGTTCGCGGCGGAGCAAGTCATCCGGCTGTGCAACGCGCCAATGCGCTCCTCAGCGAGTGCATGAGCAATGCAACGCTTGCCACGATCGACACGGCCGCGCATTTCATGATTGCGACACACCCAGGCGAGGTGGGTTGCTGATTGGTCAGCACGTACATCGGGCCGAACCGGTGTTCAATGCGGCGGTAGCGGTCCGCGAAATCGCGGCTATTGGCACATCTCATCTCACTACTTAATGTCCCGACTCTGGTTCTCCAAAGAGTTGCGGCTTACAGAGAGCAAGGGGTAAGGATGAGTTCGGTCGGTCCCCTAGTTGACGATGACGAGGCGAGCGCGGAGATCCGCGCCATTTACAGTGATATCCGTGCAACCCACGGTGTCGGGATCATCAACTTCTGGCGGGCGCTTGCGAAAGATCCTCCGACGTTGCGCCGCATGTGGGACACCTTCAATTCGACCATGGCGCCGGGCGCTCTCGATCCTTTGACCAAGGAGCTGGTCTTTCTTGCGGTGAGTGCAACTAACGGCTGCGCCTACTGCACTGCGTCGCACGGTACCGCTGCTAAAACACAGGGCATGTCGTCCGAAATGATGGAGGAACTGATGGCGGTCGTGGGCTTGGCCAACGAGGCCAACCGGCTTGCAGCTATCTATCGGATCCCCGTCGACGACCGGTACGAGGCGCTGCTCGACGAACTCGCCCAGCTGCGCGAGATCGACCGCCGTCGTGCCATCGCGGAGCGGGCGCAGATTAACCTCTCACGATATTTCGCTCCGAAACTGGCTGCGTTGCTGGCCGTGCGTGACGAGGCGCTGGGCGCGGTACGGCGGCAAAACATAGCCGTATTGTTCGCGGATATCGTCGGGTTTACGTCGATTTCCGAGACGATGCCACCCGAATCAGTGGTGGCGATGCTACGTCAATACCACGCACGGATGACAGCAGAGATCGTCGCCTGTGAAGGCACCGTCGAGAAATATATCGGCGACGAGATTTTCGCAGTGTTTGGGGTGCCGACGCCGGGTGACCACGATGCGGAGAACGCGCTCCGATGCGCGGAACAAATGCTGAAGGCGCTTGATCAATGGAACGAGGAGCGCGGCAAGCTTCAAGAGCCCCCGCTCACGATCGGGATCGGGCTCAATTACGGTCCAGTCGTGATCGGCGACGTCGGTAGCGTGCACAGCATGTAGTTCACCGTCATCGGCGACACGGTGAACACGGCGAGCCGCCTCCAGGCGTTGACTCGCGACTTAGCGACCCCGCTTGTGGTCGGCGATCCGTTGGTTCGTGCGGTCGGCACCGAATCCGGAGCCGATGCGGCGGGGCAGCTCAGGCGATTGCAAGACAAGGGCGAGCACCTCCTGCGCGGCCGCCGTGAATTGGTACGGATCTGGACCCGTGCCGATGGTGATCACACCCTTGCCGCGGCGGAACTCGGTCATGTTGCGCGGTGACCGCGACTTGCCAATATCCATTCGGCTGCCCGGCCAAGATTGGGGGATGGCACAAGGACGATGGCGCTGATTGACAACAGTGCCCGCCAGCGCCGGGGTATCAGCGATCTACGACGGCACCCGCAAGACCTGCGGTGTCGACTAAGTAAACAATTTCTGGCAGCGCTCGCCAGTGACCCGGCAATACTAATGCCCCGCTCGGTTACAGCGGGCAGCAGAATGGGCCAGCAAAGGACCTCCCGACCCGAGCCGCCATGCCACCGACACCACGAGCATACCACGACGGTCTAAGTTGACAATGCCGCGATGTGACATCGGGGAAAGACCCGCACGATCGATACCCGGCCCCACGGAGGAAAACATCGGACGGGGTTACCAGAAGCGCCGCCGTCCTTTGCGCCCCTACAGTGTAGGCGATATACCCTTCATCCGCTCACAATGCGGTCTCAGGCCGGCTTTGGCGTGCAGCCGCCGGTACTGCTCGCCTACGCTTTGTGAGGTGGCGATGAAGCTCAGCTTGTAATATTCCTGGCCAATTCGCGAGCGGCCATCGAGGACCGTGCAAAAGGCTTCCTTGGAGAGCTTCTGGGCCAGCGCCATATCGCCGCGTCGGGCAGCGAGATCGGCGCGCAACGACTGAGCGGTGATCAAGGCGCTGCCACTCTCTCTCGCGCCGCGCTCGGCGGCCGCCTGATAGACGAGGTCGGCGATTGTCGCATTGCCGCGGCGCTCCAAAGCCTTGCCGTAGAGCAGCAAAATCGACGGTCCGTTGGCGTCCCAGACGGTCTCGTCGACGGAAATGATCGCTTGATCGAGCAAAAGCGTGGCGATACCCGGCAACCGGTTCTGCAATGTGATGTCGGCGGCGATCTGCAAGGCAAAGGCCTCGAGGTCCGAACCCCGTGCCAATCGCAGCGCGCGCGACAGCCAGTCCAGCGCTTCTCCCGTGCGGCCAAGATGTTGCGCGGCGTTTGCCAGATGGAGCATGTCGACCGCGACATAACGATCGTCCCTCTCGGCCGCCGCGCGGTTCAGCACCCGCAGCCCGGCGGTGCGGGCGTGCCGATAGTCACCGACCGATGTCAGAAACCAGGTAAAGGTTCCTTCGCTCGCGGCGGTGCCGATCTTGCGCCACTCGCGGAGCAGCCGGTAGGAACGGCTGTAGTCGCCGGTTGCCAGTGCAAGATTCGCCGCGGCGCTGAGGTAGTGAAGGTGGGTGTCCTTCCAGCTATCCGCTACCTTGATCAGATCGGGGTCCTCCGCCAATGCCGTCGCCGCATTGTAGTCTCCACTGGAAATCAGGGTCACCAAAAGGTCGATCTGAACCTCGGCGCGGGCTTGCCGGACCGCGGCCGAGTCGCCGTCGGCGGAGAGCGCCTTGATGATCAGCTGATATTTCTGTGCAGCTGCAGAAAATTCGTGCTCGGCACAATATCGCGAGTTGATGAAACCGACGGCTGCATCGACATCCTTGACCAGGTCGCCGGCGATATAGTCGGGGGAGTGGTTGCTGAGCCTGCCGAACAGATCTTCCTCGCGCTCACGGTAGTCGAACATCTTCGGGCTCAGGCCCAATAAATTCACTGCTCCCGCCGGCACATCGGTGCCCGTGCGCCGCTCGGCGACGGCCGCGTAGGTCCGTGTGGACGGCTCGAAACGAACGAGGGCGGTGACGAACCGCGCGGGGCAATGCATGCATTCGCTGAAGCGCCTGTCGTCCTCGGCGCTGACCAGGACGGCGAAGGGCACGCCCCCTCCAAACCGCAACAGCCTGTATCCCCCATCGCCAAGGCTGTCGCCCAAGTTCCAAACCCGGCCGGTCGCGGGATCGAAAATCCGCAGTGTCATAAAGTGGCCGGACCCGACGGACGTAGACACCCCGATCTGCACGCCGGAGCCGTTATCGTCGATCAGGCGGATTTCAGCTGGAGAATGGGGCCAGCCATCGAGTTCAAAGCTGTAAAAGTCGACCCCTGCCGGTCCGCGCTCGATCGCGACTAGAAGAAGCTTGGCCCTGTCTTCAACGTCGAATTGAAGAAATCGAGCCGCCGGGGAACCGCAGGCTTCCAGCGAACACGGGCGGCTCGCCAGAGTTTCCGCCGCGGGCGAAGCGGCAAGTATGCCGCCTTCCGATTCAACGGTCGTGGCATCATCATCGCCAGCGTGCATCACTCGGGATAGGCTCGCTGCGATGGGTGAATCCGCGGCCGCGCGCATCGGCGAGAGCTGCTCGCTGGTGACCTTGAATTGATCTTCGACGGGCTGCGGTTTCGCCGCCCCGAAAATCCACCTCCCTCCAGTGGTGAGTCCATGCAAACCCGCTCCGCCTTGGGCCGGACCTACGCATTCCCGATCCGCGAGGATGTCCGGTTCCAGGACGGCTTGGCCCTGACCGCCAAGGCGCATTGTCGGTAAATGTCGCTCCGGTTAACGGTTGAAGCCGAGAGCGTCTTACTGCCTCTTTGCGATACTTCAGCGACTGGCAGTACGGTGCAGTGTCAGCACGAGAAGGACGTAATCGACCCACCCTCGATTATAGAATTTTTCAAGGAGCATCCCTCCGATATACCCCTGGTGGGCACCGTCGAGGTGATACGCATGCAAGAGGCGATCGCACTCCTCATCCGACCGGGTAGGCACGTGGTAGCGCTCACTCAGAACCACCCAGGCGAGCACGGAGAGCCTGCCGCGTGCAACATGGCTTCTAGAGGCGCCCGCTGCAATAGCAAGGAAAAGTGCAAGGAATGCATGAACTGTTGTATCTCAGGATTTGTCGGCGACACCTCGGGTCGAAACAGTTCATCGATGATCACGACCACGCCTCCTGTCCGTAGTGACTAGCCCAATGGTGAAGAGTTGCCGCCACGTTGGCGGAGTGGCCGAGCGATTCAATGGCGACAATCGCATCATACTGACGCTGGAGGCGATCATAACTCTGCAACAACGCCCGTGATTTCGACTGATGCAGGCGCGCCAATGCCTGCCGAGCAACGGCTCGTTGCACATCGCTCAGCGTATAGCCATCGACTGAAAGTGTCGGGGCTTGACGCGCCACGAAGACGGCAAAGCCCCCATAGCCGCAGCCGGCATCGGCGACCAGCCGGGCCCCCGCCTTGTCCACCCACCGGTACGCTTCGCGGAATTGAATGAAAGGATCCTGATCCAGATGCTTGTGTACGGTCAAATGGTGCAGATGGTCGCCTAAATCATACGGATTATCGGGCTGTGTATGGACACGATACATCTGATTGTAAAACTCTCGCAGGAGATGCTCGGTAGACATCTGACCTCTAAGGTTTTCCGTCCTGCTCCTCCACCATGGGCGCGGTCATGCGTCCCAGGACGTCCAACTGATGGGCGATGTACACGAGTGCACCCTGTTCGATCTGGGCATGGCGCTGGGCTACCCAGTCGCCTAAGCGCTCTGCGTCCAGGTGGGGATGCCCGGTGAGCACCAGGTCGATTGTGTGGATGATGTCGTGCAGGAAATAGGCCTCATCTGCGGGGTAGCCGTTGACGCCGGCGAAAACCACCCAATCGGAGCCGCCGGCAGCGAGTACCTCCACCGCAGCCGTCCGGAGATGGGCAAGCAGACGGCGTCCGGCGCGACTGTCTCCAGACGGCTTGCCGTCCAGCACACGTTCGTCGATCGCCCGATGGTAGCAGGCCTCGACAGCTTTATCGAACTCCGCGTCGCTCTCCGGCTGGAAGACAGTACCGCCGTCAAAGGTAGTGGGGAAATACAGCAGTCCGCCTGGGTGCACCAGAGAACAGAGGCCGGGCAACGTCGTGGGCATATCTATCAAGTCGAGAAAGGCCTGCCCGATCAGCACGTCCCAGACCCGCCGGCCGTGCTCGCGAGCCATGAAATGCCCCACATCGATCGCCTCGGTTTCTATCGTGATGTGCTGCCCCGCCTGCCACACATGCAGCTGTCCCTGACGGTTCTCGTTCACCTCAAACCCCCGCTCGCGAGCCCACTGGCAGAGGCGGCGGTGGGCTTCCGCCAGCAGCGCGGGCGCCCGGTCGATAGCCGTGTAGGTGGCGTGGGTCAGCACATCGC
>Ga0306921_10008350_pt1 | contig 10945 bp, 10 predicted proteins | sample sta12Cox44000080_FD_203760 | JGI IMG/M metagenome (GOLD analysis project Ga0306921, IMG submission 203760) | Lab enrichment of tropical soil microbial communities from Luquillo Experimental Forest, Puerto Rico - statoxic.12C.oxic.44.000.080 (v2)... | ecosystem: Environmental > Terrestrial >... | reverse complement strand
GATGAAAGAAGCTGTCGACGATGCTGTAGTAGAGGCCGATGAATTTCTTTTTGACCACAGGCCTGTGCTGTTTCGCGGCCTCGTCGGCTCGGCGGATGCTCTCCACTCCGAGACGGGTCACCGTGTGATGCCAATTGGAATCGCCCGGCGGCGCAAAACTCCAGTCCGTCAAGGCTTCTCGCCAACCATAGTGCAGCAGGCGGTCGCAGCCGATGATGTCGCACACGATTCGTAGATCAACGCCAGGCGGCAGCCAGTGATTGTTGAGCATGAAGAAGGTGGTGTACACGGTGCTCTGATCGTCCGGCAAATCCACCGCTAACCCCGAGCTATCGACGCGCACCGTGTTGTTCAGATGGTCCGACAACAACAGGTTCTGACAACTGTGGATGGCGGTGTACGCATAGCCGTGCTGATGGCGAGCCGGCTGTACGTCGACTTGGAAAAATACCTTCGACAGGTAGGCGAGAAGGCTCCGGGGGCCATCGTGCGGTGCATAGGCCAGAAAGTCGCGACGCCAATCTAAGTAGCTGTCAAAGTGAAACGTGTCATTGTGAAAGACGTCATTGCCCTTGATGCAGGACTCATCAACATCGCGGCCGGTCAAGATGGTCGACCAGGACGCGCTGGAGATCGCCAGGGAGGTAAAGAAGTTCTCGACCCGCGTGCCATGTCGATAAAAATGTTCCTCGATATTGGGGAGTTCGCCTTCGCGAACCGCCTTCTCGACCTCCGTCGGCGGCAGGTCGTCCACCATCAGCATGATAATTGCGGGATCAGACCGCGCTGCCGCCACGGTGGTGCCTGGACCAACGAAAGCTCCCACGATCGCGAGATAACAAATGAGCCGGAACATCAGGCGACCTGTCGGCGTTTTCACGGCGCTTGAATGTCTTTGCGATATTGGCTTCGCCAAAATGTCAGCTGCTCCTGCACATCAGCCAGTACCCGAATCGCTAGCTCCCTATTTTCGCCGACCCCGCGGTCAGCAAACGGCGCGACGGCATCCTGCACGGCCATCAACTGAGCCTCGTTGCGTCTGACATCGGACCGCTTCAACGTGTTCAATGTCTGCAGCGCCGTCCATACGACACTGGTGGTTCCGTACCGGCTGCGTGGTTCGATCGTTCCCAACCACTCGCCGATCGAAGCCGACAGCTCCGCATCACCATGGGCAGCCATGGCTTCCAGTGAGGACGTCATCACGCTTTCTTCCGCCGTTCGGTGGAGTACCTGCCCCAGAATCGTGACGTCCTGACGGTCGTGCAGAACGGCCAGCGTGGCCAGCGCCGCACGCACCTCAGGCACCTTGGAACTGCCGTATTTCTCGGGGTCATACAATCTCAGTGTTCGACGAGCTTCGATGGCCGGCAGGCGCTCCTTGATCAGAGCGGCCCACTGCCCACGTCCGTCGCGGTGGGGTAGCCCAGGCAACCACCCGACGAGATGCCTCAATCCAACCTCGATGCTCTCCGCCTGGGTCAAATATTCCGCTCGAAAATCCGTGTCCCGGGCGCTGTTGACCTCCTCACACAATTGCTGGCCGTGTTCCTGAAGATAGGTAGTCATCCGCGCGGCGTTGGTGATTCGATTGGCATGGGCGTCACCCTCCCTGCCAGTAAAGAGATTAATATTCTGCGCGTGGAGAGCGCCTTCAATCCGCAGGCGATCGCGCGTGTCGTCGGGCACGTCCCTGAGGCGGCTGTTTAGACTCGCAAACAGTTCGGCCTCGCTCTCTTCAAGATGGTCGTACAAGATCATCACGCCACGTTTGTTGAAGAGTAAGTTGATGCCCCTATCGACGACATCCATCAGGACCTTGGGCCCGAGGGACAGGAGCGAACCGCCAAAATCAAGCCCGATGGAATGAAACACTTGCACATACTTCCTTTGGGCCGAGTCCCGTGGTCCGCTGACGCCATCAACCACCTTGACTTTGTCCTGGTTCGAATTCATCAGATCGTAGACGGCCACCGTGACATATCTTTCGACGTCGGCATCGCCCACCGTGTCATTCAGGCCTTGTCGAAGGCGCTCTCGCTCATCAGAAGTTGGCACACCATCCAGAAGTTGGTGGCCCTTCACATCGAGATGAACGGAATCCAACCAGGTGACAACTTCAGGCAAGCCGTCTCGGTGCCACTTCAACGTGGCAAAGTGGTCGCCCCAACGTTCTAGAAGTAGGCCGCGTTGCCCCGCCCGCTCGAGGACAAAGCTGAGCCGCGTCTCATTGTGATCGGCATTAGCCCTCAGCGTCTGGGCACTCCAGTCCCACGCTTTCGGCGCCAGGGTACGATCGACAAACAGTTTTCGCAGTTGCAAAATGTTTTGCCCGGCCAGGAGCAGGCGCTTCATTTCATCTCGAAAATCCTGGGTACTCACACTAAGGCCAGTCGGGACCGAGAACGAGGGGCTTTCGGTATAGTTGCGAACCGTCTCGATCGTTCGCTGCACCTGGGCTTTGGAGTTCGTCAGAAATGGCTGAACCCCGAAACGGTCAACGCCTGTCGTGATGCCGATCGTGACGAGCCCCGACGAGACAATCCCTTTGACGATCTGATAAGCAAGATAGAACCCGACGTGGCGATCCACCGCATCCACATCCAGGACTTCGGCCGGTTCATTCGAATTGGGACGAGCAAAATAGCCGTAAATCCGGCGAACGCGCGCTAAGCCCGGCTGAGTGTCATACAACAGCGCGAGCTGAGGCTGCCATACGCCGTCGATTTCAGGACCGATCTCGATTACGCTGACTGTGCACTCTTGCGGACTGTTCGGGTGAACCTTGGCAGTCAACGCGCTATTCACGAACGCGAAACTCGGGTGGCTTGGTGATATAAGAAAGAGTCCGCAAAGCACCAGGAAGGCCTTCTCGGCGACACTCAGCGATTTCCCGATCATCGGTCCACGAGCAGCGACTCCTCGCTAACCCGAATGACGATGACCGACCGGGCGGCTCGGAATATCACGAGGAGGTTGCCTAGGTTGTCCACGGTAAGAGGCTACACGTGAAAATCAGGGCACTTGATCCAAGACTGGGTTCGCACGCCACGAGCAGCATGAGATTTAAAACCCATCGCCTTCATACGAGGGAGCACGAACGCGTGGTCGCCCGGGTGGGTCAAGGGCACGAACTCGTCGTTGTTGTTGGGATCGACCTTGGCGGGTTCAAAGTACGCACGGACGATCGAGCCACCGCATCGGGGACAGCGCCAGGACCGGGGCTCCGGTCCTTCGGCTTCGGCGTTCGCCAGCGATCATTAGCGCTTCGTGTTGCGCGATTGCGGGCGCAGTGGGCAGCCGCCGAGCACCCTGGCGACAATCAGTAGCGCAGTAGCGCCGGCGGCGCCGTCCGTGGCATAGGCACATCTTACGATCCGGTCACGACTCGTAACGCTGACCGGCGGAAGAGTTACTTCTTGGCGTACTCGAACTTGGGCAAGGCTTTGATCGCCTCCTTGGTCGCGCCGGGCAGCACGATCTTGCCGTCCTCTTGTTTCAATTGGTTCACCGGAATGGCCACGTCATGCCGACCCAGCCCCACGAAGCCTCCTGCGCCGATGATGACGAACGACACCGCAGTGTCGGGGGCAATGATAAGGTCGTCAACGATTCCGACCTTCTGTTTCTGTTCGTTGTAAACGGGCTGACGGAGTATCTGCTTTTTCGCGCTCCACCCGATCGCCACCGCTCTCGTCTCCTCGATGGTGATACCGACCCGACTCGAGCCCGCGACCTGCGCGCCAGCATAACCCCCTGGCACGAGCAGCAGCATGAACGATACGGCCAGAAATTGCGGTCGGTTCATGTCGGACCCTCCTCCTGTCGATTGCGTTCAACGAAGTGGCAGCGCAATTTCAGCAGTCGCCCAGAACTGTCCACCGGCACTTTAATGCTGTCAAGCGGGAGGCACCCGCCGGACACGCGCTGAAAAAAGCTCACGCGCGACAGACAGCCGGTGAGGCCGACCTGCTCAACTGCGAGACTCAACATCCGGCCGCGCGCCACGCGTCGATGATCGACCACAACCAGACAGCCCGGAGTGCGCACAGCGGAACGAGGAGAGCAGCTCCCGGGGGATTGAGTGCGCGCAGATCGCTCGGGGCGGCTCGGCCGGCGAGCCAGCTGAGGGCGAGACCGCCGGCGAGGCCAATCACCCCCTTGACGAGCTGACGGTTGTAGAACTGCCGAGCCCAGGGAAGATCCCTGAGCGGATCAGCGCGACGACTCTCCGCCTGCGTGCTGCAGACCATCCCGGGCATCGGCCCTCAGACGGCCGCCACCCTGCTCGGCGAACTCGGCGCGCTCACCCGCTTCACCGATGCGCGGGCGCTCGTCGCGTATGTCGGCTTTTATCCGGTCATCCAGGAGCGCGGCGACCGCGCGGCGACGCCCCGCTTGTCGCGCGTGGGCTCTCGCCTTGCGCGCCGTTCGCTCTACCTGGCCGCCGTCAATGCCGTGCGCGGCAGTGGCGAGTGGCGCACCATCTATCTGCGCAAGAAGGCCCACGGCAAAACGGCCAAGCAAGCGCTGGTCGTGGTCGCCGTCAAGCTGCTTCATGCGTTGTACGCCATGCTCAAGCACCGGCAGCCCTACAACCCCTCACGTCTCCTCGTCGCACCGGCGACGATTGGGTCTTGACATCTCATGGGATGTCTCGGTTGGGAAGGCTGGCGGAAGTCTAGCAGAGGACGGCTGATCGCTGGAGTTGCGCGCATTGGTCGATCACGGGCCGACTGCCCCGACCGTGATCACGACCCAGGGCACCGCATCCTTGAAGGTCTGCCGATAGACGATCCCCTTCCAGGGGAATGACGCCGGTTCGTGACCGGGTTCCACGAGATCCACGGTCACGGAGCCGTGGAGTGGACCGAGTACGCCAGGGGGAACCTCGACGATGCCGGTAAACGCGCTCGCGTCACATACCGCACCACTAGCCTTCCCGTGACCAGCGTAGGAGCCAAGATGCTCTCTCCCACGGAAGGTGTGGCGGTAGAACCTTGAAGTCATGGCTCTTCATGTGCAGCGTTCCGTCACGATCGTAGCTCGTATGTGGATTCCAGCCGCGATCCGCACGCGGCTGAAAGATGTAGACATCGCCCTTCCGCACACACCCCCCGAAAAATGACAGGCTCGGGGCAACAATCCGGCCGAGGCGGATTGCTACCGAATGCCTCTGAGAGCGATTGAGTGATCGCCGCTAGTAATGGGCGTGTCGCGATCTGAGTAGCTGAGATGTCCATGCTCATGCGGCGGATCGGGCTACGGTTGACCGTGGCCGGTCGCCGGTAAATCTCGCCCGCAGTACCGGCAGACTTTGGCCTCCGGGTGAAGAGCGAACTGGGCCAGGGCTCAACGTTCACGTTCACGATCCCAGTATTTCCGGATTCCGGAATGAAGCTCGCACGAGCGTCTAGTTGACCCGGTTGCTGGCCAGCGTGTCTTCGGGCGCCGGTGTCGGCGATATAACCGGCTGATTCCGCTGATCACACACTCACGGCATCCGGATTGAAGTAAGTCCTCTCCGGCGTCGGACGTTTCCGACATTTTCTCCAACAATTTGCCGGGAGGACCACAGTGAGTCTGAGCTTCCTCAACAGGACGGTCAACAAACAGGTCTGCCGAGTCTGCCGCGCGATTGCCGAGCTGAAAACAGGTCGCCTCTGCGCCGAGTGCACGCGTATCAAGGCGCGGCTCGGCTCGCGCTTCCCCGACGCCATCCGCCACGCGGCGGCACCAGAGCAGCAGTGCAAGCGGTCTGGTTGCGTGTGCGCCGCGTGCGACCTGCGAACTCTCGACCTTCATCCGTTCTATCCCGGGGAAGCCGCCCAACGCGAAGCACACTTCCATCCGCGGTGTCACGAGCTGTGGTTGGAGATTGGATTGCGCACCCGCTCGGAGGAAGACCTCATCACTCCGGGCCGCTGAACGCGGGAGGGCAGGACGGCGGCGTGGGATTGGCTGAGGCGCGCGAGCCCCCGCGAGCCGCCGTCCTCCTCTCCTGAGCTACACTGAGTGCCCAGACAGGGAGGGCACGTCATGGCGCACAAGGCGATCGCCTACGTCCAGGCCGCGTGGCACACGGAGATCACGGACCACTGCCGGACGGCGTTCACGGCCGAGATGGCCAAGCACGGCTACGGAGCGGCCGACATCCAGTTTTTCTCGGTCCCGGGAAGCCTCGAGATTCCGCTGATGGCCCGCAAGCTCGCCCAGACCGGTCGGTACGCGGCGGTCTGCGCCAGCGGCCTCGTCGTCAACGGCGGGATCTATCGTCACGACTTCGTGGCGCAGGCCGTGCTGCACGGCATCGTGCAGACCTCGCTGGACACCGAGGTCCCGGTGCTCTCTGCCGTGCTCACGCCGCATCACTTCCACGAGCACGCGGTCCACGAGGAGTTCTTCAAGCAGCACATGCACACGAAGGGGAAGGAGCTCGCCGAGGCGTGCGTGGCCATCATCGGCCAGCTCGCCGCCGTGGCCTGACCTCGACGCGGCGGCGCCGACACGCCCGAGCCTCGAGCGTCGTGCTAGGGTTCGCGGCCGAGCTCAGCCGATGAGCTCGACCTCGACGAACACCAGCTCCTTGTCGCCGCCGTTGAACACGTCGTGCTCCACGCCGGCGGGCCGGAAATACGCGACGCCACCCGCCAGCTCCGCAAACGATTCCTTCCCGCCCCCGTCGACGATCCGCATGCGGCCGCCGGTTACCGGAATCACGACGTAGTCGTACTCGTGCCGGTGGAATCCGGTATGGGCTCCGGGCGCAAGTCGGTGGCGCGTCACCCGCGCGCGCGCGTTGTCGATCTGGCGATCGGCCTCTTCGAGCAATAGGCACCTCGGTTTCGCGATGGCTGGCGGCAGTCTAGCAAAAGTCCCCGGAAATCCCGGTCCTCGAGGCCATCGCGTCGGGACCGACTGGAGTGAGAACAATAGTTTCCGGAAACGCCGGAATCAGTACCCGACCCCTTGTCAGAATTGCGACTCTCGTCTAACAATAGTGTCTCGGCTCTGATTGCATACGACGCATAGAGGGACGGCCAGGATGAACGATGCGGCGCGACTCCTCGACGACGACACGCGCTCTCTCTCGAACCCGCGCGGCGCGCTGCATTCGCTCGCGTCCGCGTGTCGCCGCGGTGTCGTGGCCGGTCTCGCGCTCACCGCGATGCTGTCCGTCGCCGCGCCGGCGGCGGCGCAGGAGCAAGAGTCGATCGCGGCGCGGATCGCCCGCGAAAACCTTTCCGCGGTGGTCACGCTGGTGGCGCTCGACGAGCGCGACCAGCCGCTGGCGCTCGGCAGCGGCTTCTTCATCACGCGGGACGGCGTCCTCGTCACCAACGCGCACGTCGTCACCGGCGCCAACCGCGTGCTCGTGCGCTGGCGCGGCAAGAACGGTGTCGCGCTGAAGATCCTGAACTTCGCCCGGCGGTACGATCTGGTCACGATCCAGACGTCGTTCACGTCGACGCCGACGGTGCTGCTCGCCGACTCGGACCAGGCGGCAGCCGGCCAGGATGTCGTCGTCCTCGGCAGCCCGCAGGGGCTCGAGGGCACCGTCTCGACCGGTATCATCGGCGGGCTGCGCACGATCGCCGGTGTTCACTATCTTCAGATCACGGCACCGATCAGCCCGGGGAGCAGCGGCGGGCCGGTCTTCAACTCTCAGGGGCGTGTGATCGCCATCTCGACCGCGACCTCGGCGAAGGGGCAGAATCTCAACTTCGCGCTGCCCGTCAATCTCCTGCGCGACGTGCCGCCGTCCTCGATCACGTTCGCGGCGGTCAAGCCGACGCCGTTCGACCTCCGCGACGGGGACCGCCTCAAGGACCTGGTCTACTTCAACAACATCATCGAGGAGTTCGGCGTCTTCGCCGAGGGCACCACGCTGAACTCGCTCACGGCCTCGCTCCAGAACCGCACGAGCGACACGATCTCCGACGTCCGCGTCCTGGTGGTCGTGAAGAGCCCGCGCGGCGAGGTGCTCGACTTCCATCTGCGTGACTTCAAGGGGACGATCATCCCGCCGGGCCTCGCCAAGCAGGTGGCGATCCCGATCTCTACCCGAGGCTTCCGCGCGTGGGGCGCCGGGATCGACTACGACCGCGGCACGTACGAGATCCGGCTGCTCGACTACAAGGTCGTCAGCAGCCGCGCCGACGACCCGATCAAGCCCCGGTAAGCGTCCGCGGCTTCACTCGGTCCGCCATCCGCGGAGCCCCATACACGCCTGGAAGTACAGGAGCCGGATCCCCGGGGTCGTCCTGGCCGGCGGCCCGGAGCTGGTCGTCGGCATCCTCTTCACACTCGCGCGCGTCCTTGAGCAGCGCAGTATCGCGGTCACGCTGATTGCGCTCGAGGGTCGCGCGGTCGGTCGCGCAGGCAGTCAACAAGAGCAGGACGGCCAGCCACGCCAGGCGTCTCATACGGCGACGCCGACGCGGCCCCTAGCGCGGCGTGAGCCGCGTGAGCCCGTGCATGTAGGGGCGAAGCGCCTGCGGGATCGTGACGGAGCCATCGGCCTCCTGATAGTTCTCGATCACCGCCATCACGGTCCGCCCGACGGCCAGCCCGGAGCCGTTCAGGGTTGCGCAGTACTCGGGCCGGCCGCCCCCATCCGGGCGGAAGCGGATGTCGGCCCGCCGGCCTCCGAAGGCGTCGTAGTTCGAGCACGACGAGATCTCGCGATAGCGGCCCTGCCCCGGCAGCCACACCTCGATGTCGTAACCCTTCGCGGCGCTGAAGCCGAGATCGCCGGTGCAGCGCTCGACCACGCGAAACGGGATCTCCAGGCGCTTCAGCACGGTCTCGGCGTTCGCAACCATCGACTCCAGCTCCTCGTAGGCCCGCGCCGGCGTCGCGAGCTTCACGAGCTCGACCTTGTCGAACTGGTGCTGGCGGTAGATCCCCTTCATGTCCTTGCCGTAGGTGCCCGCCTCGCGCCGGTAGCACGGCGTGAACGCCGTGTAGCGACGGGGAAGCGTCGACTCGGGCAGCACCTCGCCGGCGTGCAGTGCCGTCAGCGCGACCTCCGAGGTGGGAATGAGGTAGAGCGGCCGGCCTTCGTCGGCCTCCACGGTCTTGAACAGCTGCTCCTCGAACTTCGGCAGCTGCCCCGTCTTGAGCATCGTCTCGCCGTTCACGAGGTGCGGCACCCAGATCTCGGTGTAGCCATGCTCGCGCGTGTGCAGGTCGAGCATGAGCTGCGCCAGCGCGCGCTCGAGGCGCGCCATGCCGCCCCAGAGGACCGCGAAGCGCGCTTTGGCGATCCGGGCGGCGCGCTCCATGTCGAGCCCGAGGGCGGCGCCGACTTCCTCGTGCGGCTTTGGCGGAAACGCGAACGTCCGGGGCTCGCTCCAGTGGCGCACCTCGACGTTGTCGTCCTCGTTCTTGCCCTCGGGGACCGACGGGTGCGGCAGGTTGGGGAGCTGGAGCGCCAGCGCCTCGAGGCGCTCGTCGACCGACTTGAGCTCCGCGTCGAGCGTCTTGATGCGCTCGCCGACCTCGCGCATGCGCGCCTGCTCGGCGCTGGCATCCTCGCCCCGGCGCTTGGCCTGGCCGATCGCCTCGGAGGCCTTGTTGCGCAGCGCCTTGAGGTCTTCGCTCTCGCGGACGAGGCGCCGTCGCTCGGCGTCGAGCTCGATGAGCTCGGGGATGAGGTCCGCGCCGCCCTTGGTGGCGAGCCCCCGACGCACCACATCGGGCTGGTCGCGGATCAGCCGGACGTCCAGCACGGCGCTACTGGGCTTCGACCGGCGCGGTGCTCTCCGACTCGACGCGCGCGACCGAGCCGACCCGGTCGTCGGCCTCGAGGTCGATGATGCGCACGCCCCAGGTGTTCCGTCCTTGGGACGACACGTCGGAGACATGGAACCGGATCATCTTGCCCTTCGTCGTGACGACCAGGATGTCGTGGCCGTGGCGCACCTGGAGCATCGCGACCACGTTGCCGTTGCGACCGCCGGTCTTGATGTCGATGATCCCCTTGCCGGCGCGCCCCTGCAACCGATACTCCTCGAGGGGGGTGCGCTTGCCGTAGCCGCGCTCGGTGACGGTGAGAATGCTGACGCCCTCCAGCACGACGTCGGCGGCGATGACCTCGTCGCCTTCGTCGAGCTCGATGCCCTTCACGCCGCCGGCCCCGCGGCCCATCGGGCGCACCTCTTCCTCCGAGAAGCGAATGCACATCCCGAGCTTGGTCGCGATCATCACCTCGCGCTGGCCGTCGGTGCGCCGCGCGGTCATCACCCGATCGTCGTCGTCCAGGCCGATGGCCTGGATGCCGCCGGCGCGCGGGTGCGAGTAGGCCTCGAGCTCGGTCTTCTTCACCGTGCCCTGCTTGGTCGCGAAGAGGACGTAGCCGCCGGCGGCGAAATCGCGCACCGGCACGCACGTCGCGACCTCCTCGCCGTCGCCGAGGGACAGGAGGTTCACCATCGCCTTGCCCTTGGCCTGGCGCCCGCCTTCGGGGATCTCGTGCACCTTGAGCCAGTGGATCTTGCCGCGATTCGTGAAGAAGAGCAGGTTCGAGTGGGTGGAGGCGACGAAGAGATCGGCGACGATGTCCTCTTCCTTCGTCTCCATGCCGGTCACGCCCTTGCCGCCGCGGCGCTGGCTCCGATAGGCCTCGACGTGGGTGCGCTTGATGTAGCCGGCGCGCGAGATCGTGACCACCATCTCCTCGTCGGCCAGCAGGTCCTCGATCGTCAGCTCGGTGGTCTCGGTCAGGATCTCGGTGCGCCGCGCGTCGCCGTACTCGTCCTTGATCGCCAGGAGCTCGGTCCGGATGATCGCCATCAGCTTGGCGTCGGAGGCCAGGATGCCCTTGAGCTCCTCGATCAGCGCCAGGGTCTGCTCGTGCTCTTCGACGACCTTGTGGCGCTCGAGCTGGGTCAGGCGCTGCAGCCGCATGTCGAGGATCGCGCGCGCCTGGATCTCGGAGAGC
>Ga0306921_10008346_pt1 | contig 10946 bp, 10 predicted proteins | sample sta12Cox44000080_FD_203760 | JGI IMG/M metagenome (GOLD analysis project Ga0306921, IMG submission 203760) | Lab enrichment of tropical soil microbial communities from Luquillo Experimental Forest, Puerto Rico - statoxic.12C.oxic.44.000.080 (v2)... | ecosystem: Environmental > Terrestrial >... | reverse complement strand
CGCACATAACGTCGGTTGACATAGGTATAGAGAAAGCGCGAGTTGGGGAAACTGATCTCCGGCGAGGCCACCAGCCCGCTGACCCGCAATCCAAGCTGCTCTTCCTCCACTTCGATCAAATGAGGGCAGACTTCGGCTCCAAGCGCGAGGCCAATGCGCTCTTGCAAGTCAGCATCCGTGGCCGGCGCCGAGAGCAGCAGCTTGTTCTGGTGCTCTAGGGAAAAACCAATTTCGGGGTGCGCCAGCGAAAGCCGAACCAGCGCCTCGTGCGCGTGCGAGAGCTCAGTGCTCGGACGCTTCATGAACTTGCGGCGCGCCGGCGTATTGAAAAAGAGATCTCGTACCTCGACCCGCGTCCCCGGAGAGGGAGGCGATGCCATCACCTCGACGCGACCGCCTTCCTCTACGGTCAGCAGCGTCCCTACGCGTGCGCCGGCTTCAGAAGTCGTCAATCTCAGCCGCGAGACCGCGGCAATCGCAGACAGGGCTTCTCCGCGAAAACCTTTGGTCCGAATCGCGGAGAGGCCCTCTGCGGTTTTGAGCTTGCTGGTCGCGTGACGCTGCACCGACAGGACGGCATCCTCGCGCGACATACCGATGCCATCGTCGCGAACGTCGATCTTCGAGAGCCCGCCTTCCTCGAGCGCCACCGCGACAGAACGCGCGCCGGCGTCAATTGAGTTCTCCAGCAGTTCCTTGACCACGGACGCCGGCCGTTCCACCACCTCGCCGGCCGCGATCTGATTCACCAGTTCTTCGCTCAGAATCGCGATTCGCCCCACGGCGGGGCAAACTTACGGGGCAGCGACCTGGGCTGACAAGAGATGTCGTTTGGGATATCAGCGTCATGTGGCCGCGATGAGAAAGAGCGTGCTCGGCAACGACCCTTTTCAACGCGGAGCCGCCCCGCCGCCCTCGCCCGTGCGAGTTTCCAAAGTTAGCCGCCGCGCCAAGGGCGAGCCCCGTAGGGCGCCGCCGGTCTACAACGCAGGTGCTGCCGAAGCGGTGGCCAAGTCCCCCCCGCAGGCTTCCCGCCCCGCCGAAGCCGCCACCGTTAGCTGGACTGCGCCCCCGGCCCCTGCTTCCCCCGTCGGCTGGCTTTTCAAGTTCCTATTTGAGCAGTACTGGCGCGTTCGGGTGGAGGGCAGCGATCAAGTTCCCACCGGGCCGTGCCTGTTGATCGCTAACCACGCCGGTGCCCTTCCATTGGATGGCGCGATGGTGGCGATGGCCTTGCAGCGAACCCGTCCTGATCTCCTGGAGCCTCGATGGCTGGCGGAGGAGCAGATCCTCGGCTTTCCGATCCTCGGAGGAACCCTGTTTGAGCTCGGCGCAGTGGGCGCGTCGTTTCAAAATGGCTTGAAGTTGCTGCGCGAGGGCCGGACGGTGCTGGTCTTTCCGGAAGGCACTCAGGGGCTGAGCAAACCAATCTTCGAACGCTACCAACTGAAGCGCTTTGGGCGTGGCGGTTTCCTGCGGCTGGCATTCGAAGCGCAGGCACCGGTGGTCCCAGTCGGCGTGGTGGGAGGAGAAGAAGCCATGCCTGCCCTGGGCAAACTACCCGGCGCACTCGGCCTGCCCTACGTTCCACTCACCGTCCTACCGCTTCCGACCCGCTGGACGATTCGTTTTGGATCGCCGCTCAAATTGGAGGCGAGCACCGAGGCGTGGGACGACGAAACCCTGCAGCGCCAGACCGAAATTGCCAAGGATTCCGTCCAAGCGCTGGTCAAGGCTTTGTTGGCGGAGCGCCAGTCTCTTTTCTGGTGAGGAATTCGGCTCCGGCGACGTACCCGGGCAAACCCGGGTTTGGCTTAGTCGCTGATTTTTGGAGATGATACGCGCCATGGCACGGCGAGAGCCGACGTCGGCGGGAGAGTTGTTGCCGGGCTTTTTGGCTCAGCTCGCTCGGTCCAGTGGCAATGCCGTTCACCTTCAGTGGCTTTGGCAGAAGGTGGCCGGGCCGGGCATTTCCAGACGAAGCGCGCCTCTTTCGCTCGAGGGCGAAGTGTTGGTGATCGCGGTGTCTGAGAGCACCTGGGCAGCGGAGCTTCGCAAGCACGAGGGCCAGCTCCGGGAGCGCCTCAATGCCTCGGGGGCCGGCCTGCGAATCGCTCGCCTGGAGTTCCGGGAGGTTGCGTGCCTGCCGTAGCGGCGAGCTTGTTGTCGCTAGCCATTCTCGCTTCCCCCTCGGACCTAGAGAACCGTGCGGCCCGCTTCGTCAGCGATCAGTTTGGACGGATCGGCCGGAATGCGCCGCAGCTGGATCCTCAACTCTCGAACGCCGCCCGGATTCTCGCTCAAAAGGCGTTGCAGGTCGGCGCGTCGGAGGCGGCGAAGATGTCCTCGGTGAACGATGCGGTCTCAAGGGCGGAGGGATCGGATCCGAACCCGCGATCCTTCGTGGTGCGCGGCTCTCCGCCGGACCAGGCGCTGGCAACGTTCCTCAAACGGACCGACTTGAACCAGGATCCTGCGACGCGCATGGGGATCGGCGCACAGATTGCCAACAACAGCGCGGCGATCGTGGCCTTGCTTTCGGTCCAAAAGGCCGAATTGAAGCGGTTTCCGCGTTCGGTTGCCAAACCCCGCAGCGAAGAGCTCTGCGGTAAGTTGTTGCCTCCCCTGCAGGCGCCAAAGGTATTCGTCACCCAGCCCAACGGTCAGGTGGAGCGGATCGCTGTGGTGCAAAATGGGGTCGACGGTTTCTGCGCGCCCATTCGTTTTCCTGTTCGGGGCCGGTACTCGGTGGAGGTCATCGGTCAGGGGGAGCGCGGCCCGGAGGTTGCGAGTCTGTTCCGCGTCGCGGTGGGACCGCCCGACTCGCTCGAGTCATCGACCCATCTTTCGGAGCCGAAGACGCCCGCCGAAGGCAAGTTAGCCATCCTCGCGCGAATCAACTCGCTGCGCGCTGCGGAACATATTTCGCCGCTCGAGAGCGATCCGACCTTGGAGAGCGTGGCCCAAGGCTACAGCCAACGGATGGCGTCCGAGAATTTTTTCACGCATGTTTCACCCGAAGGCGTCGACCTCAAGTCGCGCTTGAACAAAGCAGGGTACGCTTACCAGGTGGCGGGTGAGAACCTTGGCCTTGCCGCGGGACCTCTGGCGGCCGAGCTGAGCATTGAGCAGAGCCCTGGGCACCGCCGAAATCTCTTGGACCCCAAGTTTTCTCGGATTGGAATTGGGTTGGCCTTTTCCGCGCGAGATCCGGTTCAAGCGCTGGTTACCGAAATCTTGGCGCAGCCTGCGAGCACAGGCGTGGATCCCATCGAGCAGGCCTACCGCGCCTTGGAGCAGAAGCGCGCCGACTTGCACCTCCCGCCGTTGCAGCGCGACGAGGAGTTGCGGCAAATTGCCCTCGAGCACGTGCAGCGTGCGGTTAAGCTTGGTCAACCGAAAGCCGATCTCCCTGGCAGCTCCATCCAGGAGCGGGTTTTCTCCTCACTCCGGGATGTCTCGCGGACCTCGGTGGAAGTCTTCGTGGCCGACAGTCCTGCTCAAGTGGCCAAATCAAAGAGCCTGAGCGATCCTGGACACGATCGCTTTGGGATTGGAGCGATCCGCAGCGATTCCTCAAACTTCGGTCGCGGCAAATACTGGGTGGTGGTGATTTACGCCGCCGGCCGAGAACGTTCCAACCACTCCCGCGCCCTACGCTAACTCTTATGTCAAAGCGCCCGCCGCTGGGTGGCGTAGGCTTCAATTCCCATCTGTGGGGGAGCCGTGATTTGGCAAAGAGCGCACTTGAGGCAAGTGAAGCTTGCCCACCCGCGTCGCACCGCTTCATCCAAACAATGATCGTAATATTGACAATGCAAATTCCGATGCGTCTCTACGCCCGCGCGTTTCGGTCCCGCCTCGGGATTTATGGTTTGCGGCAAATGGGTTGGACATGGCTTCATCTTGGCAAGGCCCTCCGTTGGTTCCTACGCCCCCTTGACCAGTTACACCGTTTCGTCTTGGCCCCTCTCCTCGTCCTGCAACAATGCGGCAGCGACAGCTAACACCCACGGCCCGATGCTCGTACGACCCAGCTCGAAGTCCCGCGGATTTAGGACGCAAGCGGCAGGATGTCAAACCTGTCTGCTGCAAGGTGCATCGGGTTGGACTTCTTTACTGTTGATTTTCTCAATTTCCGCTCTGGCGCAGTCCGGGGGCACTTTGGAGGCGATCCGGGGCGCGAGGGCCGAGGCGCTGGAAAGCGCAGAGGCCGAGCTGACGAGCTGCGTCGCTGTTTCATGTCTCAATGTAAATCGACTTTCACTGCTGGTTGGATATTTGCGGCTCTCGCGCGGAGACGCCACCGGCGCGATGGGGCAGCTGCGGTCCTATTCGCCTCCGGCGCGGCTCGAATCGGTTCACGCCTATTACCTCGGAGAGGCGAGGTTTTATCTTCGCGACTACCGCGCCGCCGCTGAAGATTTTCGGCTCGCCTCCCAAGGGTCGACTGGCTGGCTCAGCGCGCGCGCGCAACTTCGGCGGGGCGAAGCGCTTCTGGCGGCGGGAGACTCTCGGGCGGCAAGCCCGATTCTGGAATCCGCCGCATCCGCCGCACCTGCCGCGGAGCTCTACTATCAGCGATCGCTCGTTCGTCGCTCCGAAAATAACCTGAAGGGCGAACGAGAAGACCTGCTCCGAATTGCAATCTCTTACCCTTCGCACCCTTACGTTGCCTTGGCGCTTGCGCGGATTGCGCAAATCGATCGCCGCCCAGTTCAATTCACGCTGCAACAGCGACTCACCCGGGCCAGGCGCTTTAGCGATGGCGGAGACCTTGAGGGCGCGCTTCGAGAGCTGAGCGATGCCGAACGCGAGCGGCTGGCGACCACGCAAGAAGAGCGCGCGGAAGTGGCCCGGCAACTCGCCGGGGCGTTGCTGGGGCTGGATCGGGTCTCGCTTGCCGAAGCGCAGATCAAACGAGCTCGCACTGGACCCCCGGCGATCGCCGCGGACGCCCTTCTGCTTAGGGCGCGTTGGGCACTGCGGAAAGAGGAGCATTCGAAAACCCGTGCTTTGATGTCGGAAATATCTCGCCGCTACGCCGGGCAGCCGGCGGCGGAGGATGCATCGTTTTTCGTCGCCTGGCTGGATTTTCAGGACGGTCGACTCGAGCGCGCCAGCGCGGGCTTCGCCCGATTCGCCAAACGCTACCCGCATTCGCGACGCCGGGGCGATGCGCTTTGGTTGCGCGGATTGGCTCTGATTACTCACGCCGAATACGTGCAGGCGGAGGCGGCATTCGACACCTTGGCTCAGGCCTTGCCGCGTTCGGACTTCGTACCCCAGGCGCGATACTGGAAGATACGCTGCCAGCAGCTGCGGGGCGTTCAAAAAGACGAGCTGGCGACGCGGTACCTGGAGTTGACGCGGCTCTTCCCGGGAAGCCTCTACGCGGTGTTGTCGCAGGAGCGGCTGCGAGAATTCGGGGAGGACCCAGCGCCCCTGTTTGGCCAAAGCCCACGCACGCTCGAGGAGCCGACTCCTGACAACCTGGTTTTTGCCGCCGAGCTGGTGGCCAGCGGACTGCTGAACGACGGGCGGAGGGAAATCGACGATCAGCTCCATGCGGTGCAGGATGAAGAGCAAGCTCGTCGCCTCGGGCACGCCCTCCAGCGGCTAGGCGCCTATGGACCGGCCTACGCGCTCGCAGTCCGTTGGCTTTGGAAAAGCGGCTACGTGGACCACGAAGGTACCGCTTTGGCCCTGCTCTATCCACGGCCCTTTCAAGACGCGGTGGAGCGCGCCTCCGAAACCGAGGGAGTCGACCCGTTTCTTGCCTGGGCGGTAATGCGCCGCGAGAGCACCTTCCACCCGGATGCGCAGAGCGCTGCCAACGCCCGCGGGCTGATGCAACTCATGCCTTCGACCGGAGCGGCGATCGCCAAGGAGCTGTCGATAGCAACTCCGACCGCCGACGAGCTGTTCATTCCCGATCTCAACATCCGTCTCGGCGTTTGGTACCTCACCCAGTTGGTGAAGCGTTTTGGGCACCCGGCGACCAGCGCGGCCGCGTACAACGCGGGCCCGCAGGCGGTCGCCCAATGGCTCCAGAAGGACTCGGGAAAACCGCTGGATCTGTTCATTGAGCAGATGCCCTACAAAGAAACGCGCGGCTACGTCCGACAGGTGTTCGCCGACTATTTTATCTACCACCAGCTCTACGGAGATCCGGCCAAAGCGCCGCACCTCTCGTTCGAGCTTTCCAAGCCCGCATCAACCGGAGTGAACTTCTAACCAGGGGCGCTAAACCGGCCGTTCCGCCGTGAGCAGCCGGCCCATCTCTTCTTCCTCAAGCGTCTTGCCTTCGCGCCCCAGAGCGATGGCGTTGATTTGGTCTTCCTCCACCTCCACGGTGGCTCCTTTGCGCCACTCAGTGGTGTGGCTTCCGCCGTCCACCAGCTTGCCGACGAGGACCGGATCCTCCCAGGTGAGGATCTCGAACCAGAGGTCCTCTGTGCTCTCGCCGGCAGTAGGATGAATGTCGAACGACGAGCGCGCCAGGAAGGTGATCGGCTCCATCAGGCCTCGGCGATGAAATCGGGCCTTGAACGCGGGCAACAGCTGCTGTGCCTGCTTGAGTAGAGCCTCGGCTTCCTCGGGAGACTCCTGCTCGAACCGAGTGCGGTACGGCCGCAGCAGCTCGGCCACGGTGTGGCGCCCGTCCGCAGAGACAATGGTGAAGTACACTCCTTCGTGGCCCTCGAAGCTGTCCAACGGAACGCCCATCAGCTTGGTGCGGGCCTCCTCTGAGGGAACCAGCATGAAGCTAAGCCCCGCGCTGGTCGGCACCGCCGTGCGCACCCTCGGCCCGTGGCCAAACGCCAGATCGGTGCACAGCTCGTGGAAGAAGGTTTCCGCTGACCGGAGATCGTCCTCGCCGAGCTGAAAAGCCTCGATGTCGCGGGCACCAAACTTTTCCATTCCGTGTGAGTGCACCCAAAGCGGCGTCTGCCCTTCGGTGACCTCGACAGCGTGAAGATTCAGGTGATCTCGGATGTCGAACTCAAGCTCTGTGATTTCGGCGACGTCCTCGGGTTGATGAATCTTCTGGGCGGTGAGGTCGATGAGAACACCCGGTATCTGCTCCATCAGCGTTCGAGCGCACCACAGCGCTTCGAACACCGCGACCGAAGGCTGCGGTTTGGCGGGCTCGAATGCGATCCGATAGAAGGCGCGCGCTCTCTGTACCGCTTGCTTGCTCTCTTCGTTCCCGATCAGCAGTTTGGGGTCGAATTCCAAGGCCCGCCGCCGCGCTTCGAAGCTCACCAGCAGATCCACTTCGCCGCTGGTAACCTTGAATTTCTGGGAACCCTTGACCGGACTGAGTTCCACCTCGTCGGAATGGAAGGCCGAGGAAAGCGCCTCCAGGGAGAGTGCCTCGCCTTGCCCAATCGCTAGCAGGTATTGCGCCTTCACGGAAGGTTCTCGGTCAGCCAGAAGGGCGCAACTCGATCGTCCCAATGCGTCCCTGGATCGAGCATGTCGGTCGCCAGCGCAGCAAGGGTACTCTATCGTAGATCATCAGCGCGTGAATTTACGAACCTACCTCCGGAATCGAAAGTTAACGGCGGGTTCGAGCCATCACCCGCCGTGGTAGAACCCGCGTCGATGTCGTTTTTGCGCGCTCTGCCCACCTTGGTGGTGCTCGTGGTTGCGGCTTGCTCCGAACCCGGACAGACGGAGATTGCGCGCGGCAACGTCTTAGCCTCTCAGAAGCGGTACGACGAAGCCTTGGCGGCCTACCGGGCAGCCGGGGCCGCGCAGCCGCGATGCGCGCACCCTCGTGAGCTGGCGGGCCACTTGCTCTTCGACTTGCGGCGATATGGAGAAGCCCGGCGTGCGTATGAGGAAGCGGAGGGGCTGGAACCGAACGACGCCCTGGAGGCGAGAATTGGACTGGCGCGCCTCGATGCCGAGGAGCAGCGGTTGGACGACGCGCTGGCCGGGCTCAACGTCATCCTCGAAAAACGCCCCGACAATCTCTACGCGTTGCTCTCGCGAGCCACCGTCGCGCTTCGCCGCAACCGTCCAGGTGATCTCGAAACGGCGATCTCGGACACTGCGAAGGCGATGGCGATCGATTCCAAGAGCGGCGCGGTCCTCTACGCGCGCGGCTCCGCATTCATCGCGGCCAAAGAGTATGAGCAGGCCGCCCAGGCCTTCGCCCTGTTGCAACGAGCTCACCCGCGATCCCCTCTGGCCTTTTACGGTTATGCTCGATTGGCCAGCATCAGGGAAGACCGGGCGGGCGCCTTGGCGAACCTGCGCAGGGCGCGGAACGCCGCCGAGGATCAGCTCGGAGGGTGGAACCCACGGCAAGTACGAGCGGATCCCGCGTTTGCCCGGCTCAAGGACGATCCCGAGTTCGTCGAAATCGTGGATTCGCGCCTGGCGCGATGAGGGGCGCCTAGGATGCTACGAAACCTGTTCTGCATCTTGGTCGCGGTGATCTCCTTGCTGGTGCTTTTTCCGATCGCCTGTGTGGCGATGCTGCTCACCTTGGATCCCGCCGTTTCGAACTGGTTTGCGCGAAACTGTTGGGCTCCGGTGCTCCTCTGGGCGGGCGGTGTGCGCTTGGTGGTCGAAGGTCAGGAAAATGTGGACCCGCGGCGCCCAACCGTCTACGCATCCAACCACCAGTCCACCATCGACATCCCGGTCCTGTTCAAGTCGTTGCCTGTCAACGTGCGGTTCATCGCCAAGAGTCAGCTGCGATGGGTACCGATCGTCGGCTGGTACTTGTGGCTTGCCGGGCACATCCTCATGGATCGAGGCAACACCCGAAGCGCCATCGCGTCCCTGGACAGAGCGGCGCGTCGAGTTCGGGCCGGCATCAGCCTCATCGTGTTTCCGGAGGGCACGCGCTCGCCAGACCGTCGGGTGCGACCTTTCAAGAAAGGCCCGTTCGCGCTCGCCCTCAAGGCGCGTGTGCCGGTGTGCCCGGTGACCATCGAGGGATCTGGAAAAGTGATGCCCAAAAACTCCTGGAACATCAGCCCCGGAGAGATCCACGTCCGGATTGGACGGCCCATCGCCTCAATGCAATTTGACCCCGATGATCGAGAAGGCCTCGCGCGAGCGGTTCGCCATGAAATCATTTCGCAGAGCCTGGCGATGGGGGGCTTGGGTGGGAATCGGGAGGAGGTTGTATCCCCTCGAGGTTTGGAGGGCGTCGCACGGTAGCCTAGACTTGAGTGGATGAAATCCGAAGCCCCGGCGCCGGTTAGGCGCGCTCCACAGCGTCCGACCGTGAGGCCCATCGGCGCACCCGGAAAGGTGGTGAGCGCAGCCCGCAGGGACAGCGGGTTTGAACTGCGCGCTGGGCAGCTGGGCAGCCGGTTGAAATCCGAAGCCGAGAATACTGCTTTGAACTTCCTTGCCCGAGCCAAGGAAGCCCTCGAAAGCTTCAGGCGATCGGATCGCTTCTTCAAGTACAAGGCCGGGATTGCAGCGGCCTGGTTCCTGATATCGGTGGGGACACTGCTTTGGGCTCCGCGTTCTTCGACTGGGGACAACCGCCTGGGTGCCACGCTGGTGGTGACCACCGTGCTGGACCATCCCGTCTACATGGTGAAAAACGACAGCTCCCGGACCTGGCGCGAAGTTATCGTGGTGGTTAACCGGACCTATCGTGCCGCGGTTCCCGAGGTGGAGGCGGGGCAAAACCTGACCCTGGGACCGAAGCAGTTGCTGGGCGAAAACGGATCGGTGGCGCCGATCAGTCTGGAGCTCCAGGACTTCGAGATTCGCACTGCCCAAGGAAGCGCCCGCTTAATGGAAGCCGGCCGCCTGCATTAGCCTTAGCTAGCGCTTTTCCTTCTCCGTCGCCTTGGCGCCTTCGCTTTCCTTGCCCTTACTTGCCTTTTTTTCCTTGGCCGGGGCGCTTTTTTCCTTCTCTTCTCGCGGCCGGTCGACCAGCTCCAAGAGCGCCATCGGCGCGGCATCTCCCCATCGGTGACCCAGGCGAACGATCCGGGTATAGCCGCCGGCGCGGTCCGCGTAGCGGTCCTTGAGGTCGGCGAAAACCTTGGTGAGCAGCCGCTTGTCTCGGATCGTCCTGGCCGCAAGCCGGATGTTGGCAAGCCCTCCCCGCTTGCCCAACGTAATGATTCGCTCCGCCACACGCCGCGCTTCCTTGGCCTTGGGAACCGTGGTGTGAATTGCCTCGTGCTCGATCAGCGACGCGACCATGTTGTCCAGCATCGCAAGTCGGTGGCTGGTGGTTCGATTGAGCTTTCTGCTTCCAATCCGATGCCGCATGCCTTGGCCCGCCTATGCTTTCGGTTGAATACTCGGCGGCGGCTGCACGGCGGTCTTGGGCGGCCAGTTCTCCAGCTTCATTCCCAAGGAGAGTCCCATCTCGGCGAGAATCTCTTTGATCTCCTTCAGGGACTTGCGCCCAAAATTCTTGGTCTTGAGCATCTCCGCTTCGGTGCGTTGAACCAGATCCCCGATCGTCCGGATATTCGCCTGTTGGAGGCAATTGGCAGAGCGCACCGACAGCTCGAGCTCGTCAACCGAGCGGAAGAGATTCTCGTTGAGCTTGGCCTCCTCCTTCGGAGCTTCAACGGGCGCAGGCTCTTCCGTCTCGTCGAAGTTGATGAACACGGTGAGCTGCTCCTTGACGATCTTTGCCGCGTAGGCCACCGCGTCTTGGGGTGAAACCGAGCCATCGGTCCACACCTCCAAGCTCAGCCGATCGTAGTCGGTCACTTGACCGACGCGCGCGTTGGTCACCTGGTAGTTGACCTTTCTCACGGGCGAGAACAGCGAATCCACCGGAATCGTGCCGATCGGGGCGCCGGCAACTTTGTTCGCGGCTGCGGGCACGTACCCACGTCCGCGTCGACAGGTCATTTCCATCCGAAGCTTGCCGCCCTCAGAGACGGTGCACAAGTGGTGGCCAGGGTTAAGGATCTCCACCTGATCGTCGGCGATGATGT
>Ga0306921_10008343_pt1 | contig 10949 bp, 9 predicted proteins | sample sta12Cox44000080_FD_203760 | JGI IMG/M metagenome (GOLD analysis project Ga0306921, IMG submission 203760) | Lab enrichment of tropical soil microbial communities from Luquillo Experimental Forest, Puerto Rico - statoxic.12C.oxic.44.000.080 (v2)... | ecosystem: Environmental > Terrestrial > Soil... | reverse complement strand
GCCGGTGTCAATCGAGCAGCATGTCGAGTGGATCACCGACTGCATCGATCAAATGCACAAAACCGGCAAGACCACGATCGAGGCGACCCAACAAGCGCAGGATCAATGGGTCGCCCATGTCAACGAGATTGTCGGCGGGACGCTGCTGCCGCGCGCCAACTCTTGGTGGATGAGCGCCAACATCGCCGGCAAGCCGCGCGCCTTCCTGCCATATCTGGACCCGGAAGGGGTCGGCGGCTACCGCAAGAAGTGCGACGAGATCGCGGCCAATGGGTATCAGGGGTTCGTATTCGCATAGCGCCTCTACTCGGTAGAATAGGACGCGGCGATGATCGATAACAGCTACTATACACAGGAGGTGCATGGTCCTTACGAATTGCACGACATCGGCAATCTCGAGCTGGAAGAGGGCGGCACGATCCGCGATTGCAAGCTCGCCTACGCCACCTTCGGCACGCTCAATGAAGCCAAAGACAACGCCATCCTGATTCCCACCTGGTACTCCGGCACCAACAAGACCATCGAGCAGGTTCATATCGGCAAAGGCCGCGCGCTCGACCCCAACAAATATTTCATCATAATTGCCAACCAGATCGGCAACGGTCTTTCGACCTCACCGCACAACACGCCGGCGCCGGCGGGAATGGCGAACTTCCCGCATGTGCGCATCGGCGACGACGTGCGAGCGCAGCATAAGCTCGTCACGGAAAAGTTTGACCTGAACAGCTTAGCGTTGGTAGTTGGCGGCTCGATGGGCGCGCAGCAGACCTACGAATGGGCGGTCCGCTACCCTGACATGGTCAAGCGCGCCGCACCGATTGCCGGCACCGCAAAGAATACCATCCATGATTTTCTCTTCACCGAAACCCTGGTCGAGGCGATCACCTCCGATCCCGGGTTCAACAAAGGTTTCTACACATCGTCGGCGGACGTCCGAGAAGGTGTGTTGCGTCACGCCAAGATCTGGGCGGTGATGGGTTGGAGCAGCGAGTTTTTTCAGAAAAACCGGCACAAGGTATTGGGCTTTTCCTCGATCGACGATTTCATCGTCAACTTCATGTATGGCTACTTCAGCGCGATGGATCCGAACGACCTGCTCTGCATGGCGTGGAAGTGGCAGCGCGGCGACGTCAGCCGCCACACCGGCGGCGACTTGCGGGCGGCATTGAGCCGCATCAAAGCCAAGACCTTTGTCATGCCGATGTCTTCGGACATGTTCTTTCCGCCGGCCGATTGCCAGGCCGAGTGGCGGCTCATTCCCGATGCCGAGTTCCGGCCGATCCAAACCATCGACGGGCATCTGGCGCTGTTCGGCGCCGATCCAAACGCGCTCGGTCAGCTCGACAAGCACCTCGGCGAGCTGCTCGCGACAAAGATCTAAAAGTCGGTAAACCCACTCTCGCCGTTGGCAGGATGCGATCCCGAGCATGCCGGGCTTGGTGGGAGATTTGCGTTAGGGGGTCGCAATGTCGGGGTTAGGCAGCCGCCAGGGTTCGAAATTCCTCCGCGTTCAGGCGGATGGACATCGCCCCGAGGTTCTCTTCGAAATGGGCGAGCGAGGAAGTGCCCGGGATCGGCAGCATGGCAGGCGAACGGTGCAGCAGCCAGGCCAGCGCGATCTGCCCGGGGGTCGCATGGTGGCGCTCGGCGATCTTGGCGAGGGGCGAATCGGGGCGGGCGAGGCGTCCCTTGGCGAGCGGGTAGAACGGGATGAAGGCGATCCCAGCGCTGGCGCAAATGTCAACCAGCGCATCGGACGAGCGGTCCCGCAGGTTATAGCTGTTCTGTACCGACACGATCTCCGCGACCTTGCGCGCCCGCGCCAACTCGGCTGCCGAGACGTTAGAAACGCCGATATAACGAATCTTGCCTTCGCGCTGCAGGTCGACAAGCGTGCCGACCGAATCCTCGATCGGCACGCGGTGATCGACGGAATGCAGCTGATAGAGCTCGATCCGCTCGAGCCGCAGCCGTCGCAAGCTGCCCGTGCACGCTCGCCGCAGATGCTCGGGCCGGCAGTCGATGTCCCAATAGCCCGGGCCGGGGCGGGTCAGCCCACCCTTGCTGGTGATCACCAGCCCCGCCGGGTACGGGTAGAGAGCCTTGGCGATCAAAGTCTCGCTGACCTCGGGCCCGTAGGAATCGGCGGTGTCGATCAGGATCGCCCCCTCGCCGGCGACGCGTTGCAACAACGCGACGGCCCCGTCCTCGTCGGCCGGCGGCCCCCAGACGCCGCGCCCGGTGATGCGCATCGCGCCAAAACCGAGACGGCCCACTGTCGGGCCGCCGCCAAGCCTCAGGTCGGCGGGAGCGGTGTCGGCGGGCATGATTCCACCGAATTCGCGTCAGGAGGACTTGGCGACACCATGGCTCAGCAGGTCGACCTTGCGGTTGAGCGCCATGACCAAGCCGTCGGCCCCTTCGCGGCGGAGGATCGAGTTGAATTCGGAGCGCTGCACCGCCAGCTGGCTGATCGTCCCGTCGAGGTAGACATCGGAGATTTGCCACGAGCCCTGGCTCTGGTGCATCAGGTAGTTGAGGGTGGTCGTCTCGCCGCCCGGTTTGGCGATCTTGGTTTGCACAATAACCGCAGCGTTGTAGGGCTGCTCGCCGATGACCTCGAGCTGCTCACCCGACCAGCTGTCGAATCGGTCGGCGTAAGTCGCGACGATATAATGCCGGAAGGCTTCGGTCAGCCGCTGCTGTTGAACCGCGGGGAGCGTCGACCAGGACGGGCCGATCGCAAGCCTGGTCATGAACGGGACATCGAATACGCGTTCCACCGCCGGAGCAAGCCGCGCATAGCGGCCACTCTGCCCGAGCAACCTGCCCTCCTTCATCGTCGTCACCAGAGTGGCATAAAAGTCGCGCACGCTGTCCTGCGGGCCAGTGGCGGTCGCCGCGGCGCGCTCGGAAATCACGCCTAGAGCTAGGAACAGCGCGACGCACAATCCCGCAATCCTGCTTCGTCGGGCTATCTCCCGGATCAAATCTCGCATGACTGGATCTCCCAATCTCTCTGCGCCGTTTTCCAAGAACGGTCGGAACCCTACCTGGTTTCCGATTATATTCAATTTTAGCGGATGAACAGCGTTTCGCGTGCACCAGAGACAGGCCAAGGCAACCACCACGAGATTTCCAACACCGGTGCGGCGATCGCCGGATGATAGAGAGGCTTTGAAGGGGTCTGATGTGCGGTCGAGACGACGAATCGAGGATTACGCACTGATCGGTGATTGCGGCTCGGCCGCGCTGGTCGGCCGCGACGGGTCCATCGACTGGCTTTGCCTGCCGCGATTCGATTCGCCCGCATGCTTTGCCGCGCTGCTCGGCGGGCCCAGCCACGGCCGCTGGCTGATCGGTCCGGCCGACCGGACCTTCCGGGTCGAGCGGCGTTATCTCGACGGCTCGCTGATCCTCGCAACGACGTTCGAAACGGCCGAGGGTGCTGTTGAGCTCATCGATTTTATGCGCCCGCACCGACGCCTTCCGCAGCTGGTGCGGCTGGTCCGCGGGTTGCGTGGGCGTGTCGACATGCGTAGCGAGTTCATCCTGCGTTTCGACTATGGCAACGTGGTGCCATGGGTCGAGCGCCTGCCGGAGGCCGGATTGACCGCCATAGGCGGGCCCGAGAGGGTGGTATTGCGCACGCCGGCGCCGTTGCGCGGCGAGGATCTCAAGACGGTCGGCGAGTTCACGGTCGACGCCGGCGAGACGATCCCGTTTGTGCTGAGCTACGGGCCATCCCACCTGCCGTTGCCGCCTCCGGTCGATCCGGCCCGCGCGCTCAACGACACCGAAATGTTCTGGCGCCGGTGGTCCGACCGGTGTGCCTCGGCCGGCCCGTGGACCGAAGTGGTCAAGCGCTCGCTCGTCGTGCTGAAGGGGCTGACTTATGCGGCGACCGGCGGCATCGTCGCCGCGCCGACGACTTCGCTGCCCGAGCAGCTCGGCGGCGTGCGCAATTGGGACTACCGGTATTGCTGGCTGCGAGACGCCACCTTCACCCTGCTGGCGCTGATGCATGCCGGGTACTACGACGAAGCGCGGAGCTGGCGCGACTGGCTGTTTCGCGCCGTCGCCGGAAGCCCCGACCAGCTGCAAATCATGTATGGGCTGGCTGGAGAGCGGCGGCTTACCGAGTGGGAAGCCCCGTGGCTGCCCGGGTTCGAAGGATCGCGCCCGGTCCGCATAGGCAACGCCGCGGTCGATCAAACGCAACTCGACATTTACGGCGAGCTTCTCGACGCGCTGTACCATGCCCACAGCCACGGTTTGCCCCACAATCAACACGGGGACGCCATCGGACGCGTTCTACTCGATCACTTGGCCAACACTTGGAACCAGCCCGACGAGGGCATTTGGGAGGTTCGCGGTCCGCCGCAACACTTCACGCACTCCAAGGCCATGGTATGGGTCGCCTTCGACCGGGCGATCAAGATCCGCGAGCACCGGGGCGAATCCGGCCACACGCTCGAGCAATGGCGACGGATACGCGACCGGATCCATGAGGATGTCTGCAGCAAGGCATTTGATGCGGACCTCGGCAGCTTTGTTCAGGCCTATGGGTCGAAGGCGCTCGACGCGAGCCTGCTGCTGCTGCCGCTCGTCGGGTTTCTGCCGCCGACCGACCCGCGCATCGTCGGCACCGTGTGGGCGATCGAGCAGCGGTTGATGGCCGACGGGTTCGTCTGCCGCTACGACACCGGGGCGGGGATCGACGGGCTGCCGCCCGGCGAAGGGGCGTTTCTGGCGTGCAGCTTTTGGCTCGCCGACAACCTTATTTTGCAAGGCCGTGTTACCGAGGCGCGTGAGCTGTTCGAGCGCCTGTTGGCGTTGCGCAACGACGTTGGCCTGTTGGCCGAGGAATACGACCCGCGCTCAGGGCGCCAGCTCGGCAACTTTCCGCAGGCTTTCTCGCACGTCGCGCTGGTCAACACCGCGTTCAATTTGACCCGCAGCCAAGGACCCGCCGAACAGCGCGCCGCGCGCCGGCACCATGGGCCCCAGCCGCGCCCGGGGACGGCAGCCGGATCAGGCCGCAGTGACCGCGGCGCGTCTCAATTCAGGCCGTAGAATCCTATCGCTCCGCCGGCCAGCACCTTGTGCTGGACCTCGGGGGAGGCGCCGGCCATGCGGTCCTTGATCATCTGTGGGGCACCGGGGAAGAAGCCGTCGCGGTGTGGGTAGTCGGTGGCCCACAGGATCTTGTGCGGCCCGATATATTCGGCGAGGACCCGGAGGCTGCCCTCGACCGGCTCGAACGAGATCCAGCAATTGCGCCGGAAGAGCTCGCTCGGCCGGGTCTTGAGGCCGGAATCGTTGAAGCCCTGGTCGTCGAAATGGCGGTCCATGCGGTCGAGCCACGGCGCGACCCAGCCGCCGCCCGACTCGAGAAAGCCGACGCGCAATCTCGGGTGACGCTCCACGACCCCGCCCCAGATCATGCTGAGGCACGCGAGCATCATCTCCATCGTGTGCGAGATGATGTGCTTGGCGGCCCGGCCCTCGAAACGGTCGATACCGACCGTCGGCATGCCGCTGCTGCCGCCTTCGTGAAAACCGATTGAGAAATCGTATTCTTCGGCGGCGCTCCAGAACGGCTCGTAAACCGGATCGTGGATCAGCCGGTTGTTGTAGGGATTGGGCCGCAGGAAGCCGCCGCGCATGCCGAGCTCCTTGCGGGCGAACTTCATCTCCCCGATCGCGTGCTCGACCGACTGCATCGGCAGCATCGCGATGCCGAACAGCCTGTCCGGGTAGGGCTTGCAATAGTCGGCGAGCCAGCGGTCGTAGGCGCGGCACAACGCAGCGGCGAGATTGGGATCGTGAACCGCGCCGGCGAACAGGCCCATGCTCGGATAGAGGAAAGCGGCGTCGATGCCGTCCAAATCCATGTCGGGGATGCGCTTGTGCGGATCGAAGCCGCCGGGGCGGCCTTCCTTGTATTTCATTGTCTCGGAAGAGACCACACCCTGGCGCGCGCCGACCCCGCCGATACCGCCCATCCCTTGCTGGCTGCCGAGCACCTGCTCCTCGACCAGCAGCCGTTCCTTGCCGTCGGTATCGATGACCAGCTTTGGTGCCCGGTCGCGGTAGGTGGGGTCGAGATAGTCGTTCCACAGGGTGAGCGGCTCCAATATGTGCCCATCGGAGTCGATGACGTTGTAAGTGCGCGCCATAGTTAGTCTCCTCTGTTGCCCGCCGGCCCTCACTGAATTATCGCCGCGCAGCTGGCTGCCGCGCGTTGCTGATACGGCAGCCCTGGGACCACAAAGTCGCAGAGATCTAGGGGATTTCGTTCATGTCCCAAATTCCTCGGTGACCGCCGCCGGGTCGCTCTCGCCGGCGGCATCGCCGATATTAGAGCTTTTCGAACACCGCACAGGTGATCCGATACTCGGCGGCGAGCCAGTAGAGCCGCGCCATCGAGCGCTTCCACTTTGCGAAGGACAAAAACGGAACGGGCAGACGCCAGAGGTGACGCAGCAGGATCCACGGGCGCTCGCGCACCGCGTCGCGATACGACACCCCGGTGCCGAGGATCGTGCTGTCCAGCAGTCGGGCGCCGCCAAACAGCTGGGCCAGATCGGCCGGGTTCGGCCGATACATCGTATCGATCGGATCACCGTGATAGGGATAGCTCAGCGGTACGCTAACGAAGAGCAACCCGTTGGCGGGAACCAGGTCGAGGCAGTGACGCGCCAAGCGATCGGGCTCGATGACATGCTCCAGGAGATTGCAGCAGAGCACCGCCCGCGGCTGTAGCGCGCACAGGCGCCGGACATCGTCGGGATTGGTCAGATCGGCTCGCACATCGACCCCCGGCAGCGCGCGCATATCGACGTGGACGACCTCGACGTTGCGGGTGCGCAATGGGAAGAAAACCTGATCCTCGATCCAAGGTTGGACGCCCTCGCGCACTTCGGTCGAGCTGCTCCCGAGGTTCAGCAGCGGCGAAAGGCGCCCGGACGGAAATGCGTCGAGGGCGCAGCGGAGCCAGCGGGCCTCGGTTTCGAACATCTGCGGTCTCGTGCGTCCCTCAAAGCACACCACGATGCGCCAAACTCGCGCCGCCGCCAATGTGTGCGCCGAACCGCTTCGTCATGACGGGCGCCGTCCCCAGGTGCACGCGCCGATCGGCGATGCCGAGATCCCGCAGATGTTCGGCGATGCCGTCTGCGGCGTCATCGACGACGACGACCGCTTCCCAGTCGACCCCTACGAGCAGTCGGTCGAGCCGCTCGATCAGAGGACCGACATTGTCGCGCTCGTTGAGTGTCGGAACGACGATCGCAAGCTCCGGTCCTGCCGCCGACGGCGTTCGCGGTGACTCAGCCGGTGAGGGCCAGGCCCCGCCGCCGGCCAACCAACGCGCGAGCGTCTGCGGGTGCGGTCATTCGTCACCCGTGAATAGTTCGGCGACCGAGGGCCGCGTCACCCGGAGGAAATTGCCGCGGCAAAAAGGCGCCGTGATGACCAGAACCGCGACCCATCAGTCGATCGACAGAACCCTCGGCGAACCAGCCATCGTCTATTGCTCGCCGCGCACCAGGTATTTACGCGAGCCCGCTGCTCTGTTAGGAGGCGGCGTCGCGCTTCGGGCTCGACCTTTTCAACTCGCACCGGATCGCCCAGTGTCCGCGCAAGCTCGACAAGGTTGCCGATGAGTTCGTCGAGGCCGCCGACCACCGCGACCGTATCGACCGCCGGCGGTGACCGAGCATCTCCCTTGATCGGCAGTAGCGCGGTGCTCGTCTATCGGGATCGCATCGTGCCGCGCTCGGAGGCTCATTTTCTGCGCCGGCAATATGTCGGCTTTCGCCGTCTGGTTCCGATTTGGATCGGCTGTCGGACGGATGCCGGCCTGCCCGATCTCGGGACCGAGCCGATTTTGCTCGGCCGGCGCGGTGCTGCCGGCGTGATCGATCGGCTGATGTTCAAGCAGCTAGGCCGTCTCCCTCCCGTCCCGGATCTCACAGGGCTCCGGCCGCGGCTGATCCATGCCCATTTCGGGCGCGGCGGGGCACTTGCCTTGCCGATTGCTCGCGCCCTGAAGCTGCCGCTGGTGGTCACCTTTCACGGCGGCGACGCGACCAAGGACGACCACTACCGACGGGCGCTCGTCCCGACGATTTTCCAACGGCGCTGTGAAGCGTTGCAGCGCGAGGCGGCGCTGATCATCTGCGTTGCCGAGCACGTTCGCGAGGCACTGCTCGCGCGCAATTTTCCGGCAGCGAAGCTGAAAGTGATCCGCTACGGGGTGGAACCCGAAGGGGAGAGCAGTTCGCCGCCATCGGCGGAGCGCTCTTACCTGCTGTTCGTCGGCCGCTTCGTCGAAAAAAAAGGGATCAGCCACCTCCTAGACGCAATCCAGGCATTGGAAACCGAGGGTCTGGAGCTCGACCTCATCCTGGTCGGCGACGGACCGCTGGTTGAGATGCTCAAGCGCCGGGCTTCCGGGCTGACCCGCGCGCGATTTCTCGGCTGGCTGCCGAACCCGGAGGTACGTCGTCTGATGAGAGGCGCGCTCGCGCTCTGCGTACCGAGTGTCGTCGCCCGGACCGGTGATTCAGAGGGACTGCCAAACGTGGTGCTCGAGGCGATGGCGTGTGCAGTGCCGATCATCGGCTCGGCAGTCGCCGGGATCAGCGAGGCGATCGAGCACGATCGTACCGGCTTCCTCGTCCCGCCGGCCGATGCGCGGTCGATCGCCATAGCTGCGCGACGCCTCTTCGGCGATCCGGAGTTGCGTCGCCGAATGGGGCTCGCCGCTCGGGCAGTGGCGATCGAGCGGTTCAGCGCGATCGCGCAGTCCCGCATGCTCGAAGACGCCTTGATCGCGGTTGGCGATCGGCGCGTGGCATGACGGCCGTCGGCTCCGGTGCTTTGCCCTGGCCGTTGAACGCCGACAATTTTCCCAACGGTTCGCCACTCAACGCGTTTTTTGCCTGGAACGAGGCACGCTGGCGAAAGGATCGCCGCTACACGATCGCTTGCGATCTCTCTTACTTGTACCGGCGATTCGTGCCGGAGGACCTGGGGCTCGCCGTTTGCGTCACGCATATCGCGATCCGCCCAGTCATTCGATGGCGCTTTCGCTCGCGGGCCCTGCTGTCGTCGGCCGAGCTGGCGAAGGCCATCGGGACGCGGCGTAACGCGTCCGACGCGCCGGCTGCGGCGTCGGCGCAGCGCCTTGTCGAAAGCATGCTCGCCAGCATCGGTACCAAGGATTTGGCGAGGCACGCAGCCGTATTCGAGGCTTTTGAGGAGCTTGCGGAACTCGTTGATCTAGACGCTCTGGCGGCCCGCCGGCCGCGCTTGGTCACACGCCCAGAGCGACGCAAAGGGCGCAAGATTCTCGTCATCAAGTTGAGCGCGCTCGGAGATTTTGTGCAGGCGCTGGGGCCGGCGGCGGCCGTCCGCCGGCACCATGCCGCCGACGAAATTACTCTGTTGACGACCGGTGCTTTCGCCGGGATCGCGCAACAGAGCGGTCTCTTTGACAGGATCGCCATCGATCGCCGACCCAAGCTCTTTGAGCTCGCCGCTTGGGCGGCACTCCGCCAGGTGCTGCGCGACGGTGGTTTCGACCGGGTCTACGATCTTCAGACATCCGATCGTTCGAGCCTGTACTTTTGGCTGTTTCTTCCCGGGCATCTTCCCGAGTGGTCCGGGATCGCATGGGGTTGCTCGCACCCGCACGCGAATTTGCGACGCCATCCACAACACACGCTCGACAAACAGGCCGAACAATTGCTGATGGCCGGAATCCACCCGACACCCTTGCCGCGCTGCCCGGCATCGACCCGGCCCTTGCCGGCGGGGTTGCAGCGGCGTGGCTTTTTTATCTTGATCCCCGGCTCGTCGCCGCGCCACCCGGTCAAGCGCTGGCCGGCGCAGCGCTATGGCGAGCTGGCCCGGGAGCTGTTCGAGGCGACCGGTCTTCTTCCGGTCGTCATCGGCCGAGCCGGCGAAGAGGCGCTAGCGGCCGAAATCCGCGAGGCGTGCCCGGCAGCGATTAACCTCGTCGGCCGCACCGAACTCACCGGCTTGGCCGATCTTGCCGAAGCGGCCGCTTTCGCGGTCGGCAACGACACCGGGGCCACGCACATCGCCGCAGTCGGGGGCCGACCTGTCGTGGTCCTGTTCTCCGATGCCTCCGATCCCAGCCGCTGCGCACCGCGCGGCGGCGAGATCTACGTGTTGAGCAGCCCCGGCCTGGACGATCTGCCGGTCGGCCGGGTATTTACGCAGGCGATCGAGGCAGCCGCAGGTGTGGTGCCGCCGCGGCTTCTCAGCCGGGGTCCGATCCACAATAGAATCGGCGTTTGATCACCGAGTATCTCCCCCATCCCGCTGATCTCGTAGGTCTCGCGGTAACCTGGGTGGCGGCGGTCATCCTGATGCTAGCGGGCGCGATGGTCGGCCGCCGCATGCCGCCCGAGGTCCAGATCGGGATCGGGTGGGGTGTGCTGTGCGTCGTGCTCACCGTATGGGGTGTCCTGGTGCCGTTCAGCCTGGCGATCCCGGCGGCGGGCCTTGCCCTTATAGCGCTCTGCACGCTGGCCCTCCCGAACTGCCGGCCGGGCTCGAGAACCTGGAGGACCCTTGGGCGGGTCGTTCCGGTGACCTTGGTCTTCTGGCTCGTCATGGCGCCGGTTCAACCATCCCAGCCCGACACCTGGCTCAACCTCTTGCCGAATGCCTTTTATCTCGTCGACTGGGGCCGGCTGCCGACCGCGGCCCGGCCACCCAGCTTTTCCTATTTGCCGGCAGCACCCTACAACACTCAGTTCCTGAGCTATCTCGGAGGCTTGGCGTGGCCGGACTATCCGGCGGCCGGCATGTCGCTGGTCAATGCCTTGCTGCTGCTCACCGTCGGCCTTCTCGTCGCGCGTGCACTGGCAATACCGCGGGCGACCACAGATGCCATTCCCCCGTGGGGA
>Ga0306921_10008342_pt1 | contig 10949 bp, 1 predicted proteins | sample sta12Cox44000080_FD_203760 | JGI IMG/M metagenome (GOLD analysis project Ga0306921, IMG submission 203760) | Lab enrichment of tropical soil microbial communities from Luquillo Experimental Forest, Puerto Rico - statoxic.12C.oxic.44.000.080 (v2)... | ecosystem: Environmental > Terrestrial > Soil... | reverse complement strand
CGCATGGAATGACCCGATAACAATATCTACGCGGTCGCCGGGTCTCACCCGCCTGCCGCTGTTCGAAAAAGCCACCCAGTACTGTTTGCCGGCGATGGGCGTGCTGCTCTGCCGCAATTTCCCGACCTTTTCCATTTCCGGAATCACCAGCTTCACCCCGGCTTGCGGATCGATCAACGAAGGCTCCGACTTCTTATCATTGAGCGCCGCAGCTTTCTCCGGCTCTCGAACACGGTAGCTGAAACGAATGATCTCGCCCGATTCCGTGTACTTTACAGTGAGCGAATCAACCCCCCAGACGCCCTCGTAATACATGAGGGCCTGCACGGGAACGTGCTTCGCCAAGTTTGTGTGCGCGGCAGGCACGGGTTGGGCCGGAGCAGGGGTTTGCGCCGGGGACTGAGCCCCTACGACCGGGACAAGCAGCCCGCCAGCGAGGAATCCTGCGAGCAGTTTCGTGAACTGGGTAAATGTCATTTGTATTCTCTTATGGATTCCGCTACCACTTCTTGCTTTTGCTCCCGCAGGTGCCCAGGGCTCGTTTGCCCTGGGCTGCCTGCAAAAGATCGTCAACCGATTACCTCGCGATTAACGTAAGGCTCGTACTGCCGCCAGTCGTGCCGCTGCCGTTGTTGGCGACCGCCGCCGCACCGAGGTTGGGGACGAGTGGAAGCCCGGTCGGGGTCGCATACGTGATGCTGATCGTGCATGTGGCGCCGGGAGCCAGCGTCGCCCCACAAGGGGTAGTAGTCGTGGGAGCCAAGGTAAACAACGTGTTTCCTATACCCGTCACCGACTCCGCCGTGATCGCTACCGGGGTGGTACCCGTGGCGCCATTGTTCCTAATCGTCACGACGCTGGTGACCGAAGGTCGCCCTAATGGAATCGTGAAGGTCAGGACGCGGGCACCCGTCCCTATGGTCGTCAGCGTTCCGTTAGTCGCCGAGAGGAAGAATAACGGACCTGCCGACACTCCGGTACCCGAGAGGCTGACGGGACTACCCGTTCCGGCGGCCGGCCCACCAATGGAGCTGTAGGCAAAGGCGACGCTTCCGGAGTAGGTCGTTCCGGCAGCCGTAGGTCTGAACACCACGTTATAGGTACACGAGGCGCCGACCGCCAACGTCGCAAGGCAGCTGCCTCCCGCCCGCGAGAAGAATGGTCCGCCGGTGAGTGTGAACGTGCCGCCCGTGAGAGCCAGATTGCCGGTATTGGTCACCGTTATAGCCATGGCACCGCTTGTGGTAGCAATTGCCTGGTTGCCGAAGGCCAAAGTACTGGGCGTTACGGTGAACGATGCCGTTCCCCCGGAGGATCCGAACTCAATCGCCCCTGGGTCGAACGTGCCTGTGGTGAGCGATTCGCCGGGTTCCGGCCGCAGGTTGCCGTAGAAGTCTGTAAAGGGATGAGGTTGGCTGGCCGGGATGTTGTCGATGGCCGCCGTCAGGTTGTAGTTGGCGAGCGCAGGCCCACCGCCGTAGTTTCCGTTCACGCCGCCGATGACCGAGGGATTGGTGAGCGCCAGCGGGCCCCAACTCACGTTGATCCAGTTGTTGCCCTCGTCCACCGTCGCCGATGGAGTGAAGCTGAAGACCGGGTTCGGCGTCACAGCGTCGGCGATGCCCGGAGGCACCCCAAATCCCTTGGGTCCTCCGCATCCATCCGTCACGAGGCATTCCGGTGGCACACGCGATCCGTTGCAATACTGGCTGACAACCGGTGGGGCAGTGCCTGAGTTCGTTCCGCCGTAGCCGCCGCTCGAGAGCACCGAGTAGGAAGGGCTAAGGCGTAGCGACCCCGCCGGCATGGTCGGCATCGTGTCGCCACGCACGCCGAGGTCCCAATAGCTCCCGGTCGCGCAGGCACCGGTGCTCCCCTGGGCAGGAGCAGCGCCACCAACTCCGCCGGTGAAGCTCGAGTTATACAGCGTGACTACGTTCTGCTGGTTCTGGGTTCCCGTCCCCGCGGCGCTGATGCCGACCTGGAACGAGCGGTTCTGCCAAATGATGTTATTGGCGAGAATCGGGTTTGAGATGGTCCGGCAAGTTGCTGGTGTTTGTCCCACCGGGCAGGTGGGCGGGGTCACGAAGGTCTGGGTTAGCACAGGGGAATTCCGCGTGCTGCTCACTCCGGCCGGCTGCGGGCACGACGCCGTGTTCGCCCCGGTGGGCCCGGTCAGGGTGCAATTCCCCGCCGGGGCGCTGGCCATGGGCGTCCCGATACTGTTGGTGAGCACACCCGAGGTGGCCAGGGAATCGTTGTGGGCGATGGTGTTGTTGACGATCTGTACGTTCAACGAATCCTGGAGCGAGATGCCCGCGCCATCCCAGCCCGAAATGTTGTTCACGATGATGTTGTTGGTGATGCTCACGTTGTTCCAGAGGCCGGGTCTGCTCGGGAAGGTGGAGACCTCCGACCCGTTGACTTGGTTGAGCCGGATGCCGCCGCCGCTCCCGCTATCAGCCGAGTTCCCCTGGATCAGGTTGGCATTGATCACCAAGTTGTGACCCGTGCCGTCACTCAATCCCGGCACGCAATCGCTGTCGGGCACGCCCGGGCAAACCGGATCGGTATCCGGGGTTCCCTGGACCATGATCCCGCCACCGTTCGTGGGGATGGTGGGGTTGCTGCTCTGATTGAGCAGGATCGTGTTGTGCTCGATATCGCCGTTCTGGATTTCCCCGAGGTGGACGATCCCGCCGCCCTCGCCGGAACTGAGGTTGCCGCACACCCAGTTGTAGTTGAACTTGTAATAGTCGTTGCCGGTGCAGAGGGTCGCGCCGCCGCCGCCCGATTGCGTGGCCGAGAATAATTCGTCGCCCAAGGAGGAGTTGGCCGTAATCATGTTGTTATGCACATTCACGTCAAGCTGGAAGCAATCCGGCATGTGCTGGTTGGCAACCAGACCCGCGCCGTTGCTGCAAGAGCCGGGCGCCGCGTTGGTGGCGCTGCCCACGACGTACGGGCCAGCAAATTCACCCTGGCCGACGCTGATGCCGCCGGTGAGTGTGCCGGCATTGTTGAAGACGCGGTTATTGGCGACCTGCAGGTGATGCGCCCAGCCATGGATGAAGATGCCGCCGCCGCCCTGGGAGCTGTCGGTGACGCTCAAGCCATCGATACTCGATGGGTTGCAGGTGAAGTTACTCGGGTACGGGTTGGTGTCGCTGGTTTGCGTGACCGTGCCGTTCGCGTTGTAGGTAACCGTATGGCAGAGCGGGTTGGCATCGCCGACGGGGAGTGCGAGCGGACTGGGGCCCACGCCGGTCAGCAGCGTGGTGCTGGCCGGGAATGCTCCCGGCTCCGTGCCGTCGTTCCACGGAGCTTGTCCGTGGAACTCCATCCCTTTGGCCAGGACCGTAATGCCCGCGCCTTCATAGGCGCCCATCAGCGTGGGCTCTTGTAACAGTTCGGCTATGTTGCCGTTCAGGTTGGCGTCCCAACCGACCGTGGCCTCGAGCGGCAGCCTGTCAATCTGTGGATTGTCGGGCGAGCCGGTAAAGAAATTCCAGGACGCCCCACTGCTATCGGGGCAACTGGAGTTCCCGCTGGGGTCGTAAACGTTGCTGCCGCCCGCCGACGTGTACGGTGCGCCGTTCAGCGCCAGGCCGAAAAAGCAGTTGATATGCCGGCGCCAGGGGTCGAGCTGCTTGCCGGCCGGGTGGGCATTGGCATCGATGATGGAGGAGGCGGCGCCGGCGCCCTGCAGCCGGACGGGCTTCCACATAATTAGCATCTCGTTGTGAGTCGCGGCAATGTTGGTGGTTGAGGGTGTAGTGCAGCTGGTGGCCAACCCTGCCGTCATGGTGCAAGTCGGGTCGACGATAATCAAGTCGCCCGGCGAAGCCATGTCGATGTAGCTCTGAATCGTCTGCGAGGGGAGCACGTGCACTGGTGCTTTGCCGCCAATCGTCACCGTCACGGTATCGATCGATTGCCTGGCGTTCGAGGGCGAGCCAGCAGCGGCTGTGTTGGCGGTTGTGATTACCAATTGACCGCACTGCGCCGCGCTGCCCGAATACTGTGCCTGCTGTTGGATTTGGCAAGTTGGGACGGTGGCGGTGGCCGGGATCGTGAGTATGATCGTGGTGTCGTTCCAGGTCGTGATGCTCGTCGCGGGTACACTATACGTACCGATCATCACCGTTCCCTTCGTCGTGCCAAAGCCGTAGTGGCGCTGGACCTTCTTCAAATTGAAAGGCGCCACGTTGGCCGAGGGACCCGCGTATCCACTGTTATCCACCTGAACGTTGCCGAGGGCAGTGATGGTCAGCTGCCTGCTCCCGGTCGCACTGACCCAAGGTCCGATGCCATCGCCATCGACTTCACTAATGGCCGGCGTGGTATCCGGATAGGCGCAGTCGGCATTGTTGTACGCCGCGCCCGCGAAAGCTTGCGTGGGCACCACGGGCGTATCGAGGTACGTAGTCAGGCCCGGCATGTACGGCTCTTCGTAGCAGAACTGGCTGTAGGCCGGGTTGTACATGGGATCGGTGACCATCTGGCCGTACGTCGGATTCGGCATCGTCACGCCCGGGTTGTTCGGATTGGGAATCGTCGTGCGGGTGTCCAGGATCGGCCCCTTGTCGTTCATGCACTGGACCATCATCGAGGGCCCGTACCCGGTAATGTTGGGCGGGTTCACTTCCCAGGTCGAAAAATTCAGACTTTCATAGGTGCCCCAGTGGTCGGCGTACACGCGGGAGATCTCGTTTCCGAGATAATCCTTGGTGGAAACCGGCAGGTTGGGCGGGGAGAACTTCTCGCCGAACTGCGGCGAAAACGGATCGAATTCCGCGGTAAAGTCATCCGTGATCACGCCAGTGAATTTCGCGGCGATGTGCGTCGAGGTGTAGAGGTAGAACTTGACGCTCACGTTCATCTGGTCGGCCACCGTCACTTCCTTGCGGTCGCACAGAGGCCGGGTGGCTCCGGCAAACGGAGCAACTTCCATAACCTGCGGGAAGAGACTCAGGAAGTCGGGCACCACGCGCAACTCACCCACGCACGGCCAAATAGGATCCTGGTAGCCGGGGAAACCTGGGAGGGCCAGCTGCTCGTTCGTCCCTAAGGCCGTAGTCGAGTTCTGATAGTTGCTGGGGTTGTAACCGGCCCCGCTGGGGTCGTACATGGAAGCTACCGAGGCCTGGTCGGGAAGGATGAAGATGCTGCCGCCCAAGCCGGTGAATTGCACCGTGGCCGGTGCGATGAAGTTGTCGCCGATCAGGAGGTTCTTGTCTTCTTCCTTGTAGACCTCGTAGCCGGGGGGCATGATCACTTCCACCACGTACTTTCCGGGCGGGAGCATGGGGGTGCCGACCCGATAGACGTCCGTCGTGTCGGGATTCGCCACGCAGACTGTGCAGTTGGTCCCGGTCATGTTGGAGGTAACTCCATTGGTCGATCCGTTAATGGTCAGCGGCTTTCCCGTGCTCGGGTTGACGCCGAGGGAACTGGGGAACTGGTAATAGCCGTCGTAAGGCGCCGGCTGGAGCTGGTTCCAGATGTGCATCGAGTCATAGCACTTGTACTGCGAGTTGTAAGGCAGCGCGTGCGCGGCAGTGCGCGGAGTGCTATGGATGCCGCTGTAAAAGTCAAGGTATTCCGGCTGATCAAACAGCGAGAAGAAGAACAAATCAGCGTTGGTGCCAGTACTGGTTCCCTGGCCGGGGCAGTTCATGTAGGGCTTGGGCGTGCCGGTAGTGGTGTCGGTGAAGTTCGGGTAGAAGCCTTGCGCCCAGGCGTCCCAACTGGTGCTTACGGTAGTGTCCACCATGGTGAGGGTTGGGGTCACGCCATCCGCCGCAAAGCCTTCCCGGTAGAGGTTGAGGGTGACGCCCGGTATGTTCGGCGACCACGGCTGCTCGATCATTTGCGAGGCATCGTCGAATGGACGCGTGGCGGCATAGGTGGTATGTCCATGGATACCACCGTTCTCGCCCACGTACTTGGGCGACGCGGTGGTTCCGACGTTCACGCAGAAGTTGGTTGCGCTTACGGGCAGGGCGGGGTTGCACTCTGCAAAGGGCGCCACGCCAAACTCGATCCAATTGCCTTGGCTGGTCATGCCCGACCAACCCTCGGAGTTAACCCAGGGCGGATCGATGCGGCCGGTGGAATTTGTGACCGTGCTCGTGTTCGCTGTGCCAGCCGCGAAAGCCGTGGCTTCCGCCCCGCAATCCGCCGCGGCGCAATAGACCGCGCCCGGTACGTGCAAGTCGGAGGGGAGAGGAAGCGACTCGTAGGTGTTGGCGAGGTGTTGGTAAGCGGTCGAGGTTCCGCACGGGCGAACACCCGTCGCCCCGCAATAACTGGAGCCGTCGGCTGGCCCACCCGCGTCATAGACGGTGTGGGTCCCCGTCCTCTTGTAACGGCCAAGGTCCGGTTCCACGACATACCAGTTAAAGAGCGGGAACGTTTCATTGAAGTTGGCGATGCCGTCGGGGTCGGTCAAAAGAGTGTTGGAGTTGTGGCCGTCCCGGTATTTAACCCGCGTATAGACTTGGGGAACCCCGATCTCGTCGCCGTCCTTGATTCCATTCTTGTTGTCGTCCACGAAGAGAGTGGTGTAGATGTTCGACTGCCACTGCTGGACGCCAATGTTCCCGAGGTTGAGGCTGCTAAGGCCGCCGGTGCAAGTGGTCGCCCCAGCTGGTGGGACGCAGCCCACGTTCGCCGGCGTTGAGAGGCCGTCGATGATCTGGTCGTTCCATTGGTCGCCGATGGTCAGCCTCCAGTTCCCTCCGGGAACCTGTGTGAACCTGAAGTTCCCATTAGCGTCGCACTTGGTGAACATGAAGTCCTCGGCGTCAGGATCGCCCAAGCTCACCCAGCACTGTGTCCAGCTAAGGGCTTCGCGGGAGCCGCTTGGGTAGAGTCGCTGGTCCGGCGTCCGGCTGAGGCGCTGGACATCCACCTGCCCTTGAATGGTGTTGGTGCAGGGGCCGACGGCGCCGTAGGCGCCGGCGCAGACGGCGGCCTTGCGGTCATTGATGATTTTGGGGTTGAGAAAGCCGATGCTTACGTGGTATCCACTCGGCCCGAACTCCTGGAAGTAGCCCGGTTCGCCGACGCGGACGAAGGCATCGTGGGGGTGCTGGCCATCCAGCGTGTTGGTCTGGAGCCATTCTTCGCCGCGCGCAATCCGGTCGGCCGCCGGGTAGGCCTGCACGCTGAACTTGTCCGCCATCAGGTTGGCAATGACAGCTTGGCCCGCCAGCGGCGACAGGGTGGCGTTGTCCGACTCATACTTCGGACACGTTACGATCCTGCCCGTGATGCCTGCCTGAGTCCCCTGGAGATTCCCATCCCCGCCGAAAGGACTACCTGGCAAAGCCGGAAATGCGTTCGCGGTAACTTGCGCCGAAATCGGGCAGGCGTCAAAACCCGTGGCGGGATCGATGCTTCCTGCCAGAGAGTTCGACAAGGGCATGTTGAACGCGTCGTGGGTATCCTGACCGGTGAAATCGCCGAGTCCGCCATAGGTATCCCACAGGATGATCTCGAAATTGCCCAGACCGGGCTCGATGGGTGCAACCGTGCCCCCGCCGCCACCGCCATCCTGTTCGCCATTGACTGGGAAGTCGTCTTCAAATACGAAGACCGAAAGCTTTGCGGGAGGAAGTGGTGTGGGCAGCACCTTCACCGTGACGGGTGCGAAGGTCGCGGTGCTGGCAGAGGTACATCCCGTGATGAAAATGTTGCAGGCCGGTTGGACTTGAGCGCCGCTCATGCCGTGGCCAGTGACACACGCTGTTGGGTCCGCACCGGGCTGGCCGCAGGGTGGGCCGAGATAAGCTGCCCCGAACGGATCGGCAGCGTCGCCCGGCAACACTGAGATGTAATAGCGCTTGGTGGGATCGAGATGGACCGTGCTGGGGTTTACAGCTGTAGTGCCGCCGTTTGCCGTGCACGGGAGCGCCGTGCAGTTCGGGTCGGGCCGGCAGGCGCCGTTGCCCAGGTCGCACACCGCGGGAATGTGCTGCCCGAGCGTCGGGCTGCCAGCGCGGGTATCCAACATCGTCTGGCCACCTTCGCAGGAGAGCGGCCCCGTGCAGCCTTGGGCCAAGTAATCCATGTGGCTGGCGTGGAAATTCGTGCCAAAGGTAGGAACGGTGCCTCCTGCAGCCACAATACCGGGGCAGCCCAGCGCGGTGGCGCTGTTGTTGGTGGTGCAGTTCGGGTCGATCCAGAAGGTTTTGTCTTCTTCAATGATCCAGCGGTAGTCGGTAATGAGAGGCACTGTCGTGGTGCCACAGCTTATCCCGGCCGTGGTCACAGCAGAGGCGGCGTTGCAGCCGTTGGCTTGATACGCCGCGGCATCCACCACGGCGACCAAGAGATTGCTGGGGGCCGGGAAGGTGATGGTCACCGTTCCGGCGGTGGGGCTTGTTCTTCCCTGGGAGTCCTGCACGGTGTAGTTGAAGGTCGCCACGGTCGCTGCTGTGGGCGTCCCCGAGAGGGACGCAGTGAACCCGCCTTGGGCATCCACGACCAGGGTTCCGCCGGTCATGGTCGGCACAGGGGAGGTCACCACGGTTAGAGGTAAGCCGCTCGGGTCCGAGTTCCCAATCAGGAGGCCCGGCGAAGCAATCTTTAGGTAGGTGGACGTTTCACCCATATAGGTCTGGTTGATCGCGGTGGGGTTTCCTGTGAGCGACGAAGCACCCAGTGTCACGGTGGCGGTTAAATTCGACGGGCACGGGCCTGGGGTTCCCCCTCCGTTCGCGCAATAGGTGAAGGAGTCCGTGGTAGCGGTTCCGGTGGGTGTATATGTGAAGGTGCCGTTCGCGCAAATTCCTGGGACAGCGTTCTGCGGTTGCGCGTTGCAAGTCAGCGTGCCGCTGGCCGGGGCTGTAAGCATTGCGACGCCATAGACATTGCTGTCATTGGCGATCACGCCTTTGGAAACATCCGACACGCTGAAGGGCTGGCCCGCAACCATGGCATTGTAGGTATCCGCGCGGGCCACCGCGGGTCCAAACAAACCACCCGAAACCGCCGGGAGCCCGGCGCCATTGACGCCGATATAGGCGAGCATTCCGGCATCACGATTGGACGAATTGCCTGACAGGCTCAACTCGCGGTCGTAGATCGGCAGGGCTGGTGCCGTCGAGGTCGCAGCGGGCGCGTTGATCATCACGTCAAATGTTTTGCCCGCGGCCATAAAGACGTCGGTCTGCACGCGGGGAGCCGCGGGGGCAGCGGTAGCTCCAGCCACCTGCACGCCCGGTACGGTGTTGCCGTCTTCCGCGATTAAGGTGAATCCGCTAACCGTAGCGGCACCTGAACCTGATCCGTTGAAACCGGTTGTGAGCGAATTAACGATGGAGGGCACATGCATTCGTAGACCGGCATTCGCGAGGCGCGCCAAAATTGTGCCGCCGATTCCGGTGGTGACGGGGGCAGTAGCCCCGCCAGGAATGCCAGCGTATGCCGCAAACAGCGAAGCCGCCGCATTGGTCTTATTGAACGCGACGCCGTTGATCAGATAGTAGAACGGGGTATAGTTCACCGCCGGCGGATAGCACTGATGGTAGGTCGTTGAGGATGGATCGCCACAGGCACCTTTGTGACCGTCCCAGACCATGGTCTCGGTGAAGCCTGCGGTGCTGACGGCGGCGCTAACAGAGGTATTTTGCACCGCGTCGATTTCGCTGAATACCAGCGGGAGTTCGGCATTGTAAGTAACCGCGGGCACGACGCCGGCAGCCGTGGTGGCTCCAGGATAAGCGGTCCCCGCCGTAGTCCCCGCAGGCGGCGTGGTGACCACCAGGATGCCGATCAGCCCCATGGGGACCTGAATCGAAGGATGCGTGCCCGATTCGAGCAGATAGGTGCCCGGAACCAGAGAGGGCCACGTCAGAGCGGCGGGGGTTCCCACTGCCACTTCGGTGCTGAACGATTGCACGCGCCTCCCTTGCGTCGGCGGAATCGCTCCCGAATCGTTTGCGGGGCAGGGGACGCCCGGCGGGGTGTTGGGATCGGCGATAAACCAGGTCAGACATCCTTGCGCAAGGGAGTGGTCGGGAGGGTTCGTGGCGGTTCGCTGCGACAACTGGCCGAGGCCGCCGCCCACCTGCCCCAAGATCACGATGGAGGTGGGGACGCTATTTGGCGTCGTGGTCCCCGCTGGGGTGAACGAGAGATTATTCGTGAGGTTGATCGTCAGGGCCGTCGCTCCCGCGCTGGCAGCCGGTACCGTAATCACCACGGGAGACCACGTCCCCGCCGTAGCAGCCGCCGGATTCAGCGCCGCGCACGTGGCCGTCGAGCCAGTCACGGCCGTGCCGCAGGAATAACCCCACATCGGCACCGTCTTGCCATCGGGCATGGTCGTGGTGGTAGGGCCCGCGGTCAGATTAATCGTCTGCTGGCCAAAGGCCACCGCCGCCGCGAAGGGGAGAATTGCAAGTACTCGTGCCGCGTTCTTCAAGATAGCTTTGAAATGTTTCGTCTGCATAGTTTTCTCTCTCTTGTCGACGGTTGCTTCTGCCGCCTTATTTGCTTTCGTCAATCACAAATTCCCGCGAATCCACTAGCATCATCATGAGCATTCCGCCTGGGAAAACGTTGTTGGTCGTAATCTCGCGCTCGTTGTGGGAGTGCCACATAAAGGCCCAGCCGCGCTCGTCGGCGGGGTTGAGCTGGAGGTTGGCCGGGTTTAGGGTGGTGCAGCCCGCGTTCACGGGGTTGGCGGTGCCGTAGGGATTGCCCACGCAGGCTTGCATCGCAGCGCGCAGGGTAGCGTCCGGACCCAGGTAAGGGGTGCCGCCGTACCAGGGGCCATTGGTAAAGACATTGGGATCGGGCAGAGTGACCGGGCCGCCTGCCGCCACATCGCCGAACGGGTTCACTTGTACGGGCTTGTTGTGGTCCTGGCACCACTCCATAAAGTTAATCGCCCCCGTCGCGCCCGAGTTATAACCGTTCGCGTCGGGAGTACAGGA
>Ga0306921_10008340_pt1 | contig 10950 bp, 9 predicted proteins | sample sta12Cox44000080_FD_203760 | JGI IMG/M metagenome (GOLD analysis project Ga0306921, IMG submission 203760) | Lab enrichment of tropical soil microbial communities from Luquillo Experimental Forest, Puerto Rico - statoxic.12C.oxic.44.000.080 (v2)... | ecosystem: Environmental > Terrestrial > Soil... | reverse complement strand
CCTCTATCATCGCTGCATGCCTTCCGAATCAACTTCCATTGAAACCGATGTCCTGGTGATCGGCTCCGGCGCTGCCGGCATGTATGCCGCCATCGAAGCCTCGCGCGCAGGCGCGCGCGTGTTGCTCATCGATCGCAGCCTGATTGGCCGCGGCGGCGCAACCGTGATGGCGCAGATGACGGTTGCGGCGGCATTGGGCGAAGAGGTGCCCGACGCGCCGCGCCACCACTATGACGACACCATCGCGGCTGGGCGCGGCCTGTGCGATGAAGCCTTGGCGCAGCTTTTGTGCGAGGAGGCGCCCGCCTGCATTCGCGAGCTAGACGCCTGGGGCGTCGGCTGGGCGCGCAAGGGCAATCACATCACCGCGACCACCGCGCCAGGCCATGACCGGGCGCGCTGCGTCTATGTCGATTTCATCAATACTGGACCGGCGGTGTCGAAGGCGCTGCGCACGGTGATGGCGCGCAACAAGGACATCCGCAAGGCCGGCGACATCTGCATCGTCGATCTGGTCGCCGGCGCCAATGGCGAAATTTCTGGCGCGGTCGGCTGGCATGTCGGCAGCGGTGCGGCGGTGACGATCGCGGCGAAAGCGACGGTGCTCGCGACCGGTGGGCTGACGCGGCTCTACCGGCGCAACAGCGCCTCGCTCAATATGGGCGGGGATGGTTATGCGCTGGCGTTGCGGGCCGGCGCCTCGCTGATCGACATGGAATTCGTGCAGTTCTTTCCGATTGGCCACTTGGCGCCGCGGCTCGTCGGCATGGACCCGATCATGTGGGACCCGTTCCGCTACAAGCTCGGTGGCCGGCTGCTCAACGGCCGCATGGAAGAGTTCACATCGCGCTACGGTTCGGACGAGGACGGCAAATATGTGCTGCCGCGCGATCTGGCGACCTTCGCTATTTTCAAGGAAGTCGAGGCCGGCCGTGGCTCGCCGCATGGCGGCGCTTATCTGTCGTTCGAACATTGCTCCGCCGCGGCGTTGCGCGCCGCGTTCGGGCCGGTGATCGACCGTCTCGCCGCCAACGCGATCGATCTCACTCGCATGCCGGTCGAGGTCGCGCCGATCGCGCATTACCATATGGGCGGCGTGATTGCCGACGTGCAGATGCAAACCGAATTGCCGGGCCTGTTTGCCGCCGGCGAAGTGGTCGGCGGCGCCAACGGCGCCAATCGCCTGTCCGGCAACGCTATCACCGAAGCTCTGGTGTTCGGCCGCCGTGCCGGGCGGAGCGCTGCGGCTCATGCCAAGACGATTGCGCGAAAGCATTTGCGCGCGGAAGATGCGAGCGCCGCGCTCGATCTCGTCGACAACGGCGGTCCGAACAGGCGCGATCTGAACACCCCGGCGATGATCGCGCGTTTACAGGCGATGATGGCCGACGATGTCGGCCCATTCCGTACCGCGGCGAAACTCAATCGCGCGCTCGCTGGTGTCGCTGCGCTTGCCGAAGAGCTTGGCGAGCGGCCGCCGCACCCCGCCGGCGCAGGCGACGGCGGCTTCGATCTGCAGCGACTGGAGTGGTTCGATCTGCGCAACATGCTGCTCGTGGCGCGTACGGTTGCGCAATCGGCGCTGGCTCGCACCGAGAGCCGCGGTGCGCATCAGCGCGAGGATTATCCGCAGATGTTGCCATCTTGGCGGCGCCATCAGCGGGCGCGGCTCGCCGGAGGCACGCTGCAACTCTCCGGTGCGCCGGCCGAGGCGCTGGTGTCGTGAGCGCGGTCGCCAAACTCAAAATCCGCCGCGGCAGCCACGGCGGGCCGGCGCGGTGGGAGGCCTTCGAAGTGCCGTTCGAGCCAGGACAGTCGGTGCTCGATGGGTTGCGATGGCTGCGCATCAACAAGGACCCGACGCTGGCGATGCGGTTTTCCTGCATCAACGCCAACGCCTGCAAGGAATGCATGATTCAGCTCGACGGCGAAACCGTCTATGCTTGCACGGCCCGGCTCGAGCCGCGCGAAATGACGCTCACGCCGCTGCCGAACAAACCGCTGATCCGCGATCTCGTCACCGAGATCGCCCCGCCGTCGGAACGGTTCAAGTAGTTCCCGAAAGTGAAGGAATCTCATGCCGATCAAATCCAAATACCTCTTCGTCGCCAGCATGGACGTCGATCCCGACAAGGAAGCGCTGTTCAACGAAGTCTACGACACCGAGCATGTCCCCAGTCTCCTGAAAGTGCCGGGCGTGCACGCGGTGACACGTGCCGAGGGCGAGCCGTTTGCGATGAGTATCGGCGGCCAGGAAAGAAAGGTCGCGCATGAAGGCGCGCGCCACTCGGCGATCTACGAGATCGACGGGCCGCATGTGCTGGTGAGCCCGGAATGGGCCAAGGCGGTCGAGGCCGGCCGCTGGCCCGGCCAAGTGCGGCCTTTCACCCGCAATCGGCGTCATGCGCTGTACCGGATAAGGTAAAGTTGGCGTCGATCTCGGCTGCGTTCAGAACAGCGATTGCACGTCGCCGCAAATGCTGATGGCCTGGCCGGAAATCGTCCGCCCGCGCGGCGACGCCAGAAACACCATCATGTCGGCGAGCTGCTGCGGCGCGATCATTTCCTTGATCGAGGCATGCGACAGCGCTTCCTCCTGCATCGCCTGCATCGACGTGCCGCGGACCTGGGCTTTGGCCGCGAAGACGCGCCTGATCCGGTCGCCCTCTACCGCGCCGGGCTGGATCGCGTTGACGCGAATCTTGAGCGGCCCGAGCTCGATAGCGAGCGATTTGGTGAAGCCGACCACCGCCCATTTCGAAGCGGCATAGGGTGTGCGCAGAGGAAAGCCGAGGCGGCCCGCCGTCGAGGAGAGATTGATGATCGACGGATTGCCGCTTTTGGCGAGGTGCCGCACCGCGGCGCGCACGCAGTTGAAGTGACCGGTGATGTTCACCGCCAGCGTGCGATCCCATTCCTCCGGCGGAATTTCATCGACCCGGCCGGTCGGGCCGGCGATGCCAGCATTGTTGACGAGGCAATCGAGACCGCCGAGCGCATCCGCCGTCGTATCGATGAAGCGCGTCACCGCCTCGCGGTCGGACACGTCGCAGAGCGAGGCCTTCAGCTTGGGATCGCTGGTCGCAAGCTCGGCGAGCGCGTGACGATCGACGTCGCAGACGTGCACCAATGCGCCTTCGCGCATGAAGGCGCGGGCGACTTCACGGCCGATGCCGGCGGCGCCGGCGGTGACGATCACGCGCAGACCCTTGATGCCCAGATCCATGACGCTTCGTTCCCCGCTAAATTTTATTTATTTCATTCACGCGTTGCTCGCGGCCAAGCCGAGGATCTGCCGCGCATCCGCAGGCGTCGCGACCTGGTCGCCGAGGACTTGGATAATGCTCACCGCTTTCTCGACCAGCGCCGCGTTGCTCGGCGCCAGCCTGCCCTTTTCCAGATAGATGTTGTCCTCAAGTCCGACGCGCGGATGGCCGCCAAGCAGGACGGTTTGCGCCACCATCGGGAATTGATGCAGGGAAATGCCGAAGGCAAACCACGGTGCAGCCGGCGGCAAGAGATTGCGCATATAGGTCATGGCCTCGGGGGTCGCCGGCTGGCCCCAGGAAATGCCAAGGCAAATCTGAAACATTCCCGGCGGCTTGACGTAGCCATTCTCGATGAAGCGCTTGGCGAGCAGAAGATGGCCAGTCTCGAACACTTCGAGCTCGGGCATCACGCCAGCATCCTTGATCGCGACCGCCATCGCCTGGAGGTGCTTCGGCGTGTTGATGAAGACCCGGTCGCCCATATTGAGGCTGCCCATATCGAGGCTGCAAATGTCCGGCTTGAGCTCGACGACGTGATGCACGCGCTCTTCCGGCGATTTGAGCACGCTGTCCGCCCCGGGTTTCGAAGGATCGCGCTCGTCGTGGGTGAAGCGTGCGCCCGGTCCCGTGGTGAGATTGATGAGCACGTCGGTGCCGCTGCCTCTGATCCGCTCGACCACTTCGCGATAGAGCGTTTTGTCCATGCTCGGCTTGGTGGTCTTCGGGTCGCGCACGTGGATGTGCACAATGGCCGCGCCGGCTTTGGCGGCATCGATCGCCGACGCGGCAATCTGCTCGGGCGTGACCGGCACCGCCGGGTTGCGGCCCGGCGTGTCGGCCGAACCGGTGACGGCGCATGAAATGATCACCTTACGCTGCATGATCTCACCGAATGTTTCGTCGCCAATACATTTCGCTTTGGAGCCTACGGCGTCAGCACGACGCGGCCAATGATCTTGCCCGCACGCAAGTCCGCCATCACCGCGTTCACGTCGTCGAGCTGCTTGGTCGCAACCGGAACCTCCGGTGGTCCGGTGCGGCGGATGAGCTCCATCAATTCGGTCATTTCGGGAACGCTGCCGACATAAGAACCCTGGATGGTTAGTGCGCGCATGGGAATGGGCGGCAGCGACACCGTGATGTCGCCGCCGAACAGGCCGACGATGACGTATTTCCCGCCCTTGATCAGGCTGTCGTAGCCGACGCGCGCACTTTGCGATGAGCCGACGAGATCGATCACCGCCCAGGCGCCGCCCTGCGTGAGATCGATGACCTGCTGCGCGGCATCGGCCGCGCCGCCGTCGATAACATGCGCAGCGCCAGCCGCTTTCGCCGCTTTGCGCTTGGCCGGATCGATATCGACGACGATAGCCGAATGTCCGCCCATCTTCTGATGCAGAGCCAGACACATCAGGCCTAGACCGCCGGCGCCGATGATCACGGTCGGCTCGGTCTTGAGCGTCGGCACTTTTTTCAACGCACCGAAAGTTGTCACGCCCGAGCAGGCGAGCGGCGCCACGCGCTCCGGCGGCAGGTCGCCGATTTCGAACAGATAGCGCGGATGCGGCACCATGATGTAATCGGCATAGCCGCCGTTCGAAAAGACGCCGAGGCTTTTCATGGCGCGGCAGAGATTCTCCTCGCCCCGCCGGCACGGCCCGCAGGCGCCGCAGCCGATCCACGGATCCGCAAGCATGCGCGCGCCGATGCGCACTCCCTTCGCGTCCGGTCCGACCGCGACCACCTCGCCGACATTCTCATGACCAAGCGTTACCGGCAGCTTCATGCCGCGATCGGCGAGACTGAGGCGCTTGCCGCCGCCGAGATCGAACCAGCCGTCGGCGAGATGCAAGTCGCTGTGGCAAACACCCGCCGCGAGCGTCTTGAGTAGCACCTCGCTGCCGGTCGGCTTTGGTGTCGGTTGCTCTTTGGCTTGCAGCGGTCCGCCGCAGACGCAGAGCTGGAACATGCGCATGGATGATCACCTTCTCGCTGTCACAAAACCAATTGCGGTCCCGAAATTCTTCTCCGGCGCCAGAACGTGCCGATCGCCCACTTTTGGCAAGTCCGCGAGCTCACCCATAGTTTGGCATGCGACCGTCAAGGCGGCGAGGTGCGGGCCATCGTCGGGATGCGGGGCAGCTAAGCCGAAAGCGCTCTCGAACGCCTGTGGGGGCGCCAGCACGATCGTGCCGGTTCGGGTTTGCAGCGTTGTCGCGGCCGACTTTTCTTTGACAGGCTTGGCGCCGGAGACGATGTGCATGAAATCGGCAAGACCGGGCGCCGTCTCACCGACGATCCAGACATCCTGCACGCGCGTTGCGCCATTGCCGTGCTGCAAATAGCGCGGCTGTTCGAAATAGCGCGGACTGTGATGCTGGCAGGCGAACAGGCCGAGCCACGGCGCTGCCGGATGACGGACAAAAGCGAGCGAAAAGCTGACCGTGATCTCTTGGCTCGCTTGGTTCTCTTGGCCGTCGGCCATCTTCGCCGCTCGTGAGAAATCGAACGGCGCGTAGGTCTGCAGGCCCGCCGCGCGCCACGCTTCGATGTCGGCCCGCGCATCGGACGTATCGAGCACAAGCATCGAAAAGCCTTCATGACGTTTGAGATAATCGCGGTTGAACGCGGCAAAGGAAAAATGCCCGGCGCGATGCTCGGGGACATCTTGCGGCGCGGCGACAGCAAGCGGCTCGAGATAAGTGCCGTGCAGCTGAATGAGAGAATTGGCGGTGCCGAAGGGATGCTGACCGCGCGGCGTCACGGTAAATCCGAGACTTGCATAATGCGAACGCATCGCCTCGAGATCGCGGCCGGCAAGCACCAGGTGGTTAATCGCTTTGATCATCAGGGAATGCGCGAAGTTAGCGACAACGAGATTTTATTTTCGGCTCCCCGCCGGGAAGAGCGAGAAGATGCGCGGAGAGTGTTCGGCGCTGCAGCATCGATCACTCTCCCGCCAATGTTATTGCTTCCGCCCGCCTTTGGCTCGCGATCATCGACGTGCGCAACAAGAATTGCCGAGCGCGTTCGGGATCGGCCGCACTCGCACGCAACTCGTCGAGATTGCGTTTGCGCACGTCGGGGTCGCGCGCTTCCAGCCGCTTTTTGTTGGCGATCGATTGCTCCTGGACGAATTCGATCGCGATGGTGCGGCGTTGCAGATCGTAGAGGTCAAGTAATTGATCAGATGCGCCGTCGCGCGTGATACGAACAAGCTTGCCGGAAAGGTTCACAGCGTCCTGGATGCCGCCGTTTAGCCCCATGCCGCCGATCGGATTGTTGACATGGGCCGCATCGCCGGCGAGCAGCACGCGGCCCTTGCGGAACGTCTCGGCGACGCGCTGATGCGTGACGTAAAGGTTGCGGTGGATGATCTCATAAGCCTGCGGCAATGGAAAAAACGACTGCATGCGCGCCTGCACGCCGGCATCGCTCAATATGTCCTCTTCGCTCTGCGCCGGGTCGGTCGGATAAACGGTGCGCCAAAGCCCCGGCGGACCGTCGGCCGAGACCTTGAAGCAATTGCACCAGGCGCCGGGATCGGCGAAGTAGCTGCGGTAGCAATAGCCGCGCTCGGTTTCGAAATCGAACGGCGTGGTGAGAACGATGAAACGCTCCGGCCAGGTGAAGCCTTCGAACGTGATACCGGAACGCCGCCGCACCGTGCTGCGGCCGCCGTCGGCGCCGATCAGGTAAGCGCCGCTATGCTGTGAAATTGCGCCGGACGGGCTTCGCACCTGCACCGTCGCCGCGGCGGCGCTCTGCGCCACGTCGGTCACTTCATGATCGAACAGCACCTCGACATTCGGAAAAGCGCGCAGCCGATCCAGGAGGAGTTTGACGGTCTTGAACTGTTCGCACTGCACGACGAACGGATGGCGCGTGTCGTTTTTGAGAACGGCGTGATCGAATTGCGCGACCAGCTGTTGGCTCGGCCGGTCCCAGAACTGGAAGATCGGCGCGACTAGGCCGACGCGCGCCATGTCGCCGACAAGCTCGTCGTCCAAAAGATCGAGCGTCGCCGGATGCGTGGTCGCGGCACGCAGGTCCATCTGCGGCGTGCTGTTGTTGTCGAACAGGCGCACCGGCAGTCCATGACGGCCAATGAGCCAGGCGCAAAGCAGCCCGACCGGGCCGCCGCCGGCAATCAGGATTCTATGTTGATCTTCGGTCATCGATGCTGAATTAGCAGATGCCGCATGCCATCGCGAGTAGCGCGTTTCTTGACAGGACCGGCGCGGAAAGCGAAGAACCGTCACCAGGGAAGGTTCGAGAGAATGACGAGCGAACGAAAGCCGGTAATGTTCGGCGACTTGCGCGGCTGGATCGGTGCGCTTGAAGCCGCCGGTGAATTGCAGCGCATCAATGCCGAGGTCGATTGGAATATCGAGCTTGGCACGATCGCCCGTTTGGCGCAGGGCGCCGGCACCGGCCCGGCGCTGTTGTTCGGGAATATCCGCGACTATGGCGCCAATGCCCGCTGCCGGCAGGTCTTCACCGGCGGGCTTTCCAGCGCGCGGCGCGTCGCCATGATGTTCGGCTTGCCTCCGGAGACGCATCCGCGCGAGCTGGTCCGGCTCGGCCGCACCGTGCTGTCGCAAAGCCTGCCGCCCAATGTCGTCAAGACCGGCCCGGTGAAGGAAAACATCGTCAGAGGCGCCGACATCGATCTTTACGAATTTCCAGTGCCGCAATGGAACAGAGCCGATGGCGGCCGCTACATCCTCACCTATGGTGGCGTGGTCACCAAAGATCCCGGCACTGGCGTCATGAATGTCGGCATCTATCGCGGCATGATCGGCGACAAGGACAAGATCCCGATCCTGATGTGGCGGGCGCAGCATATCGGCCACCACGTCACCGCCTGGCAGCAGGCGGGGCACAACGAGATGCCGATCGCGGTTGCGATCGGCTGGGAACCGTCGCTCGGCTTCGTCGCCGGCTCGCCGGTCCCCAAGGGACTGTGCGAATACGACGTGATCGGCGCCATCCGCGGCGCCCCAGTCGATCTCGTCAAATGCGAAACCGTCGACCTGATGGTGCCGGCGGGCGCCGAAATCGTGATCGAAGGCTATCTCCAGCTCGATCCTTCAACCTTCCTGATGGAGGGACCGTTCGCTGAAGTCACCGGCTATGTCGCCGGCGATCGCTCGCCGAAGCCGACGATCCGTGTCACGGCCATTACCCATCGCAAGGATCCGATCCTGCGCGGCACCATCGAAGGTTCGATGCCTGGCTGTTTCTCCGAGAACGGCATGTGCTCCTCGATCATGCGCGCCGCGACGGCCTGGAACGTACTCGACCGCGCTGGCGTGCCCGGCATCACCGACGTGTGGTGTCCGCCGGTGCAGGCCGGCGTCAATATTCTGGTGCAGATCAAACAAAGCTATCGCGGCCAGGCCAAGCAGGTCGCCAACGCGTTGTGGGGCAGTTCGGCCGGCCACGTCCGTTACAAGCACGTCACCGTCGTCGATGACGATATCGACATTCACGACTATGCCGCGGTCGATTGGGCAATCGCCTATCGCGTCAACGCCGGCGAGGACGACGTCGTCATCATGCCGGCGACCTTTGGTCTCGGTCTCGATCCGTCGACGCGCAAGCGCGATCGCAACACGTCGCTTTATGGCACCGGCAAGTGGAACCGCATGCTGATCGATGCCACCATGAATCTCGATTACGATCCCGATCCCGAGTTCGACGGCGCACGTTTCCCGCCGCTGGTCTGGCCGGCGGAGGAAGACATTGCCGCGGTCAAAGCGCGCTGGAGCGAGCTCGGCTTCGATAGCCCGCGGCGCAAGTGACATCGCGCACAATGTTCGAAGATTTCACCCGCACCGAGATCAAGACCAACGGCGCTCGCATTGTCACCGTCTACGGCGGCAAGGGGCCGCCGCTGTTGTTGATGCACGGCAATCCGTTCAGCCATCTGTCGTGGCACAAATTTGCCCCGCGGCTTGCCGAACAGTTCACCGTGGTGGCGACCGATCTGCGCGGCTATGGCGATTCCGAGAAGCCGCCGGGTAGCCCCGATCATTCGAACTATTCCTTCCGCGCCATGGCGCAGGATCAGATCGAGGTCATGGCGGCGCTTGGGCACGAGCGCTTCTACGCCGCTGGGCACGATCGCGGCGCGAGGGTTTTGCATCGCATGTGCCTCGATCATCCGCACAAGGTGACGCGCGCCGCCATTCTCGACATCATCCCGCAGCATCACCTCCTCAATAATGTGACGCGCGCCTGGGGGACTTTCTCGTGGCACTGGTTCTTCATGATCCAGCCCTACGATTTTCCCGAGCGCCTGATGAGCGCCGACCCAGACTATTTCATCGAAAAGAAACTCGCTAAGACCACGCAAGGCTTGAGCTTCTTCGATCCGCGCGCGCTTGCGGAATACAAGCGCTATTTCCGCAACCCGGCGACCGTCCATGCGATGTGCGAAGATTATCGCGCCACCCACGGCGTCGATCTCGATATGGACACCAAAGATTTCGCGGCGGGACGAAAAATTGCCTGCCCGGTGCTGCTCCTTTGGGGCGCAACCGGCGGGGTCGGCCGCAATCACAACGCGGAAGAAATCTGGCGCCGTTACGCCAATGACATTCGTGCCGCCAAGGCGCTGCCCTGCGGACATTATCTTTCTGAAGAGGCACCCGAAGAGACGTACCGCGAACTGCGCGATTTCTTCGCGGCGGGAGAACTCGGCTAGGAATTCAACTCGCGACCGGCGCCGGCGCCGCGAGGAAATTCTTCATCGCGTACCACAGCAGTTGGCGATTCTTGCTGAAAACCTGGCTGTGCGCGGTGTTCGGCAGCACGACATATTGACGATCGCCGTTCGGCAGCTTGCGGAAGAACTCGAGGAGATCGTCATCAGTGGAATTGCCGTCCCATTCGCCGCGCGTCATCAGAACCGGCGAGAACACCTTCGCCGGGTCGACCAGCGGCAGGTTCGCCGCCATATCGATATACGTTCCGCTCGGCACGGTGTCGCCGTATTGCATTTCGCTCGCGATCAGCGCATCCGCCATGGCGGGATCGTAGAGTGTTGGATGTCCGTCGCGGGTAAAGATCGAGCGGATCATGCCGGCATCGCGCTTACGTTTGGGACTGGCGCGCAACTCCTCGATTCGCGCCCGGCGCCGTTCGATCTCGGCGGCGCCTTCGCCCTTGTAGGTAAAGGCGGTGAGAATGAGTCGGTCGACCCGATCCGGCGCGCTCTGCGCAAACGCGCCGGCGCGGATTGCGCCGGAGGACTCGCCGAACATATGAACCTTGGCATTGCCCGTTTCGCGTCGAACGACGTCGAGCGCCGCGGCGAGATCCTCGACCCCGCTGGCAATATCGGAATTGCTCGAAGTCTGCGTCGAGCGGCCGTAATTTTCATGGTCAACGGTCCAAACGTCGAAGCCGTTGCCGACGAAAACATTCATCAGCGAATAGTCGCTGCCGGGGACCTTCAAATCGAAGCTCGAGAGCGCGGACAATGACGAGCCGTGCACCAGGAAGAGCACCGGCGGCTGCTTGTCGGACGAAGCTCCCGGTTTGCCGGGCCGCTTGCGATACACGGCAAGCTTCACGCCGCCCTTGTCGGCCACGTAGCTCTGGCTCCAAACGTCCTCATTGGCGTCTGCTTTGGCCGCGGCCCCAAAGCCAGAACCCAATCCGGCGCCAATCG
>Ga0306921_10008339_pt1 | contig 10950 bp, 6 predicted proteins | sample sta12Cox44000080_FD_203760 | JGI IMG/M metagenome (GOLD analysis project Ga0306921, IMG submission 203760) | Lab enrichment of tropical soil microbial communities from Luquillo Experimental Forest, Puerto Rico - statoxic.12C.oxic.44.000.080 (v2)... | ecosystem: Environmental > Terrestrial > Soil... | reverse complement strand
TCGCCGCGGCGTTCGAAAAGCGCGCCGACAGGATTTATGGGAAGCGAACGGTCTCCTGATCCGCTCGTCGTCCTCGCGAAAGCGAGGACCCATACCGCGGAATCTATCATGAGGCCCACCATCGTGAAGCATTCGCCGCCACATCAAGGGCCGGTGGCTATGGGTCGTTAGCGTTCGTCGGGACGACGCAATAGAGGTCTGATTCAAACTTTCAAACAGCGAGGACGCAGTAGCACATTCCCGCGACGCGAATCGTGCCCGGGTTATCGTCTCGGCCACGTCCTCTCAAGCGAAGAGGGCGCAGGGAATGCCGGGTGCACGCTGCACCCATAGCCTCGTGCGCAAATGAGAGAAGCACGAGCGTAGTCACCACAGGTACACCGAAATCAGCCGGCATTCCCTGCGCGATGGTTTTAACGGTTTCCTTCGTGCTCTCTCCGGTGATCGGGCTTGTTTGTGACCGTCGTCCCTGGGAAGCGTTAGCTTCCTAAGAACTTGACACCAGCGTCGAGGCATCAAGACCACACGACTTCGCCGTCCGCTGGCCGCGCCGCCCGTCAAGCGACACAACCCGCGTCCACCGCATTCCCACCCAACGTTCGTGACGGTCGCGCAACGCCCCTCTTGCGGGAAGGAATGGGTCCAGCTCGTAAAGATGTTTTGCCCGACGGCACAAGAGCAAAAATTTTTCACAAAGGGACTGGACGACCCAAATCAGCTTGAACTGGCTGAGAAAATTGCTGTTTGCGCGCAGCCGAAAATTATCCCCTTGGCGGCCGGCGCCGCTTGACCGCGCCGCGGCGCGGCGTACGCACCGCGCGCGGGCGAAGCCGGCTAGCAGCTTCACGTTTCGGCTTCACCGCCGCCCTTGGCCCGCGGGCGAGCTCCATCAGCATCCGCAGGGCCTCGACGACGGAACGCTGACGCACCGCGCTTCGGCCGATCGCACCGAATCGGCATTCGCGATTGAGGATTCGACCGTCACGGGCCGCGACTGCGAAATGCACGAGACCCACCGGCTTGCCGGGCGTGGCGCCTCCGGGGCCGGCAATGCCGGTAATGGCAACGGCGAGATCGACACCGGCGCGCTCCAGCGCGCCGACCGCCATTGCGGTCGCGGTTTCCTTGCTGACGGCGCCGAAGGCCGCGAGTGTCGTGGCTTTGACCCCGAGCATCACGCGCTTGGCTTCGTTCGAATAGGTGACAAAGGCGCGGTCGATGACGTCGGACGAGCCGGGGATTTCCGTCAACGCGCCGGCGACCAATCCGCCCGTGCAGGATTCGGCGGTCGCAACGGTCAGCTTGCGCATGCGGCAGAGATCAAGCAGCGAGCGGCTCAGACCACTAGTGGAGCCGATTTGACGTTCGCTACTCATCTGCCTAGTCCCTTCATGCGAACGTCAAATCGAAAGCTCCACTAGCATTGATATTGCTAGTTGTCCTTTGATTCTGACATTCGCAAAGTGCCTCCTCGTTTGGAGCGCGAATGTCAGAATCGGACAACTAGTGGAGCCGATTTGACGTTCGCTACTCATCTGCCGCTAGTCCCTTCATGCGAACGTCAAATCGAAAGCTCCGCCAACGGCGCTGCCGCGCATTTCAGTTGCTCCCGCCGTTGTTGTCCCAGGGAAGGCGAATGGTGGCGCATGCAGTGGCGGCGATACCTTCTTCACGACCGGTAAAGCCAAGGCGTTCGCTGGTGGTCGCTTTGACGGCGACGCGCGAAATATCGATCCCGGCGATCTCGGCGATGCGAGCGCGCATGGCGTCGCGCAACGGGCCGATCTTCGGCCGCTCGCAGATCAGGGTCACTTCGAGATTGGCGATGCGGCCGCCGCGACTAGCGACACGCTCGACCGCATATCTGAGGAATTTGTCTGACGATGCGTCTTTCCATTTGATGTCGCTCGGCGGGAAATGCGATCCGATATCGCCATCGGCCAGTGCGCCGAGAATAGCATCGACCAGCGCGTGTAGGCCGACATCGCCATCGGAATGGGCCAGGAAGCCGCGATGATGCGGGACGCGAACACCGCAAATCATGAGATGATCGCCCTCGCCGAAGGCGTGAACGTCGTAACCGGTCCCTGTTCTGATGTCCGCGAGCTGGCTTGCAAGGCGCGCTTCCTCGCGGACGAAATCTTCCGGCGTCGTCAGTTTCATGTTCGCAGCATCGCCATCAAAAGTTGATACCGTCAATCCCGCCCATTCCGCGAGCGCTGCATCATCGGTGAAATCGGTCCGGCCTTCGCGCGCCGCGCGCCGATGAGCATCGAGGATAACATCAAAGCGGAAGGCCTGCGGCGTCTGTGCAATTCTCAAGCGCGCGCGCTCCGGCGTTCCCTCGACATGCCCGCTGGCGTCGACGAGCTTGATCGTATCGGCAACGTGGATCGTGGGAATTGCCGCACCTGTCGCGGAAGCTGCTCTGATGGCTCTGGAAATCAGGGCGGCTGAGACGAAGGGGCGGGCAGCGTCGTGGATCAGGACGACGTCAGGCGGCTGCCAAGCAAGCGCCTCAAGGCCGGCGCGAACCGATTCCTGACGCGTTGCCCCGCCCTTGGCGGGGCTGGCGTGCTTAAGCCCGCGCACCGCCTCCTTAAACATAGCGACGTCGTCAGGATTCAAGACCGGCTGTACCGCCGATATTTCCGCATGGCGACAAAATGGCTCCATGGCGCGGAAAATCACGGCCTGTCCGCCTATCGACCGATACTGTTTGGGTCCGCCGGCTCCGGCACGAAGACCGCGTCCGGCTGCGACGAGGATGGCGGCGGTCCGCTGAGAATTCGACATGGCTTGGACTACGGGGCCGTAGCAGGGCCGGACATTAGTCCCGGCTGGTGAATGGCGCATTGCCCTTATCACGCTCACGTTGCGAACACAGAACGTTTCTTGAGGATTCCCGGCGCTATCGGGAAAAGCACGTAATGCTGCAGTGCACTTGCAAGATTTTTCAGAACTGTCTAAAGTGTAGGCATGGAGCTTGACTGCACAACATTTGTGCTCAAAATGGATCGGGGCAGACGCAGAGTCTGCCAGAACAACGAGAAATCCGTGACCGGTTCGCCCAAATTCGATCTTAAGCCATTGAAAATAGGCGATATTGGGATCGCTAACCGGGTTCTCCTGGCGCCCATGTCCGGCATCACGGATGCCCCCTTTCGGCGCATGGCCGCGCGCCTCGGGGCCGGACTCGTCGTTTCCGAAATGACCGCCAGTGATGACCTCGTTGACGGCCGGCCCATGTCGCGCCTGCGATGCGAGGCCGCGGGCATCGGCCCACATGTCGTTCAGCTCGCCGGCTGCGAGAGCCGGTGGATGGCGGAAGGCGCACGGATCGCCGAAGCCGCCGGCGCCGAGATCATCGACATCAACATGGGTTGTCCCGCGCGCCACGTGACAGGCGGTCAGTCGGGATCGGCGCTGATGCGCGATCTCGATCACGCCCAGCAGCTGATCGAGGCGACGATATCGGCGATAAAGGTGCCGGTAACGCTGAAAATGCGGCTCGGCTGGGACGACCGCTCTATCAACGCACCGGAACTCGCGCGCCGCGCCGAGGCCGCGGGCGTTCACTTGATTACGGTGCACGGCCGGACGCGCTGCCAATTCTACAGCGGTAAGGCGGATTGGGTCGCGGTGCGCGCCATCAGGCGGGCCATCGGCATTCCGCTCGTGGTCAATGGTGATGTCACCTCGTTCGAGACGGCGTTGGCGGCGCTCGAAATGTCCGGCGCCGACGCAGTGATGATTGGTCGCGGCGCGCAGGGGCAGCCCTGGTTGCCCGGCCAGATCGGACGTCGCATCGAGACGGGAGTGGCCGAACCGGCGCCGTCGCTTTCCGAGCAGCTCAATTGCATCCGCGTCCTCTATGAAGAGGTTTGCCGGCACTACGGGTTGCGCGTGGGGTTGCGTCACGCGCGCAAGCATCTCGGCTGGGCGCTGCAGGTTGCAGCAAACTGCAGCAAGGCACCGGCGACAACGCTCAAGAGATGGCGCGAGAAGATCCTGACATCGGATAATCCGCAGCACGTGCATCGATCGCTTGGGCATGCCTTCGACGACTTTGCGTGGAGCGCTGCCGCATGAGTTCGGTCGCCGAAAATCGCCGTGCCGTGCCATCCGACGCCGAGGCCATTCTCGATGCGCTGCCCAATCCTGTTCTGCTCGTTGCGCCCGATGGTCGCATCGTCGATGCGAACAACGCAGCCGAGTCGTTTTTCGATATTTCCGCCCAGTTTCTGCAACGCCAGTCGCTGAAGGAGCTGGTTCCGTTCGGAAGCCCGTTGCTGGCCCTGATCGATCAGGTGCGCTCGAGCAACTCGCCGGTCAATGAATACAAGGTCGATCTCGGCACGCCTCGGGTAGGCAGCGATCGTCTGGTCGATCTTCACGTGGCGCCGCTGACCGAGCGACCCGGCCATATCGTGGTGTTGCTGCAGGAGCGGACCATCGCCGACAAGATGGACCGGCAGCTGACGCATCGCAGCGCCGCAAGATCGGTGATCGCACTCGCCGCGATGCTGGCGCACGAGATCAAGAACCCGCTGTCTGGCATTCGCGGCGCCGCGCAATTGCTTGAACAGGCGGCCTCGCCCGAAGATCGCACGCTCACACGTTTGATCTGCGATGAAGCCGATCGCATCGTGACCCTGGTCGATCGCATGGAGGTGTTCGGCGACGACCGGCCGGTGGCGCGCGGTCCCGTCAACATCCATTCGGTTCTCGATCACGTGAAGCGGCTGGCGCAATCCGGCTTTGCCCGCAACGTCCGCTTTATCGAAGATTACGACCCGTCGCTGCCGCCGGTGCTCGCCAACCAGGACCAGCTGATCCAAGTGTTCTTAAATCTGGTGAAGAATGCCGCGGAAGCCGTGGTTGATCTCGGCAGCGACGCGGAGATTCAATTGACGACTGCGTTCCGGCCCGGCGTGCGCCTCTCGGTGCCGGGCAAGAAATCGCGGGTTTCATTGCCGCTCGAATTTTGCGTCAAGGACAACGGTCCCGGAGTGCCCGACGACTTGTTGCCGAACCTTTTCGATCCCTTTGTCACGACCAAGCCGACGGGTAGCGGGCTCGGTCTGGCGCTGGTTGCCAAGATCGTCGGCGACCATGGTGGCATCATCGAGTGCGAATCCCAGCCTCGAAAGACCATCTTCCGCGTGCTGCTGCCCATGTTTAATTCCGCAAAAATTTTTGATCAACGTGACCGCGATGGCGTTTCAGGGACGCTGGTGCCGCCGATCTGACTTCATATCCATAAAGCGGCACCAGGAGTGAATAAGTTTACAGGTGCTCATGACTTTCCGAAGTTCATGAAAGCCGGGTGCTGCAAGCGAGTACGAACTTTGGAAAGTGGGGCACTAGTGGTCCGATTCTAACATTCGCTTCCCTTCGCAACAGGCACTTTTTGCGAATGTTAGAATCAAAGGACCACTAGCAAATTTCGAAATCTAGTGGAGTTCAGGATTTGACATTCGCTTTACGAGCGCGCGGCTAGGTGGGTGGCGAATGTCAAATCCACCCCACTGGCTGCACGCCTCACAGAACCCAAGATGAGGAATGACGATGCCCGTAGGAAACATACTTGTAGCCGACGATGACACAGCCATTCGCACCGTTCTCAATCAGGCGCTTTCGCGTGCCGGATACGAGGTGCGGCTGACAGGGAATGCAGCGACGCTTTGGCGCTGGGTAAGCCAGGGCGAGGGCGACCTGGTGATCACCGACGTGGTGATGCCCGATGAGAACGCCTTCGATCTGTTGCCGCGAATCAAGAAAATGCGGCCCAATCTCCCCGTGATCGTGATGAGCGCGCAGAACACATTCATGACGGCAATCCGCGCCTCCGAACGCGGCGCCTATGAGTATCTGCCGAAACCGTTCGACCTGAAGGAATTGATCTCGATCGTCGGCCGCGCGCTGGCAGAGCCGAAGGAGCGGGCGTCGAGCAATGCCGATGAATCGGAGTTCGATTCGATTCCGCTGGTCGGTCGTTCCCCGGCGATGCAGGAAATCTACCGGGTGCTGGCGAGGCTGATGCAAACCGATCTCACGGTAATGATCTCCGGCGAGTCCGGCACCGGCAAGGAGCTGGTCGCGCGCGCACTGCACGATTACGGTAAGCGGCGCAACGGACCGTTCGTCGCGGTCAACATGGCCGCGATCCCGCGCGATCTCATCGAATCCGAACTGTTCGGTCACGAACGGGGCGCGTTCACCGGTGCCAACACCCGCGCGTCGGGACGCTTCGAGCAGGCCGAGGGCGGCACGCTGTTTCTCGATGAAATCGGCGACATGCCGATGGAAGCGCAGACCAGGCTTTTGCGCGTCCTCCAGCAGGGCGAATACACCACCGTGGGCGGCCGCACCCCGATCAAGACGGACGTTCGCATCGTTGCCGCGAGCAACAAGGATTTGCGCGTGTTGATCCAGCAGGGGCTGTTCCGCGAGGACCTGTTCTTCCGTCTCAACGTCGTGCCGCTGCGGCTTCCCCCCTTGCGGGAGCGGATCGAGGATTTGCCTGATTTGATCCGGCACTTCTTTGCGCTTGCGGAAAAAGACGGACTGCCGCCCAAGAAGCTGGACGCGCTCGCGCTCGAACGCATGAAGCAGCATCGCTGGCCGGGCAATGTGCGCGAACTTGAAAATCTGGCGCGCAGGCTTGCGGCGCTATACCCGCAGGACGTGATCACCGCTTCCGTCATCGACGGCGAATTGGCGCCGCCAGCGGTGACCTCGGGAGGCAATTCTCATCATGGGGTCGACAATCTCGGCGGAGCCGTGGAGGCCTATCTGTCCTCGCATTTCTCAGGATTTCCCAACGGCGTCCCGCCGCCCGGCCTTTATCACCGGATTCTCAAGGAAATTGAGGTTCCGCTGCTGACGGCCGCGTTAGCGGCCACCCGCGGCAATCAAATCCGGGCGGCCGATCTGCTGGGCCTCAACCGGAATACCCTGCGCAAAAAAATCCGCGATCTGGAGATTCAGGTCTACCGGAGCGGCGGCTAGTGACCTGGCCGGGTGGGGGATAGGGTCCCGGACGCCGCGGATTTGTCGCAATTCGGCAACAATGTGATATGAATGCATCAGTCCGCTACCATCGGACCCCATGCTTTCAATTCACCGATTGCCGGAATGACCAGCGCAGAGAGTTCGGCCGCACAGTTCGACCCGTCGCTAGTTGAGCCCAAGGGCCGTCCCCTTCGGAAGCTCCTGGCGCCGTTTGCGATCGGCCTGGCGCTTCTGACGGCGCTTCTCACCTTCGTCGTGCCTACCGGCCTGACCCCAATAAAGCCGACGCGCGAAATCGCCAACTATTTCGTGCTGATGAATGCGGCCACGATCCTGGTGCTGGTCGGCATCATTTTCGGCGAAGTATGGCAGGTGATGCAGGCGAGGCGCCGCGGAAGGGCGGCGGCGCGCCTCCACATTCAGATCGTCAGCCTGTTCTCGATCATCGCGGTGCTGCCGGCCGTGCTGGTGGCGGTCGCCGCCAATTTGGTCATCGATCGCGGCTTCGAACATCTGTTTTCTGGCCCGACGCGTCAGGTGATCCAGAACTCGCAGATCGTTACGCGGGCCTACATGTACGAACACGCGTCGCTCATTCGCGGCGATATTCTTGGTATGGCCAATGACCTTGCACATGCCCGGCCGCTGTATGACCAGGATCGCCAATCGTTTCGTGAGTTGCTGACCACAACCGCGACCTCGCGCAACCTGCCGGGCGCCGTGCTGATCGACAAGGACCGCAACATCCTGGAACGCGTGGAAACCGGCGTCCCGCTTGCGTTCAGCCCGCCACCCGTGGGCTACCTGGACAACATCAAGGAGGACGAGCCGGACATCGTAATTCTGCCCGAAGAGAATTACGTCGCGGCCATCATCCGGCTGCGGGCCTTCACGGATATCTTTCTTTACGTCGTGCGCCAGATCGACCCCTTCGTCGTCGCCCAACTTCATCAGGTCGAGGCAAGTGCAGCCGAATACGCCGAGATCGAAGCACGCCGGCTCGGACTTCAGGTGAACTTCGCGCTTATCTTTGCGGTCATCGCTCTGACCATTCTGATGGCCGCCATTCTGATCGGGCTGAATTTTGCCAATTGGCTTGTCACCCCGATCCGGCGCCTGATGAGCGCCGCCAATATCGTCTCAACCGGCGACCTTCATGTGCAGGTGCCGGTGCTTCGCTCGGAGGGCGATCTGGCCCAGCTCGGCGAAACCTTCAACAAGATGACGCAGGAATTGCGCACCCAGCGCGACGAGCTTGTGAACGCCAGCGGTCTCATCGACAGCCGGCGCCGCTTCATCGAGGCGGTGTTGTCATCGGCGAGCGCCGGCATTATCGGCGTCGATGCCTCGGGCAGCGTCGGCATTCTCAATCGATCGGCCGAAAAGCTCATCGGGCATGTCGAATCGGAGACGCTCGACCATCCGCTGTCGGACGTGCTGCCCGAACTCGACGAGATGATGAAAACGGCGCGGGAGGGTGCCCAGCGGCTGGTCCAGGGTCAGATCACGATCAACCGCCAGGGTCACGAACGCATTCTTTCGGTTCGCGTCACCGCCGAGCAGACCAGCCAGACGCGCGACAGCTACATCATCACGCTCGACGACATCACCGAGCTCGTTTCCGCGCAGCGCACCTCCGCATGGGCCGACGTCGCGCGCAGGATTGCGCATGAAATCAAGAATCCGCTGACCCCGATTCAGCTTTCGGCCGAACGCATCCGCCGCAAGTTCGGCAAGGTGATCACCGAAGACAAGGTGGTGTTCGATCAATGCACCGAGACCATCGTGCGGCAGGTCGACGACATCAGGCGGATGGTCGACGAGTTCTCGCGCTTTGCACGGATGCCCAAACCGGTCATCGAAGGCGAGGATGTGGCCGACACCGTGCGCCAGGCGGTGTTCCTGATGCGGGTTGGTCATCCCGATGTCGAAATCGAAGCCGAGATCAAGCAGGAGCCGTTGCGGGCGCAGTTCGACCGCCGCCTGATTTCGCAGGCGCTGACCAACATCATCAAGAATGCTACCGAGGCGATCGAGGCTGTCCCTCCGGAGGATCTCGACAAGGGTCGCATTGACGTCATTGCCGGGCGCGAAAACGACGACATCGTGATCGATGTGATCGACAACGGGGTTGGGCTTCCGAAGGTGAGCCGCGCGCGGCTGCTCGAGCCCTATGTGACGACGCGTGAGAAGGGCACAGGCCTTGGGCTCGCCATCGTGGGTCGTGTGCTGGAGGATCACGGTGGCCGCATCGAAATGCATGACGCCAGCGACATCCGCCCGGGCGCGCGTGGCGCCTGGATGCGCTTGCGTTTTGCAATATCGGGGCATGCTCCCGCGGTCGAAATCAAGGAGCCCGCCCCCGAAACAAAATCCTCCGCAGCCGAAACCGACGCAGGTGCAGAAACGACTAATGAACAGATCAAAATCAAAGCCGCAACTGGCAACTGAGAAGACAGGCTCGACCCATGGCAAGTGATATTTTGATTGTCGATGATGAAGCCGACATTCGTGACCTTGTCGCCGGGATTCTTAACGACGAGGGTTTCTCGACGCGAACCGCACGCGACAGCGATTCGGCGCTGGCCGAAATAGCCAACCGCCGGCCGCACCTTGTGTTTCTGGACATCTGGCTCCAGGGCAGCAAGCTCGACGGGCTGCAATTGCTGGAGCAGATCAAGCGCGATCATTCCGACCTGCCGGTCGTGATGATTTCGGGCCACGGCAACATCGAAACCGCGGTCGCCGCCATCAAGCGCGGCGCTTATGATTTCATCGAGAAGCCCTTCAAGTCTGACCGGCTCATTCTGGTCGCGACGCGGGCGCTGGAGACGTCGCGGCTCAAACGCGAGGTCAAGGAGCTCAAGCAGCTCGCTCCCACCGCCAGCGTTATGACCGGCCGATCGGCCTGCATGAATCAACTGCGGCAAACCATTGAACGCGCCGCCAAGGCCAACAGCCGCATCCTGATCGTCGGGCCCTCCGGTGCGGGCAAGGAACTCGCAGCGCGCACGCTGCACATCGCCTCCGGCCGCGCTGACGGGCCGTTCGTGGTGATCAACGCCGCGGCGATTACGCCGGAGCGCATGGAAATCGAGCTGTTCGGCGTCGAACCCAACGGCGAGCATCCCCGCAAGACCGGCGCGCTCGAGGAAGCCCACGGCGGAACCCTGTTCATCGACGAAATCGGGGACATGCCGCGCGAGACCCAAAACAAGATCTTGCGCGTTCTCGTCGACCAGACGTTCCAGCGCCAGGGAGGCACGACCAAGGTCAACGTCGACGTCCGCATCATTTCCTCCACCGCCCGCAATCTGGAAGAGGAGATCGCCAGCGGCCGGTTCCGGGAAGATCTCTATCATCGGTTGTCCGTGGTGCCGATTCGTGTTCCGCCGCTCTCGGAACGTCGCGAGGACATTCCGGAACTGATCGACTATTTCATGGACCAGATATCGGCCGCGACCGGTCTGCCGAAGCGGCAGATCGGCCAGGACGCGATGGCCGTGTTGCAGTCGCATGTCTGGCCCGGCAACGTCCGGCAGCTTCGCAACAATGTGGAGCGGGTGATGATCCTGGCGAGCGGCGGTCCGGAAGTCATCATCACGGCCGACATGCTGCCGCAGGACGTGGGCTCGATGGTGCCGGCGATGCCGACCAGCAACAACGGCGAGCACATCATGGGCTTGCCACTGCGCGAGGCGAGGGAAGTGTTCGAACGCGACTACCTGATGGCCCAGATCAGCCGCTTCTCCGGCAACATCTCCCGTACAGCGGAATTTGTCGGCATGGAGCGGTCGGCACTCCACCGCAAGCTGAAGGCGTTGGGCGTCGGCTGAGCACGTGCCAGTTGGTTCATCGGGGGCGATAAATTCGCCCCTTTCCGTGTTTTTGCGGCGAATTCGGGCTCTATTTGCGGGACTGCCCGGCGAACTT
>Ga0306921_10008338_pt1 | contig 10950 bp, 10 predicted proteins | sample sta12Cox44000080_FD_203760 | JGI IMG/M metagenome (GOLD analysis project Ga0306921, IMG submission 203760) | Lab enrichment of tropical soil microbial communities from Luquillo Experimental Forest, Puerto Rico - statoxic.12C.oxic.44.000.080 (v2)... | ecosystem: Environmental > Terrestrial >... | reverse complement strand
GAATATTGCCTGGGAGTATGGGTGAACCTCTACACTCAGCTGCCAGCCTCAGACCACGGGGCCGGGCTTCTCAGCGCATTCGGCCGCGCGGTAGCTGATGGCCCGGTCACGCTGGCCCTCCACGCGCTACTAGGCACCCTGCTCCTGATCACCGCGATCGGGGTCATCCTCCACGCTGCCAGGGCCCGCAACACCGCCAGCACCGTGATCGCGGTTATCGCCTTCCTCGCGGTCGCCGGTGCGTGGGTTTCCGGCGCCAGGTTCGTCGGCAGCCAAAGCAGCAGCGCCTCGTTTGGCATGGCCGCGGCCACCGCCATCGCCGTCCTGGGCTATGTGACCATACTGTTCCTCCCCGCCAGGCGCGCCGAATGAGCCAGCCACACGGGCACGCAGATGCCCCTTACCTCGACCCCGGGCATTCTGCTGACGAGCGAACGGCTGATCTGCTCGGCCGGATGACCGTCGAGGAGAAGGCCGGGCTCATCTTCCACCCGATGGCACTGGTGTCGCCCGGTGGTGAGTTGACCGGCACGTTCGGCCCTCTCGCAATTCCTGCAACCGAGGACGCGGTGGTCTCGAGGCGGGTGAACCACCTCTACATCGTGGGCAGCTCGGATCCCTCCGATATTGCCCGCTGGCACAACCGCGTGCAGGAGGTCGCAGAATCGACACGTCTGCGGATCCCGGTCACGATTTCGACCGACCCCCGCCATGCCTTCACCCGGATCCTCGGCACCGGGGCGGTCACCGAAGGGTTTTCCTCCTGGCCCCAGGCGATTGGCTTCGCTGCCCTGGGGGACGAGTCGCTCGTAGAACGCTTCGCCGACGTTGTCCGGCGCGACTACCTGGCTGTCGGAATCCGCCTTGCCCTTCATCCGCAGGCAGACCTGGCCACCGAGCCACGGTGGATGCGGGTCGCGGGCACCTACGGTGAGGACTCAGCAACGGTCGCCGCCCTGACCGCGGCTCAGCTGCGCGGCCTGCACGGCGCGGTGTTCGGGGATTCGAGCATTTCCACGATGACCAAGCACTTCCCGGGCTGTGGTCCCCAACGCGACGGCGAGGATCCTCGCTTCGTGTACGGCAAGGAGCAGGACTACCCCGGCGGCCGCATGGAGGAGCACCTGGCGCCATTCATCGCCGCCATTGCCGCTGGTACGCGTCAGATCCTGCTTTCCTACGGTGTGCCGACCTGGCCGGGCAGTGCCGGGGTCGGGTTCTGCTTCGACCGTGACGTGGTTACCGGGATCCTGCGCGAGCGGCTCGGCTTCGACGGGATTGTCTCCACCGACTGGGGAGTCATCAACGACCTGAATCTCCTCGGACAGGACATGCCGGCGCCTGCCTGGGGCCTCGAGGAACTGACCCCGGAACAGAGGATCCTCCGCGCCCTCGAAGCCGGGGTCGACCAGTTCGGTGGCGAGTATCGTCCCGAATTGGTCGTCGATCTGGTCCGCGGCGGCGCCGTCACGCAAGACCGGCTCGACGCGTCGGCGGCTCGAATACTTCGCGAGAAGTTCGCGCTTGGGCTCTTCGACCAGCGACGCGTCGACGTGGACCGGGTACCCGAGCTGGTCGGCCAACCCCGCGACGTTGCGACAGGCCGGGAGCTGCAGACGCGGTCGTTGACCGTCTTGGGTGACCGCATCGGGCTGCCTCTAGCGCCCGGAACGGCGGTTCATCTAGACGGCTTGGACCCGATTGCCTTCGGCGGCATCGCTACCGTCGTCGGGCCCGAAGAGGCGCAGTTGACGATCGTCCGGGTCGAAGCGCCATTTGAACCGCGTGCGGGAGGATTCGAGGCGCTGTTTCACGCCGGATCGCTCGAACTCGACGATGCTGCGGCGGCCGCGCTGTCAGCAAAGCTGGCCACAGGCTCGACGATCCTCGTGGTCGATCTCGATCGACCCGCGATCCTGCGTCCGCATGTGGAGGCCGATGTGCTCATCGCCGCCTTCGGCGCGTCCGACCGGGCAATCGTCGACGGGCTGTTCGGCCGGCAGCCGATGGAGGGACGGCTCCCCTTCGACCTCCCCTCCAGCGAAGCCCACGTAGAGGCGAGTCGCACCGATGTCGCCTTCGACACCGAATCGCCGCTTTTCACACAAGGTTTCCGGGCTGGAGGTTGACCATCGGCATATCGATCGGACCGTCGAGGAACAACCCCCGATGCTGCCGGACTAGGCGGCAGTCTACGACCCGCAAGCACGCCTAACTGACACCTATGGACAGGCGGCTGACGAACCGGTTGAAGAGCTCCGGGCCGCGGCGCGGCCGCGCCTGGAGGCGGCCGCGGCCCGGATCGCCTGACCGTCGGTTGCAGGCCGGGTCAGGGCTCGATCATGTCGGCGGGGGACCGGCGGGCGGTGGCGCGGGCAGTGTGAGCCAGGCCTAGTTGCAGCAGGATCTGCGGGTGGCCGGGCAGGGCCAGGCGGTCTTGGATCAGGGTCCGGATCGCGGCGGCCTCTAGCGGCTGGGTGTACAGGCTCGCGAACACCCATGTGCTGGCGGCGTGGGCCAGCAGCCGGTGCAGCGCCTGCCCGGCTCGCAGCCAGTCGGCCCGGCCATCACCGGATGTGACCAGCACCGCGGTGGCGGCTGGCGGGGGGCCGCCGGCGGGCAGTAGCCCCAGGCCGCGGCCCAGGTCGAAGTCACGCTGCGGCAGCTGCCCGGGCTGGCGGCCGGCCTGGGCGTGGAAGGCGTGCGCGGGGACCCCGTCGTACGCTAGGTCGGGCGCGCCCCTGGTCCACCGGAGCACCTCTTCCCTGGCGACTGGGTCGAGGTCTTGCCGGCGGCCCGCGGCGGCGATGATGTCGGCGAGCCTGTGGCAGGACAGGGCCCGGTCAATGATCACCAGCTCGGCGCCCTCGGCCAGCGCGTCGTGCTGGATCCCGGCGGCGAGCCCGGCGGGCAGCGGGCCAGGGTCCCACGGGCCGCGGTGGGTGTGCCGGTGCGGCAGCGCCTCCAGCAGCTGGCGTTCCCGGGCAGTCATCGGCTGGGCCGCGCCCAGCCTGGCGATGGCGAGCAGTCTCAGCCGCTTCGGGTCCGGGAGCAGGTCGATCATCGGCTGGTAACACAGCGAGCGTATGGCCAGCCGCAGCCCGAACAGGGCCGCACCGCAGCTGATCAGCATTTCCCTGCCCACTGGGTCCATCTGAAGCTTGCGGGCCGGGTCGGCGTACAGCTCGATCGCGTACTTGCCGACCCGGAACCGCCACGGCTGGGTGTTGTGCACCGACGGCGCGCGCGCCGCCGTGGCGATCAGGTACCCGGCCTGGCCGGCCAGGACCGATACCCGCCGGGCAGTCTCCTCGCTCACCCTGCTCACCTGCCTTACTCGCCCGGCATAATCACCCCGGCGAGGGCCGGGGTTAGCTGTGCTCGTCGTCTTCCGGCCGCGCTTCGCCTGCCTGGGGCCAGTCCATGACATCGCTGACCGCCCGTCTGGGCGCCCCGGGCGGGATGGGCGGCCCGTAACCGATCCGCAGGATCATCTGCGGCTGCTCGGTCGCCGACCGCGGGTCGCGGACCAGCCACCCCTCAGCGGTCTCCAGCGGCTGGGTCAGCGGGCAGCAGGAGATCCCCCGGCTGGTGGCGGTCAGCCAGACCCGTTGCAGGGCCTGCCCGGCGGCCAGCCAGTTCCGGGCACCGCCGGCTCGCACCGACAGGACGGCCAGCTGAGGATTTTCCTCAAATCGCTCGTAGCGGACCGGCGCGGGGTGGCCCGGGACGAACCGGCGGACCGGCTGCCCGCCTTCGGGAGAGGTGGGCCCCAGCGCGCTATCGGGGATGCCATCGCTATCGCGTCCGCCGCCGACCCAGCGAGCCACCTCGGCGCGGTAGGCCGGGTCGGCCAACAGGCAGAGCTCGGCATCGGCGGCCAGCCGCCGTACCCGCAGCGCCTCGCCGCGGTCCAGGAAATGCAGGATCGCAGCTTCGGCGCTGGCTGCTTCGGCCAGTTCGGTCCGGGTGTCCGGTGGCACGGGCCGGGTGCTGTAGGGCTCCCGGTTGGTCTGTCGGCGGAGGATGGCCGCATGAAGGTCGCGCTGCCACGGGGTTGCGGCCTGGCGCGCGGCGGCCAGCCGCACCTCGGCCAGCAGCAGCGGCCGGCCCCGATCTGGGAGCAGCCGGACGTCCGGCCGCAGGCCGGCCACGGCGGCCGCCACACGCAGGTTGAACAGCGCCGCGCCACAGGCGACATGCGCGGCACGGCCGTCCGGATCGGCCGCCGGCAGCATCCTGGCCGGATCCGCGAGCAGCTCGATCACCGACCCGCCGCCGCGGACCCGGAACCGCCACGGCTGGGTGTTATGCAGCGACGGTGCGGCGGCGGCCGCGCGCACCAGCTCATCGATCACCCGCCGGGGCGGTGCCCCTGACCCCACCGCCCGGCCGCGGCCGGGCGCATGCTCAGCCATCCACCAACCCTCCCCCCGGCGGCAGCCGGGCCGACAGGGACCTTAGGCCCATGACCGCAGGACCAGCGGCACCACAGCGCCGCGCCGGCGCGGCAACGATGGCACAGGCGCGGAGGCCGCCGGTGGGCATCGTGAGTGCTCAAGCCAACGAAGCGGCTGCGAGTAGGCATCTCCCTGGACCACCAGGTCTAGCCGCTGGCCTAGTCAATTGCTAAAGTTAGCAATTGCTAAGCTAGCGACGTTGGTAGGACCGTTTTTGCCGGGCTTGACGGCAACAGTGAGGTAATGGCCGTGCAGTCGGCGCATTTGACGAATACCCCGCTGGAGCTGGCCGGCCACCGCGGGCGTGCTTCCACGAGGAATCTCCGGCAGATGCCGGTCGAGGTGGGCAGCGACGAGGCGGTCCTGGCCGTGACGTAAACCGGCCCCAGAAGACCGAGCCTGGCGGCACGAGGCAGCAGGTGGCGATGGAAATGACACAGCAGTACCTGGCCGGAGAGCTGTCGGTGCTGCTTTCTCACGTCCAGGCCGTCACCACGACAGAGGCAGCCAGCTGCGCGGCGGGGTCTTTGCGGCATGCAGCAGAGACCGAGCCGGTCCGGGCGCTGGGCGGCGTGACCGTGCGCGCGCTGGCGCTAGCGGAGGGCTTGTGCTGGGACTCGCTGAACCGTGGCGACACGGCGGCGTTCACCCGGCAGGCGGCGGTGTGCGCTGAGCTGCACGAGTTCGGCGTGTGCGCGGGGCTGCTCAACGAGCCGTGACGGAGACCCGCCGGCTCTGCAATGGGTATCGACCAGGGAGAGGACAAGATGATGGCAGCAGGCCAGGAGCCGCAGGACGCTACGGCACAGGTCTCCGAGGCTCAGATCGCAGTGCACTGGCGGGAGGAGGAGAACTACCCGCCGCCCCCGGCGTTCGTGGCGCAGGCCAACGCCGCCGACCCGGCGATCTTCGACCGGTTCGGCGAGGAGCACTTCCCCGGCTGCTTCACCGAGTACGCCGACCTGCTCACCTGGGATAAGCCCTGGCACACCGTCCTCGACACCAGCAACCCGCCGTTCTGGAAGTGGTTCACTGGCGGCAAGCTGAACGCCTCCTACAACTGCGTGGACCGGCACGCGGCGAGCAACCCGTACAAGACCGCGATCGTCTTCGTGCCAGAGCCGGAAGCCGACGACCCGGTGCACATCAGCTACGCCGAGCTGTACCGCCAGGTCAACGAGTTCGCCGCGCTGCTGCGCGACTTTCTCGGCGTGAAGGCCGGTGACCGGGTGACACTGCACATGCCGATGGTCCCGGAGCTGGCGGTCACCATGCTGGCCTGCGCCCGGCTCGGCGTCATCCACTCGCAGGTGTTCGGCGGGTTCAGCGGCACCGCCTGCGGGCACCGGATCGCCGACTCCGGCAGCCGCGCCCTGATCACCATGGATGGCTACTACCGCGCCGGCCAGCTCGCCGACCACAAGAGCAAGGCCGACGAGGCGGTCGCAGAGGCGGCCAAGGAGGGCCAGGAGGTCGACAAGGTACTCGTCTGGCGGCGCCACCCGGGCCAGTACGCCTCGCCAACCCCGATGACCGACGGCCGCGACTTCTTCGTTGACGAGATCATCGGCCAGTACGCGGGCCAGGTCGTCGAACCGGTGTCGATGCCGGCCGAGGCGCCGCTGTTCCTCATGTACACCAGCGGCACCACCGGCCGGCCGAAGGGCTGCCAGCACTCCACCGGCGGCTACCTCGCCTACGTGACCGGCACGTCCAAGTACTACCAGGACATCCACCCCGACGACATGTACTGGTGCATGGCCGACATCGGCTGGATCACCGGCCACTCCTACATCGTCTATGGGCCGCTGGCGCTGGGCACCACCACCGTGATCTATGAAGGGGTGCCCAACTATCCCGACGGCGGGCGGCCGTGGCGGATCGCCGAGAAGCTCGGGGTCAACATCTTCCACACCTCGCCTACCGCGATCCGGATGCTGCGCAAGGTGGGGCCGGAGGAGCCGAAGAAGTACGACTACCACTTCAAGCACATGACCACGGTGGGCGAGCCGATCGAGCCCGAGGTCTGGCGGTGGTATCACTCCGAGGTCGGCAAGGGCGAGGCGGCCATCGTCGATACCTGGTGGCAGACCGAGAATGGCGGTTTCCTGTGCAGCACGCTGCCTGCGCTGCAGCCGATGAAGCCGGGCAGCTGCGGGCCGGGCGTCCTGGGCGTCTATCCGGTGATCTACGACGAGGACGGCACCCAGGTCCCGGCCGGCAGCGGCAAGGCCGGCAACATCTGCATCCGCAACCCGTGGCCGGGGATCTTCCAGACCATCTGGGGCCAGCCCGACCGGTTCGTCGACACCTACTACGCCAAGTACAACAAGAACCCGGACAGCAAGGACTGGCACGACTGGCCCTACTTCGCCGGCGACGGCGCGGTCCAGGCCGCCGACGGCTACTTCCGGATCCTGGGCCGGGTCGACGACGTGATCAACGTGGCCGGGCACCGGCTCGGCACCAAGGAAATCGAGTCCGCGGCGCTGACCGTGCCCGAGGTCGCCGAGGCCGCCGCGGTCCCGGTGATCGACGACATCCGCGGCCGCGTCGTGGAGATGTACGTCTCGCTTAAGCCCGGATTCGAGCCGGGCAAGCCGATGGAGGACAAGGTCACCAAGGCGATCGAGACCGAAATCGGCAAGATCGCCCGGCCCAAGAACGTGTGGATCGTGGCCGACATGCCGAAGACCAGGTCCGGCAAGATCATGCGCCGGGTCATCGCCTCGATCTCCAACTTCGCCGACGTCGGGGACGTCACCACCCTGGCCAACCCCGAGGTCGTCGAGGACATCCGGCACCACGTACAGAGCGTTAAGGTCGCCCGCGACGACGTGCCGCGCCAGCTCACCGAGGCCGAATTCGAGGAGATCAAGAAGTACGGCGGGGAGTAGCCGACCGCATGCCCGGCATGACGGGGCAAGCGCCACCGCAAGCAACGGGCGTGCGCTCGCGGATCCGCGTCCGGCGCTGCCGCAAAGGTCACGGCAGCGCCGGTCGTCGCCGACCCGCTAGCCTCGGACGTTCGTCTCTCCGCTAGATCAATTGATACGATTAGCAATTGCTGAAGCCAGCAACGATCGCCTGGGGATTTGTCAGGCATGATGTGCGCAGAACGTGGCGGTCAGGTGATCCCGGGGCGCCAGCTGCGGCGCGCAGGTTCGGGCTAAGGAGGCCGCCGCCGTGAGCGCGCCGCTATACCAGCTGAAGGCAGAGTTCTTCAAAACGCTCGGCCATCCCGCCCGGATACGGGTGCTCGAGCTGCTCAGCGAGCGTGAACACGCAGTGGCCGAGATGCTCCCGCAGGTCGGCATAGAGCCGGCGCACCTGTCGCAGCAGCTCGCGGTGCTTCGCCGGGCGAACCTAGTGACCTCCCGCAAGGAAGGCTCCACCGTCTACTACTCCCTGACCAGTCCGCACGTGGCCGAACTGCTAGCGGTGGCACGCCAGATCCTGACCGGGGTGTTGTCCGGACAGGCCGACCTGCTCCAGGACCTGCGCGCCTCCGCCGCCTCGCAGTAACGCTACGCGGCCCCGGCGGGCCAATCGTGCTTTAGTCCCAGTCTGGGAAACCCAACTCCCGCGTCGCCGTTCACGAGTCTTCGCCGACGCATACTCTCGGCAACGCGGGCGATCGCCGCGGCGTACTCGGCGTCGCTCATGCCGATCCGCACCCGGTCCAGGTGAGCAAGTTGTGCTGGCCGTCTGCCCGCGCGGTAGCCCTAGCACGCGTGCTCGGCGCCTGGGCCGCCTCGATGCCTGCCCGCGCCGTTGATCAGCACCTGGTGCCCGGGGTGGACCGAGCCTCTGCCCTGCAGGCCCAGCACCGCCAGGCTTCCGGCCTGCGGTACCGCGGCCGCCTGCGGGAAGGTCAAGGCCGTGGGCTTGAGCGCCAGCGCGTCCTGCGGGCCGGCGACGTACTCGGCGAAGGCGCCGAACCCGCACGCGGACAGGTCGCCGAACACTTGATCCCCGGGCCGGAACCGGGTCACGGCCCGCCCGGCCGCCGCGACCCGCCCGGCGACATCGCACCCGAGCACCTGATGTTTCGGCTTGAACGGCCCTCCGATGCGGTTCACCAGCGGCTTGCCGGTCAGCAGGTGCCAGTCGTAGTCGTTCATCGAGGACGCCTGCACCTGCACCAGCACCTCACCATCGCCCGGCGCGGGCGTAGGGATGTCCTGCGCAGACAGCACGCCGGGCGGGCCGCCTGGCTATGTGGCTCCCGGTGTCTGCCGTCCGCTGACCGAGGTGGGCCGGATCTGAATCCAGAACGGATGCTGTACGGCGGTGACCCAGGGGTGCAGGCCACGGCGGGCCAGCCGCTGGACGTCGGCCTCGGCATCTACCACCTCCGCGCGTCCGGTCACCACCACGCTCCAGCCGGACCGGGTCTGCTCGTCGTAGTAGTCGGCCTCGAACGTAGCCAGATTCTGCCCTTCGGCCGCGGACAGCTTCGATCCGCGGGCAGTACGGAATGCCACGTCGTGGCCATCGACAACGTGGTTCACCGGCAGCATCACCAGCTCGCCGTCTGCGATGAAGCCCACCCGGCCTACCGGGACCGAGGCCAGCAGCCGCAGGCACTCGTCAAACGGCAGTATCTCCAGCCCCGCGTGATCAGTGGGATACCCCGGCATCGCGCACCCCCTTACCAAGAGCGCCCAGCGCGGCCCTCCCCGGAGCTGAGCCGACAGGGTTGTCATCCTCACGGTGGACCGCCATGGCGGCATCCGCAGTGGCCGAAGGTCCCGCGCAAGCCAGGCCGTTGGGCTCGCATTCCACCGCTCCCAGCGAGTATCTGCGGGCCTTCTGCCTGGTCCTCGCCGGGGCGAGCTTGCGCCGACGACGCTACGCCCATGCCGCCCAGGCCGGCCGGCGCTCACCGCAGTGGCGTGGTTAAAAGATCTGTGTTGGTAGTACTTACCGGGCTGCTGGCCGTGAACTGGCTATGGCGCAGCTGTGCCCGGCGGTCTTTGGGCGGCTGCGGCAGGTCGTCAAGGCTTGGCCGGGTCAGGCGTGATCATGTGCGTTGCCGGTCGGCCGGGGCGAGGAGGCGGCGGAGGATTTCGCTGAGCTCGGCGGGCACGCGTGGCTGGTCTTGGTGGGCCAGGGGCAGCATCGCCCCGTGCAGCCCGTCCAGGAGGAACCGGGCTAGCAGGCCGGGCTCGGCGCGGGTGAGCGCGCCCTGGTCCATCGCCTGGCCGAGCAGGCGGGCGACGAGGTGCCGTAGTGGCTGCATGGTCTGTTCCCGGTGTCCCGGGGCCTCGTGGAACAGGACGTGGTAGAGGCGCTGGTTGTCGTGCGCGTAGTCCAGGAACTCAGCGGCCAGGCGCTCGAAGGCGCCGGTCACCGAGCCCGGGTCGGCCGGGTCGGCATGTTCGAGGATGGATCCGGCCCGGTCAGCCAGGCCCTGGACGTATCTGCTCCGCAGAGCGGCGAGCAGGTCGGACCGGGACGCGAAGTACAGGTAGACCGTTCCCTTGGCGATCCCCGCGCGCTGGGCCACGGCGTCGACGGACGTCCGGGCGAGTCCGTTGGTGACCAGCAGCGAGGCGGCCGCATCGAGGATCGCCTGCCGCCGGGTCGCGGGCGGCTGCCGCCGCGTCATCGAGAAGTCCCTCCTTTGAGGGTCTTTCGGCCCTGACCGGACTGGCCCGCCGGTGTGCACAATATGACTGACGGTCAGTCAGAAAGGAGCCTACCATGGCACTGGACCGAATCCTGTACCGGCTCACCTACCGCCTCGGCAAGCCGCGGTGGGACACTGGCGCGCCGCAGCCGGAGCTGGAGCAGCTCGCGCAGGGCCGGGCGCCGGGGCGGGCGCTCGACCTGGGCTGCGGGACCGGAACCGACGTGGTGTACCTGGCCGGTCACGGCTGGGAAGCCACCGGGATCGACTTCGCGCCCGAGGCCGTCGCGGCGGCCAACAAGAAGGCAGCGGACGCCGGGGTGAGTGCCGCGTTCGTGCACGGTGACGCCAGCCGCCTGGCCGATGCGGGGGTGCAGGGCCCGTTCGACCTGCTGCTGGACATCGGCTGCTATCACACCATCGCGGCCAGCCGCCGCGACGCCTACGTGGCCGGGGCCGCCGCGGCCGCCCGCCCGGGCGCGGACTTCTACCTGGCCGGCATCGCCGATCCGCCACGGCTGTGGCGGCTGCTCGGCGCCCGCGGCATCAGCGCTGACGAGATCAAGTCACGGTTCGGCCCGTATTTCAGTGTCGCCAGCCAGCAGCGCACGGGCGCGCGGCTGGTCGCCTACCACCTGGTCCGCGACGGCGGGTAAGGAGGCCGGCGCGGCCCTCTTCAATGCCGCTGAGCGCCCTGGGTTCGAGTTACTGCCAAGTTGCTCGCTGACCGCGATCAGCAACGTATCCGGCAGACGTGAACGCACCTCGACAGTCCGATCGATATGCCGATGGTCAACCTCCAGCCCGGAAACCTTGTGTGAAAAGCGGCGATTCGGTGTCGAAGGCGACATCGGT
>Ga0306921_10008334_pt1 | contig 10952 bp, 10 predicted proteins | sample sta12Cox44000080_FD_203760 | JGI IMG/M metagenome (GOLD analysis project Ga0306921, IMG submission 203760) | Lab enrichment of tropical soil microbial communities from Luquillo Experimental Forest, Puerto Rico - statoxic.12C.oxic.44.000.080 (v2)... | ecosystem: Environmental > Terrestrial >... | reverse complement strand
GTGTTCGGCCTGAGCGCATTGCATTTCGGCCTCTATGCCCTCGACCAGCAATTCGACTGGGTCCAGGTCGCGCGCGAAACCGTGCTGCGGATCTATCTCGCCGTCGGTGCCATTGCGCTGATCGGGTTCGCCGTGCTCGCGGCGACGTCGAGCGACCGCGCGGTCGCCCGGCTCGGCAGCGTGCGCTGGAACCTGTTGCACCGGGCGATCTACGTTCTCGCCGCGCTGTCTGCGGTGCATTTCCTGCTGCGGTCCAGGACCGACACGTTCGAGCCGATGCTGATGTTCGGCCTCCTGGCCTGGCTGATGGGATATCGTCTCCTCCACAAGCGCACCGGCGATGTCACGCCGCGCGCGCTCGCAGGCCTTGCCGCGGCGAGCGGCGTCGTGACCGCGGTCGCGGAAGTCGCATGGCACGCCGCCGCGACTGGCGTCGATCCCCTGCGCATCCTCGCCACCAATCTGGACATGGCCTACGGGCTGCGGCCGGCCTGGTGGGTGCTTATGGCGGGGCTCGCGGCCGCAGCGGCCGGGTGGCGCTTTCGGCTCGTTCCTCAGCGGCCGGCGGCGCGCATGACGTCGTCGAATGCGGCGTGAGGATCGACCCGGGGCCAATCGCCGAGTTGGTGGCGGAACCAGGTGAACTGGCGCTTGGCATAGTGGCGGGTGTCGCGCTTGCCCCGTTCCGCGGCGGCATCGAGCGACATCTCCCCTTCCAGGTGGCGGATCAGCCACGGCACGCCATGGGCCTTCATGGCCGGCAGCAGCGGATCGAGGCGCCTTGCATGCAAGGCCCGCACCTCTTCGAGCGCGCCGGCGGCGAGCATGGCATCGAAACGCGCATCGATCCGGCGGTAGAGCTCCGCCCGGTCCGGCGCGAGAAACACCTTGGCGACATGGGCGGTGTCGAGCACTGGCGGCAGGCCGCTGCGGTGCCAGTCCGAGATCGGGCGGCCGGTCGCCTCGAACACTTCGAGCGCGCGGGCGATGCGGATGCGATCGGCGGGGTTGAGCCGCGCGGCCGAACTGGGATCGCGGCGCGCAAGCTCGGCATGAAGCGCAGCGGCACCGGCGGATTCGAGCCTGGCGCGGACTGCCGCCCGAATCTCCGCGGCGATCGGCGGTATAGCGGCGAGCCCGCGGGTCAGCGCCTTGAAATAAAGCCCGGTCCCGCCGGTGAAGACCGCCACCTGCTCCTGCGCGCGCGCCTCCATCAACGCCGCTCGGGCGTCGGCGACGAATCGCCCGACCGAATAGTTCTCCGCGGCATCCACATGGCCGTAAAGCAGATGGGCGGCACGCGCCACGTCGGCTGAGCCGGGACGCGCGGTGATGATCGCGAGGTCGCGATAGACCTGCATCGAATCGGCGTTGATGACGATGCCCCCGAGACGCTCGGCGACCGCGAGCGCGAGCGCCGACTTGCCGCTCGCGGTCGGTCCTGCGATAAGCACCGCCCGCACCCGATCGTCCGCGCCGTCCATGCCCAGATCCGTGTTACCAAAGTCCGCGTCACCGAGGTCCGCGTCGCCACCTTCCGCTGCGCCATGTCCCACGTCGCCACCCTGATTGCGAATCGGGTCCTGCCGGACCTCGACGCGCTGGCGCGGCGCGCGGCTGAGGCGCTCGGCGCCGGCAGTGACACGCATGGGCTGGCGCCGGGGATCGCGATCGACATCCCCTTTACCCCCGCCGGAGAAAACGACAACCGCCTCGTTGCGAACCGCCTGCGCGAAGCGATCGCCGGTGCGCCGGTCGACGCCGTGGTCCAGCCGGCCGCCGGGCGGCGCAAGCGCCTGCTCCTCGCCGACATGGATTCCACCATGATCGGCCAGGAATGCCTCGACGAACTCGCCGATTACGTCGGCCAGAAAGCCCGCGTCGCCGCCATCACCGAGCGCGCCATGCGCGGCGAGATCGCGTTCGAGCCGGCGCTGGAAGAGCGGGTGGCGCTGCTCGCCGGGCTTTCGGCCGGCGTGGTCGGCGAGGTCATCGCCAAGCGCATCACCGTGACACCGGGCGCCCGCGCGCTGGTTGCCACCATGCGGGCCCACGGCGCCCACACCTGCCTCGTCTCCGGCGGCTTCACGCTGTTCACGGAGCCGATCGCGGCGCTGATCGGGTTTGCGGAAAACCGCGGGAACCGGCTGGAGATCGATCGCGACGGCCGGTTCACCGGCCGCGTCGCCCCGCCGATCTTGGGTCGCGACGCCAAGCTTGCGACCCTCGTCGAATTTCGAACGCGGCTTGCTCTCGCGCGAGAGGAAACCCTGGTCGTGGGCGATGGCGCCAACGACCTCCTGATGATCTCGTCAGCCGGCCTCGGGATCGCCTACCACGCCAAGCCCGTGGTCGCCGCCGCTGCCGCCGCGCGCATCGACCATTGCGACCTCACCGCCCTGCTCTACGCACAGGGGTATCAGGAATCAGAGATCAGGCATCAGTACCCTGATCCCTGATTATTGACCCCTGATTACTGACTACTGGAGCGTCAGCGCGACGAAGCGGAGTTCGCCTTCGGCGTTGGCCACGAGAAGCAGCGCCGATTTGCGGCCTTCCTTCTTGAGCTGGTCGACCCGCTTCTGCAGATCGGCGGTGTTGCCGACTTGCTCCTGGGACACTTCGACGATCACGTCGCCGGCATTGAGGCGCTTGTCGGCGGCGGGCGACTGGGCGTCGACCCCGGTGATGACCACGCCCTTGACGCTGTCCTTGATCTTGTAGCGGCTGCGCAGGTCGTCGGTCATGTTGGACAGGTTGAGGCCGAGGGTCTTCTGCACCAGCGACTTGTCTTCCGGCGCGGCGTCCTTGTTGGGCGTGAGCGCCGCCTGTTTGTCGCCGTCCTCGAGACGACCGAGCTTGACGGTGCGGTTCTCTTCCTTGCCCTTGCGGACGATGACCACTTCGACATCCTTGCCGACCGGCGTATCGGCGACGACGCGCGGCAGGTCGCGCATCTCGTGGATGTCCTTGCCGTCGAACTTGATGATGACATCACCGGCTTCGATGCCGGCCGGTTTGGCGGGGCCCTTTTCGTCGACGCCTGCGACCAGCGCGCCATGCGGCGGCTTGATGTTGAGGCTGTCGGCGATGTCGTCGGTCACCTGCTGGATGCGCACGCCGAGCCAGCCGCGGCGGGTCTCGCCGAACTGGCGAAGCTGATCGATGACGGCGACCGCGGTCTTGGAAGGCACGGCGAAGCCGATGCCGATCGAGCCGCCCGAAGGCGAGATGATCGCGGTGTTGATGCCGATGACCTCGCCCTCGAGATTGAACAGCGGGCCGCCGGAATTGCCGCGATTGATGGCGGCGTCGGTCTGGATGTAGTTGTCGTAAGGACCGGAATTGATGTCGCGATTGCGCGCCGACACGATGCCGGCGGTGACGGTGCCGCCGAGGCTGAACGGGTTGCCGATCGCGACCACCCATTCGCCGAGCCGCAGCCGGTCGGAATCGCCGAACGAAACCGCGGTGAGCGGATGCTCCGGCTTCACCCGCAGGAGCGCGAGGTCGACCTTGGTGTCGCGTCCGAGGATCTCGGCCTTGAGGCGCGTGCCGTCATTGAGGATGACGGTCACTTCGTCGGCGTCGGCGATGACGTGATTGTTGGTCACCACGATGCCGGAGGCGTCGATGATGAAGCCCGAGCCCAGCGAATTGACTCGGCGCGGGGTGTTCGGTCGGTTCTGGTTGTCGCCTTGCTGATTGTTACGGCGGTTCTTGAAGAATTCGTCGAAGAACTCCTCGAAGGGAGAACCGGGCGGCAGTTGCGGCGTCGCACTGTTGCGGTTGTTGACCGTCTGCGAGGTCGAGATGTTGACCACCGCATTGATCACTTTTTCGGCAACATCGGCGATGTTGTCCGGACCGCGCGCGGCCGCCGGTGCGGCAAGGAGCGGGATCGCCACCACCGCCGCTGCAAGCGCAAGCGCGGTCGAGCGGCGGGACTGGCGAGCAAAGAGCGGAAAGCCGACCATGGGCGATAAATCTCCTGGGAAAGGTCTCGGCACAGTGCGCCGGTCCCGGCCACGACGCAAGAGCCGCGCCAGCGACCCATGCAAATAGGGTTGGATTCGGGCGGAATGGCGGCTGCGGCACCTACCCGCGTACCAGCCACACCACGGCGAGCCCTACGCAGGCGCTGACGATCCCGACCGTCCGCACCGTCTGGTCCGGCGTATTGAGGACGGTCGCGACCGCCCGCCGCGCCGCATCGGGGAATGCCGCAAACAGCAGTCCCTCGATCACGAAGACGAGCCCCAGCGCGGCCAGAAAATCGGACATCGGCATGCCGCCTGGAGCGCCGGCCTATTTCTCTGCCGCTTTTTCAGCCGCCTTTTCTCCCGCCTTCTTTTCTCCCGCCGCGTTTTGTCCCGCGTTTTGTCCCTCTTGGGGGGAAGCTGGAGACTGCGAGGTCGTCGGCAACCCCTTGCCGCTCGGATCGCCGAAGTACTTGAAGAAATCGGAATCCGGCCGCAGCACCAGACGGGTATCGTTGGCACGCAGGCCGGTCTCGTAGGCCTGCATCGAGCGGTAAAAGGCGAAGAAGCCGGGATCCTTGCCGTAGGCCTCGGCGAAGATGCGGTTTCGCTCGGCGTCGCCCTCGCCGCGGGTCTGCTCGGCACGCGAAGTCGCTTCGGCGACCAGCACGGTCACGTCACGGTCGGCGCGGGCGCGAATTTCCTGGCTCTTCTGGCTGCCCTGAGCGCGAAATTCCGCGGCCTCGCGCTGGCGTTCGGTCTGCATGCGCTGATAGACCGCCTGACTGTTCTGCTCGGGCAGGTCGGCGCGGCGGATACGCACGTCGACGACCTCGATGCCGAATGCCTGGGCCTCGCGATTGAGCTGTTCCTTCACCCGCAACATCAGGGCGGCCCGGTCGTCGCGGACCACGTGGGTGAGGGTCGCCTCGCCCAGCACGCGGCGCAGCGCCGCGTTGAGCAGGGTCGACAGGCGCGAATTGGCGCCCTCGATGGTGCTCACGGTCTGGTAGAACAACAGCGGATCGCGAATGCGATAACGGGCGAAAGCGTCGACGACGAGCCGCTTCTGGTCCGAGCAGATGACCTCCTGGGACGAATTTTCGAGGTCGAGGATGCGGTTGTCGACATAGATGACGGTGTCGATGAACGGCACTTTTGCGTGCAGGCCGGGATCGGTGATGGTCCTGATGGGGTCGCCGAGACGAACCACCAGCGCCTGCCGGGTCTGGTAGACCGTGAACAGCGAGAGATAGGCCACGAACAGCACGACGACGGCAACGACGGCGACGACGCCACCGGTGATATTGTTTCTCATCTGGCGCCTCCCGGCTGGGGTGCCGGGGCGGGGGCCGGCCGGTTGCGTAACTCGGGAAGCGGCAGGTAGGGCACGACGCCCTGAGCACCTTGCCCCGATTCCACGATGATTTTGTCGGTGCCGCCGAACACCCGTTCCATGGTTTCGAGATAGAGCCGCTGGCGGGTTACGTCGGGCGCCTTCTTGTACTCATCGTAAATCTTGTTGAACCGAGCGGTCTGGCCCTTGGCCTCGGCAACCGTCTGCTCGCGATAGGCCTCGGCCGATTGGGTGACCTGCGCGGCCTTGCCGCGCGCCTCGGGAACCACGCGGTTGGCATAGGTCTGGGCTTCGTTCTGCGCCCGTTCGAGATCGGCGCGGGCGGCCTGGACATCGCGGAAGGAATCGATGACCTGGGCCGGCGGGTCGACCTTCTGCATCTGCACCTGGGTGATCTGGATGCCGGAATTATAATGGTCCAGCGTCTTCTGCATGAGTTCGGTCACGGCGGTCTCGATGTTCTGCCGCGCGCCGGTGAGGATCGGCTGGATTTCCGAGCGTCCCACCACTTCGCGCATCGCGCTCTCGGCGACTGCCTTCACCGTCCCTTCCGGATTATTGATGTTGAAGCGGTATTCGCCGGCGCCGCCCTGCGGCTTGACCACCCAGAACACCGCAAAATCCACGTCGACGATGTTCTCGTCGCCGGTGAGCATCAGGCTCTCCTCGGGCACGTCGCGCATCTGGGTGCCGCGGCGCACGTCTTCCACCAGCCGCATGCCGATGTCGATGCGGTTGACCCTTGTGACCTTCACCAACTCCGCCGACTCGACCGGATATGGGATGTGGTAGTTCAGGCCGGGCTTGGCGTCGCGGATGTACTGGCCGAACCGCATGACCAGGCCCAGTTCGTCGGGTTCCACCCGAAAGAAGCCGGAAAAGCCCCACAGCGCGACCGCGGCGACCGCGATCAACGCGATACCGCCGCCGCCGAGCTTGCCGCCGGGCAACACGGTGCGCAGCTTGTCCTGGCCGCGCCGCAGCAACTCTTCGAGGTCAGGCGGGCTCGAGCCCGGCGGCGGGGAACCGGAGCCCCACGGCCCCTTCGGACCCGAACCCCAGGGGCCGCCGCCTTGATTACTCCACGGCATCACTGCACTCCGCGTTCGCCGGTCCTGCGGGCCAGCCTGGAAATTCCATATCTTCCCATCGTTTGCTCGGTAACGATGGCTTTATGACGGTGCCTGGAGATCGCGTCTCGACATGGCGTCTCGATATGCCGTCTCGATATTCTGTCTTGGGCCACGGGTATAGGGGACCAATCAACCCCTTTCAACGCGCGCTGATGCCGCGTTCGGCCGGCACGAGCCTTCCGGCCGCAACCTTTGCCCCACTTACTTAATCATCGATTGGGAAAGTGCACCAGCCTCACCTGGATGGGCGCTCATAAATCGAGGTGGTGAATGCCGCGTCGTCGTCGGGGCCTGCGGGATGCTCACGTCGCCGGATTTCGCGCCAGTGCGCCGGATCGATCTGCGGAAAGACACTATCCCCCTCCGGGCGGGCATGAACCCGGGTGACTTCGAGCCGCGTAGCGCGGGTGATGGTCTGGCCATAAAGATCGGCGCCGCCGATGACCATGATATCGGCGACGCCGCGCCGCCAGGCGTCCCCGCGGGCCACCGCGAGCGCCACATCGAGGCTCCACGCCACCACTGCGCCGGCCGCGGCGAATGCCGGGTCGCGAGTGACCACGATATTGGTGCGGCCGGAAAGCGGCTTGCCGATCGCGGCGTAGGTCTTGCGTCCCATCACCACGGGATGGCCGAGGGTGAGGTCGCGGAAATGCTTGAGATCGGACCGCAGGCGCCAGGGCAGCCTGCCTTCCCGCCCGATCACGCCGTTCTCGGCAATTGCGGCGACGAGGACGAGGCCGAGTTCCCGGCTGCGGCCGGTCACACCGCGACCTTTGCCCGGATGTGGGGGTGCGGGTCGTAGCCCTCGACGGAAAAATCCTCGTAGCGGAAGGCGAACAGGTCGGTCACCGCCGGATCGAGGCGAAGGACCGGGAGCTTGCGGGGCAGCCGCGAAAGCTGCAGGCGCGCTTGATCGAGATGATCGAGATAGAGGTGGGCATCGCCGAAGCTGTGGATGAATTCACCGGCCGCGAGCCCTGTGACCTGCGCGACCATCGTCGTCAGCATGGCATAGGAGGCGATGTTGAAGGGCACGCCGAGGAACACGTCGGCGGAGCGCTGGTAGAGCTGGCAGGAGAGTTTGCCCTTGGCGACGTAGAACTGGAACAGGCAATGGCACGGCGGCAGCGCCATCCGGTCGACATCGGCCGGGTTCCAGGCGGTGACGATGAGGCGGCGCGAATCCGGATTGCGACGGATCGCCTCGACCACATTGGCGATCTGGTCGATGGCGCCGCCGTCCCGCGCCGGCCAGGAACGCCATTGCCGGCCGTAAATGGGGCCGAGGTCGCCGCGCTCGTCCGCCCAATCGTCCCAGATCGTGACGCCGTGATCGCGCAGGTACTTGATGTTGGTGTCGCCGGCCAGGAACCACAACAGCTCATGGATGATCGACTTGAGGTGCAGCTTCTTGGTGGTGACGAGCGGAAAGCCTCGACCGAGGTCGAACCGCATCTGATGGCCGAACACCGATAGCGTGCCGGTGCCGGTGCGGTCGCGCTTTTCCACGCCGTCGGCGAGAACGCGTTCCATCAGGTCGAGATATTGGCGCATAGCAGAGCCGACACCGCCGAGCCGGCAAGGCCGGACCCGGTCGATAAGAGAATCAGGTCTATGCCGTGACTGTAAGCAGTCGGCCGACTATCGCCAAGAGACGGCGACCCGATTGACGGCGACCCGATGGCACCGCTGCGACCCGGTCGCAACCGGTCCGGGCTGCCTCTGCGCACAAAAAAAGCCGGCGGGCCAAGCCCACCGGCTCGAGCGTGGAACAACCGGCCGCGTTATTCTTCGACGAACACCTCGTCGCGCTTGGCGCGGATCATCGGTAGCACTGCGACGATCAGCAGCAATACCGCGATGCCGATCAGGCTGCCCGAAATCGGCCGGGTGATGAAGGTCGAGGGGTCGCCGCGCGCGATCAGCATGGCGCGGCGGAGATTCTCCTCCATCAGCGGTCCGAGCACGAAGCCCAGCAGCATGGGCGCTGGCTCGAAATCGTGCTTGACCAGCCAGTAGCCGACGAGGCCGAACACGGCGGTGAGCACGCAGTCGAACGGCGCATTGTTGATGGAATAGACGCCGATCGAGCAGAAGATCAGGATCGCCGGGAACAGCAGGCGGTACGGAACCTGCAAGAGCTTCACCCACACGCCGACCAGCGGCAGGTTGATGACGACCAGCATCAGGTTGCCGAGCCACATCGACGTGATCATGCCCCAGAACAGGTCGGGCTGCTTGGTCATCACCTGGGGACCGGGAACGATGCCGTGGATGGTCATGGCGCCGACCATCAGCGCCATCACCGCATTGGGCGGAATGCCCAGGGTGAGCAGCGGGATGAACGAGGTCTGCGCGGCGGCATTGTTGGCGCTTTCCGGCGCCGCCACGCCTTCGATCGCGCCGCGGCCGAAGCGCGAGGGGTCCCTCGCCATCTTCTTTTCGAAGGTGTAGGCCGCGAACGCCGCGATGACCGCGCCGCCGCCCGGCAGGATGCCGAGGATGGCGCCGAGCACGGTGCCGCGGCCGATCGCGCCGGCCGCGGCCTTGAGGTCGGGCCAGGTCGGCATCAAGCCGGTGAGCTTGGCCTTGATGACGTCGCGGGATTCGGTCTGTTCCAGATTGCGCATGATCTCGGCGAAGCCGAACACGCCCATGGCAACCACGACGAAGCCGATGCCGTCGGACAATTCGGGAATATCGAAGGCCATGCGGGACTGGCCGGTTTCGATGTCGGAGCCGACCATCGACATCAAAAGTCCCATCATCACCATGGCCAGCGCCTTGAGGATGGAACCCCTGGCGAGCACCACCGCAAAGCACAGGCCGAGCACCATCAGCGAGAAATATTCCGCGGGGCCGAACAGCAGCGCGATCGAGGTGAGCGGGGCGCCGAGCGCCGCGACAAGCACGGTGGAGACGCAGCCGGCGAAGAACGATCCGATCGCGGCGATGGAAAGCGCCGGCCCGGCGCGACCCTGGCGCGCCATCTGATGGCCGTCGAGCGTCGTCACCACCGAGGACGATTCACCGGGGATGTTGATGAGGATCGAGGTGGTGGAGCCGCCATACTGCGCGCCGTAATAAATGCCGGCGAGCATGATCAGCGCGCCCACCGGCGGCAGGCCGAAGGTGATCGGCAGCAGCATCGCGATGGTCGCGAGCGGACCGACGCCCGGCAGCACCCCGATCAGGGTGCCGACCAGCGCTCCGACGAGGCACAGAAACAGATTCATCGGCGACAGCGAAACGCTGAAACCGAGGACGAGATTGTGCAGAAGATCTATCATGGCGACTTACACGCGCTGTTGATGCGAACCGCAGCCCGCATGCGTTTCATCGGAACTCGAAAAGCGATTTGAGAATGGCGGCCGGCTCCCAACTGTTCGGCCACAGCTGCAACGGCAGATTGAGGGCGACCGGGAACAACAGGCAGCAGAACGCCGTCAGCAACGCTCCCCAGATCAACGTCTCGATCAGGCGGGCATCGGGCGTTGCCCCCGCGGCTGCCAATATGCTCAGGAAGCTTGCAATGACGAGGCCGAGGGGCCGCACCATCCAGGCGAACAGCCCCACCGACAGCGTGATGAAGAACGGTCCGCGGAAATAGAAACGCTCGATGCCGGGCCCTTTGGTCGTCAGTCCGGTGATGGACACGGTGAGGCCGAGGACGCCCAGCACGACCGCGAACATGCGCGGTGCGGTGCCGGGCCCGAACGCGAAGCCGCGCATGCCGGGCAGGTCGCGGGACGCCCATAGCGCGAACAGCGCGAGCGCGATCAGGGCGAGGCCGCCCCAGAAATCGCGCGGAGCTCGGATGAACGATGCACGCTCCGACGCGCCGCCGCCACTCTCCGACATCTACACACCCTCCCTGCAGCGCTTGTCCCACGTGTCTCGGCACGCTTATGCCCTGGGGCTATCCCTAGCACAAGGCGCAGCGAGGCCAAAAGCATTCGTTGCGCCGCCGTCGCCCAAATCGCCGTCAATGGACAAAGCCTGCAAGGCCGAGGGCCGCGCCGCCGGCGAGCGCGATCAGCGGCGAAATCCGCGTCCAGGTGGCGAGCGCAAAAGTCGCCGCGGTGACCGCGAAGGCGCTCCAATCGTGATCGGAGGCGCGTGCGATAATCAGCGCGCTGGACGCAATTAATCCGATCGTGACCGGGACCAGCCCGGCCTGGATCGCCATTGTCAGGCGCGCGGCGCGGAAGCGTTCGAACACCCGCGACACGCCATAGGCGAGAAAGCAGGTCGGCCCGCACATGGCCGCGGTCGTCACGATCGCCCCGGGCGCGCCCGCGATAAAATGTCCCAGCAGCGCGACGAACATCACGTTCGGACCCGGCGTCGCCTGCGCGATCGCGTACAGTTCGCTGAACTGGCGGTCGGAAAGCCAGCCCCGGAGTTCGACCATCTGGCGCTGCATCTCCGGCACCACGGTGCTGGCGCCGCCGATGGCGAACAGCGACAGAACGGCAA
>Ga0306921_10008329_pt1 | contig 10955 bp, 8 predicted proteins | sample sta12Cox44000080_FD_203760 | JGI IMG/M metagenome (GOLD analysis project Ga0306921, IMG submission 203760) | Lab enrichment of tropical soil microbial communities from Luquillo Experimental Forest, Puerto Rico - statoxic.12C.oxic.44.000.080 (v2)... | ecosystem: Environmental > Terrestrial > Soil... | reverse complement strand
AAGCCCGAGATCCTCGGTGATGGCCCGGCCGCCGGTCTGGGCAGCCAGATCCTTGAGCAGATCCCTTCGCCGCTCGCCGTAGCTCGGCGGCCCGATGGCGCACACCTTCAGCGTGCCGCGTAGCTTGTTGACCACCAGGGTGCTCAGAGCCTCGCCGCCCACCTCGCCGACGACGAGGAGAGAGCGCCCGGTCCGGGAGACCTGCTCCAGGATCGGTACGAGCTCCTGCAGGCGCGAGATGCTCTTCTCGTGGAGGAGAATGTACGCGTCCTCCAGCTCCACCACCTGGCGCTCGGCGTCGGTGACGAAGTAGGCGGACAAGTAGCCCTTCTCGACCTCTGCGCCCGCAACGACGTCGAGGGTCGTCTCGAGGCCCGTTCCGTCCTCGACGGTGAGGATGCCTTCGGCGCCTACCTTCGCCAGACCTTCGGCGATAATCCTTCCGATCGACGGATCGCCGTTGGCGCTGATCGTCCCGATGTGGGCGATGTCTTCGGCTCCTCGGATCGGCCTCGACACCTTGGCCAACGCCTGGGTGATCTCCTGGACGGCGCGTTCGATGCCGCGCTTGAGCTCGATGGGATGGTGGCCGGCCGCGACCATCTTCGCACCTTCGCGGGTGATGGCCTGCGCGAGGACCGTCGCGGTGGTGGTGCCGTCCCCGGCGACGCGCGAGGTCTTCGAGGTGACCTCCTTGACCATGGCGACGCCCATGTTCGCGAACCGATCCGCGACCTCAATCTCGTCCGCGACGGTCACGCCGTCCTTGGTGATCGTGGGGTGTCTCGCGAACGGTCTCTCGATGAAGACGTTTCGCCCCCCCGGCCCCAGGGTCGTCTTGACGGCGCCTGCGAGGGTATTCACCCCATTTAGTAGGCGGGCGCGCCCCGCTTGTCCGGAAAGAATCCTTTTGGCGGCCATTCTCTCTTGCGTCAAGCCTCCGTCGATCGAGTGAGAGCCGCGGCAGACGGCCCGAGGGAGCGGTCTCGCCGAAACCCCAAAGCGACCAGCTCACAGGCGGACGGCTCAGGAATCCGTTGCATGGGGCGGCGTTCAGCCAGCGGGGAGCTTCGCGAGGAAGGCGCGGAGCTGTTCCCGAAACACGGCAGGGTCGACCCCAAAACTGCCGCCGAGCGCGTTCGCGATGTCCTCCGTCGAGCGAACGCCGTTGATAGCGGAGAGCACGGCGGTCGTGAACACCGCGGTGCGGCCGAGCGAGACGAGCGTCGGGGTGATGGGGATCGGGACCCGCGGATCCTTGACCCACGGCGGAAGCATGTCCGGGACCTCGGCGAGGTCGGTCTCGCCGGTCTTGCGCGCCACGAAGTCGAAGATGGTTTCGTTCCGGCGTGAGCCGCTGACGGGCGAATCGAAGTAGGGGACGTCCGCCCGGCCGGCCGACGTGACCTCGAAGGCGCGCTCCTCGACGATCTCGAGCACCTCCTCGATCGTGTGCGACCGCACCAGCGTCTGCCCAAAACGTAGCGGACCGAGGTTGATCCAGAGCCCGCCTTGACGAAGAGCCCGGTTGATGACCGCCGCCGTCTCCCGCAGGTCGGTTCGCGCCGCGTCGATGAACCAGAAAGTCAGCACCGCGTCCAGGGAGCCGTGGGCGAACGGAGGACGAAGCGCGTCCGCGAACAGCAGGCGAAAACCCTCCCGAATCGGGAACGGTCGAGTGAGACGCCGCGGGATCACCACCTCGTCATCGGAGTTCGGGTCGACCGGAAATTCAGACAGCGCGACTGTCTCCCCGCTGAGGAGCTTGTCCGCTATCAAGAACGGCAGGGGGTTTATGTCCAGGGCGAAGGTGCGCGTCGGGCCAAAGACCTGGTGAACGTCGACCGCCAGCCGCCCGGCCCCCGCTCCGAAGACCGCGACGCGCCCGAGCTCTCTCGGCACCAAGGGCTCGAGCAGGGCGAGCAGGGGCTCCTTTTCGGGTTGGCCCCAGACCCAGTCCCGGAAAACATTCTCGTAGCACTCGAGGATCGCCGCTTGGCGGCCTGGCTCGGGTCGGGTGGCGATCGCCTCACGAGGCGCGACGCCAGCGAGGGAGCGCAGGGGGCCGAAAAGAGCGTCGATCGCCGCTCGCTGCTCCTCGAGCGCCGCGGCGACGCGCTGGACGCGGTTTCTCGTTCTCGCGAGCAGACCGACGGCGCCCGCTTCTTGTCGCAGGGTCCCGACGCGCAGCTCTGTCACCGACAGGTAGTCCTGTAATCGGCTGAGCCAGAGCTCCCGCCACAATCCTGGGTCTTCGACGAGGCAGGGGATGTTCCCGATGTTCGGAAACCGTCTCGAGCACTGGGCGCACTCGAGGCCGCCTTCGGCGGGTTTCAGGGTCCCGCCACGGCAGTAGGGGCACAAGAGCGCGTCCGGATCCATGGGCCTCTTCAGTTGTTGTACTGGCGGCGCATGGTCAACGACCAGCGCGCGTCCCGCGGTAGTCCTTCCCCATCGAAGCAGGCTACGCCGACCAGACCTTTGGCGTGATCTGTCGCACCTATGTTGCAGTACGTTCCAGAGTCGAGCTCGCGCGCCGTCACGTGGAGGTCCCAACAGGTTGGGCCGTAGACGATCTGATCCTCGAATGCGACGGCGTACTTGCCCGGCGCAGTGTGAAAGTAGACGACCTTCCGCTTTCCGACGGCTTCCTTGGATCGCGCCATGTAGACGATGTGGGGGTTCGCGATGGGCCCCGGGCCTGTCGCTGGCCTGCGCTCCGAGGAATCGACCCAACCGAAGTTGACACCGTCGCCCACTCTTCGACCCGGCGTCGGAACGCCGAACTCCTGGGAGTTGAGCGCCTCCTGTCCGATGAAGACCCGGAAGCTCGCGTCGACCGGCTCGCCCTTCTTGGTGAAGCAGCGGACGTCGACAGTGGATGAGGTGGCGCCGATCGACCAGGCGGCGACCGAGCAGGTATCGCTCGCGCAGGCAGGCGTCCTGCAGATCTCGGAGACCTGCACGGAGGCGTCGACACCAGGGACCATATCGGCCGACGCTGTTCCGAGCTTACCGAACACCACCTTGAAGCGACCCTTGCCGAGTCTCTTGCTCGTCACGAGCGCGTGCGCGGCCGGCGTGAAGAACGAGGCGAGTGCGCCGTCGGTCCCGATCTGCGCGTAGCCGAAGTTGGCACGGTAGACCGAGTACTGCACGAGGTCGAGGCTGTCCGACCGATAAGACCACGCGAACTCCGAGTCGACGGGAGAACCGTCCGGACGAACGCACCGTACCTGCGACTGAAAATCGGACCCTCGCACGTAGTCGCTGTCCTCGAAGCAGTGCGCGTTGGAGCCGACAGCGGTCACGTCGACGAAGAACCCGGCCCGCGGCGAGGTCCCCGGCAGCGGCGCGGCGCCGGGCGCCGTGATCATGAACACCCCCTGCCCGGCGCGCTCAATCGTTGGGGCGGTGACGGCATGACGCCAGGCCGCGGGGCGGTTTGCAGCGAAAGTCGCGGCTCCGCACTGCTCGTGGTCGGTTTTCACGTTCATCAGGAACGAGTTCATCGCGGGGCCCATCTGTGCCTGGGCGCCGGCGCCAATCAGCGCGCTCACGAGGGGAATGACCGTGAGAATGCCGCCGTGACTTCGAGCCATTCGAGCCGTCACCCGTTCTCGAGCGTGCAACGTTGGGCGTTCGCAGTCCAGCAATGTGCACGGTCCCGCGTTGCCTACTAAACGTTTCTATCAGAACCGACTACTCGACCTTTGTACCCGCGCCAGCACAAGTTTCAGGTCTTCTGTGGGCCACTGTCTCACAGAATCGTTGCGACGAATCCGGTGAGCTGCGCCGCGAGGCGTCCGGCACTTACGCGAGCAGCTAGAACGATTGGCACCGGTTCCTGGTCTCGCGGGGCGCACCAGGCTCGATTCATCGGTCGGAGGTTCCTCGATGCGGCACGCAATGCGGTTCTCACTCTCACGGAGCTGGCTGCCCGGGATATTCGCCCTATCGATGACGGTGGGGGCCGGCTGCCATGGAACGGTGGGCAGCGTCACAGGGGGAGGCGCGTCGACCGGCACGCCGGGTTCCGCGGGCGCGACGGGGGCGTCGTCGGGCATGGCCGGCACGACGGGTAGCACCGGGTCGGGCGGCACGACACAGGCCTGCGCCACCGGTACTCCGACCGATCCCGGGCTGGTCGTCGCACCGCAGCGGCTCGTGCGGCTGACATTCATGGAGCTGGGCAACTCGCTCCTCTCTCTGTTCGGCGCGACGGCCGGGGGAGCGATCAACGCCATGTTCCCGACGGTCATCACCTCGGGGGTCGACATCAACACGGCCTTCCCTCCGCTCGACGGAAACCGCGAGGGCACCGTCTTCACGGCTGCCATGTGGACTTCTGCCGATCAGGTCGCGCAGGCGGCGGGGGCCTATGTGTTTGCGAACTTCGCGGCCGTCACCGCATGTACGAGCGCGACCGATGCTTGTGCGCAAGCGTGGCTGAACGCCCTCGCCCAGAAGGCCTACCGCCGTCCGCTGACGCCCGCCGAGATGACCCGGTTCACGGCGCTCTACACCAGTTTCAAGGGTCTCGGCTCCGGCGTGCAGGAAGCGACGCAGTACACGGTCTACGCGATCCTGAGCGCCCCCCAGTTCCTCTACCGCTCGGAGCTCGGCGATAGCACGAACGCGACGGCTCAGGGCGTCCCGCTGACGCCCTACGAGCTCGCGACGGAGGTCTCGTTCTTCCTGACCGAGTCGCCGCCCGACGCCACCTTGCTTTCGGCCGCGGCAGACGGGTCGTTGACCTCCGCGTCCACCCTCTCGGCGAACGTCACACGCCTGCTCGGCACGCAGGCCGCGCAAGACAATCTGACGAACATCATGTTCGTTTACTACAACATGAACCTGCTCGACGGCGCTCAGGTCGACACCACCAACGCGAAATACGCGGTCTACACGACCGGCATCGAAAACGCGATGTACACGGAAGCCCAGATGTTCCTGAAGCAGGTTCTCTGGAACGGGCAGCTCACGGACTTGCTGACGACCAAGACGACCTTCGTGAACACCGACCTCGCCAACCTCATCTACAAGATTCCGGTCCCGAGCGGCGCGACGCAGTCAAACTTCGTGCAGGCGACGCTCGGCCCAACCCGCGCCGGGCTCGTCACGAACTCGGCGTTCATCACCCAGCACGCGCGCGCCGCGAGCCCGAATTCCCTCGTGCCGCACGGGATCAAGATCAAGCGCTCGATGCTCTGTCTTCAGACGCCGCCGCGACCCGCCGCGCTGGCGGCTCAAATTGCCACCGCGGCTTCGATGCTGCCGAACCAGACGGCCGTGCAGCAGGTCCAATATCGCGCCAGCCAGACCAACTGCGCGCCGTGCCACACACACTTCGATCAGTACGGCCTCCTCCTCGAGGGCTTCGACATGATCGGCCGCGACCAGACGGTGGACAACCTCGGGCAACCGGTGGTGACGGCGACCGCGCTCCCGTCGGAGCTGGGCGGCGTCATGGTCCAAAACGCAGTCGACTTCGCCAACGTGCTGGCCGGGAGTCCCTACTTCGTGAACTGCATGACCGAGAGCGTGATGCAGTACGCGATGGTCGACGTGAACCAGAACCCCGTCCAGCTCACCGGCTGTCCGGTTCAGACCGTCGCTGCACAGTTCAACGCCGCGACCAACAAGACCTTCACCGAGCTGGTGCGCGAGGTGGCGACCGCCACGCCAATGCTCATGCGGGTCGCGACGAACTAACTCTCAGTCCGCTCTGGAGGGCACTGCACATGATGTCGTACAGGTTCAAGCGGCGATCGTTCCTGCGGGGTGTCGGCGGGGCGGCGGGATTGAAGATTGTGCTCAACAACCTGGAGGCGGGGGCGCAGGGAACGCCGCCGCCGCAGCGGATCCTGGTCACTCACTGGCCGGTCGGGTACGTGAAGTTCGCATTCTCCCCGACCACGGCGTCACCGTTCGGCTCGCCGTGTCTCAAGCCCTTCGCGGACGCCAACCTGCAAAGCCGGACGACCGTGCTGATGGGACTCCAGGTCAATTCACTTGCGGCCAACGGCGGCGGTGGTCACGAGGCCGGAACGGTCAAGGTCATGACCGGCGTCGACGTTCCCGGAACCCGGGGCGGCGAGCCGGAGCAGGACGACGCCTATGCCGGCGGGCCGTCCTTCGATCAGATTCTCCTGAAGAACGTCGCGGGCCTCAAGGCACCGGGCCAGGGGTACGCGAACTCGATTTGCGATGCCCGCGTGGACTTCCTCGAGACGTCGACGCAGTGCTTGTCGTACGACTATTCCACCCGTACGGTGTCGAAGCCCTCGGGGACGGGGACCGAGAACATTCCCCTCCTGCCGACCTTGAGCCCGCTCACGCAATGGATGAACCTGTTCAGCGGCATCATGCCCGGAGGCGGCACCGGTGGGACAGGTGGGGCCGGCGGAGGCGCCGGAGGGTCCTCGGGCGCCAACGCGGCCATGTTGCGAGCTCTTCAGGAACGGAAGAGCGTTCTCGACTACTCGCTCAACGAGATCGCTCAATTGAAGGCCATGGCGCCCTCGACGGAGGCCTCGAAGCTCGATCTGCACACGACCGCGATCCGAAACGTGGAGATGCAGCTCCAGACCCAGATCGCGGCCCTTCAGGGCGGCACGGGGGGCACGGGAGGGGTGACAGGGACCGGAGGTGGGGGTGGCTCGTCGGGAGGCGGCGGGGCAGGGTGCACGCCGCCGGCGAAGCCCTCCGCCAGCGACATCGGCATGAGTTACGGCAATACCAGCCACAACAACTACGGCAACGCGATGACCACCACCGACGACAGCCCCGAGCACTCGAAGGTGGCACACCTTCACATGGACATCCTGCGCACCGCCTTCATCTGTGATCTGATCCGCGTGGGCACGTTCCAATTCTCTCCCGGCACCAACCACGTCTCATTCGGGGGGCAGTTCCCGAACTCGAACGCCATATACATGCACCATCCAGAGAGCCACCAGATTGGGACCGCCGACACTCAGACCGCTGCGCCCGGGACGACGAACGGCAACATCGCGCAGTTCCTCGCCAACGTCCACACCTGGTACAACACCCTGATGGCCTCCCTCATCACTGATTGGAGCACCTCCCTCGACGGTATGGGGAACAACCTTCTCGATTACACGGTCATCCCCTACCTCACCGAGGTTCGCGCGACGGGACACGAGTGGGATCAAATGGCAGCTTTGATCTTCGGCGGGAACAAGCTCGGCTTCCAGCACGGCCAATTCGTGCAGGTCAACAACATCATCAACGATCTGTGGCTATCCATCGCGCAGCCGTTCGGCGTGACCAAGGCGACGCTCGCCGCGTCGTCCTCGAGCTTCGACAAGGCCTTCGCGGCCAAGGCGACCGGACCCATTGCCGGCCTCTGGACCAAGCCGGCGTAAGCGAAGGCCGTTCTACCTCGGTCCGGTGGCTCCGACGGCCAGGTCCCAGGGACCACCGCCGACAACGACACGCTTCTCGACCTTTCCCGACGCGGCGTCCACGATCGAGACGTCATTGGAAGGGCCATTGGCCGTAAAGAGCTTCCTGCCGTCCCGACTGATCCCGATGCCCCGCGGGACCTGCCCCACCTCGTCAATGGCGCGGAGAACTTTCCGAGTGACAACGTCGACGACGAATATCGACTGTCCGAGTCCCCCGGAAATGTACAGGACCTTTCCGTCAGGCGACAGCACCCCGGCGTACGGCTGAGGCACGAAGACCGTCTTGGCCTGGTCGGCCAGCTGCAAGTGCCCCAGCAGCAGATGTTTCCTCACGTTCAGGAACGTCACCTCGGGGATCCGCTCATCGATCGCAAACGCCGCCGCCCCGTTGCGCGAGAAGACGACCGAACGCGGGCAGATCCCTCCGTCGATCCGGGTGATCAGCTCCAACTTGAGAGCGTCTATCGCATACACCTCGTTCGCGCCCGAGGCGGCGACGTAGACTTGTCGACCGTTGGGCTGCACCGTGACGCCCGTCGGCTCCTTGCCAACCGGAATCCTTTTTCTGATCTTTCCCGAGTCGAGGTCGAGCACCGTGAGCTCCGCCGACCCGCCGTTTGCGACGTACGCTGTTCTGCCGTCGGGCGACAGATCGATTGCGATCGGGTCGGACCCAGAAGCGAAGGTCCGCAAGAGCGTGCCCGCGGCGACGTCCACGACGGCGACGCCGTCCGCGGCGCGATCCGCGGCGGTCATCTTCGGGACGATGCCGTGCGGATCTGGTTTGGGCGTTCCCGTCACGGTCACGTAGAGCAGCTTCCCGTCGGGCGACAGCTTGACGCCCCGCGGCCGGCGCCCGACCTTGACGCGGATCACAGCTTCTCCCTGGGCGGGGTCGATAGCGACGACTTCGCCGGCGTCTTCGGCGCTCACCCAAATGTGCCTCCCGCTCGATACGGGCCCCGCGATGGCGAGGCGTGTCGCAACGATCATCAAGAACCAGGGAAGGCAGCTGGCGATGGCGCTGAATCCGCGCAGTGGGTGTGCACGGAAACTCTGCATGGCCGAATATTAACCGAGCCGTCCATTGGGCGCGTCTTTATCTGGGATACGTCCCGCGCCGGTAGCCGTGCGTTGACGAACTTGATAGCTTTCAGCTGGAGCAGCTGATCATGCCGGCTATCGTCATCCGAAAGGTGCTAACCGACGAGCTGCTTCAGGTCATCCGGTCGACGATTGCGAGCGGGCCGTTGGTTCCCGGCGCTCAGCCCGTTTCCGGAGATGCCTCGAAAGTCCAGCCGAGCCTCCAGCTCGACCAGCGGAGCGAGGCTTCGCAGAAGGCCACCGAGCTCTTGGTCGCGGGATGCCGCGAGAACTCCACGTTCATCGCCGCGACCTGGGCTGAAGCGATGATGACGCCGGTGTTCTGCCGCCAAGAGCCGGGCATGACCTACGGCAACCCCATTGACGGGGCCTTCATTGGTGCGCCACCCAACCAGCTTCGCTTCGACGTCGCGGTGACGATCAGCCTCGTTGACGGCGCCAGCTATGACGGGGGCGAGCTGGTGATCGACCCTGCGGGCGTTCCGCGCCGGTGGAAGGGGGCCGCTGGCGACTGCATCATCTATCCGGCGGACACACCGCACCGCATGGAGCCGGTCACGAAAGGCGTGCAGGAGGTCGCGCTGCTCTGGATTCAGAGCACCGTCAGGGACCCGGCTCAACGTCGCATCCTCTTCGACATCAAGGAGACCCTGGACACGCTGGATGCTCAGGCGGACCGCGCTACATCGGTCGAAGCCCTGCGCCGCGCCTACTTCAACCTGATTCGCATGTGGGCATGAGCGCTCTCGTCCTGAAGAGTATTCTGAGCCCCCAAGAGGTGAGCGCGATCCTGGTCTCGGCGCGCGGAAAGTTGGTCGCCGATGACCGAGCCGGACAGACCGCGAGCATCTTCGGCGGTCTCCAGAGAAGAAAACATCGGCTCGCTCTACCGGGGACCGACCCCGAGGGAGATGGGGTCGCTCGCCTGACGGCCGACGCAGCAAGCAGGAGCTTCCTGTTTCAAGCGGCGACCTATCCCCAAGCGCACTCGCGGCCGCGCCTATGCTGCTACGGACCAGGGATGGAGTATCGCGACCATCTGGACGTACCCCTCATCGGGAAGACGCAGCTCCGGACGGACGTCTCCGTAACTATCAGCCTCGTGGACGCAGACGACTACGACGGCGGCGATCTGGTCATCGACAGTGATGGTTTCGAGGCTCGCTGGAAAGGCAACGCCGGCGACTGCATCCTCTACCCGAGCGACTCTATCCACCGCGTCGAGCCGGTGACCCGGGGCGAGCGGTCGGTCGTCATCTTCTGGGTTCAAAGCCTGGTTCGTGACCGGGCGAAGCGGCAGATTCTGTTCGACCTCGCGAGCGGGTTCGATCCTCTCGATTCGACATCCCACGTCAGCCCGGAGGCGGCCAGCATGCGGCGGTGTCACAGCAGTCTCTTGAGGATGTGGGCCAGGACCTAGGAGCAAGGCCATGATCAACTACTACGCACCGCTCAACCCCGAGCACTTCGATGCCCAGTTTCTCGGCCGCCGCGAGGTCTTGAGGGTGAGCGATCTCGGAGCCCAGCTTGCCTTTGGGCTCTCCGTTCTCGATCAACGCGGGTTCTTCAAGACCGCGTCGCCGAGGGAGAGTCTCGCAGACAAATCGGCTTCTCCGCTGCTGACGTGGCCATTCTTGGACTTTGTCGACGCCATCGATTTGCGGAAACGAAAACTCCTGGAGCTCGGGGCTGGCACGTCCACGGTGTGGTTTTCCGAGCGATTCGAACGGGTGAGGTCGTTCGAGACCAGCGCCGAGTGGTTCACGGACGTATGCCGCGTGGTGGGAGCAAACGTCGATCTATCCTTGGTCGACGTTGCCGCGCTCGAGGCCGCTGACATCGACTATCGGGGCGAGGACTGGATGCTGGTCGACTTCGCCGGCAAGAGAACCAAGTTCTTACACAATTTTTTTCGGAAGGCCCCACCGACGAGCACGCCATCCGTCGTCGTGCTCGACAACGCAGATTGGTTTCGGCGCGGTGCCGCCATCATCACGGAGAGCGGCTACGTCGAGATCCCCTTCTCCGGGTTCAAAACCGGACAGTCGTGGATCTCCTGTACGAGCGTCTTCATCGCTCCACAACGCGTCGATCTCCGCCAGAGGGAGCCGTTCGTGCAGTCCTCCCCCTTCTCGAGGCAGACAGAAAATCGGTGGGACTCGTCGGAGTGAAGTCTCCCAATGAGCGCAGTCATCATGGAAAGGGTCCTCAGCCCCGAACGATGTGAGTCCCTCCTCACCCTCGCGGAGGGCAAGATGATCCTGATCGGGAATCAGGACCGGAAGAAGCACCGGTTTCAGGTCCCGAACGACTCTCCGGAAGCGGACGCGATCGCCCGCGCCGTGCTCCAGGACCTGGGGAGCAACGTGTGGTTCCAGATGGCCACCTACCCCGAGGTCTGTTCGCCACCGCGCCTCT
>Ga0306921_10008324_pt1 | contig 10959 bp, 9 predicted proteins | sample sta12Cox44000080_FD_203760 | JGI IMG/M metagenome (GOLD analysis project Ga0306921, IMG submission 203760) | Lab enrichment of tropical soil microbial communities from Luquillo Experimental Forest, Puerto Rico - statoxic.12C.oxic.44.000.080 (v2)... | ecosystem: Environmental > Terrestrial > Soil... | reverse complement strand
TGCGAGCAAGCGACCTACCAACATCCCAAGGCACAAGCCATAAATGTTAAGAGTCGCTTACAGATGAAAGTGACCAACGAGCAGGGCATTGTATATAATCGCGCGCGAGATAAAGGCTGCGCCAATGCGAATCGTGCGTCAGCATAAGCCGGACAGCGGCCCGCAGATTCCCTGAGAGTCCCTTCCGGGCAGAGGTAGGGAATGAACGCCGAATTCAGCGAGAAGACGAAGGAGTTGCGGCGGCGACTACTGGCGTTCATGGACGAGCATATTTATCCAAACGAACATCGGTACACGGACGAAATCGAGGGTAACCGCTGGCAGCCGACAAAGATTATCGAGGAACTCAAACCACGGGCCCGGGACGCCGGATTATGGAATTTATTTTTGCCGGACTATGAAAATGGCGCGGGACTGACAAACTTGGAGTACGCGCCCTTATGCGAAGTTATGGGCCGAAGTCCCCTGGCGCCGGAGGTATTCAACTGTTCGGCGCCGGATACGGGCAACATGGAAGTGCTGGCACGCTATGGAACACCGGAGCAAAAGGAGAACTGGCTGAAGCCTTTGCTGGCGGGGGAGATTCGGTCGTGTTTTGCGATGACCGAACCGCAAGTGGCGTCGTCCGATGCGACGAATATCAGCGCCAGCATAACGCGGGACGGGAAGGATTACGTGATCCGCGGACGGAAGTGGTGGGCGTCCGGCGCTGGGGATTCACGGTGCAAGGTTGCGATCTTCATGGGCAAGACGGATTGCAATGCGCCGCCGCACAAGCAGCAATCCATGATTCTGGTACCCATGGACGCCCCGGGAGTTAAGGTCGTTCGGGTGCTTTCGGTGTTTGGCTATGACCATGCGCCGCACGGTCATGCAGAAATTATCTTTGAAAATGTGCGCGTGCCGGCCACAAACCTTCTGCTCGGAGAAGGACGAGGATTCGAGATTGCGCAGGGAAGGCTGGGGCCGGGCCGGATCCACCACTGCATGCGGTGCATCGGAGTAGCGGAAAGAGCGCTAGAGACGATGTGCAAACGCGTGCAGTCGCGCGTGGCGTTTGGCAAGACGCTGGCAGAGCAAGGCACGATTCGCGCGGACATCGCCAAGTCACGGATGGAGATAGACCAGGCACGATTGCTTACGTTGAAAGCGGCATACATGATGGACACGGTGGGAAACAAAGAGGCGAAGACAGAGATTGCCATGATCAAGGTGGTGGGGCCGAACGTGGCCTTGCAGGTGCTCGACCGGGCGATTCAGGCACATGGAGGGGCTGGCGTTTCGCAAGACACATTTCTTGCCAGTGCCTGGGCTCAGGTGCGAACGCTGCGGCTCGCGGACGGGCCGGATGAGGTCCACATCGAGTCGATCGCCAAATGGGAGCTCAGAAAGTGGGGCAAATCGAACACGCAAACTGGGCCGAGTTAGCCTGTACAAACTCTGAAAACAATCCCGCGTTTCCGAGGTAATGATGTATGGCACCGTTCGTCGTCGAGTCTGTGGAGGAATTGAATGGACTGGTCGGGAAAGAGATCGGCGTGAGCGAATGGATTGTTCTCAGCCAGGAGCGAATCCGTCTTTTCGCGGAGGCCACGGAAGACCGACAATGGATTCATCTGGATGCTGAGCGGGCAAAGCGAGAGTCGCCATTTGGGACAACGATAGCCCACGGATTTCTGACTCTGTCATTGATCAGTCACCTGATGCAGCAGACGGTTCAGGTTCGCGGAGGTTTCCGGTTGGTGGTCAACTACGGATTGAACCGGGTGCGGTTTCCTGCCCCGGTGCGCGGGGGTTCGAGAATTCGCGGACACTTCACGCTGGCGAGTTTTAAGGATCGTGGGGATTCTTACGAGATCATTGTGGCGTGTACGGTGGAGTGCGAAGGGCGCGAGAAGCCAGCGTGCGCGGCGGAGTGGGTTATGAGGTATTTGAAGTGAGGGCTCGGGGAACGGGAAAGACGCGTAGAAAAGCACGCCCACCTGACGGTGGCCCTAGATAGTCAAATGGACGTGGATTGCGCTCCGTGCCAGGCAGTGCGAAGTACAATTTCCACGACCGCAGCCATGGCAGCGAAACGTGGGTCCTTCGTCAGTCCGAGGCGGTAACGGTAATAAATCTGTTGCACGATGACGGCCAGCTTGAAGCGAGCAAAAACCAAATAGAAGGTCATGTTTTCCACGTCGCGGCCAGACGCTTGTGCGTAGCGATGCACGACCTCGGCGCGCGTCAAGCTGCCCGGATAGTTGGTGGGACCCCGGCGAAGGTTCTGGAGCTCGTTCGGATCGGCTACATCCACCCAGTAGGCGAGCGTGGTTCCCAGATCGCTGAGCGCATCGCCGATGGTGCTCATCTCCCAATCCAAAACGCCGATGATTCTGGTGAGGTCTCCGGGATCAAGGACGACATTGTCGAATTTGTAGTCGTTGTGAATCAGAGCGGGATGGCCGGAAACGGGCAGATGCTCGCGCATCCAGGTGGAGAGCCTCTCGATTTCCGGATAGTCGTGTGTTTTTGAGCCGTGGTAGCGCTCAATCCAGCTCTGCACGTTGCGTTCGACATAACCAGCTGGTTTGCCGAAGTCGCCGAGACCAACGGCGGCGTAGTCAATGGCGTGGAGACGGGCGAGATTGTCTACCAGAGATTCGCAGACGCTGCGTGCGGCGTCCGGAGAGAACGGCAAACCAGATGGTGGATCGCGGCGAAGGATGATCCCGTTGATGGGCTCCATCAGGTAGAAAGGTGCGCCGAGAACGGATTCGTCGTCGCAGTAGAGAAGAACTTCCGGCGCCGGCGGATAGGCGGTATGGAGCTTGGAGAGAACGCGAAATTCGCGGCCCATGTCATGCGCGGATTTCACTTTGCTGCCGAAGGGTGGACGGCGCAGGACCATCTGGTGGTCGCCCAGCTGGATGGCATAGGTGAGATTTGAATGGCCGCTGGGAAACTGCTTGGCGACAAATGCTTCTCCCTGGCCAGGAAAATGAAGGCGAAGGTATGGTTCCAGCCTTGCGAGATTGAGTTCCTCGCCGGGGCGAATAGAACTTGGAGAGTCGCGGAAGTCGGTCACCGCCAACGGTTGGCTCCTTCCGTTGCTAGCGATAGGTCAGCAACAAATCCTTTTTCAAATGCGGATGGGAATTAAAGGAACTGAGCGTAAAACGGTCGCCGGAAAAAAGGAATTCGCTGCAGGAGCAATTCCGCGACATCCAGGAGAGCTGCACGGTGTCTTGCGCGGAAAGGTGCAAGGCGCGGTGCATTGCCACCGCAATGGGGCCGCCGGAAGTGAAAATCAGGACGTTTGCACCTTTGCGGGAACCGCTCAGGAGACTCGTCAGACCGCCATTGACGCGCGCGCAGAACTCCTGCCAAGTCTCCACCCTGGGGAGCGTGATTTCCTCGTGGACCCAAAGTAACAGAATCGCTTCGAACAAGCGCTGGAAGGCGGCGCGTTTTTCATTCTCGTCGAGCGCGCGTTGCAGCGCTGCGTGCAAATCGCGGATTTTATTGTCGCGTGGAAGCAACTGTGGGAGGCTGCCGCCGAGGATGGCCTCGCCAGGAAATTCTCCCAACTCCGCGAGGACAATGGGTTCGGCAAATGACAGTCCGGCTTTCCGGCAGACCTCGCCTGCGATTTGCGCGGTGCGTTGATGGCGGAGAGAAGGACCTGTGGCGATGCGATCGAATACCGTTTTATGCCGCGCCCAGTATTCGCCCAGATGGCGAGCCTGCTCCTCGCCGATAACAGAGAGTTGATCGTAGTTTTGCGAAAAAAAAGAGGCCTGGGCGTGGCGAACCAAGAGTAAGCGGCCCATTCGTCACCGGAAGCTGGCGCCGCCCACATGTTCCGTGCAGGCGGGGCGCATCAAGAAAGTCAGATCCCTCACGCCGCGAAGAACGCGGCCCTTCGAGATGACAATCTCGGATGAAGCCGGTACACCCGGAAATCGAACACCCTGCGATTCACGCGGCGACATGGCGCTCTTTCTCGTATTCGGCGAAGGTCTTCCCCTGTTCGGCGAGCTGCTTGAGCAAGGGCGCGGGTTCCCAAAGTTCGCCCAGCTGCTGGTGAAATTCGAGAACGCGGTCGTAGACTTTTTTCAGGCCAACGGTATCGGCATACCACATCGGGCCGCCGCGATAGGCGGGGAACCCGTAGCCGTTGATATAAATGATATCGATGTCCACGGCGCGAAGTGCGAAGCCGTCTTCGAGGATGCGGGCGCCTTCGTTCACCAGGGCGTAGATACAGCGATCGACAATCTCTTCGGGCGAAATTGTCCGCTGACGGACGCTGTTTTCCGCGGCCCATTTTTTCACCAAAGCGGCGACCTCGGGATCGAACGCGGGTTGCCGGTTTTCATCGTATTTATACCAACCACCGCCGGTCTTTTGACCGAAGCGCCCCATTTCGCAGAGCTGGTCTCCGGCAAAGGGTTGGCGCACGCCGGGCTTTTCCAGATGGCGATACTCCTTGCGGATACGCCAACCAACGTCGAGACCTGCGAGATCGCCGACCGCTAGCGGTCCCAAAGCCATGCCGAAATCGGTCAAAGCTCTATCCACTTCGGCGACGGCCGCGCCCTCTTCGACGAGGAAGACAGACTCGCGCACATAAGGATGAAACATGCGGTTGCCGACAAATCCACGGCAGTTACCGACCAGGACGCCGACCTTGCCGAGCGGCTTCGAAAGCTGCATGCAGGTGGCGATGACTTCCTTGCTTGTGGCCTTTCCTCGGACGATCTCGAGCAAGCGCATCACGTTGGCGGGGCTGAAGAAATGCGTCCCGATCACAAATTGCGGACGCAAGGTGGACGAAGCGATCTCGTCAATATTGAGCGTGGAGGTGTTGCTGGCTAGAATGGCACCACTTTTGCAAATTTTGTCGAGCTGGCGGAAGATTTCCTGCTTCAGCGCCATACCTTCGAAGACCGCTTCGATAACCAGGTCTATGTTCGCAAAATCATCGAAGTTGAGGGTCGGCCAGATCAGCCTCAGGCGCTCGTCCACGAACTGCTGCGTGAAGCGGCCGCGCTTGACGGAACTGGCATAGTTTTTCTGGATATTGGCCATGCCGCGATCCAAAGCGGCTTGGTCGACTTCTTTCAGCAGCACGGGCAAACCTGCGTTGGCGAGTACCATGGCGATGCCGCCGCCCATGGTTCCGGCGCCCACAACGCCGACGGTCTTGATGGGAATCAACGGAGTATCTTTCGGGATGTCAGGAATCTTGGCGACTTCGCGCTCGCCGAAAAAGACGTGAATAAGCGCTTTGGATTGCGGGGAAAAAAGGCATTTGTTGAAGAGTTCTTGCTCGACATTGCAGCCTTCCTCGAAGGGAAGCTTCGTGGCAGCTTCGATGGCATCGATGGCGGCGAGCGGCGCGATCATGCCGCGTTGTTTTTTGCGGGCATTTTCGCGGGCAGCGGCGAAGATAGAGGCATTTTGCTCGTGAGTGCCAAGTTTTTCGGTGCGTTCACGCGTCTTCGGTGCGGGCTTGGCGGAGATTTCCTGAGCAAAAGCGACAGCCCCCATCAGGAGATCGCTGTCGATGAGCTTGTCAACGATCCCGCTGGCCAGCGCTTGTTCCGCAGAGATGGGATTCCCATCCGTGCACATCTCGAGGGCCTTGGCGACGCCTGCGAGGCGAGGGAGGCGCTGGGTTCCTGCGGCGCCGGGGATGATGCCGAGCTTGACTTCGGGCTGGCCGACTTTTGCGCTTTTCACGGCAACACGATAGTGCCCGGACATGGCGACTTCTAAGCCGCCACCAAAAGCCGTGCCGTGAATGGCCATCACCACGGGCTTGTGGCAATTTTCAATCTTCAGCAGCAGGCCAAGATGCCCCTCGCCGCGGGGTTTGCCGGAAGTGATTTTGGCGAACTCCTTGATGTCCGCACCCGCAATGAAAGTTGTGCCGCCGCCAATCACGACGGCGGCGTGCAAGGAGGGTTCGGCTTCGAGCTTTTCAATGGACTCGGCGAGGCCCTCGGGAACACCGGGACTCAATGCGTTGACCGGAGGATTGTTGATGGTAATAACCGCGATGCTGCCGGATTTTGTGAACTGAACCAGGTCGCCCATGATCGTGTCCTTCTTACAGGAATTTTTGTCTCAGGCCTTTTGCGCCGAAGCGGCTCCGGCTTCAATGACCAGATGAGCCAGCCGCTCGCGGTGAAACGTGGAGTCGCCGAATGCGATCTCGGAAGCTTTCGCGCGCCGATAGTAAAGGTGCAGGTCATTTTCCCAGGTGAAGCCCATGCCGCCGTGCACCTGAATACCACGGTTTCCGACGGTGCGACTGGCATCGCTGGCATACATTTTAGCTATGGAAACACCTGAGGCGGCATCGAAGACATTTTCCTGCAGAGCCCAGGCCGCGTAATAGACCGCGGAGCGAGCGCTCTCGGTTTCGAGGTACATATCGGCGCATTGATGCTGCACCGCCTGAAAAATGCCGATGGGCTTGCCGAACTGCTTGCGAGTTTTGGCGTATTCGACCGTGAGGTCGAGGGTGCGCTGCATACCGCCGACCATTTCAGCGGCCAGCGCGACGGCGGCAACGTCGAACGCTTTCGAAATACCTGAGATTTCGCCGAGTTTTTCTGCCGGCGCGTTGTCGAACTGCACGGTGTAGAGCTTGCGCGTGAGATCAATGCTTTGCATGGGCGTGATGCGCACTCCTCCGGACTTTGGATCGACGAGGAAGACCCCATTCTTTGCGACAGTGATGATCCAGTCGGCCACAGCTGCGTCCGGCACAAACAGCTTTTCGCCGTTGAGCTTTCCCTTCACCGCGGTGATTTGCACATCCGCGGGATCCCAGCTTGCGGAGGCTTCGAGGAATGCTACGGTGGCGCGAGCCTCTCCGCGGCTGATGGCGGAAAGATAGTCCCTTCTTTGCGCTGCGTCGGCAACGGCGAGCAAAACACTGCCCGCTAAGGCCACGGTCGAGAAGAAAGGTCCGGGGAGCAGCGCACCGCCTGCTTCCTCCATCAGCAAAGCGAGTTCGACGATGCCGAGGCCAGCCCCACCGGTGTCTTCCGGGAAAATGATGCCGGTGTAGCCCTGTTCGGCAAGCTTGGCCCACAAATGTGCGTCAAACGCAGTGCCTGTCTCCATCAGGCGGCGCACTTCGGCCATGCGGCATTCGCCCGCGAAGAATTTCCGGGCGCTTTCTTTGAGAATTTGCTGGCTCTCATTCAATCCGAATTCCATGGAGTTGTCCTTAGTAGCTTCTCGGCAACCCGAGAACGAAGTGGCCAATGATGTTGCGCTGGACTTCGGAGGTGCCGGCTTCAATGGTGTTGCCGCGCGAGCGCAAGTAGCCGTAAGACCAGGTGCCTTTTTCGACGGCGTGAGGATCGCCGGCGAGCAACTGGCCATAGGGGCCGAGCATTTCCTGGGCGAGTTGCTGGATACGCTGATTCAGTTCGCTCCAAAACAGCTTTTGAATGGAGCCTTCCGGCCCGGGGATGCCGGTGGCGGAGATGCGGCTGAAGGCGCGTAACTGGTTTACGCGCATGATTTCCACTTCAGCAAAACATTGCGCGAGCTTTTGACGGATTATGGGATCCTGGGCGGCAGGCCGGCCGTTGCGCAGAACGGTGCGCGAGAGTTCGATGAGCCGGTTGATGTTGCTCTTGAAGGTGAGGACGAGTCGAGCGCCGTAGGCTCCGCGTTCGTGCATGAGCGTGCTGACGGCGACGTTCCAGCCGTCGTTGACCTTGCCGAGAACGTTTTCCACCGGGACGCGCACATCGCGGAAAAAAATTTCGTTGAATTCGCTTTCGCCGGTCATCTGGCGAAGAGGGCGAACTTCGACGCCGGGCGATTTCATATCCACGAGCAGAACAGTGAGGCCTTTGTGTTTGGACGCGGTGGTGTCCGTGCGTACGACGAGCTCGCACCAGTCTCCGACCCAGCCATAGCTGGTCCAGACTTTCTGACCATTCACGACGTAGTGATCGCCGTCGAGACGCGCTTCGGTTTGCAAGGAAGCCAGATCTGATCCCGCGTTGGGTTCGGAAAAGCCCTGGCACCAGATTTCTTCCGCGCTGAGGATTTTCGGGACGTGACGTTGCTTTTGGGAGTTGGTGCCGTAGGCGATGATGGTTGGGCCAATCAAGCCGAGCCCCAGGGCGTTAGCCATAGGAGGTGCGTTCACTCGAGCCATTTCCTCCCAAAAAATCGATTGCTGCATCAGGGTAGCGCCACGGCCCCCGTATTCGGTCGGCCAGGAGACCGCGGCCCAGCCACCTTCGTAGAGCTTGCGCTGCCAGACCCTTAAATAAGGAAACGATTCATCGAGCGGTTTCTCGCGCCATTCGCTCCAATCGGTGGGAATGTTGGCTTCCAGCCAGGCGCGAAGCTCATTGCGGAAGGTGAGTTCCTCGGCGGTAAGTTTCAGATCCATAGATCGTCGCGCTCCTTTGCGAACCGGAACTACTCGTTGTGCGCTGCGGATTTTGCGCCGGCTTGCAGGGCGGTTGTCTCAGCACCGAGCCAATACTTCTTGCGCAAATCTCTTTTGAGGATTTTTCCCGTACCAGTCTTCGGCAGGCTCTCGTAAAATTCCACCGAACGAGGGCACTTGTAATGGGCGAGGTGCCCGCGGCAGTGCTCGATGAGTTCGATCTCACTGGCGCTTTGGCTAGGCTTCAGGACGACCAGTGCTTTCGGCACTTCGCCCCAAATTGCGTCGAAGACGGGGATGACCGCCGTTTCCAGGACCGCGGGGTGCGAGAGGATGATTTTCTCCACTTCAAGTGAGGAGATGTTTTCGCCCCCGCTGATAATGATGTCTTTCTTGCGGTCGACGATGAGAAGATAGCCGTCTTCACCCCAGGTGGCCATGTCTCCGGTGTGAAACCAGCCGCCGCGCATCGCCTGGGACGTTGCTTCCGGTTGCTTCCAATAACCATCCATCACGCCGTCGCTGCGGGCGACGATTTCGCCGATGGCGTGGCCGTCCTTGGGAACGTCCTGGTCGTCGGAATCGACGACACGGATTTCTACGCCTGGCATGGCGTAACCGGTCATAGCCTGGCGAACAAATCGCTCTTCGCCTTCGGGAGAGATGCCAGGTTTCAGCAAAGAGATGGACAAAACGGGAGAGGTTTCGGTCAAGCCGTAGCCTGAAAAGCAGACGCAGCCCAGTTTTTCTTCGACTTCGCGCACGAGGGCGGGCGAAGCTGCGGCGCCGCCGATATTGATTCGCTGCAGGCTGCTTAAGTCATATTTGGTCCTTTCCGGGCAGTTGACCAGAACGGCGGCCATGGCGGGGACAAGGCTGCAATGATTGACGCGTTCCGCTTCGATCAGGCGAAAAATCTCCACGGGATCGAATTTCTGGATCATTACGTGCCTGCCGCCAAGCAGGGTGAGGAAATGCGGCACACCCCAGCCGTTGGCGTGGAACATGGGAATGGTGTGCAATTCGACGGCGTCTTTTTCGGTGGGCAAACCTAAGCCGGTATTGAGAGCGTGAAGGTAGACATTCCGGTGGGTGAGCATCACCCCCTTCGGCTCGGCGCTGGTCCCACTCGTATAGAAAAGTTCGGCGAGTTCGTTTTCGTTGACGTGCATGACGTCGAGGCGGTGCGGTGCGGCTCCGGCGAGAAGCGTTTCGTAATTTTGTTGAGTCAGCCATTCTTCCTTAGCCTCGGCATCGAGAGTGTAGAACGCACGGACCGTAGAAAGTTTGGGTCGAAAGGATTCAACCAGCTCGTGGAACTGTTTCTGCAGAAAGAGCGTGGTGGCGCCGGCATCGTTCAGAATGAAGGCAAGTTCCGAAGCGGACAAACGGATGTTGAGCGGCAGCAAAACGGCGCCGGCGTCGATCACGCCGAAATAGGCTTCGAGCAAGCGGTGGCAGTTAGTGCTCAGAAAGGCCACGCGATCACCGTGCCGGGTGCCGGACTTGCGGAGAGCGCCGGCTAGCCGGCTGACGCGTTCGGCAAACTGGGCGTAGGTGAAGCGCTCTTGGCCGCAGACGATCGCGGTGCGCTGCGGGTATTGCTGCTCGGCATAACGGAGGAAGCGAATTGGTGTCAGAGGAACGTTCATGGATTGTTGCGCCGTGTTAAGCGGTTTGCCCTCCATCAACCACGAGCACGTGGCCGGTGACGAAATCGGAGGCGCCCGAAGCGAGAAATACAGCGGCGCCTTTCAGATCGTGATCGCTGCCGAAGCGCCCCAACGGAATTCTCTTCACGAAAGCCTCCTTGTTTCTTTCGATGACCACTTCGGACATGCGCGTTGGAAACCACCCGGGGGCGATTGCGTTCACCTGGATGTTGTGGACACCCCATTTGCAGGCCAGATCTTTTGTAAAGGCAATGACGCCGCCTTTGCTGGCGTGGTAGCCGATGGCCTGGAATTCGGGCGGCGCGCCTTGCAGGCCGGCCACCGAGGCAATGTTGATAATTTTTCCGCGCCGCTCGGGCGCCATGAATTTTCCGGCGGCCTGCGAGAAAAGAAAAGTGCCGGTCAAGTTTGTTTCCATGACCTTGTTCCAGTGCTCGAGGCGCATTTCCTCGACAGGAGCGCCCCAAGAAGTGCCGGCATTGTTGATCAGGATGTCGAGGCGGCCGAATCTCGCGATGGTCTCGTCGACCACAGCGCGAACCTGATCCGGGTTTTTGACGTCGCAGGCGAGAGCCAGGGTCTTGACGCCGAGTTGTCGCAACTCCTGGGCAGCCAGTTCGCAGCGCTCTTTTTTTCGGGCGCAAAGGACTACGTTCGCCCCCATCTCCGCCAAGCCCTCAGCTATTTGGCGTCCGAGTCCGATGGAGCCTCCGGTGACAATGGCCACGCGACCGGAAAGGTCAAAGAGTTTGGATGTATGCACCCGGATTCCTCAGGGGCTAGAGCCCTGGAGCTCAATGTCTTGCAGTTGCGGCACGGCGCCTTGATTCTCTTAGAAAGTCATGCGCACACCCAACTGGATTTGGC
>Ga0306921_10008321_pt1 | contig 10961 bp, 7 predicted proteins | sample sta12Cox44000080_FD_203760 | JGI IMG/M metagenome (GOLD analysis project Ga0306921, IMG submission 203760) | Lab enrichment of tropical soil microbial communities from Luquillo Experimental Forest, Puerto Rico - statoxic.12C.oxic.44.000.080 (v2)... | ecosystem: Environmental > Terrestrial > Soil... | reverse complement strand
TTCGTGCCGATCTTTTTCCTGACCGGAACGGCAAAATTCCTGTTCGCACCGTTGGCGGAGGCCGTCATTTTCGCGATGCTCGCCTCTTATATTCTTTCGCGGACGCTGGTTCCAACCCTAGCCATGTACTGGCTCGGCGGGGATCACGCAAAGCATAACGAAAATCGCAATAACGAGCTTACCAGAAAGAGCCGAGGGCTACTTGGTGTTTTCGGGGTCTTCAATCGCGAATTCAACAGAAGGTTTGAGCAGTTTCGTCAGGCTTATCGAGATTTGCTGGCGATGTGTCTAAGCAACACCCGGGTCACCGTGGTTCTGTTCCTCGGGTTGGCCGGCGCAACCACGCTTCTAATTCCCTGGCTTGGTCAGGATTTCTTCCCGTTGGTCGACTCCGGGCAATTTACCCTGCATGTCCGGCTGAAAAGCGGTACGCGGATTGAAGAGGTTGCGAGACGGGTCGATCAGATCGAGGCCGCCCTTCGCCGGGAGATCCCAAGGGAACAGCTTAAAGGCATTATCGATAATATCGGTCTACCTTACAGCGGCATAAATCTCACGTACTCGAATTCCGGCGTGGCCAGTGCAGCTGATGCCGACATCCTGGTTTCCCTCGCCGAGAAACATGACCCGACGATCACATTCGTAGACAAGGTTAGGCTATGCATCCACCGTGACTTTCCGGGCGTAACCGCATCTTTTCCTCCCGCCGGTATCGTCGCCCAGATCCTGAATTTTGGTTTGCCCGCTCCTTTTGATTTGCAGATTATCGGCGCCAACACAGCCGCGAATGCGCGATTTGCCAACAGTCTGGTCGGGAGGATTGCACGCATTCCCGGGGCGGTCGACGTACGCGTGCAGCAGCCGTTCGACTCCCCGCGAATCAATCTGGCGGTTGATCGGACTGAAGCTTCCCAGCTGGGAATAACTGAGAGCCAGATTGCGAATTCACTCCTCGGGGCGTTAAGCGGTTCGTCGCAGGTCAATCCAAATTTCTGGCTGGACCCGAAGAATGGAGTCAGCTACACGATAAATAGCCAATCCCCTCAGTACTCAATCGATTCGCTGGATGCCTTGAGGGCTGTTCCCATCCTCGGGCCGACCGGCACGCCAAACGGTCTGGGCGCTACGACGCAGATACTGGGAAATGTAGTCGAGTTAACGCGATCGTCCGAGCCGCCGATTGTTACGCATTATAATATCCAGCCGGTAATAGACATCTTCGGCGCGGCAGAGGGAAAAGATTTGGGATATCTGGCCAAAGAAGTTCACAAAGTGATGGATGCGGCGCAGAAAGATCTTCCGAAAGGAAGCCGAATGGTATTGCGCGGCCAGGTGCAAACCATGCAAGACTCATTTGTGGGTCTGATCGGGGGACTTATTTTTGCCATGGTTCTGGTCTACCTGCTGATGGTCGTGAACTTCCAGTCGTGGACCGACCCTTTGATCATCATTTCGGCGCTGCCTTTTGCGCTCGCCGGTATAGTTTGGATGCTTTTCATAACCGGCACGACTCTGAGCGTGCCGGCGTTGATGGGAGCAATCATGTGCATGGGGGTCGGCACGGCAAACAGCGTTCTGATTATCACATTTGCCCGGGAACAGCTCGAGGAACACAGTGATTCGTTTCGATCGGCTCTGCAAGCGGGCTACGCGCGATTGCGTCCTGTATTGATGACCGCGATAGCAATGATCATCGGGATGATACCTATGGCATTGGGATTAGGCGAAGGGGGCGAACAGAACGCCCCGCTTGGACGCGCCGTGATTGGGGGCCTGCTGTTCGCGACCCTCGCCACACTTTTCTTCGTACCGGCGGTATTTTCCGCGGTCCATCGAAAAAAGCGCGCTCCCAGGCAGGCCGTTACCGTGGGGACATCAAGCTAAGCTATGACTGGAGAACGAACATGACACAGGCCACGTTAGTCGAGACCGTGGAACGCAAATCGACGGCGCCAGTAAAGGGAAAAAAAACAGCCATCGTTTTGTTGATAGTACCAGGAGCTATTCTACTGGCCGGGCTGGCTGCATACGGCATCTTTGTGAGGACTCAGTCGACGAACGAACTTCAGCGACGTTCGAACGAAGCGGCGGAAATGGTAGTGAGTATCATTCACCCTGAAAGCTCGGCGCTTTCGATACCGCTCAAGCTTCCTGGCCAAACCCGCGCATACATCGAGGCGCCAATCTTCGCACAAACAACCGGTTATCTGAAGAAATGGTATTTCGACATTGGGGCGAGAGTGAAGACAGGCGAGGTTCTTGCAGAGATCGATACTCCACAGGTGGATCAGCAGTACAACCAGGCCCGTGCGCAATTGAAGGTCGCGGAGGCCGCGCGTGATTTGGCCGAAGCAACGCTGAGACGGGATCAGGATCTCTTTAATAGAAAGGTTATTGCCGCGCAGGACTTTGATACTGCTTCTGACAATGCTCGTCAAAGCCAGTCGACGGTGCTTGCCGATCAAGCCAGCGTAAGTGCGCTGGACGCCCTTGAAAATTTCAAGACGGTCAGAGCGCCGTTCGACGGAATCGTGACGGAACGCGACACCGATATCGGCAACTACGTGGCCTCTGGCGCCGGCACTCCCTTGTTTCGGATGGCCCAGACCGCACCCCTTCGAGTGTACATTAACGTACCTCAGACGTTTTCCCGGTTCGTTACATCGAGGACTCAAGCTGAGCTGACGTTAAACGAACTTCCGGGACGGAAATTTCCGGCACACGTAACGAGCACAGCCGGTGCAATCGATCCGGCATCGCGAACTTTGTTGACCGAACTTGAAGTTCCAAATGAGACTGGGGAACTCTTGCCGGGCGCCTATGCGCAAATCACTCTGAAATTAGAGGGTGATAACGGTACAGTTCTAATCCCGTCTAATACGTTGCTATTCCGATCCGAAGGACCAGCTGCCGGTGTCGTCCATCCGGACGGAAAAGTGGAAATCCGCAAAATTGTTATTGATCGAGACCTTGGAGATAAATTGCAGATTTCGGAGGGACTATCCAAAAGCGACGAGGTAATTGTGAATCCGTCTGACGGTCTCGCCGACGGAATGACGGTCAAAGTCGCGGGCCCACCCGCACAGGAACCAGGTAAGCCACAATCGGGGAAATAACCGAATCTCGTCAGACTCATAACCCAAAGACCGCGGATGCAAAGATTCAATCCGTCTTGGGAGCGAAAAACGGAGCCACCGCTGCGGGCAGTCTGAGGAGGTTTGTATTTCTCGCAATATGGTTCCAAGAAATGGTCAACAAATCCACCGTGACCTCCGTGGCCGTCGTGCGAGACCTATTCGTTTTTTTGAAATTAGTCTGGATGAACTCGCCTGGCGTTAAATTGACGTTTTGACCCAATCAAGGGAAACGGGGAAAGGCTCGCACGGAGGGCTCGGTGGTCACAGTGTTGCTGAGATGGTTCAAGAAAGGGGCTTACTCGCTGAACCTGCAATCCGTTTCACTCAATAGCTTCCACCGCCAGCCAGTTTCCTCAGGGACAAAGGGATTGAATTTTACTACATTTTATTATTATGTTTTGATATGGAGAAACAGAAGCTCTGTACAATGATCCTGGCTGCCGCGTTCCGGGTTCACTCGCGACTCGGTCCTGGTCTATTGGAATCTGTCTACCAGCGAGTTCTCGCTTATGAGTTGACTAAAGGGGGGCTTTCGGTGGAGACCGAAAAATCAATACCGATCTTTTATGATGAATTACTTTTCGACGAAGGTTACCGCGCGGATCTGATCGTTGAGAAAAGTGTTCGCCTGGGACTGAAATCGGTAGAAGCTCTGCTGCCTGTGCACGCCAAACAAGTTCTGACTTATATTCGACTGGCAAACTTGCACCTTGGATATCTGCTCAATTTTGGCGAAGCACACTTTAAAAATGGCATAAAACGCCTGATTAACGGATCAATCCATCCACCGTGACCTCCGTGGCCACCGTGCGAGGCCTATTCGTTTTTTTTGAAATCAGTCTGGATGAACTCGCCGGGCGTTAAATTGACGTTTTGACCCAATCAAGGGAAACGGGGAAAGGCTCGCACGGAGGGCTCGGTCACCAGAATTCCCTTTTCGGCCGCAACAGTGGCGGCCACCAGATAATTGTTCGCGCCGATAGGTTCACCCTTACCTTCGAGTAATGCGCGGATGCGGGCGTAATGCCTGGCTGCGCTCCTTCCAAACGAGACGACCTCGAAGGGTTAGAGCTCCAACTCGGTCAGGGCTTGGTAGGGTCGCATCCAGCACCAGTTTCTAGAGGGCCCGGAAGGACGGATTCGACGTCATTCAGCAGAAACTGGTGCGGGATCGGACCCTACCGCCGCCCATCACAGCGCTATCTAGCACGAACGAAAAACCCAAGTTCCTCGCAAAAGTTACAATACCGTAGGTATTTGTGAACGCCAGCTGGAACAGGGGGAGGCGCGATAGTGCGAGTGCGTACTCGACCCTCCTAAGCCACGGCGGCTTCTGTCGAGCGAATAATTTGCGCGAAACTCCGCGGATCAAGGCTGGCACCCCCGACAAGAAGTCCGTCAATGTTCTTCTCACGCATCAGCGACTCCACATTGTCTGGCTTGACACTGCCACCGTACTGAATGCGGATCCGCTCTGCAGTCGCGCCATCGGACAGGGCGGCCAATACGGATCGGATAAACGCATGCGCTTCCTCTGCTTCTGCGGGTGCTGCTGTTCGTCCCGTTCCGATTGCCCAGCAGGGCTCATACGCCAGAACCACCTCCGTTAAATCCCGGGGCGAGACCCCTTCCAAGCCCTTTCGAATCTGTCCTTCCAAGACCTGTTTGAATTGATTGCTATCGCGTTCGTGAAGCGATTCGCCAATGCAGAATATGGGCCTGAGACCAGCATCCAAAGCCGCTTTGACTTTTCGATTGACGATCTCGTCCGTCTCGCCAAATAAACTCCGGCGCTCGCTGTGGCCCAAAATGACATAGCGAACATAAAGCGCACGAAGCATTGTCGCGCTGATTTCGCCGGTGAATGCTCCGCTCTTTTCCCAATGCATGTTCTGGGCACCAATACGAATCGTCTGGATCCTTTCTGACGCCGCTAGTGCCGCCGGAATGGCGGTGAAAGAAGGTATGATAACGACGTCGACGTCACTGAAATCTCGAATCTCCGTCACGAATGATTGTAAATAAGACTCCGCTTCACTGTGCGTGAGATTCATCTTCCAGTTGGCCGCCAGGATTTTTTTCCGCATCTCTTATTTCTCAGTCAACGCGGCCACCCCCGGCAGTTCTTTACCCTCTAAAAGTTCGAGCGATGCTCCTCCTCCGGTTGAGATAAACGTCATCTTATCCGCCAAGCCGAACTGCTTCACGGCGGTAACAGAATCTCCTCCTCCGATTATGGTCTTCGCGCCAGATCCGGCCAGGGCTAACGCCACTTCCCTCGTGCCGATCGCGAAATCGGGAATTTCAAAGACTCCGACCGGCCCGTTCCACACGATGGTTTTGGCCCGCGAGATCTCCTGCTTGTACAAGCCGATCGTCTCCCGACCGATATCGACCGCCTGCCATCCCTCCGTGATCCCCTGTGCGGGAGAAAGAATAGGCGTATTGCGGCAGTTTGCGCCAGCCTTGAACTCTTCGGTCTCAAGGCTGTCTACCGGGATAAGAAATTTGATTCCTTTCTTCGCCGCGAGATCCAGAAGTTCCTCGGCAAGGTGCACCTTGTCGGCTTCCACACGGCTTGCACCTGTTGGGACGCCCTTCGCCCTGAAAAATGTGTGAGCCATTGCTCCGCCGATCAAAAATACATCCGCTTTCTCCATCAAAGCTTTGATGACATCGATCTTATCTGAAACTTTTGAGCCACCAAGAATGACCAGAAACGGGCGATCCGGCTTGGCGAGTTCCTCCTTAAGGTACTTCAGTTCTCGCTCCATCAGCAGCCCCATGGCTGCCTGCGGCAGGTATTTGGCGATGCCGGCAGTACTCGCATGGGCACGATGAGCGGCCCCAAAGGCATCATTGACATAAACGTCGCCCAATCTCGCCAGAGATTGTGCGAAGCTGTCTGCGTTTGCCTCTTCCTCCTTGTAAAATCGCACGTTTTCAATGAGCAGGACGCCCCCCTCGGGCAATTCTCTCGAAGCCGCTTCTGCCGAGGCGCCAATAACCTCCGGACTGAACTTCACCGGCGGTGAAATGATCTGTGCGAGATACTCCGCAACCGGTTTCAGTGAATATTTCAAGTTCGGCTGCCCCTTCGGACGGCCAAAGTGCGCAAGCAAGATGATTTTGGCTCCTCCCTTGCGAAGTAACTCAATCGTCGGAAGGCTTTCTCGAATTCTCGTGTCGTCCGTGATTCGAATCCTACCATCAACCTCCTCTGTAGGAACGTTGAAATCGACGCGAACAATTACGCGGCGACCTTTCATTTCCAAGTCGCGTACCGATAATTTTGCCATGCCTCGAATCCTTCCTATAGGATGTGTTTCAACAGGTCAACGCACCGATTGGAATATCCCCACTCATTATCGTACCAGCTGATTAACTTGAAGAAGCGATTGTTGAGTTCAATGCCGGATCCGGCGTCGAAAATGCTCGAATGCTGGTCATGCAGGAAATCCGTAGAGACAACCTCGTCTTCTGTGTAGGCCAGAATACCCTTAAGATAGGTCTCGCTGGCGCGCTTCATTGCAGCGCAGATTTCCTTGTAGCTTGTCTCCTTAGTCGTTTTAACCGTCAAATCAACTACCGAAACGACCGGTGTCGGAACGCGAAATGACATGCCAGTCAACTTTCCTTTGACCTCTGGACAAACCAGACCGACCGCCTTTGCGGCTCCCGTCGTCGAAGGAATAAGGTTGACAGCGGCAGCGCGCCCTCCCTTCCAGTCTTTCTTGGAAGGACCATCGACAGTCTTCTGCGTCGCTGTATAACTGTGAACCGTCGTCATCAAACCTTCGTCAATTCCAAAACCGTCTTTCAAAAGCACGTAGACCACCGGCGCCAAACAGTTGGTGGTACAACTGGCGTTGGAGATAATTCGATGTTTCGAAGCATCGTACTTTTCGTGGTTCACACCCATGCAAACGGTAATATCTTCGCCTTTGGCCGGGGCGGTGATCAGAACCCGCTTAGCCCCGGCTTCCAGGTGGCCCTTCGCTTTGTCGGCCGCCGTAAAAAGCCCGGTTGATTCAATCACAATTTCGCAGCCAAGCTTCGCCCATGGCAGCTCAGAAGGGCCTTCCCTAACGGCCAGGCAGCGTATCTTGTGCCCATTCACGACCAGGAGGTCATCACTTTCCAACTCCGGAGTGGATTTTTCGCTAGAAACCTGACCCTCAAAACGACCCTGCGTGGAATCGTATTTTAGCAGGTAGGCAAGATTGTCCGCCGGTACAAGGTCATTCAGGGCAACTACATCGATCTCTTTACCAAGCAAGCCTTGTTCGACAAGTGCCCGAAAGACTAGACGCCCTATCCGCCCAAAGCCATTAATTCCGATTTTCGTCATGGTGACTCTTTATGAGTTAAGGTTTCAAAAACACTCCAATTAATCGGGCTGACAAGGGACCGTCAAACGGATTCGGAGAGATCAGAAGGCAAGGACGGTTTCCGAAAAGAAAAAGACCGGCCGTTTGCAGGCCGGTCCTTTTAGACTGATGATTCAGGATATAGGTATCAAGCTGATCAGGCTGGCGCCTCCGTCAGGCCACCCACCCCTTGAGGTTCCTGCCGGGATGACTCCCGCGGTTGGTCATCCTGCTTCGCCGGAAAGATCGGCGGCGGCGGACTGATGAGTCTCCCATTGTTGATGATCTCCCGGATCTGGCTGCCATCAAGCGTCTCGTATTCAAGAAGCGCCTTGGCGATGGCCACGAGAGTTTCCTTCCGCTGTGTCAATACCTTCATGGCACGCTGATAGGCGTCATCGCAAAGTCTTTTGACTTCACGGTCAATCTCTTGTGCTGTCGATTCACTGTAGGCTCGCGATCGCGCAATATCTCTGCCCAGGAATACGTAGTCTTCATGCTCACCGTATTCGACCATGCCGAGACGTTCGCTCATGCCCCACTCGCATACCATTTTTCGCGCAATGCCAGTAGCCATACGGATGTCGCCGGTGGCCCCATTGGTAACGTCTCCAAAAATAATCTCCTCGGCGACCCGACCGCCCATTATCACCACCAGACGATCCAGCAGCTCGTTCTTGCGATTCGTGTATTTGTCCTCAAGCGGCAGATACATGGTCGAGCCAAGAGAAGGGCCACGAGGAATAATCGTTACTTTGTGAAGCGGGTCCGTATGTTCAAGTACCTCGCACAGCAAGGCATGACCCGCCTCGTGATACGCAGTATTCTCTTTTTCCTTCTCACTGATCGCAAGGCTGCGTCGCTCCTTGCCCCAACGGACCTTGTCGCGAGCCTCTTCCATCTCGGCCATTGTTATGGCTTTGAGGCCACGTCGGGCCGCAAGCAGTGCCGCCTCGTTGATTACATTGGCAAGTTCTGCTCCGGAATAGCCGGGCGTGCCGCGAGCCACAACTCCAAGATCAACACCTTCAGCTAGTTTCACCCTCTTTGAATGAACGCGCAGAATTTCCTCGCGTCCTTTGACGTCGGGAAGGTTCACAGTAATCTGTCGATCGAAACGGCCGGGACGGAGCAAGGCGGGGTCCAGGACGTCGGGACGGTTGGTTGCCGCGATAATGATCACCCCTTCCTGCGTGTCAAATCCGTCCATTTCGACGAGCAAAGCATTTAACGTTTGTTCGCGCTCATCGTGGCCGCCACCGAGCCCATGCCCGCGGTGGCGTCCGACGGCATCGATCTCATCGATAAAGATGATGCACGGCGCAGATTTCTTTCCCTGTTCAAACATGTCGCGTACTCTTGAAGCGCCGACTCCGACGAACATTTCAACAAAATCCGATCCGCTAATGCTGAAAAACGGTACATCGGCTTCGCCCGCAATTGCTCGAGCGAGGAGGGTCTTGCCGGTTCCAGGAGGACCAACCATTAAAACTCCTTTTGGAATACGGCCGCCGAGCTTCTGAAATTTTTTGGGATCTTTAAGGAAATCGACGATCTCCTGGACTTCCTCTTTAGCCTCCTCGACACCTGCGACATCTTTGAACGTCACGCGGTTCCTGTCCCGGGCAAGCATCCGCGCCTTGCTCTTGCCAAAATTAAGCGCGCCTTTGCCGGCATTCCGAATCTGCTGTCTGAAAAAGAAATAGAGGATCAAGAAGAAGAGAGCAATCGGCAAGAATTGGAGCAGGGCAGACAACATCACGTCCGAATCGGCTTTGATGTCTACCTTGTACCCCCGATTCTCGAGCTCGGACTTTAAATCCTTGTTATATTCGATGAAGATCGTGGTTTTAAAATGATCCGGAGCACCGGCGATCGCTGATGGCTTCTTCCCCTTTTCATAGGTTCCGCGCAGAGTCTGGGTGGTTCGCCCCTCGGTAACAATCAGCTGAAGTGGATCCTCCTTGCTGATACGACCCTCATCGAGATACTTTTGAAATTCGGTAAAGCTGATCTCCTCAACGTTTCCGTAGCTACCGTTTCGTGAAAACAAAAACCCGCCTAGTAAAGCTATGGCGCACGCAAACAGGAGAATGCCGCGCCAATTGAAATTATTATCGTTGCCGAAATTGCGAGAGTTTTTGTCCCTATTGGACCTGGGATCTAATTGTGCCATAGACTAAACAACGACTTATGGTAGCACAGAGAATACTGCCTGCAAAGTTGCGCTGACCGGAAATCGGCACAAAGAAGCGGCTCAAACCCCGCTATTGATGACTTGTAATAGACGCTCCCCAGCGTCTGCAACGATGGGTAACCCGTGCCCGAAGGTTATCGCCCGCACCCTAATTGAGGCCAGTTTGCCAAGCGATTTCGTCAATTCCTTTGAATCCTCACAATACTTCTTCGGTAACGGGCAAAAGCCCGAACCGGGCAGGTTAATCAGGGCATCCCCGATCGAAAGCACTCCGGAAGCACCCCAATAAATGGCAATTTCCCCGGGTCCCGCTCCAGTCAGCGGAATTATCTGACAGTCATCAGAAATGCGGGAGTTCTCATCCAGAAATCCATCCAGAGCGATTTCGAGACCTTCCCGCGCATCCTGGTGCGCAAAGATTGGAATCTTAAACCTCTCTTTGAACTGCAAAGCAGCGCGAGCATGATTCCCGTTCGTCAGCACAATCATTTTCGGGGGTGCGACCAAGGGCAATTCCTCGATCGTCCCCCGGCTCAGTTCGATTGGATCGACAAGACAAATTTGCCCGTCAACTACGTGCGCACAGGAAGACAAGTCGGCCCGGCAACGGACGTCGTAGGCCTGCCAGAACAACAAGGATGGACTCACCCAAATAAGGTCATCGGCAACTGCCATCAATCCGAGCTATACTTCACGCTGCATCCGTAGGGTCGTGTGGACACTGTGCTGATAGGCTTGCCTGCCATTACTTCGTCGAGAGCTTCTTTTACATAATTCGTTGCCGTCTTAACATCAGCTAAATCAGTGCTTCGCTTGTTGTCGATGGCCCCCTTGTAAACCAGGACTCCACTCGGATTGATGATGTACATGTCAGGGGTTGTTTTTGCTCCGTAAAGTCGCCCGACCCTTCCATCGGGGTCCAGCAATAGCGCCGTCCGAGCCGCCCCGTCGTGTGCGCTGATTGCGTTCAATTGTTGCGGCGGATAGTTACCTTGCTCGCCGGGAGCCGATGAATCGATAGAAATCCACACCACGCCCTTGGAAGTGAATTCCTTCTGCAGGCTTTGCATATTGCCTGATTTGTAATGCTTTCCTACGAAAGGGCAGTCGGGATTGTACCACTCCAGGACCACGTATTTGCCTTTGAAATCAGCAAGGCTAACTTTCTTTCCGGCTGTATCCGGCAAGGTGAAGTTGGGAGCCGATTTTCCAATTTCCGTTTCAGCCAAGCCCAATCCGGCAGCCGCGATAAACAGT
>Ga0306921_10008319_pt1 | contig 10963 bp, 9 predicted proteins | sample sta12Cox44000080_FD_203760 | JGI IMG/M metagenome (GOLD analysis project Ga0306921, IMG submission 203760) | Lab enrichment of tropical soil microbial communities from Luquillo Experimental Forest, Puerto Rico - statoxic.12C.oxic.44.000.080 (v2)... | ecosystem: Environmental > Terrestrial > Soil... | reverse complement strand
GACTTGGAGAATTAACCGATATGGATCACGCTGCCGTTCTGCGCCATGGCGTAGATCGCGGGCGGGCGCACGCCGTCCCAGATCAGGTCGGCATAGCAGTCATCCTCGAAGATCGGCACGCCATAATGCTGCGCCAGCCGCAACATCTCGGCGCGGCGCGCCTCCGGCAAGATGCTGCCGGTCGGGTTTTGCACGGTCGGAATGGTGTAGATATACTTCGGGCGAATGCCGCGCGCCTTCGAATCGGCAAGCGCCGATGCCAGCACATCCATCCGCATGCCATCGCCGTCGAGTGGGATCCCGACGGCCTTGACGCCGAGCCGGGAGAGCCGGGTGAGCGAGCCTTGATAGGTCTCCTGCTCGACGATCACGGTGTCGCCGGGCGCAAGGAGAGTGTGGTTGACGAGGTCGAGCGCCTGCAGCGAGCCGGACACGATCGCGATGTCGTCGGTGGTGGCCTTGATGCCGGCGTCGCGCCTTAATTTCGCAGAGAGAAATTGACGCAAGGGGAGATAGCCCTGCGGGCCGTGGGCGAGGCCGTAGGTCGCAAGGTTGCGCCCTTCGCGCCTGAGCACGGCGTTGACTGCGTCGATCAGGCCGTCGAGCGGAACCTGTTCCGGGTCGTTATTGCCGCCGACAAAGCTATATTTGGCAAGCCCGGTCCACTTTGCCGCAGGCGGCGGCAGGCCTGCCGGCAATAGTGGCGCAAACTCGAAGGTGGCGCTCATGAACGTCCTGTCCCTTGTTTTTGTTGGCCGCGATCTTAGACAGGTCGAGGGCACTTGTCGTCAAGGACGGGGCCCGCTGCGCCGCCCATGCATGCTGCTCTGCGCAACGGTGCTAGCGCGGGCAGCCAAGTCCGGCTAAAGCTCGCGAAACATGAGAGACGCTTAACGGTATGGCCGATTCAATCCAGGAAGTGCTTCAGGCGTTTGCCAAGGGCGAGCTTGTCGTCGTGACCGATGACGACGACCGCGAAGGCGAGGGCGACCTGATCGTCGCCGCTTCGCTCTGCACGCCGGAAAAGATGGCATTCATCATCCGTCACACCTCGGGCATCGTTTGCGCGCCGATCACGACCGAGGACGCCCGCCGGCTGCGGCTCGATCCGATGGTCGCGCATAATGAGTCTGCGCACACCACCGCGTTCACGGTCTCAATTGACTACAAGCCCGACGGAGGTACCGGGATATCGGCGGAAGAGCGCGCGTCCTGCTGCCGTGCGCTTGCCAACCCGAATGCCGGCGCCGACGACTTTGCACGTCCCGGCCATGTGTTCCCGCTAATCGCGCGCGAGGGCGGCGTCTTGCTCCGCTCCGGCCATACCGAGGCCGCGGTCGACCTCTGCAAGCTTTCGGGTCTGCCGCCCGTCGGGGTGATCTCCGAACTGATGAATGACGACGGCACGGTGATGAAGGGCGAGCAGGTCGCCCGCTTCGCCGCCGCCAACAAGTTGAAGCACGTCACGATCGCCGACCTGATCGCCTATCGTCAGGCGCGGGAGAAGCTGATTGAACGGGTCTCGACCTTCGTGATGGATAGCCCGATCGGTCCGTTGCAGGGCTATGCCTATCGCTCGCCTTTCGACGAGATCACGCATGCCGCCTTTGTCTACAACGGCATCGGCGACGGCAAGAATGTGCTGACACGCCTGCACAAGCCGAACATCGTCAAGGACCTGTTCACGGGGTCGGTGCGCATGCAGGCGGTGCTGCAGCATTTCAAGAGGGCCGGCCGTGGCGTGCTGGTGTATTTGCGCGACGGTGCGGCCGGCGTGCCGGTCGAGCCAGTGGGTGAGGTGAAGACCGCGGAGGCCGATCGCAACAAGCAGTGGCGCGAGGTCGGCGTGGGCGCGCAGATCCTGCGCGATCTCGGCATCAGGTCCATCGTCAATCTCACCTCATCGGTGCACGACTACAAGGGACTGTCCGGTTTCGGCATCGAGATCGTCGCCAACGAACGCCTTGAAGGCTGACCATCGGCGATTTAACCTGTCGCCATCAAATTCGCGCTTCTACTGCGAAAGGATTTTCTCATGACTGCGCGCCCACAGACCAAGGACAAGCCGTCCCCGGCGACTTTCCAGTGGGACGATCCGTTGCGGCTCGACGAGCAGCTTACCGAAGACGAGCGCATGATCCGCGACACCGCGCGGGCCTATGCGCAGGACAAGCTCTTGCCGCGCGTCACTAAGGCCTATCTCGAGGAAAGGACCGATCGCGAGATTTTCAACGAGATGGGCGAACTCGGGCTGATCGGCATCACGCTGCCGGAAGAATATGGCTGCGCCAATGCAAGCTACGTCGCCTACGGCCTGGTGGCGCGCGAGATCGAACGGGTCGATTCCGGCTATCGCTCAATGAACTCGGTGCAGTCGTCGCTCGTAATGTATCCGATCTATGCCTATGGCGACGAGAACCAGCGCAAGAATTATCTTCCGAAGCTTGCAACCGGCGAATGGATCGGCTGCTTCGGCCTGACCGAGCCCGATGCCGGTTCCGATCCGGCGGGCATGAAGACGCGCGCCGAGAAGGTGTCCGACGGCTATCGGCTGACCGGCAGCAAGATGTGGATCTCGAACGCGCCGATCGCCGATGTCTTTGTAGTCTGGGCCAAGTCGGCCGAGCACAACAACCAGATCCGCGGCTTCATCCTCGAGAAGGGCATGAAGGGGCTGTCAGCACCGAAGATCGGCGGCAAGCTGTCGCTTCGCGCTTCGATCACCGGCGAGATCGTGATGGATGGCGTGGTGGTGCCGGAGAGCGCGCTGTTGCCGAACGTCTCCGGGCTGAAGGGCCCGTTTGGCTGCCTCAACCGCGCCCGCTATGGCATTTCCTGGGGCGCGATGGGCGCCGCAGAAGATTGCATGCATCGCGCCCGGCAGTATACGCTGGACCGAAAGCAGTTCAATCGGCCGCTTGCCGCAACGCAGTTGGTCCAGAAGAAGCTTGCGGATATGCAGACCGATATCGCGCTCGGCTTGCAGGCTTCGCTTCGCGTCGGTCGTTTGATGGACGACGGCAAGATGGCGTCGGAGATGATCTCGATTGTCAAGCGCAACAATTGCGGCAAGGCGCTCGAGATCGCGCGCGCCGCGCGCGACATGCATGGCGGCAATGGCATCCAGATCGAATATCACGTGATGCGGCACGTCTCGAACCTGGAAACCGTCAACACCTATGAGGGCACCCACGATGTCCACGCCCTGATCCTGGGCCGCGCCATCACTGGCATTCAGGCGTTTTCGTAAAGAACGCCGCGCGTCGGATGAAGAGGATGGGCTGCGTGGTTGCGCAATTCATCGGCCCGATCTCCGGAAGACAAGCATTCCCATGGCTGACAACGACGACGTGCCTTTCGATCGCCACTTCCCCCTCAAACCCGGCGTCGTCGAGGACGTCCGCCCCGGCGTGCGGCGCCTCCTCTGCGACAATCCGAGCCCGTTCACCTTCACCGGCACGGTGAGCTACATCATTGGCAACGGCAATGTCGCGATCCTCGATCCCGGTCCGGATAGCGAAGGGCATGCGAAGGCGTTGCTTGACGCCGTGCGCGGTGAGACGGTGACACACATCCTGGTCACGCACACCCATCGCGATCATTCGCCGAACACCGCGCGCATCAAGCAGGCAACCGGCGCCACGGTCTATGCCGAGGGACCGCACCGGGCCTCGCGGCCGCGCTATGAGAGCGAGAAGCATAGTCCAGAGTCAGGTGCCGACCGCGACTTCAAGCCGGATGTGCTGGTGAAAAGCGGCGATGTCATCGAGGGCGACGGCTTCCATCTCGAAGCCGTGGCAACGCCTGGCCATACCGCAAACCACATGGCCTTCGCCTGGCCGGAGCGAAAAATCTCATTCGTCGGCGATCACGTGATGGGCTGGTCGACCTCGATCGTGGCGCCGCCCGACGGCTCGATGGTCGATTATATGGCCTCGCTCGATCGGCTCGCCGCTCGTGACGAGACCCTCTATTTCTCAGGCCACGGTCCAGAGATTGCGGAAGGGCCGCGCTATGTGCGCGCCCTGATCCGCCACCGCCAGGCGCGCGAAGCCTCGATCCTGCATCGGCTGTCGAAAGGCGCGGCCGACATTCCGAGCATGGTGCGCGCGATCTATATCGGCATCGACCCGCGCCTTTTGACCGCGGCCGGCTATTCAGTGCTGGCCCATCTGGAGGATCTTGTCGCACGTGGTGCGGTTTTAACCGACGGGGATCCGGTCATTGGCGGGACCTACAGATTGGCGAGCCAAGTGTCCAGAGCGAGCGACGCATAGCAGAAGGCCATTCGCTGTCCGCGCTTGCCGCTCGCTATTTTTTTACCGTCTTTGCCGGCGCCTTGGCAGGCGGCGGCGCGACCTTCTTTGCGGGTTTTTGTGCCTCGGCCTCGGCTGCGGTCGAGAGCTCGTCGATGAATTTTGTCACGCGCGCGGCGTTGGAGCCGAGATCGCTCTCAAAATAGCGCGAGGAGGAGCGGATATCGACCCTTGAATCGAGCTCGCCGTCCGGGGCGACGCGAATCGAAACATCTTCGCGAAACCCCATGATCGCGGTGCGCGCCACCGCCTCGATGCGGCCGATGCGGCGCGGCGGCGCCGGTCCGCGCTCGTCGATCACAAGCCATTTGCGTTTGTTGACGAGCTGCCGCGTGATCGCATAGGCCCGGTCGACCGGGATTTCGAGCTGCAGCGGCTCGATGTCGGGATAGGCTTGGCGCTGCTGCTCGGCCGAATAGAGCCCGGCATAGACTGCCGTGTTGGCGCCGTCGCCGGTGCGCAACCTTGCGAGCGCCTCGAAGCGCGGTGGGTCGATCGGGTCGGTGGTGATGTCGTGGATCGCCGGCAGCGTGCGGTATTGGAGCGCAAGATAGGCCGGATAGGCGAGCACGACCGCATTGATCATCATGGCAAGCAGGATATGGCTCATGCCGCGCGTGCCGTTGCGCCAGATCGCGACAAAGCCTAACAGCCCCACGAGAATCGACAAAGCTGCGCAGCCGAGCGCGCCAAAAAAGGTCGCGAGCGCCGGCTTGATCTCGAGAAAGCCGAAGCGGACAATGACGATTGAGACCAGGACTGCGACCACCGAGAACACCGCAAGATTACGCGCCAAGGTGGCGAGCCTGGACACGGGCTCCGACTGATAGGGGGCGGAAAACCTGCGGGCCATCTCTTGAAGATTTCTGCGGCTCGAACCGGGCCAACCGGGCGGCGCCTGGCGGCTCACAAGGCTCGTTGAGACCACGAAGGTGCGGCAAATTCAAGGGAGTTTAGGCCCCTTGATTTCCCGCAGGGGCGAGGGTGGATGCGGGTGGTCGCGGCCGTGCCCGAACGCCCCGCGGCGGACGTTCGGCGGGCATGCTTTTTCGGCCATTGCGCGTTGAGCAACAGCGGACGGGGGCGCCTTTGCCCAGCCTCACCTTGTTGCGTGGGATTGCTTGGCTATCCCGCCGCGTTCGGAAAACTGTAGCTCTTGAACTGCTCGCGCAGCTCGGTTTTCAGGATCTTGCCGGTCGCAGTGTGCGGAATGCCCTCGACGAAGGCGACGTCGTCGGGCATCCACCATTTCGCGATCTTGCCATCCATGAATTTCAAGATTTCCTCGCGCGTCGCCTTCGCGCCTTGCTTGAGCTGCACGATCAGAAGCGGGCGCTCGTCCCATTTCGGATGATAAACGCCGATCACGGCGGCTTCGGCGATCGCGGGATGGCCGACCGCGAGGTTTTCGAGGTCAATCGACGAAATCCATTCGCCGCCGGACTTGATCACGTCCTTGGAGCGGTCGGTGATCCGCATGTAACCATGCGGATCGATGGTCGCGACGTCGCCGGTGTCGAAATAGCCATTCTCGTCCAGGATGTCGGTGTCGACGCGGAAATAGGCCTTGGCGACCGCAGGCCCGGACACCTTGAGCCGGCCAAAGGTCTTGCCGTCCCACGGCAGCTCATTGTCGCTGTCATCCGTGATCTTCATCTGCACAGCAAAGGGCGGATAGCCCTGCGTCTGCAGGATGTCGAGCTTGGCATCGCCTGTCGTCTCGTTGAACGGCGGCTTCAGGGTCGCGAGCGTCCCGACCGGGCTCATCTCGGTCATGCCCCAGGCGTGCCGCGTGGTGACGCCCATGTCGACAAAGGTCTTGATCATGGAGCGCGGCATGGCCGAGCCGCCGCACACCACAAAGCGCAGATGTGGCAGTTTCAAATTGTTGGCGGTCATGTGTTGCAACAGCATCAGCCACACCGTCGGGACACCTGCGGTGTGCGTCACCTTCTCGGTCGACAGCAGCTCGTAGACCGACGCGCCGTCGAGCTTGGCACCAGGGAACACCAGCTTGGTGCCCATCGAGGGGGCGGAAAACGCGATGCCCCAGCTATTGGCATGGAACAGCGGCACCACTGGGAGCATGGTATCGGCGGCGCTGGCGCCGAGCGCGTCGATGTTATTTGCCATGAGCGCGTGCAGCACGTTGGAGCGGTGCGAATACAAGACGCCCTTGGGATCGCCTGTGGTGCCGGAGGTGTAGCACATCGCAGCCGCGGTATTCTCGTCAAAGTCCTTCCATGTGATCTTGCCGTCGGCTTGCGCGATCCAGTCCTCGTAATTGACCGCATTCTTCAGCGTGGTCTCCGGCATATGCGCCTTGTCGGTCAGCACCACATAGCGCTCGACGCTTGGCATCTTGTCGGCGATCTTCTCCAGGATCGGGATGAACGTGATGTCGCTGATCACGATCCGGTCCTGCGCATGGTTGACGATCCAGGCGATCTGCTCGGGGAACAGGCGCGGGTTGACAGTGTGGCAGATTGCGCCAATCCCCATGATGCCGTACCAGCATTCCAGATGCCGCCAGGTGTTCCAGGCAATCGTTGCGATGCGGTCGCCAATCTGGATCCCGTCGCGCTGCAGCATCTGCGAGACCTTCCGCGCGCGATCATGGATCTGCCGGTAATTGGTGCGATGGATCGGGCCTTCGACGGAGCGGGTGACGATCTCCTGGGTGCCGTGATACTTCGCTGCGTGCTCGATAATCTTGTGGCACAGCAAGGGCCAATCTTGCATCAGACCAAGCATAAAATTTCCCTCCTCGGTGGTATTGCAAGCCTCATCCCCCCCCCGGGCGGCCCGGCGCTTTGCTCTCGGAACTCACATGAACTTTAGCGCGGTGGAGAGGACCGGCAAATGCCTGAATGGCGGCAACTGGCGGCAGCGGGGGCCGATCCTCGCCCTGGCGCTTTTAGCCTGCGGCGCGGGGCAGCCTGCGGCAGCCCAGCACGGGATTTTGAGCGACGCGTTCGGCGACGGCCCGCCAAGATTGCGCGGTGCCCCGCATGCCGCGCCCGTGCCGCTGCCAAAGCCGCGCCCGGCGGAGGCGTCCAAGGCCGACGATAAGGCAGACGACAAGGCAGACGACAACGCCGCGCCTTTTGGATCCGCACCCGACAAGCCGGCCGAACCACGGGCGACGCCGGCAGCTGCCGAGCCCGCCAAGCCATCGGCCTGCCGGCTAGCGTTGACCGAGGAGATCGCGATCGCGCCTTCGGTCGGCGACATCAACGGCCCTGGCGGCTGTGGCGGCGTCGACCTGGTGCGGCTGGAGGCCATCGTGCTGCCCAACAAGCACAAGGTCGCGGTCACGCCGGCCGCGACGCTTCGCTGCACCATGGCGTCGGTGGTCGCAGACTGGATTCGCACCGATGTGGTAGCGCTCGCCGCCCAGCAGCAGAGCGAGCCGGCGGTGCTGGATAATTTCGATTCTTACGAGTGTCGCGGCTTCAACCGCATCCCCGGCGCGCATCTGTCCGAGCACGGCCGCGCCAACGCGTTGGACGTGCGCGCGATAAAACTCGCCAACGGCAGGTCGATCGGATTGACCGACCGCAACGTGCCACGCGAGGTGCGCGAGAGCGTGTTGCATTCGGTCTGCGCGCGCTTCACCACGGTGCTGGGTCCGGACTCCGACTGGTACCACGAGGACCACATCCATCTCGATCTCGCCGCGCGGCGCAACGACTACCGCATCTGCCAGTGGGATGTGCTGGACCCGCTGCCGAAGGCCGCGCCAATGCTCCCGGCCGAGCGGCCGGAAGAGGCGCCGCCGCGAGAAGTTGCGAAGGAGGATGCGGCCAAGGCCAACGACCCCACGCAAGATGCCGTGACGTCGGATGCGCCCGAGCCGAGCTACGCCAGATCGCACGCGAAGGCAAAGTGAGGCACGCGCGCACGGCATAAGAGGGAACGAAACCCCGTCCGCTTGAGGGGGGAGTCTAACCAGATTGAACGGCGCAAAGGCTCAAGGCGTGGGTGGGGCCCCTCCACTCGCTCCGCCCGATGCGAAAGACGCCCTGCAGCGCTTTCCGCGTCCAACGGCCTTACCGGAAAGGGCAGAGCAAAGTGAGCCCAGCGATCATGATCCAAAACCTAAAGCGCCGGTATTCCCGGCGCCTCTTCGATATAATCAAATCGCGCGTCAGGTCACTGGACCGTCGGCATGCCCTGGCCGCCACCCTGCAGCGCCATCTGCGAGTTGAACGGCGAGTCGCCGTGATGTGGCTCCAAGACCACCACGATGGTGCCGATCTTCACACGGTTATAGAGGTCGATCGCGTCTTCATTGGTGAGGCGGATGCAGCCGGAGGAGATCGACGCGCCGATATATTCCGGCTGGTTGGTGCCGTGCAGCCGGAACAGGGTGTCCTTGCCGTTGGCATAGAGATACATCGCCCGCGAGCCCATTGGATTGTCCGGTCCGGGCGGGACAAAGCTCGGCACCCCGAGCCGTTCGATCTCGCTTTTGGTCGGATGCCAAGCCGGCCACTCGGTCATGGCGCCGATCTTGGCGATGCCGGACCAGGCCATGGCCTCTTCTCCGACGGTGATGCCATAGCGGATGGCGCGGCCATCGTTCAGGACGTAATAGAGATAGTGGTTGTCGGAATCGACCACGATCGAGCCGGGCGCTTCTCTGCGGTGATATTCGACGATGGCGCGCCGGAAGGGCTCGGCGACCGGCGTGTTGGTGTAGCGGATCTTTGCCAGATATTCCTTGTCGCGCGGCTTGAAGTTGGCCGTATTCGTGGCCTCGTAGGTCGCGGACTGCATGCAACCCGACAACAGAAGGCCAGCGGCGAGCAACGAGAGTTTCACCTTAAGCGACGACATGATCGAACTTCCAATCGCGGATCCCAAACGCAAATTCGAGGCGTTGGCAAAACGCAAAACTGCGCCTCGAAACGCCACGATTCAGTTAATCCTTGGAGGGCATTATCGTCGATATCGGCGATAATACCAGAGTGCGGAGCCTTGTCCCGCGCTGCGAAAGGCCGTCTGTGGCTTTTTTGTCGCAAGGGGCGACCCGCGACTGAATCTTGGGCAATCCTGTCCCTCTTGCCCCGCCTGTGCCAGCATACCATTGGCTCGCCACCACGACGTCACCCGCGGCTAAAAAGGCACCGTCATCAAGTGCTTGCCAGGATCGGACGATGCCCTAAAGGCGAGACGATGATCGCGGAAGGAGAATTCGGCGTGAGCTCCAACTGGCAACGGTTTTTCCGCAAGGATCATGCTCAGATAAGGGGCCCCAGTTGGAGTTGTGTTCATGTTTTCGGTGTTTGTTCCCTGCGAATCCTCGCTGAAGAAGGCCACGATCGAGGACCTCTCGGCATTGCCCGAGAACGCGGTTTGGATCGACCTCGTCAATCCCACCCCGGCTGAGGACAGGGCGGTGGAGCGGCTTGCCGGCGTCGCGATCCCGACGCGCGAGGACATGCAGGAGATCGAAATTTCGAGCCGCCTCTATATCGAGAACAGCACGCGCTACATGACCGCGACGCTGATGTGTCAGTCCGACACCGACATGCCGAAGACCACTGCCGTGACCTTCATCCTCGCCGGCCGGCGGCTCGTCACGGTGCGTTATGAGCTGCCGAAGCCGTTTGCGCTGGTCGAAAACAAGCTGGCGCGCTCGTGTTCGCCCGGCATCACCGGCGAACAGGTGATGATGGAATTGCTGGACGCGGTGATCGACCGCTGCGCCGACATTCTGGAGCGGGTCGGTTCCGACGTCGACCAGGTCAGCCACGAGATCTTTGAGCCCGAGAGCGAGCGCCACGGCAACGCCAGGCGCTATTCGCAGATTTTGATCACCATCGGCCGCAAGGGCGACCTCACCTCGAAGGTGCGTGAAAGTCTGGTCTCGATCGGCCGCCTGGTCACCTTTCTCTCGGCCGCAATCGAGGGCGTGAAATGGAGCAAGGACATGCGCGAGCAGCTGAAGACCATGCAGCGGGACGTTCATTCCCTGACCGACCACGCAAGCTACCTCTCGAACAAGATCACCTTCACGCTCGACGCCATGCTCGGCGTCGTCAATCTCGAGCAGAACAACATCATCAAGCTGTTCTCGGTGATGGCAGTCGTCCTCATGCCGCCAACGCTGATCGCCTCGATCTACGGCATGAATTTTCGTGAGATGCCGGAGCTGCAATGGGAGCACGGCTACAGCTTCGCCCTGGTCGCCATGGTCGCCGCGGCGGTCTTGCCGTATCTGGCGTTCAAGTGGAAGAAGTGGCTGTAAGGGCGACGGTCAGGCGCGCGCAATGCGAGGTGGGACACCCTCGCCCTCCTCCCCCCGCGTTCCGCCTCACGCTCCAGCCCCACATCGTAAACGATCCCGAAACCCAACGCGTGCCTCAGGTTACGAAAATTTGCTCTCATAAAATTTGAGCGTTGGGCTGAACAGTTCTGCGAAACTTCTCCGCTAGGGTCTCTTTGATGCGCATGATCCGGACTGTGGTTTTTTTGCGAAATTCATGCGCGGTCAAGAACGCCAAGGCGCGGGTCGGCCACCGCGCCTGGCCCGAGGGCCCAATGGTTGAGAAACTTGAAACGTCATCCTGTAAGGTCATCGATCTCGCGGCCTTTCGCCAGCGCAATGGCGGCGCGAAGGTCGGCCCGATGGCGTTCCA
>Ga0306921_10008316_pt1 | contig 10964 bp, 9 predicted proteins | sample sta12Cox44000080_FD_203760 | JGI IMG/M metagenome (GOLD analysis project Ga0306921, IMG submission 203760) | Lab enrichment of tropical soil microbial communities from Luquillo Experimental Forest, Puerto Rico - statoxic.12C.oxic.44.000.080 (v2)... | ecosystem: Environmental > Terrestrial > Soil... | reverse complement strand
GCGTTCGGGAACAGGACCAGGACGGCATGGATGCCGAGGTCCTATTCGCAGCGATGGTCGCCGGGCCGGTGTTTTGGCGCAACATCGCCCATGACGAGGTCTACAAGGCGGTGATCCGCGGCTACAATGACTGGCTCGGCGAGGAATATTGCGCCGTGGCGCGCGACCGGCTGATCGGCATGGGGGTCATCCCGATCACCAATGTCGACGACGCGATCGCCGAGATGAAGCACTGCAAGAAGCTCGGGCTGAAGGGTGTGCTGCTCGGCGCATTGCCCAACGCCAAGGGCTACCCGACCCCGGAGGACGACAAATTCTGGGCCGCCGCACTCGACCTGGACATGCCGGTAACCGTGCACGTCCAGCTTTACCGCACCGGCGCCCGCGCCGACCAGCCGACCTTCAAATACCCCAAGGAAGACCCAGTGGTGATGCAGCGGCTGCGCCGGCCATTCCTCGAATGGCTGTGCAATTTCGGTCTGGCACCGGCGACGAGCATCACGCAATTGGTCTTGGCCGGCGTGTTCGAGCGTTTTCCGAAACTGAAGATCTTCTTTGCCGAGACGCGGCTCGGCTGGGTCCCGTTCTGGCTCGAGCACATGGATCTGTGGTACCAGCGCCATCTCGGCTGGGCCGAGGAATATCTCGGCTTCAAGCCCTTGAAAGAGCCGCCCGGCCACTATGTTCGCGAGAACATCTATTTCAGCGTTCAGTACGAGCGGGTGGCGATCGAGCAGCGCCACAATGTCGGCGTCGACCACATCATGTTCGCTACCGACTTCCCGCACATCGAGAACGAGTGGCCTAACTCGCGGCGCGTCATCGACAAGATCTACGCCGACATCCCGGAGGACGATAAGCGCAAGATCTGGGCCGGCAACGCCGTCGAATTCTTCAAGCTCGCCAACTGACGGCCCTCTTCCTTGGGGACGGCCAGGAGGTCACTCGATGACCTCGTCGGCGCGGGCGAGGATCGATGGCGGGATCGTCAGGCCGAGCGCCCTGGCGGTTTTTAGATTGATAACCAGCTTGAAAGTCGTCGGCTGCTGGACCGGCAGATCGGCCGGCTTGGCACCCTTCAGAATCTTTCCCGCGTAAATGCCCGCTTGGCGATTGAAGGTGTCGGGATCATCGCCATAGCTCATCAGGCCGCCGGCTGCGACAAATCCCGGTCGATTATAGATCGCTGGAACGGCATGGCGTGCGGCTAACGCAACGAGCTGGCCGCGCCGGCTGATGAAGAGCGCATCGCCGCCGACGAGGAGTGCATCGGTGTGCAATTGCGCGAAGGCTGCCTCGATCTCGCCTTCGCTCCCGGCCTTTAGGACTGCCAGTCGCACTCCCTTCGTCTGCGCCGCTTCCTCCGCGGCTTTAACTTGACGTTCGCTCATATCGTTGTTCGGGTTCACCAGCACGGCGATCGCGGCGGCTTGAGGAGCCAGCTCGCATAGCAGCTCGAGCTGCTTGGGGGTCAGCTCGACGTTCAGGTCGCTCAACCCGGTGAGGTTGCCGCCCGGCCGGGAGAGGCTGGCCACGAGGCCGAACCCGACAGGGTCGCCGACGCCGGTGAAGACGATCGGGATCGTCGAGGTTGCGTTTTTGGCCGCGATTGCGGTAGGGGTACCGTCGGTCGCTATCATCAAGTCGACCTTGCGGCTGACAAGGTCGGCGGCCAACGCGGACAGCCGATCATAATGGCCCTCGGCCCAGCGGTTCTCCCATTTCATGTTCTGACCTTCGACGAAGCCCATCTCACCCATTCCCTGGTGGATCGGGCCTCGAAGCAAGTCGCCGAGGTTTGCGGGAGGCGAGCCGACATTGAGTGCGCCAACGACCGGCATCGCCTTCTGTTGCGCGCGCAACGGGACGGCCGCAGCCACCGCGGCGCTCAGAATGAGCACGAATTCGCGCCGTTTCATTGGATGAGACCGTCTGTGCGACTCGCGCACCGTTACGTCGGTGGCGGCCCGTCAAGGTATCGCGCCGGCGCTCAGGTCTTGCGTACGAACTTGTCGACGCCGCGCTCCGTGGTCAGCCCCGCGTAGATGTCGCCGTGGGAGTCGACACCGACGCCGTGGACATGGCGGCTCTCCAGACGGGTGAGCACGCTGCCTTTCGCATCGCGCACGCAGACATAGGCGGGCTTGCCGGCGTCTTCCTGCTCGGCGATGTAGTAATTGCCGTCCTTGCCGCGGGTGATGTCGTTGGGGCCGCCCATGCCGGTCCACTGGCCGAGGAAGTCGCCCTCTGGCGAGAAGATCTGGATGCGCTTGTTCGACCGATCGGCGACGTAGAGCTTGCCGTCATCATCGAACGCGATGCTGTGGGGCAGGTGAAACTGGCCCTCGCCCTTGCCCGGCGTGCCCCACGACTTGACGAGCCGGCCGTCGCGGCTAAAGCGATGAACGCGCGAGTTGCGATAGCCGTCGGTCACGTAAATGTCGCCATTGGGGTGCGCCATCATCTCGGTCGGATGGTTGAACGGCCCCGCCGCGCGCTCCGCCAGCCAGTTGTTGATATGGCCGGTGTCGGAATGCACGCCGCGCTGGCCGAGCTCCAAGAGGGGCTTGCCGTCCAGGCTGAACGACTTTGCGACCGAGTCGGAGCGGTCGGTGGTGTAGACGACGTCGCCGACGATCTTCAGGCCATGCGGGTCGGTGACCTCGCCGCTGCCCCAGGCACCCAGATATTTCCCCTCGCGGTCGAAGACCACAACGGGGGGATCCTTGCGCTGGAACACATAAATGCGGTCCCGCCCATCGGCCGCTACCCGGCTGACCAGCCCGAATGATTGTCCGTCAGGCAGTTTGAAGAAATCGCGGATCAGCTCGTAGCTATATTCGCCCGTGCCAACTTGTGCCATTGCCGTCTTCCTCCCGGAAAATCAGTACGAACGTCCCCTCCCCGCCTACCGCCGCCATGATCGTCTCTTCCGACGCCTGGGGCAACGGAAATGGCGCTCCTTCACCCCAAGCCGCGCACCAGACGGCTCCTGAATCCCCGCAGCCGTGAAGAGTTGTCTGCATTTCCCGCTGCTTGACAGGCTTGGTGATTCGTTCGACGGTCATCGATCCGAGAAAATTCTGCCGAGAGGGCGGCCGATGGCACATTACCGCATGTTGTTGCTTGCCGCGGCGGCATTGCTGCTCGCCCATCGAGTGTCGGCTCAAGACGCACAAGTCATGCACTGGTGGACGAGCGGCGGGGAGTCGCGCGCGGTCGCCGTATTCGCCAAGGAATACGAGAAACGCGGCGGCAAGTGGATCGACGGCGCCTCGGTCGGCCCGCAGGCCGAGCATGCCGCCGTGTTGAACGCCATCGCCGGCGGCAACCCTCCGGCCGCGTTTCAGTGGAACATCGGGGTCGCGGTCCGCCAGCTCGCCGAGCAAGGACTGCTGGCGAACCTCGATGATCTCGCCAAGGCCGGTGACTGGAGCCGCCATCTGCCGCCGCTGCTGGTCAAGAACATCACGGTCGACGGTCATGTCATCGCTGTCCCGGTCAATCTCCACGGCGCCAATTGGATGTTTTACAGCACCAAGGTGTTCGGTGACTTAAACATGGCGCCGCCAAAGACCTGGGACGAGTTCCTTGCCGAAGCCGACAAGATCAAGGCCGCCGGCTACCTGCCGATCGCCATGGGCGGCAATGCGCAGCAGACCGGCTGGCTGTTCTATACAATGCTCGCCGGGGTCGGCGGCAAGGAGGTCTATCGCAAGGTCTTTGTCGATCACGACGCGGCGGCAGCCGGCAGCGAGGGCGTGCGGCACGCTTTCGAGACGATGGGCAAAATTCGCCAATATGCCGATGCCGGCGGGGCCAACCGGAAGTGGAACGACACATTGGCGCTGGTCGAGACCAACAAGGCCGCGTTTATGATCGCCGGCGACTGGGCGAAGGGCGACTTTTCGGCAGCCGGCATGACACCCGGCAAGGAGTATGGCTGCACTCTCGCACCCGGGACTCAGGATGCATACGTCATGACCGTCGATGTCTTCGCCTTCCCGAAGGTCAAGAACCCGGACCAGGTCGCCGCGCAGCGCAAATTGGCCGAACTGATGATGGACCCGGCCGTCCAGGTCGAGTTCAACAAATACAAGGGATCGCTGCCCGCGCGTCTCGATGCGGATGTCGAGAGCCTGGACGCCTGTGCGCAGATCGGACAGAAGGTCATGGCCGGCGGCGACACCAACCAGCTGCCGAATTTCGCTCTCGCCTTCGGCCCGGATACGCAAGGGCAGATCGAGGATCTGCTGATCCATTATTGGAGCACACCTGCCATGTCGGCGGCAGAAGCGACCAAGCAGTTCTCGACGATCATCGCCAACGCCGCCAGCTGACCAGGCCCGCTTCCGGTCACACCGCGTCGGAGCGGGAGTGCGCATCCGTAATCTGGTCGCCAAGGCGGTTCTGTCGCCGACCGTTTTGGTGATGCTGGTGTGCTTCTATGGCTGCGCGTTTTGGACAGCGTATTTGTCGGTCACTCGCTCGGCGCTGTTGCCGAATTACCAGTTCGCCGGCGTCTTCCAGTACGTGCGTCTGTTCGCGACCCCGCGATGGAATGTCGCCTGGAGCAATATGTTTGTGTTTGGCGTGCTCGACATCCTGGGCACGCTCAGTCTTGGCGTGCTGCTCGCCGTGCTGATCGACCGGCAGGTGCGCTTCGAAGGCGCCTTCCGCACGATCTTTCTCTACCCGCTGTCGATCTCGTTTATCGTCACCGGGCTGACTTGGCAATGGGTGCTGAGCCCGACGATCGGCGTTCAGAATTTTGTGCGCGGGCTCGGCTGGAGCGACTTCGTGTTCGACTGGATCACCCGGCCCGACCGCGCGATCTACACCCTGGTGTTCGCCGGGGTCTGGCACCAGTCCGGGCTGATCATGGCGATCATGCTCGCCGGCTTGCGCGGCATCGACCGCGAGATCTGGCGGGCGACGCGGATCGAGGCGATCCCGACTTGGCGGGTGTATTTGAGCATCGTGCTGCCGATGCTGCGTCCGCTGCTGGTGACTTGCGTCGTTCTGATCGCGATTGCCGTGGTGAAGAGCTACGACCTCGTCGTGGCGATGACCGGCGGCGGCCCCGGCTACGCCTCCGATCTGCCGGGCAAGTTCGTCGTCGATTTCGCTTTCGAGCGCGCCAATATCGGCCAGGCATCGGCCGCCGCGGCGGTCATGCTGGGTTCGGTGCTGACGGTGCTAGCACCCTATCTCTATGTTGAGCTGTCGCGGAGGGAGCGGTGAACGCAGTCGCCGCACCGGCTCGCATCGGACGGTTCGGGCTTTATGGCTTTTTGATCGCGACGGCGCTGTTTTTCGCAATCCCGCTATTGGTGGTGATCTCGACCTCGCTCAAATCGCTCGACGAAATCCGCGACTTCTCGATCTTTGTTCCGCCTTCCACACCGCATCTCGCCGCATGGTGGAAGGCGTGGTATGCCGCCTGTACCGGGCTCAATTGCGGCGGGGTGCATGTAGGGTTCTGGAATTCGGTGCGCATTCTGCTGCCGAGCGTCACATTGTCGGTGCTGGCCGGCGCGCTCAACGGTTACGCCTTGTCGCACTGGCGGGTGCCGGGGGCCGATCTGATCCTGCTGGCATTGCTGCTGGGCGCCTTTATTCCGTATCAAGTGATCCTTTATCCGCTGGTAAAGATCACCAGCACGATCGGAATTTACAGTTCGCTCCCCGGCATCATCGCGGTCCACATATTGTTCGGCCTGCCGGTCATGACCCTGCTGTTCCGTAACTTCTATTCCGGTCTGCCGGATGAGCTGGTCAAAGCCGCGCGCGTCGACGGCGCCGGGTTCTGGCGCATCTTTGTCTCGGTCATGCTGCCGTTGTCTGTCAACATCCTGATCGTCGCGACGATCCTGCAGACCACCGGGATCTGGAACGACTATCTGCTCGGCCTGATCTTCGCCGGCCGCGAGAACCAGCCGATGACGGTTCAGCTCAATGCCATAGCGACCACCTCGACCGGCGAGATCGAGTACAATGTGAACATGGCGGCGGCACTGTTGACGGCATTGCCGCCGCTGCTTGTCTACTTCGCGTCGGGGCGGTTTTTCGTCCGCGGCATCACTGCCGGAGCCGTCAAGGGTTAGCGATGACCGGTGTCGTGGTCCGCGGGCTGGCGAAATCCTACGGCCCAGTGCGGGCGTTGCAAGGGATCGATATGGTCGTCGAACCCGGCGACTTCGCCGTATTGCTCGGCCCGTCGGGCTGCGGCAAGTCGACCTTGCTCAACGCGATCGCCGGGCTCGATGACATCGATGCGGGATCTGTCGAGATCGGCGGTGTCGAGGTAACGCAACGTGAGCCGAGTGAGCGCGGAATCGCGATGGTTTTCCAGTCCTACGCGCTCTATCCGACGATGACGGTGCGCCGCAATCTGTCCTTCGGATTGCGGGTCCGCTCGGTGCCGAAAACCGAGATCGAACGGCGCGTCGCCTGGGTCTCCGAGCTGTTGCAGATCGGCGGATTGCTCGATCGCAAGCCGTCGCAGCTCTCCGGCGGCCAGCGCCAGCGGGTCGCGATCGGCCGCGCTTTGGTGCAGCAGGCCAAGGTCTTTCTGCTCGACGAGCCATTGTCCAATCTCGATGCCAAATTGCGCAGCGAGATGCGGGTCGAGCTGAAGCGCCTGCACCAGAGCCTCGGTGCGACGATCATCTACGTCACGCACGACCAGATCGAGGCGATGACCTTGGCCACCCGCATCGCAGTGATGCGAGCTGGGATAATCGAGCAATACGCCACGCCGGATGTGCTTTATGAGAGACCGGCGACATTGTTCGTCGCCGGCTTTGTCGGCTCGCCCGGGATGAATTTTCTATCCGGCTCGCTCGGCCGGGCATCGATGCCGGTGGCAAAGATCGAATCCGACGCGATCCCCCTCGGCAGCTACCCCTTCGGCGCCCCGTTTGCCGACGGCGGCGACGTCATCTTTGGCATCCGGCCCGAGCATGTTTCGCTCGCCGATCACGAGACGCGCGGACCGGTCATCGAAGCGGAAACCTTGTTTATCGAGCCGATGGGCGCCGACACGCTCGGCTGGTTCCAATATGGGTCACAGCGGCTTTCTGCCCGCCTGCCGCCACAGCGCGCCCGAGGGCTGTCGGGCAAGGTGCGTCTGGCACTCGACATCGGCCAGGTTTCGCTGTTCGATCCGGCGACCGAGCAGCGGCTTTAGCTCGCCCTCCCCGGAGTGGTCAGCCCTCTCGACCGACAAAAGCCGCCCACACACCCTCGGGGTGCCAAATCTCCTCCATCTCGGCGCGGGCCTCTGCCTCATTCATTCCAAGTACATCTCGGTGATAGCGGTAGAAAAAGGCCGAGACCCGGTAGTTCGCGATACAGTGGACGTGCACCGGCAGCTCTTTCAACTGCTCCATGACCGCGCAGAATTGCTCGAAATCTCGGTCGGTCGGGTTCTGAAAATCGACCGGTATATGGATATACGTCATACCGAGCCGGCTTACGCTCGCCGCCTCGTCCGGCAGAGCCTTCTCATGCGTGTGCAGTCCGAGGTTCACGATGTGGCGCACACCCAGCGCGTGAATATCGGCGAGTTGTGATTCGGTCGGCTGACCGGATGTGGTCACCCGATCATCAAGTCGACGCCAATGGTAGATGGCTTCAGGGTCGGCCATGTCGTCAGAATGCCTTGAGTGTGGCTGCTTACCAGGATCAACCCAGACAGCAGCTTTAATACTCCGGTCCGTTCTCAGCGTGAAGATGTCGTTTAATCGGTGCCGCGAGGCAGCGCGATTTGCGTTGCACAGCGGACTCTGCTTCGATGGGATGCCATGCCTGATCCTCTCGAACCCGCCCCGCCCCGGAAAATTATTCGCAACGCCGCCTGGCTCGTCGCCTGGGACGAGGCGACGCAATCCCATTGCTATCGTCGTGATGTCGACGTGGCGATCGAAGGGGAGACGATCGCCGCGATCGGCCCGGCTGCGTCGGCCGATCACAGCGATGCAATCGAGATCGACGGGCGCGGCTTTGCGATCCTGCCAGGCTTTGTCGATATCCACGCGCACCCGTCCTCGGAGCCGATGCTGAAGGGCCTGACCGACGAGGTCGGCAGCCGCCAGCTCTATATGAGCTCGCTCTACGAATACTTGCCGTTGTTCGAGGCCGACGCCGAGGGCCGGAAGGCCGCGACCGAGGTGGCACTGTGCGAACTGATGCAAAGCGGCGTCACCACGGTATGCGACCTGTCCGCCCCGCGCGACGATTGGCTCGACACTCTGGGCGCCAGCGGACTCCGCGTCTACGTCATGCCAATGTTTCGGTCTGGCCGCTGGTACACGCCGAACGGCCATGAGGTGCATTATGCCTGGGACGAGAAGGCGGGGCGGGACGGGCTCGACCGCGCGCTCAGACTGATCGACCGGGCGCGCCAGCACCCGTCGGGACGGCTCGACGGCGCACTCTATCCTGCTCAGGTCGACACTTGCACCGAGGAGCTGCTGCGCGACAGTGCAGCGGCCGCCCGTGAACGCCGGCTGCCGTTGCAGATTCATGCGGCGCAGAGCGTGGTTGAGTTTCAGGAAATCATGCGGCGGCACGGCCGGACGCCGATCGCGTGGCTGCGCCACATCGGGGTGCTCGGCGACAACGCGATCATCGGCCACGCGATTTTTCTCGACCATCATTCCTGGCTTCACTGGCCCACCCGCAGCGATCTCGCCGATCTTGCCGACACCGGCACCACCGTGGCGCACTGCCCGACCGTATTTTCGCGACGCGGCATATTGCTGGAGGATTTCGGCCGATATCGCGCCGCCGGGGTCAATCTCGGCATCGGCACGGACACCTTTCCACACAATTTCGTCGAGGAGCTGCGCACCGCAGCAATCCTGGCGCGCATAGCGGCGGGCAATGCGCATGCCGTGACCGCGGCCGACATCTTCACGGCCGCGACGATCGGCGGCGCCCATGCGCTGGGCCGCGACGATCTGGGTCGGATCACGGCAGGCGCCAAAGCCGACTTCGTGATGGTCGATATCGCCCATCCGGCGATGCAGCCGCTTTATGATCCGGTCCGCAGCATGGTCTATGCCGCCGGCGAGCGCGCCGTGCGGCAGGTCTTTGTCGGCGGGCAGCAGCTGGTGCGCGATGGCAAGGCGCTCGCTTTCGACTATGCCGACGCGAGTGCCCGGCTCGAAATCGCACAGCGCCGCGCGATCGAGAAAGTGCCTAGCCTGGATTGGGCTGCGCGCAGTGCCGCCGAGATCATGCCGCTGACCTTTCGCTCGGGGTGAGCTTCCGCCGATTCTGCGGGAGGCGGCGGTGCAGCGCGCTCTGCCGGAACGCCCCGCGCGATATCCAGGCGCGAAACAAAACCGCTCGCGGGAGCGGGATTTTGGTTCCGCGGCCCGGTGCGTCCAGATGACTCGCGGCGTATTTCGCCGTTGGCAAGATGGCAAGCCCGTCCGGTGCGGGAGCAGACATTCTGCGCTACCTAGCCCGACTGGGTGGGTTCAGCTTCGCCGAACCCATCGCCGCACGCAATCGTGGCGCCGCAAAGTCGCGGAAGGCCCGCACTTTGAGCGGCAACATTTGTCCTGTATGAAGGATACTGACGGGCATCGGCTCGCGCTCATATTGCGCCAAAATAATCCGCAATGTCCCGCGTGCGACCGCTTCAGCCACTTGATAGGAAACCAGGCGTGTCACGCCGATGCCGGCCATTGCTGCATCGATGGCGGCCTCCGCTGTCGTCACCGCTAGCCGCACGCTAATCGGTGCCATCGTGTCGACCTTCGCTCCCGGGTTGCGAAATGGCCATGCCGCGCTCGGCGCCGTCAGAAAATCGTGCGAGATGCACGGAAGCGCCGCGAGTGCAGTCGGCGTTTCCGGGACGCCGTGAAAGGCAAGGAACGAGGGGCTCGCACAAATCACATGGCGAACCGCTCCGAGGCGCGTCGCGATCATGCTGCTGTCGGGAAGCGCACCGATCCGGATCGCCACATCCACGTGCTCATCGATGAGATCCGTATTGCGATCCGAAAGCATCAGGCGGATGTTGATTTCAGGATAACGGCTCAGGAACTCAGTCACTAGCGGCAGTACGTGCAGGCGTCCAAGAACGATCGGCGCCGCAATGACAAGCTCTCCTCTCGGCGCGCTATACTCGCCTGCAGCCGCTCGTTCGGCGTCAGCCAATTGTTCAAGGATCCGCTTCGCGACACTGACATACTCAGCTCCGGTATCTGTGAGTGTCAATTTGCGAGTCGAGCGGGTAAGCAATCGAGCCCCGAGATGCGATTCCAAATCAGCGATCTTCCGACTCACGGTCGGGAGCGGCACGTTCATTTTGCGGCTAGCAGCCGACAAACTACCGACGTCAACCGCCTCGACGAGTATCGCCATGGCTTCAAGCCGGTCCATGCGAACCTTCCAAAAATCGAGAGGGTCAGTTGTAAAATTACCTCGTTATAGCGACGCCGCGAAGCCCCCAAATTCCGGCTGGCCGATGGCGCCGATCGCGTTGGGAACGCGCGCATTCGAGCTTCTGCTGGCTTTGATGGCGGCCAATGGATCGCTGGTCAGCAAACAGCAGCTCTACGCTCCTGTCTGGCCTGGGACCGTTGTTGCCGAGGAGAACTCGAAAGTGCAGGTCTTCGCTTTACGCAGGGCTCTCGGCGAGGACCGCGACTTCATCCGCACCGAGGTTGGCCGCGGTTATCGGTTTATTGCCGCGGTTCGCTCGGTCCTTCCTTTGAGCAGATCTCGGCGACTAATCCAACCACCGTACCGCCCTCGGCGCCGTCAGGAAATCGTGTCAGATCCAGGGGAGCGCCGCGAGTGCAGTCGGCGTTTGTCACTGCGAGCGTGAATACCGATTTCCAAATTGTTCTGTCTGCGACGCACGGAGCGGCGGCCATGCCGATACCCGACCCCCTGACGGGAACTTGCGCGGAAAGTGGTATAGGAAAGGTCGCGCCACCGAC
>Ga0306921_10008314_pt1 | contig 10967 bp, 10 predicted proteins | sample sta12Cox44000080_FD_203760 | JGI IMG/M metagenome (GOLD analysis project Ga0306921, IMG submission 203760) | Lab enrichment of tropical soil microbial communities from Luquillo Experimental Forest, Puerto Rico - statoxic.12C.oxic.44.000.080 (v2)... | ecosystem: Environmental > Terrestrial >... | reverse complement strand
CGCCGATGTGCGATGCCTTCCTGGTGCTGGCGCAGGCCGCAGGCGGACTCTCGTGCTTTCTCGTGCCGCGCTTCCAGCCGGACCGCAGTGTGAACGCGCTGCGCCTGCTGCGGCTGAAGGACAAGCTCGGCAACCGTTCCAACGCCTCCGCCGAGGTCGAGTTCGACGACGCCTTGGGACTCCTGGTGGGGGAGGAGGGACGCGGTATTCCTGCCATTCTCGAGATGGGGGTCTACACGCGGCTCGACAACGCCATCGGTTCGGCGGGCCTGATGCGGCAGTGCGTCTCGCAGGCGATCCACCACTCCCGCGGGCGGCGCGCGTTCGGACGGCTGCTGAGCGAACAGCCACTGATGCGCAACGTGCTCGCGGACCTCGCGCTCGAGTGCGAGGCGGCGGTCATGCTCACCATGCGCCTGGCGCGCGCCTTCGATGCGCAGGAGGAGGAAGAGGCGACGCTGCTGCGCCGTGTGCTGACACCGGTGGTCAAGTACTGGGTCTGCAAACGCGCGCCGGCGGTGTGCGCCGAGGCCATGGAAGTCCTCGGCGGCAACGGCTACATCGAGGATTGGCCGATCGCGCGACGCTTTCGCGAGTCGCCCTTGAACTCCATCTGGGAGGGCTCGGGCAACATCATGTGTCTCGATGTGCTGCGGGCGCTCACGCGCGAGCCGGCGACGCTCGAGGCGCTCGAGACCCTGCTCGAAGGCGCTGCCGGGCGCGATGCGCGCTACGACCGCTACCGTGCGGCGCTCTCGGCCGACTTGGGCGATGCGAGCGACAGCGAGCTGCGTGCCCGCGACCTGACCCAGCGCATCGCGCTCGCCACGCAGGCAGCGCTGCTGCTCACGCATGGTCCGGCACCCTCCTGCGAGGCATTCCTCGCCTCGCGCCTCGCCGCCGGCCCGCCGGCGGCGTTCGGCACGCTGCCGCTTGGTGTCGATTGCGACGCCCTCATGGCGCGCGTGCTCGCCCCGTGAGTGCCGCGGTCGCACATGAGCGCGGGCAGGCCACCCCACGAAATTGCGCTTGCTGTCGGCGATGAGCTCGCACCGGTCGGCAAGACGCGCAATTTCGCGGGGACACCGGGGCTTCGACCGCGCCTACTACCAGCGCTATTACTTCGATCCGCGCACCGCGGTCGCGAGCCGCAGCGAGATGCGCGCGCGCGCCCGCCTCATCGCCGCATTCGCCGCGCATGCCGGTCTACCGGTACGCCGCATCCTCGATGCCGGCTGCGGCACGGGGCTCCTGCGCGGTGCGCTCGTGAGACTCCTGCCGCGTGCGCACTACGTGGCGCTCGAGAGCAGCGAGTACCTCTGCGAGCGCTACGGCTTCCTGCACGGTCGGATCGAGGAGTACCGCGCCCGTGCACCCTTCGACCTGGTGATCTGCTACGACGTGCTGCAGTACCTGCCGCGAGCCGCCGCGCAGCGTGCGCTCGCCAACCTCGGGCGCGTGTGCCGCGGGGTGTTGTACTTCACTGCGCTGACCCGCTACGACTACGAGCAGAATTGCGACCAGGCGCGTACCGATGCCGACGTGTATCTGCGCAGCGCCCACTGGTACCGCACGCGCCTGCGGCGCCAGTTCCGCGAAGCGGGACTCGGGTTCTGGCTGCGGCGCGGGGCGCCGCTCACGCTCTGGGAGCTGGAGTCGAGGTGACCGGATCGAGCGGCTGCGCGCGGCGCCGGCGGAAGAGCGGGTAGAGCGGCAGTCCCAGCAGGATCAGCACCAGGGTGGCAATCGATTCCCGCGGCGCGCTGCGCAGCGCGCTCACCACGATCCACGCCATGACCAGGGCAAAGAGCAGCGGCACCAGCGGGTAGCCCGGCACCCGATAAGGGCGTGGCTCGTGCGGACGCTTGTGCCGCAATACCACGACCGCGAGCGCCACGGGCATCCAGAAGAGTGCGTATGACATCACCGCCATGTTGGTGAGCTGATCGAAGGTGCCGGATATCGCGAGCAGCGCACCCCACAGGGCGAGCAGTACCAGCGAGGTGACCGGCACGCGGCTGCGCGGGCCGAGGCGCCCGAAACGCTCGAAGAACAGGCCATCGCGCGCGGCGGCGTAGGGAACGCGCGCCGCACTCAGGATGACACCGTTCATCGACCCGATGGTCGAGACGAGGAAGATCAGCGCCGCTACCCCGGCGGCGCGGCCGCCGAGGAAGGTCTGCACGGCGCGCGCGGCGACTGACGGCGCCTCAGGGTAGGCGGTGGAGTTGGCGCTCGCGACCTGCCAGAAGGGCAGCGCGTAGAGATAGGCCGTGTTGATCAACAGGTAGAGCGCCAGGACGACGAGCGTCCCGCCGACGATGGCGCGCGGCAGGGTGCGCTGCGGCTCGTGCACCTCGCTCGCCGCCATCGGCAGGAATTGCCAGCCGCTGTACGCCCACAGCGCGGAGAACATCGCGGCACCGAAGCCCGCCAGGCCGCCGCTGCCGGTGCCCTCGGGTGCGGCGAGGTTGGCAATCGATCCCGTGCGGCTGAAGAGAGACACCCCCACCGCGACGCCGATGACCGCCAGTACCTTGGCCGCAGTCAGCACCGCCTGCACCCGTCCCCCGAGCATCACCCCGGCGCAGTTGATCGCGGCGAATACCGCGATCATCGCCACCGCGAGCAGCTGCCGGGCGCCGAAACCGAAATGAAAGTCGGTACCGAAGAGCCGCACGCTGCGCACCACCCAGTCAGGCCCGAGCGGATGGATGTCGGAGACGAAGATCGCCACCGCCGCACCGTAGGCGGCGACCGCCGCGCCGCCGAGCACGAAGGCGTTGCAGGCGAAGAGGAACCCGGGAATCTCACCGTAGGCGCGGCTGAGGTACACGTATTCGCCGCCCGCATGCGGCAGCAGCGCGCCGAGCTCGGCAAAGCACAGCGCACCCAGCATGGCCACCAGGCCCGCGGCAGCCCACGCCGCCAGCACCAGCGCCGGGGTGCCAACCGCCTGGGCCATCGTCGCAGACTTGAGGAAGATGCCCGTGCCGATGATGATCCCAACCACGAGCGAGGCGGCGTGAGTGAGTGTCAGGTCGCGGCGCGGCTGCAGATCGTCGGAGGCCATGCGCGCTATCGTACAATCGCGGGCGCGCGGCTGGAGGTGAAAGTCATGGGCGCTCACGAGTATCGGGCCCGCGTCCACTGGGAGCGCGGCGGCGCGGTTTTCACCGACAACCGCTACAGCCGCGGCCACTCATGGCACTTCGATGGCGGTGTGGCGGTGCCGGCCTCCTCCTCGCCCTACAGCGTACGAGTACCGCTGTCGGTCGAGGCGGCGGTGGACCCCGAGGAGGCGCTCGTGGCCGCGCTCGCCAGCTGTCACATGCTGTGGTTCCTGTCGCTCGCCGCGGCCGCCCGCTGGCGCGTCGATGACTACAGCGACGAGGCAGTCGGCTCGATGGGCCGCAATGCGGCAGGCAAGATCGCCATGCTGAGCGTCACGCTGCGGCCGCGGGTGCGCTTCTCGGCCGAGCGACCGCCCACACACCCGCAGATCGTGCAGCTCCATGAGCGTGCGCACGAGGAGTGCTTCATCGCCAACTCGGTCACCACCGCGGTGCAGATCGAGCCGGTATTCGATGCCTGAGCGGCTCGCGACCTTTTGCGGTGTGGTGCACTGTCGGCGCGCGCACTCCGTGCCCGGCCTCACGCTGAGCGGCACCACCGCGGAAGCGCCGGAGGAGCCGACCGCGCTCGCCTTCAGCGCCACAGCTCCTGCCGACCTCCCCGCCGAACTGCAGGATGCGGTGGTCGACGATCTCGGCGGTGCGCAATACCGCATTGGCGCCGAGCAGCGTGAGTGGCTGATCGCCTCGCCTGCCGTGCACCTGCACCGCGATCTCGGCGCGCAGTTCTACCGCGCCATTCCGCCACGGCCGGCGCCGTGGGCGAAACGCGTGTTCTGGCGCGTGGTGCTTTCCCTCGCCGCGAGCCGCGCGGGGCTCGCGCTGCTGCGCGCGCTGCGGCGATGAATCAGTTCAATTCACGAGCTCGGTGAACGCAGCTCGAGGATCGGCGTGTCGGTGACCGGCAGGCGCTGCGCGCCGAGGAGCGATGCGTAGGTGGCGAGCTGAGCGTGGAACGCGCGGCTCCAGGTGAAATGCCGCAGTACGCGCGCGCGGGCCGCAGCACCCACCGCGTCGAGGTCGCGCTCGTAGAGCGAGGCGATCGCCGCCGCCATGCCGGCCGCGCTGTGGGGCTCGGCGAGCGCCCCGACCGTGTCGTCGACGAATTCCGGGAAGGCGCCGGCGCAGGCTGCCACCACCGGACGTCCACAGGCCATTGCCTCGAGTATCACGAGGCCGAAGGTCTCCTTGGTGCCCGCGTGCACGAGCGCATCGGCGGAGGCGATCCACCGGGCGAGCTCGTGACTGTCGCGGCGGTACGGCATGATGGTGACGTTGGCCGCCGGGCGCGAGCGACGCCCGCCGCCGATGAGCAGCAGGTGGTAAGGCGTACCGAGCCGTGCGAAGGCCTGCAACAGCACCGGCAGGTTCTTCTCCTCCGCGAAGCGCCCGGCATACACGAGCACACGCGCGCGCGCCGGCAGATCCAGGCACTCGCGCAGCGAGTCGCTGCGACGCGCCGGGTGGAAGACTTCGGCATCAACACCGAGCGGCTGGTGCACCACCTGCGGGACGCCGACACTCCGCAAGTACTCACACATCACCCGGCTCGGTGCGAACACCAGGTCGCACCGCTCGTACAGCAGGCGCACGTAGCGGCGCAGCACCGGCTCGGTCCACCAGCCGCAGAAGCGGTGGCTCGCCAGTTGCGGCAGGTTCGAGTGATAGAAGCCCGCCAGCGGGATGCCGCGGCGCTGTGCCACGACCCAGCCGGCCCAGGCAGGGTGGAAGACGTCGCCCGCTTCGATGAGCGTCGGCTCCAGCGCATCGAGCAGCCGTGTCCAACGCCGCGGATTGAGCGGCAGGCGGTAGTTGAAAGTGCCGGGCACCGGGTAACCCGACAGCGTGCACACCCCGCCGCGCTCGAGCTGCGTGTCGACGCCGGGAACCACGATGGTGTGTTCCCACGAGGTGTGTGCCGCGAGCCAGGCGTGTTTTGCCGAGAGGTAGCGCTTAACGCCACCGCTGGTCGGCGAATAAAACAAGGTCGCGTCGACGAGATGCACGGTTGGTTTTTTGCCCGCCAAAGACCACATTGCACCTTTTATGATAGTTGAGTGTCAAGCGTGGGCGCGAACCCTTCTGGCTGGCGTCGGCGTGATGTTGGGAATGACGTGAGTGTAAGATCGGATCGGAAACGCACGATGCAGCCGCAAGGGTCTGACCCATGAGCGAGACCGTGACCCCCGCACGGCGCGGCCGCGACAGCCGTCGCGCACGCGCCCAGTCGATCGCCGTCAAATGCCCCTACATCCGCCGGCGGCTGAAGCCGGTCGAGCTCCTCAGCCCGGAAGCGATCGAGGTGATCGAGGCCAATGCCGAGACCATCCTCGAGGAGATGGGGATCGAGTTCCGGCGCGATCCGGAGTCGCTGCGCCTGTGGCGGGATGCCGGCGCGGACGTGAAGGGCGAGCGTGTTCGCATCCCGCGCGGCATGGCGAAGAGACTGCTCGCCACCGCGCCCGAGGAATTCACGCTGTTTGCCCGCAATCCCGAGCGCAACGTCCGCTTCGGCGGCGATGCCACGGTTTTCTCGCCGGTGGGCGGCCCGCCGTTCGTCTATGACATCGAGCGTGGCCGCCGCTACGGCACACTCGAGGATCTGACGAACTTCATCAAGCTCGCCCACATGGCGCCGGCGATCCACTTCTCGGGCGGCTGCATGTGCGAGCCGATGGAGATTCCTCCCAACAAGCGCCACCTCGATATCCAGTACGCTTTCTTCCGCTACTCGGACCAGGGCTGCGAGGCCACTCCGGAAACCGGTGGTCACGCGGAGGATGCGGTCGCGCTGGCGCAGACCCTGTTCGGCTCCACCTTCCTCGAAACCCACCCCGTGGTGCTCGGCAACATCAACTCGAATTCGCCGCTGGTGTTCGACGGCCGCATGCTGCGGGCGCTGCGGGCGTTCGCCAGCCACAACCAGGGCACCATCGTGGTGCCCGCGGTGCTCGCAGGCGCGATGGGTCCGGTAACACCCGCCGGCTGCCTGGCCGAGATCCTCGCCGAGACACTCGCCGGCATGGCGCTCACGCAGCTGGTGCGCCCTGGCGCCCCGGTGATCCTCGGTTCCTTCGTCGGCGCGATCTCGATGCGCACGGGAGCCCCGACCTTCGGCACACCGGAGGCGACCCAGATGATCTTTGCGACCGCGCAGCTCGCACGGCGGCTGAGAGTCCCCTGCCGCAGCGGCGGGTCGCTGTGCGCATCCAAAGTCGCCGATGCGCAGGCCGCCTACGAGAGCGCGCATACGCTGCTGCCGACGCTGCTCGCCGGCGTCAACCTGGTGACGCACGCGGCCGGCTGGCTGGAAGGTGGCCTGGTCGCGAGCTACGAGAAGTTCGTCATGGACGCGGACCAGTGCGCCATGATGCAGATGCTGGCGCAGGGCATGGATCTCACCGAGCGTGGCCAGGCGCTCGATGCGATCCGCGAGGTCGGCCCCGGCAACCACTTCCTCGGCTGTGCGCATACTCTCGCCAACTTCGAGACCGCTTTCTATCAGTCGACCATCGCGGACTACTCCTCCTACGAGCAATGGGCGCTCGAGGGCCGGCTGACCTCGGAGCAGCGCGCCAATCGCGTATGGAAGAAGATGCTGGCGGACTACCAGGATCCGGGAATCGATCCGGCGCGGGATGAGGCGATGCTGGAGTTCATCGCGCGGCGCAAGGCAGTGCTGTCGGACACCATCGACGACGAGTGACGCGCCGCGGATAGCGCAGGTTTCTCTGCCTGGCGCTAGGCGCGAGCCGCAGCTGCGGCGCGCAGCTGCCGCCAGAGCGCCTGATGCAGTGCCAGATAACCTGCCGCGATCACGCGCCTCTCCGGCGGGAGCATGGCATTGACCCGCGCGAGTGCGTGAAAGGGCACCGAAGGGAAGCAGTGGTGCGCGGCGTGATAGGGCATTCGCCAGGTGAGCAGCAGTACCGCCGTGTTGGTACAGGTCGTGCGCGTGTTGGCGAGCATGTCGTCATCGAAGGCGCAGCCGGTGTGCTCCGCGAGCAGAAAGAGCCTGAGGAACGGTTGCCCGAGAAGCGCGGGCACGATCCAGTAGATGAGCACATCCGCACGCTGCAGGTAAAGCGAGACCGCGGCAATCGCGAGGTAGCACCCCCAGAGGATGCGCGCCTCGCGCACCACCTCTGCAGCGCGGGCCGCCGGCACGAATGGCTCGGTGACGCGACCGGTGAGCGCATGGCGCAAGCTCGTCTGCAGACGCTCGCCCCAGTACGGCAGGCCTGAACCGCGCCACCAGTAAGCAGCCGGCGTCGCCGGAGCCGCTACCGCCAACTCCGGATCGCGGGCGCGGTCCTGGGTGTAGCGGTGATGCGCAAAATGGAACAGCCGAAAATAGCTCGGCGGCAGGATCAGCAGCGCACCGCACGCCCACGCGACCGCATCGTCGAGCGCACGGCTGGCGAAGGCGGTGCGATGAATGCACTCGTGCAGCGCGCAGAAGAGGAAAACCAGCACGATGCCGTGGAGGATCAAGGCCGCGGCGAGCCACGGGTGTCCGCGACTCGCCCACACCACAGCGCCCGTCGCCACCAGGAGCCCGAGATGGGTGCCAAGCTGTAACGCGCCGCGCGCATCCGAGCGCCGCGACAGCCGGCGGATCGTCTCACGCGGCAGAAGCGAAGTCGGCAGTGCGTCGATATCCATCGCACCTCTCCGCCGGCGATTCTAAGCCCGAACCCCGCTCGACCCGAGAGCGTGAGCGGAATGGCGCGCTCCGGCAGAGAGCGCCAATAAAATCAAGCGACTACGGAGCCACGCCCGGATGGGCGTCGGCCTGAATCTCAGGCGGGTTTGATATTGGCGTTCAGGCGGAAGAGGTTCGAGGGATCGTAGCGCTTCTTCAGAGCGACCAGGCGGGAGTAGTTGTCCCCGTACGCGGTCTGGACGCGATGGGCATGCACGTCCTGTTGCGACTCGCCGAGATTCACATAGTAGCCTTCGGTATAGGGCTCGAGCTTCGCCCACGCCGCACGCGTCCACTCGGTGTTGCGCTCCGCGCCCTCACCGGGAACCTTCCAGAACGAGGCCAGCACCATGTCGTATCTCGCGTGGCGGTTCCAGAAGGCCGTCGCGCTCGGTGCGACGCGGTTGGCCGCGCTGCCGAGCGGCTGGAAGCCGATGAACGCGAACCCGAATGGCACGGGTGTTGCCTCGATGAAGTCGATGGCGGCGTCGATGAGGGCGGGCGTGAGCGCGCGCGCCATGCCTCCTTTGAAATAACCGCCGTAGGGAAAGGGTTTCACCGGATCCGCGGCGCCCTGCAGCTTGAGGTAGGTCGCAGGGCCGAGCTTGTCGGATAGCGGCTTGCCGAGGCCCCGCAGGGGCGCGAGCACCCGCTCACCGTCCGCGGGCGATCCGCAATAACAGACGTCGAAAGCCAGGCTCGGTCCATCCTTCGCATCGATGCCGAATTCGGGCAGCACACACAACTCATCGGGCGCGTTCGCAATGTAGTCGACGAAGCTGCGCATCAACTGGCGTGAGCCGGCGAGCGGAAAGGTGACCTCACCGCCGTACAGCGTCGGCCCGACCTGGTGAAGCCGGTACTCGAAGGAGGTGACGATCCCGAAGTTGCCGCCGCCACCGCGCAGGCCCCAGAACAGGTCCGGGTTCTCCTGGGCGCTGGCACGCAGCAGCTTGCCATCGGCCGTGACCACTTCCGCGCTGGTGAGGTTGTCGATCGTGAGTCCGTACTTCGGCCCGATGCGGCCGAACCCGCCGCCGAGCGTGAGTCCCGCGATCCCCGTGTCGGATGCGGTGCCGGCGGTCGTCGCGAGTCCAAAAGCCTGTGACTCGCGATCGAACTGCCCGATGAGCGTGCCGGGCTCGACGCGAGCCAACTTCGCCGCCGGGTCGATGTGCACGCTACGCATGGGCGAGAGGTCGATCTCGAGCCCGTTATCGCACACCGATTGGCCCGAAAGACTGTGGCCGCCGCCGCGGACCGAAGTGAGCAGGCCGTGCGCGCTGGCAAAGCTGACCGCGCGCATGACGTCCGCCGCCCCCGCGCACCGGGCAATGAGTGCCGGCTTGCGGTTGAATGCGGCATTCCACAGGCGCCGCGCGTCGTCGTAACCCGCGTCGCCCGCCGTCAACAACTCGCCGCGCAGGCCCGCGCGCAAATCCGCAACGTCGGCTGGCGTGAGTGTGAGTTGACGACCATCGAGACCGACGGCGGCAATCTCCGTGCCCGCGGCGCTGAGGCGACGCAACGGCAGGGAAGCCGCGGCGAGCGCAGCGAGTCCCGCTGTACAGAAGGTTCTTCTTCTCATCATGTCTCACCCCGGGCGGAACGCCGTGAAGGGTGCGCCGTGCGCTCAGCGAGTGTCAAGCGCGGCGGCCGGGCGGTGAACCCATGATCCCGCCGCGTGCGGCTGTGGCACACTACCGCGCCTTCGTGTCCGGCGCGACGGCCACGACATCGAGGTGGTCAGCCATGAGCCAACTCCTGCGACGACTGGTCGTCCTGCAGCCCGGTGAGGCGCCGGCCCTGTTGGCGTCGTTCGCGACGCTGCTGTGCACCTTCTCGAGCTACACCATCCTGCGCCCGGTGCGCGATGCGCTCGGCATCACTTCAGGACTCGAGAAGATCCCCTACCTGTTCTGGGGAGTATTCGTCGTGATGCTGCTGCTGCAGCCGGTCTGGGGTTGGCTTACCTCGCGCTATCCGCGCACCGTGTTTCTGCCCTGGGTCTATGGCTTCTTCGCCCTCAACCTCGTGGGCTTCTATGTCTGGTTCCGGCTCCAGGCCGACCACACCTGGATCGCGCGTACCTACTTCGTGTGGGTGAGCGTCTTCAATCTGTTCGTGGTGGCGGCGTTCTGGAGCCTGATGGCGGACGTGTTCACCCGCGAGCAGGCCGGGCGCGTGTTCGGTTTCATCTGGGCGGGCGCGAGCACCGGCGGATTGATCGGTCCGCTCATCGCCCATGAGCTCGCGGTACCGCTCGGCGCTATCAACCTGCTGCCGGTCTCCGCCGGGCTGCTGCTGCTCTCGCTGGTATTCATGGCGCAGGTGATCCGCTGGCAGCGCCGCGAAGGATCAGCGTCCGGGGCGACGGCTGCGGCGGGCGGCGCCCCGCCAGGGGAGCGCCCCGAGAGCGCGCTCGGCGGCAGCGTGTTCGCCGCCTTCACCGAGGTCGTGCGCTCGCCCTATCTGCTCGGTATCGCGCTGTTCGTGCTGCTGATGACCTGGGTGTCGACTTTCCTGTACCTCGAGCAGCAGGCCTTCGTGGCGTAGGTGTTCACGAGCGCCGATCAGCGCACTCGCTTCTTCGCTGGCATCGATTTCTGGGTGCAGGCAGCCTCGCTCACGATACAACTGCTGCTCTTCGGTCGCCTGTTCAAGTGGGTGGGGATCAGGGCGATGCTGGCCGCGGTGCCGCTCATCATGACCGCAGGCTACGCGATCTTTGCGCTCGCGCCGCGCTTCATGGTGTTGGTGCTGGTGTACGCGGTGCGACGCGTCGGCGACTACGCGCTGACGCGACCCTGCCGTGACGCGCTCTTCACCGTGGTGACGCGCGAGCAGAAGTACAAGGCCAAGAGCCTGATCGACACCTTCGTGTATCGCGGCGGAGATGCGACCAGCGGTTCGCTCTATCAGGCGCTGACCGGCCCGCTCGGCGCCGGGCCGGCGGCGATCGGCGCGGTGGGCGCCGCGATCTCGGCGGTGTGGACGCTGCTCGCACTCGGCCTGGGACGAGCGCAGGAGGAGCGCGGGCGTCCGGTGGGCGTCGCCTCGGCGACCGCGACTGCGCGCTAAACCCACCCGGCGAAATTGCCCTCGCCGGGGTCCCCGCGAAATTGCGC
>Ga0306921_10008310_pt1 | contig 10969 bp, 10 predicted proteins | sample sta12Cox44000080_FD_203760 | JGI IMG/M metagenome (GOLD analysis project Ga0306921, IMG submission 203760) | Lab enrichment of tropical soil microbial communities from Luquillo Experimental Forest, Puerto Rico - statoxic.12C.oxic.44.000.080 (v2)... | ecosystem: Environmental > Terrestrial >... | reverse complement strand
GCCGGTAAAACCAGGATGGAAAGAAGGATGCCGGTCATGCCAAGGCGTCTTGGCGCGGCCTGGCGCTTGCGGGAAATGTGAACCTGCCCAAGTTTTGCCTGCAGGCGTCTCTGATCGCTGCGTTGAATGCCACGGGGTGCGAGCGCGCGCCAAGCCGCCGCCGCCGCCGGGCTCGGGTGCGCCACCAGGCGACCCTAGCGCCGCATCAGCCATGCGGCGATCGACGAAATCTCCGCCGGTGCCTTGGACTGCGGTAGTTGGGCCGCCGCCAAAATTAGGCTCAGAGCCGCTACCAGCCGCGCCAGGCGTTTCCCCAGCGCCATCGGAATTCGATCCAGCGCTGCTGCCGCTGTCCATATCGCCAAACCAGGATTCCCAAACACCAACCTGCGGCACCATCACCATCTCCACGACTTGAATTCGATGGTCTTCCATCGACCCGAGCGACTTGCCATGCGACCTTGCCGGGGCGTTCTCGACCCAATCCGGATCCGCTTCATGAAACCATTCATGATCTGGCGGCGGATAAGCCGGAGGCGGAGTTCCGGGATTAAATTTATCGTGCCGCGGATCCTGGGAGTGAGGGAGAGTGCGATAGCGAGGTTCGTAATCGGGGTCGAAACGCTCTCGCAAGCGCCCCCGGATATCCGGCGGCGGCTCAAGTTCTCTTCCAGTTTTAGGATTAGGAACGCCAGCTATTCTGCCGGGCTCGATATAGATATCGGCTTCGCCTTCATGGCCTCCATGCCGGAAGGAACGGCCTTCTTGCTGGGAAGGATCGCCTCTTAATTTCGGCAGCGGCACGGGTTAGCCCAAGGTTTGGATATCCTGCCCGTTGATGGTTATCCGCACAGGACCCTTGCTGTCGATGTTGATGCTGACGCGGTTCTCCGTGACTTCATCCGGAGGCTGTACTGGCGGTTGCTCGGGCGGCTGCGCGCCCACCTGCTTCCCGGTTAAGGTTTCGGCGATCGCTTCGGCGATGGCCTCGAAATTCTGATTGAGACTGTTGCAATCGCCGCCATGATCGCAGAACGCCGTTTCAAGCAAGACGGCGGGCTCATCCGTGTTGTTGAGAAACGCCAGATCGCCGCGGTATTTCGGCCCACGATTGGTGAAATGCCCGGCCGCCGAGATCGCCGACGACAGCTTGCTTGCGAGCGTCTCCTGGGTCACATACAGGACCTCGCAGCCGTGAGCGCTGCCATCGTAAGCGTTCAGATGGAAGCTCACATCATAGTCGCGAGTCTGGTTGTTGTGCCAATTAGTGATCGTGTTGAGGTTGGTCGATTGATCGTGTGAGGTCTGATCAAAGAACTTCACGGATGATGTGTCGGCGATCTTATTCAGAAGCTCATGCACTCGATCGACCATGCGGACGCAAAAATCGACTTCGTCAAGCTCCGGCGGCACCGGCGAGCCGGAAGCGCCACGAATGTATTTGCCGTGACCGACGCTGATTGCGAATTTCATGCGATTGTCTTCTTGTCGCTGGCCATGCCGGTCAGCCGCAGCATGACGGGTTTTTCGCGGCTGACATCGCCGTGGTCATCCAGGAAGATGACGAAGTTAGTGTACTGGTAGCGGCTGACATGTCCGTCCGGGTTGTTGATCGACTCGTTCAGATAGCCCGGCTTGATGACCGAGCCCTGATTAAAGTTCTTCGAGAACGTCACCATCAGGTCTTCCATTATGGAAGAAGTTCGGACGATGGTGAATTCTATGCGGAAGCCGTCAGGCACGTACCCATAGCGTGGCACATCGTTGTAGGGCATCGATTTCAACTCGTGCTTCATCGCCACGATGCGAACGCTCTGCACGTCGCCAAGATCGACGATAACCCCGGTGTTGCCGTCGTAATAGGACAAGCTATAGTCCGTTCCGACGTTCATCCGATTGACCGGAATGACACATACTCCTTTACTTATACTATCTCATTGAGATAGTATCGAGGCGCAAGGTCCCTGGCAGGACCAAGCAGCCTCTAACCACAAATCTGATGGAGCAGACCTTTGGCTAAGACTGAACCTATCACCCAGGACTACCTCAAACAAATCCTTCATTACGATCCTGAAACCGGCATTTGGCGCTGGCGAAAAGGTCGCAACAATTCCACCAAGAAATCCAATGCAAGCGGCCATGTAGGCATTGACCGTCATGCGCACGGAAAATGGCGCGCGCGATTCGGCAGAGGCAAAGAAGGAGATCTTGGCTTGTTCGATAAGCTTGAAGACGCCATCGCGGCTCGGCAAAAAGCGATTGATGCGCGGGACATAGGCAAGATCGCCGGAACGATCAGCGAAGGCTATGTCGTGATCTGGATTGAAGGGCGCTTCTATCGAGCGCATCGCCTTGCTCATCTCTACATGACTGGCGAATGGCCACCTTCGCAAATAGATCACAAAGAATGCGATCGTGGCGATAATCGATGGGAGAAAATTCGCCAAGCCACCGTTAGTCAAAACCGTTGTAACGTAAAGCGTCGAAGAGACAATACAAGCGGATGTAAAGGCGTCACTTGGCACGCTATAACCGAAACATGGCGAGTAAGAGTCAATGGTAAACATTTTGGGCTTTACAAAAAGCTCGAAGACGCCATCGCCCGCCGGAAAGCGGTCGCCGAAGAGCTGCATGGCGAATTCGTGCGTCATACTTAGCCAGTCGCTAGTTGCTGCGGAGTAGGGGCTGTATTTTGAACCGTAACCGTAACATTGCCGCCGCCCATAAATTTTATCACGAAGTATCTAACTACATTTAGATACCTGACCTGCCAATACAGAAACAGATAGCCGAGCGCCTGCAGATTCGGTGGATTGTTGTCGAGGTCGCACTTCACCGCCCATTGGTCGATCATGCCCTGCCCTCCAATCCCAAGCCCTACCTGCGGCGCTGCGAGCTGCGCAGAGAAGCCGTCGAAGAGCGCCTTCGCCCTCGCCCTGGTTTGGTCGTTCGGCTGGATGCTTTGGATCTGACCGACGATCGATCCGGCCGCTTTGGATTTAGCTGTTCGCATGAGGAAGTTGGTCATGCGGGTGTACTCGATGCCGTTGGCGGCCGTGTTCGAGGACATGTTGCGACCGGAGCCGAACGAGAAGTAAAAGCCGCCGGAGCTGTTCGCCGGTGGCACGATTACGTCGATCCTGCCGGTGTTGATCTGGCTCAGCTCAGCGTCAGAGTAAGGGAGCCCGAACTGCGAGCGCTGGGTGGCTGTAACCCCCTGCAATGGCTTATTGAGCGGCGATTGCTGCGGCGATAGGTTGCCAAGGATGCCGATGCCGAAAGCCGCCGGGCTTACCGATCGGTTGAGGCCGTTGAAGGAATCCTGGAAATAAGGCCAATCACCGAGGATAGTCCAGCCCCACGGTGAGTCGTCTCCGGAGTTGATAACGGTGGTAATGGCGTTGGCGATGTTGTCGCCGCTGACGGTAGCGAAGACCGGCGTCATCAACTCTCCCAACGCAAAGGCTGAAATCGCGGCCCATGCCGTTGACGTCGAGTGATCGACCAGCTCGAAATCGGTCACCAGCGATCCGCGCAAGCAATACATGCCTTTGCGCGGCAAGACATCCTGCCCAAGCAGATTAGCGTCGGTTAGATTGCCGGTGCCATCCGTACCGCCTGAAAGCAGAATTGGCGCGCCAAGGACCGGAATCAAGGTGCTTGTCCCGGCGGACGCGACAACGAAGTTGGATGGGGCGGAATGCGACGGGGTGCCGCCATTGATCGCGGTGGCGGCGTTGAGCCAAACAGAGTTGGCGTTATAGGTCAACGTCGCGCCGGTGACCGTAGCGCCAGCGACGTTGGTCGCCATGGCGAAAGAGCCGCCAGCCGGATCCGGAGTCTTGTAAGTCGCTTTAAGAGTCGTCGGCGTGACTGTATAGGTGCACTTCGAGATTTGCGCGTCAGTCGAAGCGTTAAGCTGAGTTGCGAGCGTCGCCAGCGTCGCCGATAGCGAGGTCCCGATGTTGGTCTGATTGCCGACCGCGCCGGAAGCAACGAAGGTCCAGGTCGTTGTCCCGATGGTGATCGTGGTGGCGGCGACGGGGTTGGAGACGAAGGTCCAGGTGCCAACTGCTTGGCTACCCGTGACGTTATTGTACTGCTCCGGCGGAAGCCCCGGGAAAGCGACGATGAACATGTACGAATAGGCAGCCGACCCCTGCTGGATAGAAGCCTGAATCTGGTTGCCCATGACGCCGGTGTATTTGGCGCTGAGATTGAGGCCGGTCGTACCTGGAGTGCCACCGGTTAGCGTCGAACTCGAAGCCGAAGCGCCTGCGACGGTGGTAGCGATGTTGAACGAGTTGCCGCCGGTGCCAGGCGTCTTGTAAGTGACGGTCAGGACGGTAGCACTCGCCACATAGCTGGCAAGATCGACCTGTGCATCAGCAGAAGAGTTCAGATCGATTTGAAGCTGAACCAGCGTCGCAGCAAGGTTTGCGCCGATGTTGGTCTGATTGCCGACCGCCCCGGATGCAACGAAGCTCCAGGTCGTTGTCCCGAGCGTGATGGTCGTTAAAGCGACAGGATTGGAAACGAAGGTGATGGTGCCTGCAGCTTGCTGGGCAATCGTGCCCTGCATGAAGCCGGTCGCTGCGAGGTCAGAGCCGTCTGAGACACGCACCGCGCCGAAACCGATCGCGCCGCCAACCTGGGTCGCCGCTTCGACGTGGGTCATGATGTCGTATTTGCGATTGGTCGGATTGCCGAGAGCGACCGCGCCATCTGTGACAGCGGAGAAGTAGATCATGGAGTTGGTCGGGCCCCAGGAGGCGACGCCGACGACGCCCATAATATTTGTTGGAGTCCCGACAAGTAATGGTGAAGGAAGTATAATATCGCCATACACGCCGGGGACAGTTAATGCGGCGAGATTCTGTTGTCCATCCAAGAAGACCGGCATTTTACTTCACCTTTACTTCACTATACTAGAAATGCAGGCAAACTCTACTTTCACTATGAGCAGTGAGATAGTCATTCCATTCCTGCATGGTCTTCTTGCCCTTCGAGCGATTGCAAGGCGCGCAAAGCAATTGCAAATTCGACGGCCAATTCGATCCGCCTTTCGCGAGAGGATCGATATGATCAATTTCGTACCTAACCAAATCGCAACCACAAGCGGCACACTGGCCGTCCTGTTTTTCGAAGAGAATTAAAACATCGTCTGTCGTGAAATGACCAGGCAGTGGATTAGCGCGACGCGCAGCCTTAAAGCATCTCATATAAGCAAGCATAGCTTCTTTATTCGCAGGAACCGCTCGCCATGCTTTCATTTCAGCATTGCGCTTTGCCTTATGCTTCTGATAGCTCTTACGAAGCACTTCCTTATGATTGCTGTCTGGTTTGGCGCGCGCTTCACGCCGCGCCTCAGCACGAGCTGCCTTATCGCGCTTCGCTTCCGTTGCAGCTACTAAATCAGGATACTTGACTCGATAGGCGCGCTGATGCGCCGCCTTATACTCTTTGCGACGCTCACGATAATCCGGATCTCGAGATTTTAAACGACTACATTCAACGCATTTACAATCGCTCACGCAGCGCTCCGCCACATGACCTGCATGACAAGCCTCACCGGTAAAATACCGCTTCAGCCCCGCCGCCTTGGCCTCACTCCGGCTTATGATCGCGCAATCCGTCATTCTGCTTCCACTTCGGCCGCCGCTTTCGCTGGCTCTGCCGCCGGAGGCGGTGGAGGCGGCTCTTTGATCACAGGCGGCCAATCCCATTGAGCCTCCGACATCACCAGCCAAACCTTGTTGAAGTGATGCTCACGATTGGCGGCGACAAGCTGGGCCATCCAATTGTAATCGTAGATTTCTTGGCCGCGAACAACCTGTGTGCCGCTGATTTCGTCGAAGAATTCGTAAACGCAGACCAGCTTGTAAGACATAGCCTTTCCTCATGCGACCGTCGTAGTCACGAGATAGTTCTGATTGACAGGATCGAGCGGCGCAATCGAAGTCGTGACCGACGTGATAACTGTACCAGGAAATTCTTCGAGCGTCGCGTAGTCAGCCCACACGATTAAGTCTCGGCGATAGCAAGCCACGGGCTCATGCTCATCGGTTAGGTTCGTTCGATTGTAGCAAATCAGCGCCATCGAGGTATCCGGCATTGTGACGGTGATGTTCTTCTTAATCAAGATATCGATTGCGGCCGCAATTTTGGTTCTGCTTTCATGGTCCGGTGCCCACACCGAAACCATGATGCTTTGACGCTGCTTATGGAGGACCCTGCCGAGCGTCGCCTGGACTCCCAAGCGCGCAATACAATAGCCAGCCAGCCCTATCCCCTGTCCAATTATGGTCAATGAATTGCCGCTGACGGTCGCTACATAGCCCGGCGTCGCAGGATTGATGAGGGAAGGAAAAGCGTTAATTTGCGACGCGAGCGCGCCAAGAATAGAGGCGATATCCACGCCGCTCGATGACGCGACGTAATAATTATCCAGCTCGATCGTCAGAAACTCGGTCGGCGTCGGCGCGCCGGTCAGCGTAATCTTCCAGGTTTTAGGGCCGCCGTAAAGCTCCACATTGGTTGCCACAAGACCATAGACCGGCGGGACGATGACATAGGTTTCATTCAGGATTTGCGGAATCGGCGTATTCGTGCCTTGCATTGGATAAACAGAAACATTCGCTCGAACGCCGCCTGGCCGCGGAGTCGGAGTCAAGCCTGACCCTAGCATCTGGCCGGTCAAATCGAGATCGAGACGCTCCGAGATCGGCCATCCTTCATAGATGAGGATATCAATCCCGGCGACGCTCGGCTGCGACGTGCCGTTTGGATAGCAGGCATTCGCTGCCGTCTGGGCAAGATAACCGGTGATGTCCGAAAGGTCGGCGATGTCAAGTCTCCTCGCGGACACAATCGATATTGTACCCAAACATAGTCCAGGCGTTCAGCGCTACCTGATAGCGATACTTCTCGTCATCGATTAGATAATCCCGGTCGCGAATCGTGTAGAGCGGCAACACGACCGTGTTGATTCTCCATTGTGGACGCTTGGTGACGTCGCCAGGAAGCAGCATTGCGCCGGTCGCCCGGCCGATGCCGTGCGGAATGATGTTGCACATGATGCCGGTCAACAGCAGCTCGAACCCGGACGGATCGCTGAAATCGTTCAGCGTATGAGTGCGCCCTTCATAGTCGCTCATACCAACCGTGCTGTCGGTCGCCGGCATCTTTGATCGATATAAATCGACCAGGCGAGGATACATCGGATTCCCGCTGACGCCACCATTGGGGCCACCAAAGCCTTTCAGGCCGGTGCAGAGCGGCATGCCGCCGCAGCATGTAAGAGGCATCAGATTACCACCCTGGTGAAACTCTCTTGTAAGACGCCAGCATGCTAAGGACGGTAGGCGGCGCCAAGACCGTAAGATTACTAAGCTTAGTCAAGGCAAAGCTAAAATCGAGCTTGGTTTGCCCTGCCGACGCCGCCTTGATGTTCGCCGAATAATTCGCCCCATCCATGATGGCTTTGATCCAGATCAAGCAGCCTTGCTCCACATCAAACGGAATCGTGGCATATCCAGCGTTGTACGAAATCTGCACATTTCTCCGCCCTTTATCGAAAAAATAAGGCGGATCGACATACACACACTTATCCGAAAAAGTGAAGCCAGGCGCTTGCGATCCAGGCGCGACGATGCGCGGTGGCACCGATACCTCCATCAATTCGCCAATAATGACAGACGCCACAGAATTGATCGGAAAATCCGGCATCATGATCCGGCTGCGCCCACGTCCATCGAAGACCTCGACGTGATCCTGGCTCAAGAGATCGCGGCCTAACCCGTTCTGGATCGCTGTAGAGATAGCCGTAATGACTCTTTGCAATGTTCCAAAGGCATCGTCGCTAGGGCATCCCAGCCAAGCGAGGGCATTATCCAAAGTCGTCAAATCATTCGGTGCGGCTCCCATAGGCGACCTCCCTATACCGCGGCCCTACAAGACCATCGTGCCTCTGTCGAAAGCGCTTGTCCATCCAGCGTCTCAACGGCGCATCGGACAATATAAACGACGCCAGCCAGCATGTTTCCAAACAGCACCCGAACCGCTAAGCTGTTTGCGCCGGTGGATGGCGACCCCATCAGCAGAGGAAGGCTTAAAATCCGGCTTGCCGAATCCGTATCGACGCCAGAGTCAACCAGAACATCAACCTGGATAATCTGAATCGGCGAAACCGAAGGCGGATAAAAAAATTGTCCGAAATCGAAGATCACTTTTTCCCGCTCTATTTCGGCGATAATAGACGGCGTCAAATCCGATTGTCGTGCGCTATACCTGGATCCGACAATAATACGTCGGCGCGGCGACATCTCAGCGATCAAATGATCCTCGCGCTACAGCATCAGACAGGAATAAAGCCGTGAGGCGTAGCGTCATCCAGCATTGAAGACGGGATTTCGATCTCGCCTTTGTTATCCGGGAATAGAACCTGATCGCCCTGACTGATTATGGTTTTGGGATCAGTGTTATGCTTGATTTTGATCGTGCCTTCCGCAGGCGGCGGCGGCGGATTGAGAGGCTCAGCGCCGCCTTGCCGGATCACGTGTTCGGCGACATGAGCCGGTAGGTCAATATCGCCTTGCCGCGGAACATGGTAGCTTTCCGTTCCATGGGTGACAATGACCTCGTCCCCGCTGCTCTTCATTGAAACGCGCTGCTTAAGATCCCTCTCGGGCCTATCTTCAGAAGGATGCTTTTCTTCAGAAGGATGCTTTTCCTCTGGATGCTTCGGCTTAGTAGTCATCTAATTTCAACTCCTTCTACGGCGGCGCATTAACACAAGGCCATCTCGCCTCGACCGAAAGCGTTTGCCCATCACTAGTTTGGACGACGGCTTGAACAAGGTAAAGACCGGCGATCATATTGCCAAAAAGCTGATAGACAGCCTGATTCGCCTGTCCAGTTCCCGGAGAAGCAATAATCGTCGCTGCGCCAAGAATACGGCTCGCTGGCGTCGAATCGCTGCCATCGAGCGAATAACAATGGACTGCAACGATCGTCTCGATAGTTACCCCGACAGGTACGCCAGGCCCAAAATCGAAAGTCACGTATTCTTGCTCGACGCCTGCAACGATAGGTGGGCATAAATCTGGCGCACGGCTCATCCGGCGGGATCCTCGCATAATCGTATTCGTTGCCGTCAATCCAGATACTACTCTGGGCGCGATGGTTTTTCGAGGGATCGAAACCGGAGTCGAAAGGAACAGTCGCTCAGGAATAAAATGACGGGGAAGCGAAGCCGGAGTCGAAAGCCGTGCGCGCGTCAGCACAAACGGGCTTTCTCTGAAGAAGAAACGTGGAACGAACCTAATGACGTTCTGCCACGTCCATAATTCTGGTGGATGGCGCAACAGGTCGAGCGGCTGCTTCCACCACCAAATGTTTGGCGTGACCGGCAGCGCAGCCCACCAAATCATCGGATCGAAATTCGTATCCAAGTGAGTCGGGTGATGGAATAAGTCCGGCGGCTGCGACCACCACCAGATGCGTGGCGTGACGGCAAGAATGGGCTGTTGCGGTAACGCAAGCCCTGGCGGCTGGGTTAGGGCTACAGGCCGATTAAGAGGCGGAGGGGCTATGAAGGGGCCAGCGCCGGTGAACGCCCATCCTGGGGCAACGTAGGGCTCCAGAGGCAAAAGATTAGGCGATAGCAGCGACAGAGATAGCGGCTGAGTCCACCAATAAACTGGCGGAGTAATCGCAGGAGCGCCGAAAGAGTAATCAACGCCCTGATTGGTGTCCAGATGCGGCGGATGCCGGAGAAGATCCGGAGACTGTGTCCACCAATAAATCGAAGGAGTGATTGCTGGCGCGCGCGACCAAATATCGAAGAAAGAATCGACGCCTTGGTTCGTATCGAGGTGTGGTGGATGCCGTAAGAGGTCAGGCGGCTGACTCCACCATGCTCGAGCAAGCTCCGCGGCAGTCGCGCTAAACCAGGTTGCCTGCCGCGGAGTCGCCGTCGCCAGCGATGGCGGATGATAAAATAGGTCTGGCGGCTGCGACCACCAGAATACACTGGGTGTCGCCGCGGCGGCTACGCTGATCGGGACATACCAAAGATCGAGCCCCTGGTTGGTGTCCAGGTGCGGAGAATGACGGAGCAGGTCAGGCGGCTGCGACCACCATAGCGCCTGCGGCGAATCGAAAATGTGTCCTGGATAGGGCAGCGTAAATTGATTGGTATCCAGGCGAGATGGATGTTTGAGCAAATCAGGCGGCTGCGACCACCAAAAGATCGACGGCTCAGCGAACAGCGCAAGCGCATCGAACGGCAACGTCCATTGGTTGGTGTCGAGGTGCGGTGGATGCCTCAATAAGTCTGGCGGTTGCGACCACCACTGTGACGAAGGCGTCGCCCATTGTTGCGCGACCAAGCGCGCTTGATTGGTGTCGAGGTGCGGAGAACGCCGGAGCAAATCTGGCGGCTGCGACCACCATAATTGCTGCGGCTCGGCATAGGGAAGCCATACGCTAGCGAACGCCGTTTGTGGCTCGTTGGTGTCGAGCGTCGCGATCGGCCGGAAGAGATTTGGCGGTTGAGTCCACCAAAATACGCTGGGCGTGAGAGCGCCGATATAACTGAGCGGCGCAAACCAAAGATCGAGTCCTTGGTTGGTATCCATGGACAGTGGATGCCGTAAAAGATCGGGTGGCTGAGACCACCAAAACGTATTCGGCGTGACCGGCAGCGCGGCCCACCACGCCATCAGATCGAAATTGGTGTCGAGATGCGGCGGATGGCGCAGCAAATCTGGCGGCTGCGACCACCACAGCATCTGCGGCTCAGCATAAGGGAACCATACAGCATCAAAAGTCGGTTGCGGTTGGTTGGTGTCGAGATGAGGCGGGTGCCGCTGAAGATCCGGCGGCTGATACCACCAATAAGCGCTTGGCGTCGCCGGTCCTACCGGCGTTAGTGGAGTGTACCAGAGATTAAGCCCTTGGTTGGTAT
>Ga0306921_10008309_pt1 | contig 10970 bp, 11 predicted proteins | sample sta12Cox44000080_FD_203760 | JGI IMG/M metagenome (GOLD analysis project Ga0306921, IMG submission 203760) | Lab enrichment of tropical soil microbial communities from Luquillo Experimental Forest, Puerto Rico - statoxic.12C.oxic.44.000.080 (v2)... | ecosystem: Environmental > Terrestrial >... | reverse complement strand
AGGCGAGGCGGGCCGCCGGTGCGGCCCGCTTCATCTCCCGTTAGCGTACGGCCGTTTTCTCGAATTGGCGAAGCATGGTGTTGCCGCGCTCCACCGCCGAATCCAGCGCCTGCTTCGCAGTCTTCTTGCCGGCGAGCGCCTGCTCGATCTCCTCCGCCCAGATGTCGCGAAGCTGCACCATGTTACCGAGCCGCAAGCCCCGCGAATTCTCGGTCGGCGGTTTGTTGGTCAATTCCATCAGCGGCGTTTCGAGGTAAGGCTGTTCCTTGTAAAAGCCCTGCGCCTTGGCCTTCTCGTAGGCCGCCTTGGTGATCGGCAGGTAGCCGGAGGCCTTGTGGATCTCCACCTGACGGTCGGTGTCGGACAGGAAGGCGAGGAACTTGGCCACGCCCTTGTACTCCTCGGCCGTCTTGCCGCCCATCACCCACAGCGATGCGCCGCCGATGATCGAGTTCTGCGGCGCGCCCGCGACGTCCGGGTAGTAGGGCATCGGCGCGTTGGTGAAATTGAACTTGGCCTGCGATTTCACATTGCCGAAGAAGGCCGACGACGTCAGGAAGATCGGGCATTCGCCCGAGGTGAAGCGGCCCTCACCGGCATTGGTACGCCCCGAATAGTCGTAGGTCTTGTCCTTCTGCAGCTCGATCAGCTTTTCCAGATGCTTGACCTGCAGCGGCCCGTTGAATTCGAGTACGGTGTCGAAGCCGTCGAGCCCGTTTGCCTTCGTCGACAGCGGCACGTTGTGCCAGGCCGAAAGCTGTTCGAGATGGACCCAGGTGACCCAGGCGTTGGAGAAGCCGCATTTGTCGTATCCGGCAGCCTTCAGTTTTTTGGCGTCGTCGAACAGCTCCGGCCAGGTCTTCGGGATGGCAGCTATATCGGCCTTCTTCAACGCATCCAGATTGACCCACATGACCGTTGAGGACGAGTTGAAGGGGAACGACAGCATTTCGCCCTTCGAGGTCGAGTAGTAGCCGGTGATCGCCGGTAGATAGTTGCCCGGATCGAACTTTTCGCCGGTTTCCTGCATCAGCTTGTAGACCGGCTTGATGGCTCCGGTTGCCGCCATCATGGTCGCGGTGCCGACCTCGAACACCTGCATGATGTGGGGCGCGTTGCCGGCGCGGAATGCGGCGATGCCGGCGTTCATGGTGTCGGCGTAGCCGCCTTTATAGGTCGGCACGACCTTGTAGTCGCTTTGCGAGGCGTTGAAATCGTTGGCGAGCTTGACCACGACGTCGTTGTTGCCGCCAGTCATGGCGTGCCACCACTGGATCTCGACCACTGCGTGCGCCGGTGACGCAGCAAAGACCAGCGTCGCCGCGACCGCCGCGGCCGCGCCTAATCGTCGTAAAGCCATCAAACCCCTCCCGTTGGATCGCCGTCGCCTTGATTAGCGCCGTAACAGCGCCCGGTGACGCGCGAATGACCGTAGCAGCCGATGATGGTACGGGGGAAGCCGAGCCGAAGGGAAGTTAAAAAATGGGAGCAGGAGCCGCCCTAACGCCTCCGCGCGGAGCCGCAGACCGCACCGCTTGCAATCATCGCATCGACTTCGCTCCTCGAATAGCCGAACTCGCCGAGCACCTCGATCGTGTGCTGGCTGAACTTCGGCGGCACGCGCCTCAAGCTCGGCTTGCTGCGTTGCATGCGGATCGGCGAGGCGACGCCCTTGTACCAATCCCTGGCGATGACGTCGCCCCGATAGACGGTGTGCTCGTTGGTCAGCGCCTGGTCGACCTTCCGCACGGGACCGGCCGGCAGGCCAGCGGCAAGCAGACGATTGCAGAGCGGCTCGGCCTCATGCTGCGAGAACACCGCGGCGAGTTCCGCACGCAGCGCCTCGCGATTGGCGATGCGGTCCTTGTTGCGGGCAAAGCGCGGATCACTGCCGAGTTCTTCCTTGCCGATTTCCTTGGCGAGCTTGCGGAAGGTGCCGTCATTGCCGACGCCGATGAAGATGTCGTCGGTCTTGGTCGGGAAGATCGCGTAAGGCACGAGATTCGGATGCTCGTTGCCGGTGAGGCTCGGCGGCTTGCCGTGCATGAAATAATTCGCGGTGTGCGGATGCATGATGGCAAGGCCGGTTTCGTAGAGCGTGGTCTCCAGGAACTGGCCGAGCCCGGATTTCTGGCGCTCCGACAGCGCCATGAGGATGCCGATCGCGGCATAAAGTCCGGTGGTGATGTCCACGAGCGGAACGCCGATCCGCATCGGCCCGCTCTCCTTCGAGCCGGTCGCGGCGATCATGCCGGTCATCGCCTGAATGATGGCGTCATAGCCGGGATTGCCGCCGCGCGGGCCGTCGCCGCCAAAGCCGGAAATCCGGCAATGCACCAGCCGCGGAAAATTTTGACGCAGGACGTCGTTGCCGATGCCCCATTTGTCCAGCGTGCCCGGCTTGAAATTCTCGATCAGGACGTCGGCCGTCTCGAGCAGCTTCATCAGCACCGCGCGACCGCCGGCGGATGCGAGATCGAGGCCGATCGAGCGCTTGTTGCGGTTGACGCCGACGAAATAGGCCGCATCCTCCTCGTGGAAGGGCGGACCCCAATCGCGGGTTTCGTCGCCCGCGGGCGGCTCGACCTTGATCACATCGGCGCCGTGGTCGGCGAGGATTTGCGTGCAATAGGGACCGCCAAGCACGCGCGAAAGATCGATCACTCGCAATCCGGTCATGGCACCGGGGGCGGGGGCAGCTTCGGTCGTCATGGCTCAATCTTGTGAGGTTCGTGGGAACGCTCCAGCCATTAAGCACCTCCCGCTGCCTGCACGCAAATGCGCTCCCGCAAAGGCCGCACGGCAAGCGCATGCCGTCGCGCGTTCACCATTGCCCGCCCGGCTGCACCGGGCGAGCAATGTTTCGCTAGCCTCAGATGATCTTCAGACGGACGTCGACATTGCCCCGTGTGGCATTGGAATAGGGGCAGACCTGGTGCGCCTTGGCCACCAGAGCTTCAGCCTCCGCGCGCGCGAGTCCCGGCAGCGAAATGCCAAGCTCGATATCCAGGCCAAAGCCACCTTCCGAGCGCGGCCCGATGCCGACGATCGAGGTCACCGAGGCGTCGGCTGGGACCTTTGGGCCACCTTGGGAAGCGACGAATTTCATTGCGCCGATGAAGCAGGCGGCATAGCCGGCAGCGAAGAGTTGCTCGGGGTTATTGCCGGCTCCGCCGGCTCCACCGAGTTCCTTGGGGGTAGCGAGCTTGACGTTGAGCGTTCCATCCAGCGTGCCAGCCTGGCCGTCGCGGCCTCCGGTCGCCTTGGCGCTGGTTTTGTAAAGCACGTTTACGGGCATTGCAGGCTCCTTTCTTTTTTCGGTCTCGCGCAAGGTGTATTGCGCGAAATTATATTGTGTGCAATATAAATTATAAGGCTTCACATTTAATTGTTCGCAATTGATTGCGTCCGCACGCCGCCCCACAATCACGGCAGGAATGCTGATGAGGATACCGATGGCCAGGAAGCATGCATCCGAGGTGCCGCTGCAGTTGGGCAGCCAGCTCTGCTTTGCGATCTATTCCGCCGCGCATGCGTTCAACCGCGTCTACAAGCCTCTGCTTGACCGGCTCGGCCTCACCTATCCGCAGTATCTCGTCATGCTGGTGTTGTGGGAGCGCGACGGCGTGCCGGTCAAGGACATCGGCGAAAGGCTGTTTCTGGATTCCGGGACGCTCACGCCGCTGCTCAAGCGCCTCGAGGCGGCGCATTTGATCAAGCGCGCGCGCAGCGCAGAGGACGAGCGCCAGGTCCTGATCTCGCTGACGTCGCAGGGCCACGCACTGAAGGAGAAGGCCAGGGCCCTGCCGCAGGCGATCCTCGCGGCCTCGGCGTGCTCCGTCGCCGAGCTGTCGGCGATGAAAAACGAACTGGTCGCCTTGCGCGATCGGCTGAATGCGGTTGTGGGAGGGCACGCTTGGTCTGCGAGGCCGCGCCACGCGTAGCCCAAGGCGAAGCGTGGTGGAGCCAGGCGGGATCGAACCGCCGACCTCTTGCATGCCATGCAAGCGCTCTCCCAGCTGAGCTATGGCCCCGTAACCTCGCTTTCGCATGACCTCTTCGGAAAAACGGCCGACCGCTTTTCCCGATCATGCCTGCCGGCCCGTCTGGGTGACGCGCCAGCCGAACAGACCCTGATCACAGATCAGGGTCGATCTCAAGTCTCCTCGTCGCCGCTGACGTCGCCGATGATGTCGGTGACGTCCTCGTCGCCTTCTTCCTCGTCGGCAATGAAGGTCGAATCGTCGTCATCGTCATCTTCGATGGTCTCGTCGATCTCGATGTCTTCCTCGGACTCGGGAACGACAGCCTTTACCTTGCCGGTATTCTCCTCGGCGTCGGCTTCCTCGAGCGACACCAACTCCTCGGCCTCCATCGGCTCTGGCGCGGCTTCTGCTGTCGGCACGGGAGCGGCGCGCGCGGCTTCGGCACGACCGCGCGTCGGCGCAACAGGAGCGATCGGCACGACCTCGCCGGTATAGGGCGAGATCACCGGATTCTTGTTCAGATCGTAAAACTTCTTGCCCGTGGTCGGGCAAATGCGTTTGGTTCCGAGATCGGATTTGGCCACGTGCGGAATCCTGGAATGTCTGAAAAAGCGGTGCTTCACTTGGCTAGTTGAGGGCCAGCTGTCAATAGCGCTGTGTGCATGAAAGACAGGGCCGTGACGCCGCCCCAGCCCTGTGTTACCTGCCGCAGGAGCTTAGGACACATTCTTGACCCATTCCGATCATCCGAGCCCGCTTGAGGCACGCTGCTCCGGCCCTCTGACCGGCAAGGCCCGGGTGCCCGGCGACAAGTCGATTTCGCACCGGGCCCTGATTTTGGGTGCGCTTTCGGTCGGAAAGACACGGATTTCGGGCCTGCTTGAGGGCGAGGATGTTTTGAACACCGCCAAATCCATGCGCGCGCTGGGCGCCGAGGTCGACCGAACCGGCGATTTTGCCTGGGTCGTGCAGGGCGTCGGGGTAAGCGGGTTCGCCGAGCCGCAGAATCCGCTCGATTTCGGCAATTCCGGTACCGGCTGCCGACTGGTCATGGGGGCGGTGGCGGGTTGCCCAATCACGGCAGTTTTCGATGGCGACGCTTCGCTGCGCAGTCGCCCGATGCGGCGGGTGCTGGATCCCCTGGAACTGATGGGTGCCAAAACCCGCTCCAGCGGGGAGGGTGGGCGCTTGCCGCTGACGCTCGCCGGTGCGCGCGATCCCGTGCCGATCACCTATCGCACGCCGGTGGCGTCGGCCCAGATCAAGTCCGCGGTCCTGCTCGCGGGCCTTTCCGCGCCGGGCGTGACCACCGTGATCGAGCAGGAAGCGAGCCGCGATCACACCGAACTGATGCTGAAGCATTTTGGCGCCGAAATCGTCTCCAGCAAGGAGGGCGCTCACGGCCGCAAGATCGCACTCACCGGACAACCGGAACTGCACGGCGCCGATGTCGTCGTTCCCGCCGATCCATCATCGGCCGCGTTTCCGATCGTGGCGGCTCTGATCGTCGAAGGCTCCGACATTATCCTGCCCGACGTCATGACCAATCCGCTGCGCACCGGCCTGTTCGCGACGCTGCGCGAAATGGGCGCCCTGCTCGAGGAAACGGAGGTTCGCGGCGACGCCGGCGAACCGATGGCGCAGATCCGCGCCCGCGCCTCGAAGCTGCGGGGTGTCGAGGTGCCGCCGGAGCGTGCGCCCTCCATGATCGACGAATATCTGGTGCTGGCGGTCGCCGCTGCTTTTGCGGAAGGAACCACGATCATGCGCGGTCTGCACGAATTGCGGGTCAAGGAGTCCGACCGGCTCGCGGCGACGGCAGCCATGCTGCGCGTCAATGGTGTCAGCGTCGAGATTTCCGGCGACGATCTTGTTGTCGAGGGCAGGGGTCACGTGCCGGGTGGCGGCCTTGTCGCCACCCACATGGATCATCGCATCGCGATGTCGGCACTGGTGATGGGACTTGCATCCGACAAGCCGGTCAAGGTCGACGATACCGCCTTCATAGCCACCAGTTTTCCGGATTTCATTCCGATGATGCGCGCGCTGGGGGCTGAGCTTTCATGATTATTGCGATCGACGGACCGGCTGCGTCGGGCAAGGGCACCCTCGGCAAGCGCCTTGCCAAGCACTACGGCTATCGTCACCTCGATACCGGGGTAATCTACCGCGCCGTCGCTTATGCCCTGATTCAGGCCGGCGCCGACGTGAACGACGAGATGCTCGCGGTCTCGGCAGCGCTCGAGCTCGACCCCGAGAAGTTCGGCAATCCGATCCTGAAAACCCAGAGGGTCGGCGAGGCCGCGTCGGTAGTCTCGGCAATTCCGAAGGTGCGGGAGGTGCTGCTCAATTTCCAGCGGCAGTTTGCGGCCGATCCGCCGGGCGCGGTGCTCGACGGGCGCGACATCGGAACCGTGATCTGTCCCCATGCCGACGTGAAGATTTTCGTGATGGCCGATCCCAAGGTTCGCGCCCGCCGCCGAACGCTGGAGGCGCGCGCCCGAGGCGAGGATGCCGACGAGGCGGCTGTTCTTGAGGATATCCTCAATCGGGACGAGCGCGACAAGAACAGGGCGGTTGCGCCTTTAAAACCGGCCGCCGATGCTTACTTGCTAGATAATTCCAATTTGGATATAGAGGCCGGCGTCCGGGCCGCCATCGATATTGTTGAGGCCGTCCGAGCGGGCCGGCAGCGGGCCTGAGCCCCTGCCGTCATTGGAGGAAGTGCCCGCTCCCGCCCTTGAAAGTCGATATCTCGAAACTGGTTTTTCGGGACCGATCCCTATCCGGACCTAAACTCAACGTATCGAACGCGCAGGCATCTGCCGGCCCGCTTTTGCGCGATGAGCGCAACAAGCGGTCGTCATTGGCTTTGCGACCACCGACACTGCACGCGCGATACGCCCTCAACCGAAATGGCCGGCAAGACTTCGCAATTGGAGAACATATGGCTTCGAGTACCACTGCTAATACTTACAGTCCCAGCCGCGATGATTTCGCCGCGATGCTGGATGAGTCCTTCGCCGGCGGCAACCTGCAGGAAAGCTCCGTTATCAAGGGCAAGGTGGTTGCAATTGAAAAGGACATGGCCGTCATCGACGTCGGCCTGAAGACCGAGGGCCGCGTCGCATTGCGCGAATTTTCTGGCCCGGGCCGCGATAGCGAACTGAAAGTCGGCGACGAGGTCGAGGTGTTCCTCGATCGCATCGAAAATGCGCTCGGCGAAGCCGTGCTGTCGCGCGACAAGGCGCGGCGCGAGGAGAGCTGGGGCAAGCTGGAGAAGGCGTTCCAGAACAACGAAAAGGTCATGGGCGTCATCTTCAACCAGGTCAAGGGCGGGTTCACTGTCGACCTCGACGGCGCCGTAGCCTTCCTGCCGCGTTCGCAAGTGGACATACGTCCGATCCGCGACGTGGCGCCCCTGATGAACAATTCGCAGCCGTTCCAGATCCTGAAAATGGATCGGCGCCGCGGCAACATCGTGGTGTCGCGCCGCACGGTTCTGGAAGAGACCCGTGCCGAACAGCGCCAGGAACTGGTGCAGAACCTGGAAGAGGGTCAGGTAATCGACGGCGTCGTCAAGAACATCACCGATTACGGTGCGTTCGTCGACCTCGGCGGCATCGACGGCCTGTTGCACGTCACCGACATCGCCTGGCGGCGGGTCAATCATCCGACCGAGGTCTTGACCATCGGCCAGACCGTGAAAGTAAAAATCATCAAGATCAACCACGAGACGCACCGCATCTCGCTCGGCATGAAGCAACTCCTCGACGATCCCTGGCAGGGCATCGAGGCGAAATACCCCTTGAACGCGCGCTTCCATGGCCGGGTCACCAACATCACCGATTACGGTGCGTTCGTCGAACTAGAGCCTGGCATCGAGGGCCTGATCCACGTCTCCGAGATGTCGTGGACCAAGAAGAACATGCACCCCGGCAAGATCGTTTCGACCTCGCAAGAGGTGGAAGTGCAGGTGCTCGAGGTGGATAGCGTCAAGCGCCGCATCTCGCTCGGCCTCAAGCAGACCATGCGCAACCCCTGGGAAGTCTTCGTCGAGAAATTCCCGGTTGGTTCGGTGGTCGAGGGCGAGGTCAAGAACAAGACCGAGTTCGGTCTGTTCCTCGGCCTCGAGGGCGATGTCGACGGCATGGTGCATCTGTCCGATCTCGACTGGAAGCTTCCGGGCGAACAGGTCATCGACAACTACAAGAAGGGCGACATGGTGAAAGCCGTGGTGCTCGACGTCGATGTCGAGAAGGAGCGGATCTCGCTCGGGATCAAGCAGCTCGAGGGCGATCCCTTCGCCGAGCCGGGCGACGTCAAGAAGGGCGCGGTCGTGACCTGCGAAGTGCTCGAAGTGAAGGACGCCGGCATCGAGGTGAAGATCGTCGGAACCGACTTCACCACCTTCATCAAGCGCTCCGAGCTTGCCCGCGATCGCAACGATCAGCGCTCCGAACGCTTCGCGGTCGGCGAGAAGGTCGATGCGCGGGTGATCCAGTTCGACAAGAAGGCGCGCAAGGTGCAGGTGTCGATCAAGGCGCTGGAAGTCGCCGAAGAGAAGGAGGCCATTGCCCAGTACGGCTCTTCCGACTCGGGCGCGACCTTGGGCGACATCCTCGGCACCGCACTCAAGAATCGCGGGGGCGGCGACAAGTAAGTCGTTGCTCACCTGCTCGACAAACGAAGGCCCCGGTCACAGCCGGGGCCTTTTGTTTCGTCTCGCTCACGCGGGCGAGTCGGAGGACCTTCGTTTGAGCATATTGCGTCGCAATTTTATGATGTTAGATAACCGCATGCTCGCGCCGCATCTTCAAAACCCGCCGACCCTGCCCTCAGGAGGAGATTCCGATGTCGCTTGATTCAGATGTGATCGTCGATCGGCGCAGGATCCGCCGCAAGCTGACATTCTGGCGCGTGGCGGCGGTGGCGATCGCGATCGCAGCGATCGCAGTCATCGGCACACTCGCATTACCAGGCGGACGCAGCACGTTCACCACATCCGGTTCGATTGCGCGGGTCAGCATCGATGGCTTGATCCGCAGCGACCGGGATCGCGTCGAGGCCTTGGAGCGGTTGGAAAAATCGCAAGCCGCGGCGGTCGTCGTTCACATCAATTCGCCGGGCGGCACCACCGCCGGCTCCGAACAGCTCTACGATTCGCTGATACGGTTAAAGGCGAAGAAGCCCCTCGTCGTGGTGGTCGAGGGATTGGCGGCGTCCGGCGGTTACATTACTGCGATCGCGGCAGATCATATCGTTGCGCAGCAGAGCTCGCTGGTGGGCTCGATTGGCGTGCTGTTCCAGTTTCCGAATGTCACCGAACTCCTGAAAACCGTCGGCGTGAAAGTCGAGGAGGTAAAATCTTCGCCGCTGAAGGCAGCGCCCAACGGCTTCGAGCCGACGAGTCCGGAGGCGCGCGCCGCACTGGACGCGCTGGTGAAGGATTCCTATGCGTGGTTCAAGGGGCTCGTAAAGGAGCGCCGCGGCCTGGACGACGAGCAGCTTGAAAAAGTCGCCGACGGCAGGGTCTTCACCGGCCGTCAGGCGGTCGATCTCAAGCTCATCGACCAGCTTGGCGACGAGAAAACGGCGGTCGCCTGGCTGGTCGAACAGAAGGGTGTCAAGAAGGATTTGCCGGTGCGCGACTACAAGCTTAGCCCACGTTTCGGAGACCTGACTTTCCTGCGGACCGCGGTATCCCTGACGCTTGATACGCTCGGACTCGGCGCGATCGCGCATCAGGTCGAGCAGGCGGGTATGGCGCAAGCGGTCGATCGCCTCTCGCTCGATGGAATGCTGGCACTGTGGAGTCCGGCGGTCGGCAACTGAACGGGGCTGAGCCGATTTTGCCGCTTCTCCCGCGCTGCGGGTATTGTGACAAGCCCCGATTGGGGCGTTTGTCACGCCATTTCGCGCTGCGCAAAATTGATTTAGCGTCTTGACAGATCAAGGTATTTTCACGGAAATGGATAAGTGACGCTTCCGGATCCAACCTCTCGATGATCAAATCCGAACTGGTTCAGCGTATCGCCGAGCACAACCCGCATCTCTACCAGCGGGATGTCGAGAACATCGTGAACGCCATTCTCGATGAGATTGTCGCCGCTCTGGCACGCGGCGACCGTGTTGAGTTGCGTGGGTTTGGCGCGTTTTCGGTGAAACATCGGCCTGCGCGGGCCGGGCGCAATCCGCGCACCGGTGCCCACGTGCCGGTCGATCAGAAAAGCGTCCCGTTTTTCAAGACCGGCAAGGAAATGCGCGAGCGGCTGAACCGCGACAACCCCGAGACGAGCACCTAAAGGGGTCTCGCAAGAGACCAGGGGCGTTCGCGATCGATCCAACACGAGCCCCGTGATGCGCAAGTTTCTCACGACCCTGATCGTCATTCTGCTGGGGCTGATCCTCGTCGTATTCGCGGTGGCCAACCGTCACTTCGTGACGGTATCGCTCGATCCGTTCAATTCGGCCAATCCCTCGATTTCCGTCTCGCTGCCGCTGTTCGTGCTGATCATCCTGGTCGCGATCCTCGGCGTTGTGGCGGGCGGCTGCGCAACCTGGTTCCGGCAGCGCCGCTGGCGTCGGGCGGCCCGGCAGCACGAGGCGGATGCCCGGATGGCCAAGGCCCAATTGGCGGAGTTTCGTGCCGCAACGCCGGTACGCGGCGAGCCGCTGCGGCTTCCGCCCGCCTCGCAAGCGGGCCTTTACGGGGCTTCGGGGCGAGACAAGCAGGGCGCGGCGTTGTAGAACCCGCCCCGTCAGTCACGCTTTGGCGGCCCGAAGAGACCATGCCACTGCTCGTCAAAATCTGCGGCCTGTCCACGCGCGAGACGCTTGAGGCGGCGCTTACGGCTAGCGCCGACATGGTTGGCTTCGTGTTCTTTCCGCCCTCGCCCAGGCACCTTTCGTTTGAAGCGGCTCGCGAGCTCGCAGGCGTGGTCAAGCGCCGCGCCATCAAGGTGGCGCTGACCGTCGATGCCG
>Ga0306921_10008308_pt1 | contig 10972 bp, 10 predicted proteins | sample sta12Cox44000080_FD_203760 | JGI IMG/M metagenome (GOLD analysis project Ga0306921, IMG submission 203760) | Lab enrichment of tropical soil microbial communities from Luquillo Experimental Forest, Puerto Rico - statoxic.12C.oxic.44.000.080 (v2)... | ecosystem: Environmental > Terrestrial >... | reverse complement strand
TAGGGGGGCCGCGGGAAACGTGGCTACGGTGGAATTGTGAACCCGCCTTGCAGACCGAAAGGGCAAGGACGGTAACCCTCCACCTACGGCTGGCGCGCCCGCGCTCTATCCCGATCACCAGCTTTTGGGCCAACCAGTTGCGGCTTCTGCTCACGGCCGCGGCTTACGTCTTAATGCAGGAGTTACGCTTGCGGCGGCTGGTACCGGCTGTGCCCGAGCCCAGGTCCTCACCTTACGTGAGCGATTGCTCAAACTCGGGGCTCGGGTGATGAGTTCGGTACGGCGCTTTGTCCCTTTGTCCTTCACCTGCCCGCGTCGTTCCCGTTTCTACCTACCTTTCGTCTTATCGCCTGCCGTTTGGGCGCTCAGAACGGATAAATTTCCCACTGCTTGCCATCCCGACGCGAGACTTGTCGCAGTCCTCGCCGAAGTGTGTCACCACTTCTCGAATTTCATGTTTGCACCCGTTTAACTGCTTTGGAATCAGTAACGCGATCGAAGGAAATTTTGGCCTTGTCGCAATCACTTATCGCTCCGACCAAAAATCGCAGGTCACTCCACTTTCATGAATAATGCGGGCCAGAAGCATCAACATCGAAGTCTCGCTGCTGCGTGGCGTCATGGGTTCATTGTGGGCACGGCTCAAGGAGGACGACGACGACAAGGTAGCCATGCTGCCGGAGCCTGAATCCATCGGCAACAAACTTTCCTCGGAAGAGGAAGCGCGGCTGCTTACGGAATGCAACCGCTCCCGGTCGCGGGTGTTGTTTCCCTTTGTGACCCTGGCCATCGAAACCGGGGCGCGGAAGAACGTCATCCGTACCCTGGCTGGAAGTGGATCGACTTCACCAACCGCTGCATTCAGTTTGGCAGGGACAAGACGCCCGCTGGTACGGCCGGCGCGTATTCCTGCCGCAAGGAGGCTTGGGAATTCGCCAAGAAACGGGCGGGGGTCGAGTGCCGCTTCCATGACCTCAAGCACACCGCCGTCAGATTGAAAGAATTGGTGGGCAGTGCAGGACTCGAACCTGCGACCTCCTGCTTGTAAGGCAGGCGCTCTAACCAGCTGAGCTAACCGCCCGTCGCACGTCTCAGAGACGCACTCGAGCGGATACAACGTTCGAGTTTACCGGACCCTGTAAGAGCAGGTCAAAGCATCGCGCCGGGAGCATTGTTTCTAGCGCGGCACCCAAACCATGCCGTCAGGACCCTTTCCGGTGGGAATTTCGCCGGTAATCTGCAGCGTCTTCAAATCGATGATCACGACTTTTCCGCCAGCACTTGCCGCCACAAAGGCGCGCCCGCCGTCGGGAGGAATCAATATTCCTTCAGCATTGCGGCCTACATTGATGCGCTTGATGACCTGCCTAGCCTTGGCATTCAGAATTACGACGTCACCGCTTCCCAGGTCGGAGATGAGCACCATGGCGCCGTCCGGTGTGAATTTCAACCGGTTGGAATGCTTTGTCTGCACATCGATCGTTTGCGTGACCTTTTTGCTGGCGACATCGATTATGGAGACGCTGCCGTCACCGGAATTCGCGGCCCAGAATTCTTTCTCATCGGGCGACAGTGAGCCGCCCTCCGGGCCCCTGCCGGCCGGGATCACCGTGGCCATCCAACCGGAAGGATCAGAGCTTTTTTCAAACACGCTGACTGTGCCGGAATCGACATTGCTGGTGAAGATTTTCTTGCGGTCTTGGCTCAGGAAGAGCATATGAGTGCGTCCCTGGCCTGTACCCATAATCCAGTCAACTTTGTTTGTCGTCGGGTCGTAGCGTGCTATCGTCTTATTCAGCTCGGCAGTGAAGTACACCTCGCCGTCCGCATACTCAATACCATGAGGCCTTCGAAGCGCGCCGAGATCAACCTCGCGAATTTCCTTGCGAGCCGCTAAGTCGATCACCGAGATCGTGTGACCAGGGCTGGCATTGGAGCCGAACGTTCCGTAGTTCGACACGAAAGCAAACTTTCCGTCAGCCGAAGCGGTGATCTCGTGCGGTGCCACTCCCGTGGGAATCGTAGCAACCACCTTCAATGTCGAGAGATCGACGATCGCCAGCGCATTGTCGTCCTTGTTGAGGACGAGGAGTGATGGAGATTGCGCCGTGGATAAAGACGTTGTCATGACCAATGTGGCCAAACCCGTCCACAGCCGACTCCAGCTTACGTAGTACGTCAATTTCTCCTCCGAGGTTTTTTAGGATCCTGCAAGAGACTGGCCCCTGCCGCCAATGTGTCGATGTAGTCAGAATGCGAATCGCCACTGATACGCAGCGCATTGTAACGCGCCACTGGGGCTCCGTAACCCATTTTCAAGAATGATTATGTCGGTCATAGATATTTCCAATCAACCATGGCGCAGATTCGCCCATGCCGCCCGCTTCTGGACTGCACCTGCGAGCGTCTAATGTCTCGTTACTCGAACTACCTGCGCAGGTAAATCGAAACGACAACGTCGCGCGGAAGTTGTGCTGACGATCCAGCAGCGGCCGATACTCTCGCGCCCGATGCCAACAACACACGAGGAGTACACGGATGAAGAGTCTCGCAAGCTTGTTGATCTTACTCACCACTCTGACCGTCGCCTTATCCGCGGCCGATAGCGGATCGGGCAGGATTCACCTCGACAATGCCGTGAGGGTAGGTGCAACCGAGCTTCCTGCCGGAGACTACAGGGTCACTTGGAGCGGAACAGCCGACAATGCCCAGGTCACCCTGAAGCAGGGCAAGACCATCGCGACGACCACCGCGCAAGTGCGCGATGTGCGGCGGCCCAACGATGGAATCGGAATTAAGACCGAAAACGGCTCCCGGGTTTTGACCGAAATCCAGTTTCGCGACAAGACTTTGGTTTTGCAACCGGCTCCGGCGGCGAGCGTCGGTCAGTGATTGTCTGCTAAACTCGCAGCCTGGGCACCACGCCCAGGCTGTGAAAATTTTTCCCTGACAGGAGAGCCCGCGGGCATGTCGCGCAAACTCGCGTTGTTTGGTGCCGTACTGATGCTTGTGATTTCGGCAACAGCCGAAGTCCAAACCTGGAAGATAGACCCGAACCATACCGCCGCCCAGTTTTCCGTCCGCCATATGGGCATTTCCACGGTGCGAGGAGCGTTCACAAAGGTCAGCGGCTCGGCCCAGTTTGATCCGGCGAGCCCCGCAGGAGGGTCGGTGGACGTAACTATCGATGCTGCCTCGGTTGATACTCGGGTCACCATGCGCGACGACGATCTTCGTAGTCCGAATTACCTCGACGCTGCCAAGTTTCCCATGCTCACCTTCAAATCGACTTCCGTGAAGTCCGCCGGTGCCGGGAAGCTCGTCATTGCGGGCGACCTTACCATCCATGGCGTCACGAAACCGGTGGAGCTGGCCGTTGATGGCCTCAGCGCCCCGATTACCGATTCGCACGGCAACACTCACGTGGGAGCTTCAGCAACGACAACCGTCAAGCGCACGGACTTCGGCGTGGGCGGTTCGAATGCCATGATCGGCGACGAAATCTCAATCACCATTGACGTGGAACTGCTGCGCCCGGCGCAACCCAAGTAGTCTCAAAGCAGCCCGAGTGCGGGTCCGTTGCCCCTGGAGCCCTGTGCCTGCTTGCTAAACTGAAGTCGTGCGCAGACTGATTGTCAACGCCGACGACTTCGGCATGACGATGGGCATTAACCGGGCGATCGTGGAAGGATGCGAACAGGGCATCATCACTTCTTCCACATTGATGGCGAATTCCAACGCCTTTGACCACGCTGTTGCCCAGGCGAAAGATCTTCTGCAAAGTCGGCCGCAGTTCAGCATCGGGTGCCACATTGTACTCCTCGACGGTATGCCGGTTCTGCCCGCGGAGCGGATTCCAAGCCTGTTGGGGGCCTCGAACGCGCCACCGGAATTTCGTATCTCAATCGGGAGCTTTGCCCGCGCCGCGCTCACTGGAAAACTGGTTGCGGCTGAGATCGAGGCTGAAGCCCGGGCACAATTCAACCGAATTCAGAAAGCGGGAATCAGGACGTCGCACTTTGACTGTCACAAGCATGCGCACATGTTCCCCGCGGTGCTGAGGCCATTGTTAAGGGCAGCGCGCGAAGAGGGAATCGCCGCGATAAGAAACCCATTCGGCGCCGTGTTTCCCCTGCCGGTCAATCAAACGGTTCGGAACCCGAGGCTCTGGCGACGGACGGCGGAGCTGGGGTTCTTGCGTAACTTCGCGGGGAAGTTTCGGCAGGAGGTCGAGAGTCAGGGGCTTCGCACCACCGACGGTACGGTTGGAGTTGTGGTTACCGGTACGCTTGATCGGAGCAGTTTTGTCGACTTGATGAAAGGTCTGCCCCAAGGCACCTGGGAATTCGTGTGTCACCCTGGCTATAACGATGCCGAACTGGACAAGGTACGAACCAGGCTTCGGCAATCTCGCATGGTGGAGCTGGCCTTGCTTACGTCACCTGAGGTCAAGACGACGCTCAACGACCACGCCATCGAATTGATCAGCTATCACCAACTCTAGCCAGCGGCCCGGCGCAGCTCCACGCGTTACAATGACTGTCCTGCCTTTCGGACTTCGAATGCAAACCACATGAACCCACTTGTCCTGCCTTCTGCTGAATACCGAGACGCCTACTTGCGAGTTACGCAATTCGCGCTCGACTTACTGGGGGACATCGGTCGGCGCCCGTGCTTTCCCAACATCACCGGCGCGGAGTCGAAAGAGCTTTTCGCCCAGCCCTTACCTGAACAGGGCATGGGAGCATCGGCTCTTGACCAGCTGCCTTCGGTTATCGACGGATCCCGTCCTCCCAGTCCACGCTTTTTTGGCTATGTGCTGGGATCAGGAGAGCCTATCGCCGCCGCTGCGGACCTGCTGGCCAGCGTGCTGAATCAAAATGCAACCGCGTGGCGTTCGGGTCCGGCCGCGGCCTGCATTGAACAGCTGGTAACCGGATGGCTGGCGCAAGCCGTCTCGTGCCCCGAGTTCCGCGGCATCCTTACAGGGGGCGGATCTTCTGCCAATCTGACTGCCCTGGCCATGGCGCGAGAGTCGCGTCTGCCGGCAAATGAACAAGGGGTGCAAGCCTTGGGAACCGTGTATGCCTCCGAGCAGGTCCACATGTCGATTCCCAAGGCAATCGCGCTGCTGGGAATTGGAACAGACCAGCTACGGCTCATCGCCTGCGATGACAACTTCCGCATTCGGGTGGACTTGCTCGAGGAGGCGGTGGAAAAAGATGTGCTGGCAGGGAAGACGCCGATAGCGATTGTGGGCTCGGCAGGAACGGTTGCCACGGGAAGCATCGATTGCTTGCGGGAGATCGCCGCCGTTGCCAGCCATGCCGGCGCCTGGTTCCACATCGATGGAGCGTACGGAGCCCTTGCCGCAATCGCCCGGCCGGCCCTGTTCGATGGAATGGATCTCGCAGATTCTATCTCGCTTGATCCGCATAAATGGCTCTACCAGCCACTGGATTGCGGCTGCCTGCTGTTTCGCGATCAGTCCCAGGCGCGCAAGACTTTTTCGTTTACCGGCGATTATGCCAAATCGCTGCTTGAGAACCCGGTCGAGAACTTTGCCTTCTTCGAAGAATCGGTGGAACTGTCTCGCAGGTTTCGGGCTCTCAAGCTCTGGTTGTCGATTCGTTATCACGGGATGGCGAACTTCCGCAAGCAGATCGAGAACGATTTCGACTGCGCCGGGCATCTCGCTTCGCTGATCGAAGCTAATGCCGACCTTGCGTTGCTGGCGCCGGTCCCTCTCAGCGCAGTCTGCTTCCGTTATGCTCCCCGTGCCGCCGCCCTAAGCGACGCGGAGCTCGACGAGCTCAACCTGCAAGCTGTCACCCGTATCCAGCGTCGCGGGCGGGTGTACATATCCAACGCTACGATTCACGGCCGGTTTGCCCTGCGGGCGTGCCTGGTCAACCATCGCTCCACGCGAGCTGATGTTGAGGCGGTCATTGACGAAGTGCTGACGGTCGGGAAGGAATTTCTCGCAGGAGCCCGGTTCTAGAATGCTTACTCCGATTTCATTGCCTGCCTCCAACGATCAAATCTTCGCCCAGGCCCCATGCCGCGCCGACCTGGCGGGTTCCACCCTCGATTTATGGCCGCTTTACTTGTTTCATCCCGGATCGGTGACGGTGAATGTCGCGGTGAATATTCAGACCACCTGCAAGATCACGCCGCGCAAAGGGCTTGGAATTCGCCTGCGATCAATCGATACCGGGTGCGAAGATCGCTTCCGCAGTCTCGAAGAGTTGATGGGAGCGAAAAAATACCGGCACGCCCTGGCAGCTTATCTAGTCCGCTTCTTCCAGCCCAAGCAGGGATTCCTGCTGGAGTCCCACTCTCAGTCGCCGGCAGGAGCGGGTATCTCCGGCTCGTCCGCCATGATGATTTGCACCGCGGCTGCGCTGGCGAGATTCGTGGGATGCGACATCGACATCGAACAAATTCGCGTGGTCGCGCAGAACATTGAGGCGCAGCTGATTCGTGTTCCAACCGGCTGCCAGGATTACTATCCGGCGATGTACGGCGGCGTCAACGCCGTCCATCTTGATCCCGACGGGATTCACTGCGAACCTATCCCCATTCCAGCCGAGGAGATCAACAAGCGGTTTGTGCTCTTCTACACCGGGGCGCCGCGGCGGTCCGGCATCAATAATTGGGAGGTGTTCAAGCAGCACATCAATGGAGACAAGCGCGTAATTCGCAATTTTGCCCAGATATCGCGCATCGCCCAGGCCATGCATCTGGCGATAAAGCATGCCCAGTGGGACGACGTTGAGCGGCTGCTGCAGGAGGAATGGAGGCTACGGCGGACCAACGCTCCCGGCATCAGTACCCCACTCATCGACCGGCTTATTGCCGGCGCCCGTAAGCAGGGCGCGCGCGCCGCCAAAGTGTGCGGGGCTGGTGGCGGAGGATGCGTGGTTGCCTTCGTCGAAGAAGGCTCACGCGAGCGCGTCCATGAATCGATCCGACGCAACGGCGGCCAGCCGCTGGATTTCCGGGTGGCGCGCCACGGACTTCGCTTCTACGGCTCAACTCACCCGGTTGACGAGCCATGAGTGGCTTCACGGATGATGAAGGAAGGTTGCGGCCGGGATGGGCATTTCTTCTGTCGTCGGTTCTGTGTTGTATCGCTTTTGCCGTTGCGGGATTTTCTGCCGCCGAAATTGCCGGCGACCACGTTCTCCGCTTCGAGCTTGTTTTTCGCACACTTCTGGCCATCCTGCTGCTGGCAGTTTTCACCTGGTTGCTGGCCGTGGGGAACCACATCGAGACCCATCGCCTTGCGGCCCAGGGATTGCCCGTGGCGACGGGCTGGGCGAAGCAGTTTGTCGTCGGCGGCGTGATCGCCTCGCTGCTGGTACTGACCGCCGTCATACCGATCGCGATTTGGGGCAATCTGACCTTTCGCTTCACGTTCGGATGGCACAGCAACACCAGGATTCCGGCCGTCCTTTTTGTTCTGCTGGTTGGAGCGCTGGCGGAAGAACTGATGTTTCGCGGCTATCCCTTTCAGCGTTTGGTCGAAGCCATCGGAGCCACCGGTGCCATCGCCGTATTTTCTGTTCTCTTTGCTGCCATGCACCTGTGGAATCCTGCGGCAACTGTTTGGGGTTTGGTTAACACCATCGCCATCGGAATCGCGTTCGCCGTGGCTTACCTTCGCACCAGGGCCTTATGGCTGCCGTGGGGCTTCCATTTTGCCTGGAATTCGACGATGGGATTAGTGCTCGGGTTGCCGGTCAGCGGGATTCGGGTCTTCAACGTAGCCATTCATGCGAACGCGGCTGGTCCTGCATGGCTGACAGGCGGAAAGTATGGCATTGAATCGAGCGCGCCCGGGACCTTCGCCGTAGTGCTCGGGCTGTTTATTCTCTGCAACCTGCCGCTGAAACCCTTGGGCGCGGGGACAGGAATACTCCCTGAAGAGACGCCGCCTCCGCCCTTTGTGACGGATTCGTCAAACTAGCGCCTCTTGTACCGCGAAAGAAGCATATAATCCCCCCAGACGGGGTCTTCGATGACACGCCATCGCTTTCTGCTGTCTGGGCTCGCAGCGCTGCTGCTGGCCGGGGTGTGTGTCTATCCAGTGCAGTTGTTCGGCCAAGCCTCCAAATCTTCTTCCCCGAATGCGTCGGACAAGATGACGCCCCAAACCCGGCTCCTGGTCGTGCGTAGCCTGCAGTCCGAACGCGTCTTCGCGCGCATCATGTTTCCCCAGGGGCAAAAGGGGATCAAGATCAAGAACGGCGTTGTCAGCCCAAGCGACATGGCCATCGCCCAGCAAGTCGCCCAGTATGGCGCTGCCGCCAAAGCGGGCGACCGTTGCGTCATCAGCGATGTGAAAATTACCGAGAAAGAGATCATTCTCGAGATCAACGGCGGACCCAAAAAACACCAGAAGTGGTTCCAGCACATCCAAGTCGTCAGCAATGCAGGCGCAACACCACTTCCGGGAGGTCCGAGCCCGCAGAGCCTCGACGCGCATGGGTCGATGGTCACACTGGAGTTTGACAAGTATGTCCCGGAGGTGAATGGCGACCAGGTACGCAGCATGCTGGCTCCGGTATTTGATTTCAAAGCCTTGACCCAGGCGGAAGCGTACCAAAAGACGCTCCCACCCAAACTGCAGGAAGCCATAAAGGACCACAAGATCCTGGTCGGCATGGACAAGGAGATGGTGATGTATGCCAAGGGGCGTCCACCGCGAAAAGTCCGCGACAAGGATGACCAGGGACAGGAATACGAGGAGTGGATCTACGGCAACCCGCCCGAGGAAGTAGACTTTGTGCGCTTTAAAGGCAACGAAGTGGCGCGCCTGGAAATCATGACGGTAGATGGCCAGAAGATCGTGCGTACCGAGCGGGAAGTGGACCTGCCGACAAAGGAAGCGGAGCTGGCGCAGCAAAAACCGGCGCCGAAACCTCAGAATGCGCCAACCCTGATGCGGCCGGGAGAACAGCCTGAAGTGCAAACCAATCAGTCTGGCCGCACTGTATCACGGCCCCAGGACGGCAGCAGCAGACCAACGGACGGCAGCAACCCGTATCCCCAGCAACCGTCGTCCACCGGCACGGATCCGACACGCCAGACTCCCCCTCCCATGATTCCGACCGGCGGACCACCGGTTACGCCACCCGACATGCCGCCTCACGTTTTGTCGACGCCGCAGTAGCTACGGACTGTCATTTGGCGCGGCCGCGACTGCGCCGGTACACTATTAACGTGAGGATCGCACTTGCGCAGATCAACCCTACGGTCGGGGATTTTCAGGGCAATTCAGCGAAAATTATCGACTACGCTTTGCGCGCCCGCGGCGTCGGCATCGAGCTGGTGTTGTTCCCCGAGCTCAGCGTTTGCGGCTATCCACCCCGAGACTTGGTGGAGAGGCCGTGGTTTGTCGAGCGTAACCGCATGGCAGCGGAGGAGATAGCGCAGAAGACGATCGGGATCTCGGTTATTTGCGGGCTGGTGACGCCGGCCAAAGCCGCCACGGGAAAGTCGGTGCTCAACTCCGCCGGCTTGCTTCGCGAGGGTCGGATCGCGGCAATCCAGTCCAAGCGGTTACTGCCAACCTACGACGTATTCGACGAGTTCCGCAATTTCGCTCCGGCAGAAAAGCAGCAGGTCATGACGATTGGCGGGCTGGAGTGCGCTCTGACCATTTGTGAGGACGCCTGGAATGACAAGAACTTCTGGGACCGGCGGCTTTACGGCATCGACCCCGTAGAGGACCTGATAGGCGCCGGCGGAAAACTCCTGCTCAACATCTCTGCATCGCCGTTTTACCTGCGCAAGCGCGAGCTTCGCCACGACATGCTGTCGGCGATCGCCAAGCACTATCGCATTCCGGTCGCGATGGTTAATCAGGTCGGCGGTAACGACAGCCTGGTATTCGACGGTTCCAGTCTGGCAATCGGCCCGGACGGCCAGGTCATCGCGCAAGCCAAGTCGTTCGAAGAGGACATGGTCTGCTTTGACACCGAGTCGCTCACCGGCGACATTCATCATCGCGACGAGGGCCTCGAAGCCAGTGCGTACGCTGCCCTCGTGCTGGGAACGCGGGACTACGTGCGCAAGTGTGGCTTTCGCCAGGTTGTGCTCGGGCTCAGCGGCGGTATTGATTCCGCACTTACCGCCGCCATCGCGGTCGATGCCTTGGGCAACGAGAACGTGATCGGCGTGGGTATGCCTGGGCCCTATTCCTCGCAAGGCAGCGTTGACGACGCCGTATTGCTCGCCAAGAACCTCGGCATCCATTTCGAACTTATTCCCATTAGCGACATATTCAAGAACTACTTGAAGTCCCTGCAACCGGTTTTTGCGAATTTCAAGCCCGATGTGACGGAAGAGAACATCCAGGCACGCATCCGCGGTTCACTGCTGATGGCGCTCTCTAACAAGCTCGGTGCGATGGTACTGACGACGGGCAATAAGTCCGAATTGGGAGTCGGGTATTGCACGCTTTATGGCGACATGTGCGGAGGCCTGGCCGTGATTTCCGACGTTCCCAAGACTCTGGTCTATCGGCTGGCTGGCTACGTAAATTCCCGCTCGCCTGTAATTCCAGAGTCAACCTTGGAAAAGCCCGCGTCGGCGGAGTTACGCGCGGGGCAGAAAGACACCGACTCGCTTCCACCTTACGAAGTCCTCGATCCAATTCTGGAGGACTACGTGGAGGACAACCGCCCACCGGGAGAGATTGCGATCACCCGGGGGTTCGATTCTGTTCTGGTCAGTCAGGTGACAACCATGGTCGATCGCAACGAGTACAAGCGTCAGCAGGCAGCCCCGGGGCTGAAGATTTCCCCCAAGGCATTCGGTTTCGGTCGCCGCTATCCTATCGCCGCCAAGCTGGGCTTTTGAACAGCCGTGCTACCGAATTTGCTCATTATGAAAGGAATACATGAGGTCTAATCGTGAACTAACTTATCCACTTGGAGTTACATTATTTGTTGTAGTCCTGGTC
>Ga0306921_10008307_pt1 | contig 10973 bp, 11 predicted proteins | sample sta12Cox44000080_FD_203760 | JGI IMG/M metagenome (GOLD analysis project Ga0306921, IMG submission 203760) | Lab enrichment of tropical soil microbial communities from Luquillo Experimental Forest, Puerto Rico - statoxic.12C.oxic.44.000.080 (v2)... | ecosystem: Environmental > Terrestrial >... | reverse complement strand
GGATTTGTGGAAGAACAAGGACGCCTACAAGGTCGGCGTTTATCGGTTGTCCAAGAAACTCGACGAGGAAGTGGCCCGGCTGCACCTGGAAAAAATCGGCGTGAAGCTCACGAAGCTCACGAAGAAGCAGGCCGACTACATCGGCGTGCCGGTGGAAGGCCCGTACAAGCCGGAACACTATCGGTATTAATTCTGGAAGGCACTGTCCGCAATGCGGGATCAGTGGCCTGACTTTTGGGCGGCGACGAAGCGCTGCCCTTCAACTTCAAGGCGAACGGAGCAATCGGTTCGCCTTTTTTGTTGGAGATTCAACTTTGGAACGCCCAATGCTGTGAGAATCCCGAGATTTTGTCTGATGGACGATAACGGTTGATGTGATTAGGATTTTTCCATGGCATTCGTTCGGGTGTTAATCGATGGCTACAGTTTGTTGCATCGTTGGCCGGAACTGGCTCCCGGCCAACCCCGGCATTCGGCCCGCGCCCGCGACGAGTTAATCCATGTCCTGACCCGCTATCACGACGCCACGGGTGAAATGATTTCGGTTTTTTTTGACGGAGCCGGTGTGCGTGCTGATGCCTCACGCGACGAAGCCGGCGCGGTGGTCGAGGTCTTATTTTCGCGCGCGGGCCGGACCGCCGACCAGATGATTGAGCGCGCGGCGCACCGGTTTCAGGCCTACGGGGAAGTGCTCGTCGTAACGGATGATCGCGCCGAACGCGACACAGTCGCAGGCATGGGTGCCTTGACGGCGAGTTGTGAGAACTTCATCCGGATGATCGAAGGTGCGTTGACGGAACAGCAGAACGAATTACAAAGTTATAATCGGGCGGAGCGAAATCGTTTCCGCAGCCCGCCCAAAACCAAAAGCCGATGAAAATATTCTCCAAGCCATTGACCGGGTGGGCGCGGGTTCTGGCCGTGCTCGGCGCCGGAATTCTCTGGTCTTTCAGCGCCGCCGCTCAGCCCGCGGCAGACACCGTCAACAGCCGTTTTCTGCTCATTTTCGACACATCATCGGCGATGAAACCGCGTATGGCGGCAACCCAATATGCGGTGGAGCGGCTGTTTCTTTCGATGATGAACCGGCAGTTGCACGCGCTGGACGACATCGGGGTATGGACGTTCGATCGGGAATTGCGTGCGGGCGAACTGCCGTTGCAACGCTGGGTGCCGCAAAATGCGGCGACCATTGCCTCCACCATTACCAACTTTGTCAGGCTCCAACATTACTCGAAAAGCACCCGCTTCGACGCGATCATACCCGCGGTCAATAATCTGGTGCAGAATTCCCAGCGACTGACGGTATTGATTTTCTGCGATGGCGCCGGACAGATCAAGGGAACACCGTACGACGAGGCGATCAATTCCCTTCTCAAGCAAAACGCGGACACACAGGAAAAAGCCAAGGCGGCATTCATCATCGTTCTGCGGGCACAGTCCGGCCAATACACCGGTTACTCGGTGAATTCCTCGGCCGTCGGGGTGGATTTCCCGGAATTTCCTCCCTTGCCGGCGCCGCCTCAATCTGCTGCCCCAGAGCAGATCAATGCACCTGCTCCACCGGCTCCGGTGCCGGCCCCGGCCCCCCGCCCGGTGGCCACACTGCCGCCCCTCGTGATCGTTGGCACCAACGTCAGCACCAATCCTCTTCCGCCGATTCCGGTCAAAACAGCGCTGTCCAATCCGCCACCGGCCAGGGTGGAAGCAAGCCCGCCGCCCGCAGAACCGTTGCCCCGTTCAACGAACGCCGTGTCGACGAAAATGGCGGGAGGGCCAACCAACGCGGTGCCGGCCGGAAGTTCCGGCTTGAGCCGCCAGGGTGCCATGGCGACGGGTGTGATACTGCTGGCCGTGGCAACGCTGGTAATTATCCTGGGGTTGATCCGTTCGCGCCGGCCCCGGGGCGACAGCCTGATCACAAGGTCGATGAATAAAAAATAATTCCGGGCGTGACTTTTGGCCGTGCCCGTGGAAGATTGGCCGGCCATGAAAACAATCACTTTGCTCTGTGCGCTCGGCCTGTTCGCCGCCGTGGGCGTGGCCAGGGCGCAGAACACCAACCCGCCGCAAAAATCCGCGTCTGACTCGCCGGGCTTTGCCGATCCCGCCAAACTCACCGCCAAAGCCCCCGAATCTTTCAAGGTACAGTTTAACACGACCAAGGGAAAATTCGTCATTGAAGTCACCCGCTCGCTTGCGCCCAATGGCGCCGACCGCTTTTACAACCTGGTTCGTTCCGGTTACTTCACGGACATCGCTTTTTTCCGGGTGATCCCCGGGTTCATGTGCCAGTTCGGGATCCACGGCGACCCGAATGTTTCCGCGAAGTGGCGCGGGGCGACCATTACCGATGATTCCGTCAAGGGCAGCAACAGGCGCGGCACCATCACCTTTGCCACTGCCGGCCCCGACACTCGCACCACGCAGTTGTTTGTCAATTTTGGCGATAATATCCGCCTCGACAGTATGGGTTTCGCGCCCTTCGGCAAAGTAAGCGAAGGAATGGACGTGGTGGACAAAATTTACAGCGGGTACGGTGAAGGTGCCCCCAACGGGAATGGGCCGGATCAAGGCCGCATCCAAATGGAAGGCAACACCTATTTGAAAAAGGATTTTCCCAACCTCGACTACATCAAGTCCGCAACCATCATTCCGACCGCTTCTGCAAAATAACCCTTGAAATGTTATGAGCGAACTCGCGCAAATTGCCACCACCGAAGGCGAAATGGTCATTGAATTCTGGCCCGACGTCGCGCCCAAAACCGTCGAGAATTTCAAGACTCTCGCCCAAAAAGGTTTTTACGACGGCACCTGTTTCCACCGTATTATCAAGGGCTTTATGATTCAGGGAGGCGATCCGTTGACCAGGGATCCTGCCCGGGAAAGTCATTGGGGTACCGGCGGGCCGGGTTATCAGATTAAGGCCGAGTTCAACGACCGTTCGCATCAGCGCGGCGTTATCTCCATGGCACGCAGCGCCAATCCTGATTCCGCCGGCAGTCAGTTTTTTATTTGTGATGGCGACGCTTCATTTTTGGACCGCCAGTACACCGCGTTTGGCAAGTTGGTCAAGGGTGATGACGTATTGGCGAAGATCGCCGGCACACCCGTTGGCTCCGGCGGTTCCGGTGAACAGAGCAAGCCGCAGAAGCGCGTCGGCGTCGTCAGCGTCAAAATCGTTCCTGCGACTTAAAAGAATTTAAGGGTAGGGCGCGTTCTCCGAATGCGCCGCAACCGGCGCGCTGGGACAGCGCGCCCCGCCAACATGGAAATTTCCGAACTCGCCAAAGCTTTGACGGCGCTGGGTTGTCCGGCCGAAAAATCCCTTGAAATGGCCGCGCAACTGGACAAACGGGCCCGCCAGCTGGCCGAACAAAAAGGCCGCAATTACGACGAGGCTTTGCAGCATTTACTGTCTCTGATGAAACAAGGCTGGGCCGCGCCCAGGTAGGAGTTGGAAGATGGCAGTTCGCAGTTGGGGACTAACATTCGAGGTTTTCTCTGGCTTCCAACTTCCATCTCCTATCTCCTATCTGGCATATGGTTCGGCCCTGGAAAAAAGTTCGTTCAACGCCGCTCGGCGACTTCCGCATCTTCAAATTGCGCTCGGATGTGAGCGTTTCGCCGCGTACCGGCAAGGAACACGACTTCTTTGTTCTCGACAGTGTCAACTGGGTCAACGTCATCGCCGTCACGTCCGACCAGCAGCTGGTGATGGTCGAGCAATTCCGGCACGGCTCGAACACGGTGGAATTGGAAATTCCCGGTGGCATGATGGACCCCGGCGACACGGACCCGGTGGCGACCGCAGTGCGCGAGTTGCGCGAAGAAACCGGCTACGAAGGCGAGAACGCGTGTCTGCTCGGCAAAATCTGGTCCAACCCGGCCATCCTGAGCAACATCACCTACACCGTGCTGATTGAAAACTGCCGGTTGCAGCACCAGGTGGACTGGGACCACGCCGAAGACCTGGTGACAAAACTCGTGCCGGTGGCGGAACTTCCGAAACTGGTGGCCGACGAAAAAATCGGCCACAGCCTCGTAGTTGTCGCCCTGTACCATTTCGATTTATGGAAAAGGGGAATCAAGAAAGGCGCTTCCCCCCAAAGAAAACGTGCAACAAAACATTTCTAACGTCGGCCAGGCATTCCTGGCTTCGTCGGGACGCCGAACCAAACCGCCGGGACGGCTGTTCCACCTTAACCCAAATCCACCGGATCGATGTCCACCGCCAGCGTCACATCTTCCGGCAAAGCAAGCGTCTCAATTATTTTTGCGAGGGTCTGGCTGAGTTTGCTCATTGCCCGGGTCCGCAACATGATTTGGTAGCGATAAAACTGTTCCGCCCGCAGCAACGGCGCCGGCGCCGGACCGGAAATTATCAGGTTCAACGTTTCAGGTTTAAGGTTTAAAGTCGCTTCACCGGTTGCAACTTTGAAATTTGAACCTTGAACTTTGAACTCGATTTCACGTTTAAGATGCTCCGCGGAGAATTTCACCTTGTCTTCGTTGCGACCCCGGAGCGTCAGCAGCGCGACGCGGCTGGCGGGTGGATATTTTAGTTGTTCGCGGAATTCAATTTCCTGTTCGTAAAAACCGGTGAAATCGTGGCGGCGCGCGTATTGGATGGCTGGATGCGATGGCGTGAAAGCCTGCACGAACACTTCGCCTTCGACATCGCCACGGCCAGCGCGCCCGGCCACCTGGGTGAGCAGCTGGAAAGTCCGCTCACCGGCGCGGAAATCCGGCTGGTGTAGTGCGAGGTCGGCGTAAATGATGCCGACCAGGGTCACGTTCGGGAAATGCAATCCTTTGGCAATCATCTGCGTGCCCACCAGGATATCGGTCTTGCCGGCGCGGAAATCCCCGAGTGTTTTGCGGTAATCATCCTTGCGTTTCATGGTGTCGGCGTCCATGCGCCGGACACGCGCATTGGGGAACAGTTTTGTCAGGGTTTCCTCGACTTTTTGCGTGCCGGTGCCGGCGAAACGGATGGCCGGGTTTTTGCACTTCTGGTTCGGACAAACGGACGGCGCCGTTTGGGTGTGACCACAAATGTGGCAACGGAGTCTTTGTTCCGGCCGATGGTAGGTCAGGGCGAGGCTGCAATTCGGGCAGTTGGCAACAAATCCGCATTTCGGGCATTGCAACGCTGTCGAATAACCACGCCGGTTTAAAAACAAAATCGTCTGTTCACCGCGTTCCAGCCGTTGGTGGATGGCTTCCTTGAGCTGCGGCGAAAATATCGGCGGGCCTTTTTCCTTGTGGCCTGCCTGCCGCATGTCCACCACGCGGACGCGTGGCATTTTCTGGTTGTCCACGCGCTCCGGCAGTTCGAGCAGCGTGTACTTGCCCTTCTGACAGTTGTAATAGCTTTCCAGCGAGGGAGTGGCGGAACCCAGCACGACCACGGCGTTTTCCATCCGGCCGCGCATGATGGCCACGTCTCGCGCATGATACCGCGGCGCCTCCTCCTGTTTGTACGTGTGCTCGTGTTCCTCGTCTACGAGGATGAGGCCCAACGGCTCGACCGGGGCAAAAATCGCCGAACGCGCACCGATGACGATGCGCGCGCGGCCCTGTCGAATCTTATGCCATTCATCGTGGCGTTCGCCGGCGGAAAGGTGTGAATGCAAAACCGCGACCAGCGTCTGTAATCGGCCGGAACTGAACCTGGCTTTGAATCGTTCGACAGTTTGCGGCGTAAGCGAGATCTCCGGCACGAGCACAATCGCACCCTTGCCCTGGGTGAGGGCATGGGCGATGGCCTGGAGGTAAACCTCGGTCTTACCGGAACCGGTGACGCCGTGCAGAAGGAACATGTTGTTTTGCGGGTGGAACAGGCGTCCCGCCTGTTCGGATTCGGCGTCTCGCCGAATCTCTGCTGTACCGGACGGTGTCCAAATGTAAGGATATTCCCCGGTGGGGCCAACCAGTCCTGTTTCACGCGGATTATTCCAGATATAATTCCATTTTTCATGGAGGTCGGACTCTGAACGGATCATCCGGTCAAACGATTCCTGCTGCCAAACCGGGCCTGATCGGTGCATCACCTTGTTCACTTCGTGCGCTGAAAACGATTTGACGCTGTGCAGAATTTCTTGAAGAGAATGGACGCCAGTTTCTTCGCCTTTTTGTATCGGCAACGGGTGGATCAGCAAATGGACGTGGTCGGGCATGACACAGGCGATATAGCATTTCATCTTGTCACCATGCCAATGGACACAGGCTTCCAAGGTTTTCTGGCGCGCTTCTACGGATAGAACCAGTTTGTCGTGCGTTTGCCAGGTAACGTGATACGTAAAACCGGGGATTTCAAAATGCGGAAGCAAACGCCGATGAGCCGTTGATTGAGTCACCGCAGACTTTGCTTCAAGCGAGACGCTCGAAGCAACAGGCGGGACGCCTGTTTCACCCATTGCCATTTTTATTTTCTCCAGTGCCTTTTCCTGGGCCGGATTCAAGGGCAGCGGTTGCGTGGGCAGAATATGCTCGCGGGCATAGGGATCGCGCTCGGCAATCTCCGATGTGATTTCCACCAGACCACGGTCTTCGAGTCGGCGAACGGTGGTCGCGGTGGTCTCGGCCAGCTCAACCAGTTCGACCAGCGGCAATTCGCGCCGCTCCTCAATGATATTCCAGACCTCCTGCTGGCGTTTGGGCAGCCGGGGGAACTCACCGTTCACCGCCAGTGCGCGGACAAACAATTGTTTCTTCCAGCCCTCCTCCCGTTTGCGCACGGCTTCGGGCAGGACGGATTTCAAGGCGGTTTCGGGCGCGCAGCAGTAATAATCGGCCATCCAGCGCGCCAACTGCAATACCCGGGGCGTGACCAGGGTCTGCGCGCCAATGATTTTCAAAATGGGCTTGAGCTTCGTGAGGGCCGATTCTTCCGCAAGGGCGGTGACCGTGCCAAAAACCTTCCGTGCGCCGAACGGGACCTGTACCCGGCTGCCGACCTGAACTCCGGCCAGGGCCGGCGGGATCAGATAGTCGAACTCCTTGCGAAGTGCGATTTCGAGGCTGACACGGGCAATCATGTCGCAAAAGGATCTTAATCCCTTGAAATGGCGATCATATCGGCTTCGAGTTGTTTGCGCAGGGCCTCGCGTTCAACGTCGGTGGCCTCACGTGGAATACGCACAATGTGGCCTACCGTGACCTCGCAGCGTGAAAACGGCACGGGGATTTGAAAACGATCCCAACTGTTCGGGCGGATTTTCCAGCCCAGGAAATAGGACACCGGCACGATCGGCAGGCCGGTGACCTGCGCCAGCGACATCGGACCCTCCTGGACCACATAACGCGGACCGCGCGGGCCGTCAGGTGTGATCGCCAGGTCATAGCCGCGCTCCGCCCAGGTGGTCAATTCCAGCAACGCCTGTGGTCCGCGCCGGCTGCTCGAACCGCGGACCGGCATGACGCCGAAACGTTCCAGGATTGCCGCAAGGAAGGCGCCATCCTTGCTGGCGCTGACCAAACCGGCCAGCCCGGCAGATTGGTGGTACTTCTGCCCGAATGCGAAGTACAATCTCATGGAAAGTGCGAGGCGATTGTGCCAGATGCAGTAAATCGCCGGGGTGCAATCCTTCCGCGTCGTAAACCCGTGGGGATCGTTGATGCGATAACGCAATGTCGCTGCCACCGAACGGAGCGCGACCCAAATGATCCAGGCGCCGAGCCGTTGATGCCATTTGGGTGAATTTGGCACAATTACACCGGATTTCCGGCGCCGGTGACGGATTCCGGCCGCTGAGGGTTGTGGATTCACTGCGTCCATCAAGCTCCTTTTTTCAGGCACACGCGCACGAGTTCCTCGACGGTTGCTTTTGCGCCCAGCATCGTGTGCGCGGCGCGACTGGCGTCATGCGCCTCCACCTGTTTGAAACCCAGCGCCATAAGCGCCAGGGCGGCATCATTGACTTTCTGGTCTTCCGGCGAAAGTGCATGGCGGGCGCTGGCGGCCTCCCATGCGCCGGCGGCGCCGATTTTATCGCGCAATTCGACGATGATGCGTTCGGCGGTTTTCCGGCCGACCCCGGATATTTGCGAAAGCGATTTCACGTCGCCATTGGCCACCGCCCCGCGAAACGCGACCGGGTTCATGCCGCTCAGGATGTTCAGCGCGATCTTGGGGCCGATGCCGGAAACGGTATTGACCAGCAACCGGAACAAATCGCGTTCAGCCGCGGTCATGAAACCGTACAGCGTATGAGCGTCCTCGCGGATGACGAGTTGCGTGAGCAGTTTCACGTCCTGGCCGGGCGGCGGCAACTTGTCGAAGGACGACAGCGGAATCAACGCTTCGTAACCGACCCCGCTCACATTAATGATCACCTGTGTGGGCAACGCCTCGACCAATTTACCGTGGAGGAAGGTGATCATGCCAATGCGCGTTGCTGACCGGGGGTTGCGGAATTCATATTCGCTTCGGTGGGGTGAGCTGGTACCGCGAGTTCTCCTGCGCATGGGCCAGGGCCAGGGCCAGCGCGTCGGCGGCATCCGGCGCGGGTGGCTTGGGCAGGTTCAACAGGCGTTGGACCATTTTGGCGACGGCGGATTTCTGCGCAGCGCCGTAGCCGACCATGGCCTGTTTCACCTTGCGCGGGGCGATTTCAAAGATTTCCAGACCGGCTTCGGCCACGGTCGCCAGCGCGGCGCCACGCGCTTCGCCCATGATGATGGCGGTTTGCAGATTTTGCGCATAGAAAAGACCTTCAACCGCGCAGACGGTCGGTTGATATTGTTTGAGGACCTGGCGCAGGGTTTCCACGATTTTAACGAGGCAACGCGATCGCTCCCAGCCCGGTGGGCAGGAGATGGTGCCATGGTCGAGCGCGAACGGATGGGGTTTGGCCAGGCGAATGACGCCGTAACCGGTACCCCGCAGCGAGGGGTCCACGCCGAGAATCACGCTTTGGGCTGAAACCGGCGTCCGCCAGCCGGCTGAAAACAACGGCGCCACCGTGCGCGGGGCCGCGCCGCCAAGGCGTTGCTGCATTTGTTCATATTGCCGCCGGGTGATGCCCACGTAGCCAGTTTGCCTGCCGCGGAATAGTTGCGAAAGCAAAAAGCCGTATGGCTTCGTCAACTGCTCCTGACCGGGCGCAGAAATTCAATGTCCGTTCTGGCTGTTCCCCTGGTTCTGGCCCTGATTGCCGGACGAGGAAGCCGGAGGAAGGGAAGGATGAGGTTGGGCGTTCGGCTGAGTCGCCCCGGACTGATTCGCGGATTGACTGTTATTGCGGGACCCATCCGTTGGCGGAGAGTAATGATTGTTGCCGGAAGGATTGGAGTAAGGTTGTCCAATCGCCGCGTTGTTATGCGACGGAGGGTCAGAGTTGGCCCCCGCTTGCGCCGGCGGTGCGGAACCGAATTGCCGGGGCGACTGGACCCGGTTATCGGGGTTATATTGGTGATCCGGCCCCTGATTTTGGGCCGGCCAGGACTGATAATGTTGGGGCGGAGTTGTCGCAGGTTTATTCCCGGCCGGTGGCGTGGACGGGGCGACATAGATGGTTCCCGGCTGCTGGACCTGCGGCATGCGGGGCGGGGTCTGGTGAAAATTCTGATATGGACTTTGATTGATATTCTGATGCGGGTTTTGCCCGGGATTCACCTGGTGGGGAGTTGAATAGTTTCCATTCCCGTAAACGACCGGTTGGTTCTGGTCCTGGCCCGGTTTGGCGCCTGGTGCAGTTTGCGGATGCAGCGTCAGAACCGGAGAGCCGACGAATTGCGGGCGATTTACGATCAGCGTGGTGCCATTGAGTGCGAACTGTTCATGTTTGCCGCCCCACGCCGGACTTCCGTTTCCGGCCCGAATGGTCACGGGATGAATCTCCCGGCGGGTGATCGCAGTGATATGCCGGGGCGGGACGCCGGCATTGACGATGCCGTGCTGACGACTGTCAAAGTCGATGTTATTAACGACCATGGTTTGATTGTATATGCGATTGCCTTCCGTGGCGTCGACGCGATAGCGCTGCAGATGCGGGTCGCAGAAATTTTTCGTCGCCACAAAGGTGAAGGCGCCGGCATTCAAACCAAAACTGAAACCGGCAGTGACGGCATGGCCTTGATAAACGAACCCGACGCCGGATTGATAGACCGCATGGGGCGGCAACGGCGCCCAGCCGCAATAATCCTGATTGTAGCGCCAGCAGACCCAGGACGGCGCCCAGGTTGTTTCCGGCCACCAGCACCAGCCATACGAGGGATGACAAAACCACCGGCCGTAGTGAAACGTTGCCCAACCCCAGGAATAACCGGAAACCCAATACCAGCCGCAGTTGGAATAAACCCAGTAGCCATTATTGCAATACGGCTGCCAGCCGCTGTTGTAAGCGACAGTCGTTGGCCGCCAACACCAGCCATATCCGTCCAGATTCACCCAACCGCCATAAGGCGCGAGGGTGCTGTAAAAATAGGTCACCGTCGCTTCGGCCGGAGGGGGCGACGGTTCCGTGCCGGCCGGCGGCGGCGTTTCCGAAGTATTAGTCGCCGTGCCGGCCTGTTGCAGTTGCTGGTCGTGCTGCATCATCGCATTGGCGATTTCCGGCGGTGCGCCAAGGTCGTTCAGGTAGATGATTTCTTCCGCATTCAGGTTGAACTGGTTGGTGGAGCTGTTGATGTACGTCAGGATGACGCCTTGTTCAACGCTCGCCTGTACCAATCGGATGACCTGGGCGAGCGGGCTGTCCGGATCAATGTCCGGCGGCAAGGTGGCGGCGGCGGTCGCGTAGTCCGGGGAACCGGAGTCGGGTACGATGCCTGTTTGCGACGGAGGAGATGTCTGGGTCTGGGCGTTGGCGGTTTGCCGGAACTGACCCCCAATCCACGCGGCCGCCACAAAGGCCGGGATTAAAATAAGTTTGAATGAAATCTTTTTTTTCATCCGGTTGTCCGGTGGTTGTACCATAGCATATAACCCCGATTAATTCGACCGGTTGCCAGCCAAAGGATTCAAG
>Ga0306921_10008306_pt1 | contig 10974 bp, 10 predicted proteins | sample sta12Cox44000080_FD_203760 | JGI IMG/M metagenome (GOLD analysis project Ga0306921, IMG submission 203760) | Lab enrichment of tropical soil microbial communities from Luquillo Experimental Forest, Puerto Rico - statoxic.12C.oxic.44.000.080 (v2)... | ecosystem: Environmental > Terrestrial >... | reverse complement strand
TCTATCGCGGCTGGGTGAGCGAGGATGCCGTGCGCCGCCTGCGCAAGACCTTGCTCGATGCCGGCCACAGCGACAGCAGCGAGACCGGCACGCATGCCGCCATGGTCGTGGCCGAGGCCGAACCGATCGGCGGCTTCGTCGGCATGGCGATCTCCGAGCCGCTGCTGCAGGCCGGCATCCTGGTGAGCGTGATCGGCTACATGGCCTTCCTCGAGCCATGGACCCTGGTGCTCAGCATCGGCTTCCTGGCGCCGCAGGCGCTGTTCGTGCCGCCGCTGCAACGGGCGATCAACCGGCGGGCCGAGAAGCGCATCCGCACCATCCGCCGCGTCGGGGGCGACATCGTCGAGACCGGCGTGCCGGAAGAAGAGCGGATCGAGCGCGTGTTCCGGCTCAACATGAGCATCTACCGGATCAAGTTCAGCATGAATCTCGGCATGAACTTCATGCATTACCTGGCCGTTGCCGTGGCGCTCGGCGTGGGCGGCATGTTCGCCGTCGAGCACCGCATCGAGGTCGGCACGGTGGTGGCGGTCGTCTCCGGCCTCGGCAAGCTCAACGATCCGTGGGGCGACCTGGTGAACTGGGGCCGCGAGCTTTCCGTCGACAGCGTGAAGTACCGCCTGTTCGCCGACGCCGTCAGCGGCAAGGGTCTTGCAACCGCCTGAAAAAACCCGACATTTCGCGGATGCCCGACCCCTATACCGTGCTTGGCGTGTCGAAAACGGCCTCGGAGGACGAAATCCGCCAGGCCTTCCGCAAGCTCGCCAAGAAGCACCATCCCGACCTCAATCCCGGCAACAAGGAAGCCGAGGCCAAGTTCAAGGAGATCAGCCAGGCCAACGAGATCCTGTCCGATCCCGAGAAGCGCCGGCGCTTCGATGCCGGCGAGATCGACGCCAGCGGCCAGGAGATGCCGCCGCGCGGCTTTTACCAGGACGAGGCGGGCGGTCCGTCGGGACGGAAGTATTACCGCGCCGGCGGGCACGAGGATTTCGTCGACATGGGCGGCGTGTTCTCGGAGATGTTCGGCCAGCGTCGCGGCTTCGGCTTCGGCGGGGCGGAAGGCTTCGACATGGGCGGCCTGCCGGTGAGCTATACGCTCGCGGTGCCGTTCCTGATGGCGGCGCGCGGCGGCAAGCAGCGCGTCACCCTGCCCGACGGTCGCACGCTCGACATCGACGTGCCGGAGGGCACGAGCGATGGCACGACCTTGCGGCTGAAGGGCCAGGGCATGCCGGGCGCCAAGGGCCAGCCGCCGGGCGACGCCTATGTCGAGATCAGGGTGCAGCCGCACGCCTTCTTCGAGGCGCGCGACAATGACATCCATGTCGAGGTGCCGGTGACGCTTACCGAGGCGGTGCTGGGCGGCCGGATCAAGGTGCCGACGGTCGGCGGCTCGGTGATGCTGAGCGTGCCGGCCGGCTCCAATACCGGCACGACGCTGCGCCTCAGGGGCCGCGGCCTGCTCGACCGCAAGTCGAGCCAGCATGGCGACCAATACGTCAAGCTGAAGGTCATGCTGCCCGACAAGCCCGACGACAAGCTGAAGGCCTTCCTCGATTCGTGGGAGGCCGGTAAGGGGCAGGATCCGCGCCAGGCGATGGAGCAGTTCACATGACCACCCTCGACGAACTGCTGCGCCTGCACGGCAAGCTCACCACCGTCCATGTCGAACGCTGGGTGGCGCGCGGCTTGCTGCGCCCGCGTAGCGAGGCCGACGTCTGGATCTTCGAGCAGGTCGATGTGGCGCGGGTGCGCCTGCTCGTCGAGCTCGCCGACGATATCGGCCTCGACGACGACACCGTGGAAGTCGTGGTCGGCCTGGTCGATCAGGTCCACACCCTGCGCGGCCAGCTCGGCCTGCTCGCCCAGGCGATCGCCGAGCAGCCGCCGGCGACCCGCGAGGCCATCGCCGCGGTGCTGCAGCGGCTGGGCCGTTCCTAGCGCTGCAGCGCCTGCCAGATCTTGGCAGCGGTGATCGGCATGTCGAGGTGACGCACGCCGAACGGGCGCAGCGCATCCAGGACGGCATTCGCCACCGCCACCGGCGCGCCGTTGGTCGGCAGCTCGCCCACGCCCTTCAGGCCCATGAAATTATTGGGCGAGGGCGTGGCGATGGTCTCGACGGTGAAATTCGGCACATCGTCGGCCCGCGGCAGGGTGTAGTCCATCAAGGTGCCGCTCAAGAGCTGCCCGGTGGCTTCGTCGTAGAGCGCCTCTTCCATCAGCGCATTGCCCAGGCCATGCACGATGCCGCCATGCATCTGCCCGGCCAGCAGGCGCGGATTGACCACGACGCCGGCATCGACCGCCGAGACGAAGCGATCGATGCGCACCGCGCCGGTCTCGGGATCGACCTCGACCTCGCACGCCATCACGCCGGTCGGAAAGCCCTCGATCTTGTCGGCGAACACCGCATCGCCCTCGAACGGCTTGTGGGCCGCCAGCTCGAACAGGCCGATGCGACGGTCGGTGCCGACGACCTCGAAGCTGCCGTCGCGATAGACGATGTCGGCAGGAGAGGCCTCCAGCCGCTCGGCGGCGAGGTCGCGGCCGCGCTGGATCACCACGTCGGCGGCGCGCCGCAGCGTCGTGCCGCTGATGATGGTCGAGGACGAGCCGCCGGTGCCGCCGCCCCGCAGGATGGTGCGGGTGTCGCCCTGGCGCACGTCGATCTTGTCGATCGGCACACCGAGCGCCGCCGACAGGATCTGGGCGAATACCGTCTCGTGGCCCTGGCCCTGGCTTTGCGTGCCGGCATGAGCGATCAGCCGATCGGAGGTCACCTGGATGACGCCATGTTCGTCGGCGATGCCGCCGGTGGCGTGCAGATGGCAGCTGAGGCCAAGACCCCGCCGCAGGCCCTTGGCCTCGCTGGCGGCGCGGCGCGCCGCGAACCCGGCCGCATCGGACGCTTTCAGCGCCGTCTCGAACAGGCGCGGGAAGTCGGCTGCGTCGTAGGTGTATCCGGTCGCCGTCTGATAGGGCATGTCGGCCGAGGTCAGCAGGTTCAATCGGCGCAGTTCGACCGGTGACCGCCCGGTCTCCTGTGCGGCGAGGTCGACCAGGCGCTCGAGCAGGAAGATGGTCTCGGGTTTCCCGGCGCCGCGGATGGCGTCGACCGGAACGGTGTTGGTGAAGGCACAATCGAAGTCGATGTAGATTGCCGGGATGCGGTAGAGACCGGAGATCACCCGCGCCATGCCGGTGGTCGGGATCGACGGCGCGAACATCGAGAGATAGGCGCCGTAGTTCGCCTGCGCCTTGACCCGCAGGCCGATGAACCGGCCGTCCTTGTCGAGCGCCAGCTCGGCGGAGGCTAAAAGATCGCGCGACTGGCTGTCGGACAGCGCATGCTCGCCGCGCTCGGCGCTCCAGCGCAGGCCACGCTTCAACTTGCGTGTCGCCCAGGCGATCAGCACGGATTCGGCAGAAATGTTGAACTTGGGGCCGAAGCCGCCGCCGACATCCTCGGTGACCAGCCGAAGTTTTTCCTTGGGTAGTTTCAGCACGTGTTCGCACATCAGCCGATGCGGGATGTGCACGCCCTGCGATGCAAGAGTGATGGTGACGAGCTCGCTCGCGGCGTCCCAGGCCGACCAGGCGGCGCGGGTTTCCATATAATGAGCGATCTGGCGCGGCGAGCGGATTTTCAGGCGCGTGACGTGCGCGGCCTTGGCGAAAGCCGCCGCCGTCGCCGACGCATCGCCCCGCTCCCAGCGGCACATCAGGTTGCCGGGGACCTCGTCATGGATCTGCGGCGCGCCGGGCGCCAGCGCCTGCGCCGGGGTTACGACGGCCGGCAGCTCCTCGTAGTCGACGACCAGGGCTTCGGCGACATCGCGCGCCTGGTCGAGCGTGGCGGCCGCGATCATGGCGACGATGTCGCCGACATAGCGGACCTTGCCGACCGGCATGGGCAGGTGCGGCGGCTCGCGATGGCGGTTGCCGGCTGGGTCCTTGATCTCGCTGATCGCCGGCAGGTGGCCGAGCTTGTCGGCCGCGGTATCCTCGGCGGTGTAGATCGCAGCGACGCCAGGCAGGGCAAGTGCGGCTGCCTTGTCGATACCCTTGATCAAGGCGTGCGCATGCGGCGAGCGCACGAACAGCACGGCGAGCGCGCCGGTCGGCGCGGTGTTGTCGGCGTAGCGGCCTTTGCCGGTGAGGAAGCGCTGGTCTTCGCGCCGCGTGAGCGGCTGGCCGAGCTTTGCGGGGGCGTTCATTGCGACCGCACTCCTACGCTGCCCGCGTGCAACAAGCCATGATCACAAGACCCAGAAGATTTGGCCCTCGGTTGGGTCTAAGCCGCCATCACGTCGTTGATCACCTTGAGTGCGGCGTCGATGTCGGCGCGATTGACGTCGAGATGGGTGACGGCGCGGATGCGCGTCGTGCTGCCGGCGCTGGTGCCCATGCCGACGCCGCGCTGCTTGCAGGCCTCGACGAACTGCGCGCCGGTCATGCCCGGCTTCTTGATCTCGAAGAACACGAGATTGGTCTGCATCTTCTCGACCGCACACTCGAGACCCTTGATGTTGGCAACGCCGGCGGCGAGGTGATGGGCGTTGTCGTGGTCCTCGGCCAGCCGGTCCCAGTTGTGGTCGAGGGCATAGAGCGCGGCGGCGGCGATCACGCCGGACTGGCGCATCGAGCCGCCCAGCATCTGCTTCTGCCGCCAGGCTTCCTTGATGAACTCCTTGGAGCCGGCGAGCGACGCACCGACCGGCGCACCGAGGCCCTTGGTGTAGTCGAGCCACAGCGAATCGGTGCAAGCGGCATAGTCGCGCGCCTTGATGCCGGCCTTCACCGCGGCATTGCACAGCCGCGCGCCGTCCATGTGGACCGCGAGCCCGGCGTCATGCGCCACCTTGGACACACCCTGCAGCGTGGCGAGCGGCCACACGGTGCCGAAGCCGCCATTCGACGTGTTCTCGACCGAGACCAGCCGCGAGCGCGGCGCATTGCGGCTGTTGGGGTCGCGCAGGGCGCCCTTGACCTGGTCTGCCGTGAACACGCCGTTGGGACCGTCCAGCATGCGGATCATGACGCCGGAATTGGCCGCCGTGCCGCCGGTCTCGGCGTTGATGATGTGCGCGGTGCGGTCGGCGATCACCTCGTCGCCCAGCCGGCAATGGACGCGAATGGCGGCCTGGTTGCACATCGTGCCGCTCGGCATGAAGACGGCGTCCTCCTTGCCCAGGATCTCGCAAATCCGCTCGCGCAGCCGCTCGGTGGTGGGATCCTCGAACTTCTGTTCGTCGCCCACCTCGGCTTCGGCCATCGCCTTTCGCATGCCGGGCGAGGGCTTGGACTTGGTATCGCTGTAAAGGTCGATGAACCGGTTTTGCATGGCGTGTTGTGTTCTCCTGCGCCACCATAGAGACGGGTGGCGAGAAACGCCACCCGTCACCCCGAGCGAAGCCGAGGGGCCTCTTTTTTGTTCGCCGCAAGGCTAGGTCCTCCACTCCGCTTCGCTCCGCTCCGGTCGGGATGACGGTGATGGAGGAGGCCGATGAAATTCACGTGGTTTCACCTGATGCCCTGGCCGCACATGCCGGACGACTTCCGGCAGAAGCACCGCTCGGTCTGGGTCGACTTGCCCAGCAGCATGTACGAGCCAGAGCTCGGCCATATCGCCTATCACCAGTATCTCGACCAGCTCGAATATGCCGAGAAGGTGGGCTTCGACGGCATCGGCGTGAACGAGCACCATGCCAACGCCTACGGGCTGATGCCGTCGCCCAACATCATGGCGGCGACCTTGACGCGCCGCACCTCGAAGGCGGCGCTGGTCGTGCTGGGCAACTCGATCGCGCTCTACAATCCGCCGCTGCGCGTCGCCGAGGAGTTCGCCATGCTCGACGTGTTGTCGGGCGGCCGCCTCATCGCTGGCTTTCCCGTCGGCACCTCGATGGACACCAACTACGCCTACGGCACCATCCCGGCGCTGACGCGGGAAAAGTACGCCGAGGCGCACGACCTGATCCGCAAGGCCTGGGCGGCCGACCAGCCGTTCGCCTTCAACGGCCGCTACACCAAGCTGCGCTACGTCAATTGCTGGCCCAAGCCGGTGCAGCGACCGGCGCCGCCGATCTTCATTCCGGGCGGCGGCTCGGTCGAGACCTACGACTTCTGCCTCGATAACACCTACTCGTATTCGTATCTCAGCTACTCGGGCTATCTGCGCGCCAAGCTCCTGATGGAGGGCTATTGGAAGCGGGTCGCCGAACGCAAGGTCGACGAATCGCCCTACCGCGCAGGCTTCGCCCAGGTGATCTGCGTCGCCGACTCCGACGCCGAGGCCGAGCGGCTGTACTGGCCGCACGTCAACTACTTCTACAATCGCTGCCTGCACGTCTATCCCGGTTTCGCCGATGCGCCGGGCTACCGCACCATCAAGACCATCCAGACCGGCGCGCTGTCGCAGTTCGCGCCGGGCTCGGGCCGCGACTATCCCAGCATGACTTGGAAGGACTTGACCGAGGGCCGGTACATCGTGGCGGGCTCGCCCGAGACGGTGCGCCAGCAGATGGAGGAGCTGATCAAGACCCTGCGCGTCGGCAACGTCTTCTGCCTGCTGCACATGGGCAACATGCCCGACGACAAGGTGCGGCACTCGACCAAGCTGTTCGCCGAGAAGGTGATACCGCATCTGCGCAACCTGTGGCCGGACTGGAACAACCACGACGACCGCTTCTGGTGCCATCCCATGCATGAGCCGGTGCCGCTGCGGGTGGCGGCGGAATGAAGTCTCGCTTTCTCAAGCTCAAGTCGGGCGCGCGTATCCAGGTCATCGAGGCGGGGAAGGGCAAGGATTTGCTCTTCCTCCATAGCGCCGGCGGGCACCTGCCGAACGATCCGCTGATTGCCGCCTTGGCGACCAGGTACCGGGTGCTGGCACCCTTGCTGCCCGGCTATGGCGAGTCGAGCGGCGAGGACGAGCTGCGCGACATGCTGGATGTCACCTTGCACACCCTCGACGTGCTGGAGGCGCTCAAGCTCAAGAAACCGATCGTCGTTGGCCATTCGATGGGTGGCATGATTGCCGCCGAGATGGCGGCGATCGCCCATACCGAGATCGAGAAGCTCTGCCTGCTGGCGCCGGCCGGCCTGTGGCTCGACGAGCAGCCGATCGTCGATATCTTCACCAAGCTGCCCTACGAACTGCCCGCGCTGTTGTTCCACGATGCCGAGCTGGGCCGGCGGCTGATGACGGCGGGCGGCGGCGACATGGGCGACCCCGAATTCCTAAAACAGTTCCTGGTCATGAACGCCCGCCGGCTGGGCATGGCGGGCAAGCTCTTGTTCCCCATTCCGGACCGGGGATTGTCCCAGCGGCTGCGTCGTATAACCGCAAGGACACTGATCGTGTGGGGCCGCGAAGATGCGCTGATCCCGCCGGCTTATGGCGAGGCCTTCAAAAAGGCCATTTCCAAGGCAAGGCTGGTGAGGGTCGCCAAGGCAGGCCATGCGGTCGGGCAGGAAAAGCCCGAGGCGGTGCTGAAGGCGCTTCAGGATTTCTTCTGACGAGGAGAGCTAACGATGAAGAAACTATTGGCGACAGGGATGATCACGGCGCTCATGGTTGGCGGTGCGGCAATGGCCCAGACACCTGTTGTCTACACCTGGACGGGCATGGGCGTGAATGTGCCGGGAAGCTCCAAGTGCCCGACCTACAAGATGAACATCGAAGTCACCGTCACGGGCAAGGCGGTCAAGGGCATCTTCCAGCAGGAAGGCCGCGACCAGCGCCACTTCGAGACGACACTCGACAAGAACGGCAAGATCAAGACCGCCGCGATGGTCGGCGGCGGCAACATGATGGACGTCATCGGCGAGGTCAGCGACTCGGGCGGCAAGATCAAGCTCGACGGCTACTGCAAGTTCGAAGGGCCGCTCACCAAGAAGCAGTAGTCTCGTTCCTTCGGGGGAGGGAGAGATGGTAGCGAGAGCGATGGCGGGAGCCTTGATGGCTCTCGCCGCAGCGGCGTCGGCGCAGGCGCAGACGCAGACCGTGACCTATACCTGGACCGGTATGGGCACCAGTGTCGTCGACAGCTCGAAATGTGCGACCTACAAGATGACGATCGACGTCGCCGTCGATGGCAAGACGGTGAAGGGCATTCTCCATCAGCAGGGGCGACCGGAGCGCAAGTTCGAGACGACGCTGGACGACAAGGGGATGTTCAAGACCAAGGCCGAGCTCGGCGATGGCGCCGCGATCGATGTCAGCGGCACGATCTCCGACAAGGAGAGCCGGGTGCTACTCGACGGCTACTGCAAGTTCGAAGGCAAGCTCACGAGGAAATAGCCAAGCCGACCTCGATTATCGCCAGACAACTCTGGCGCTTGAGGCTGTAGTTGGAGCGCGAACGCCAGCGGTGCTCGTTGCAGCGCAGGTGCGACAGCCGGTCGAGGTCGAAGCAGCGCCAGTCGCCGCCGCTCGGCAAGCCTGTCATCGTCTCGCCGGCATACTGGAAGACGAAGGCGGCCGGCGTCCCGTCGGACTTGGTGCCCAGCGCGTGCGGTGCGAAATGCCTGACCACGCCGTCGTAGAGGCCGGTCAGGCACTGCTTGTCCCGGATCGCGGCGCTCAGGACGTCGTCCGTGTTCACTCCATGACAACGGCCAGCCGGCCGAGAGCGTTGCGTTGAAGGAGTGCGCGCATCGCCTGCGGCGCCTCGTCGAGGCGGAAGGTGCGATCGACATGCGGGCGGCAGAGCCCCGCCTCGCACCAGCCGCGGATGCGCTCCATCAGCGCGAAGGTGCGGTCGGCCTCTTCGAAACGGGCATCGTGCGGGCTCCAGCCGGCATAGTAGCCGTAGTTGAAGCCCATCACGGCGATCGACTTCACCAGCAGGATGTTGGCCGGGATCTGCGGGATGGTGCCGCTGGCAAAGCCGATCGGGCAGATGCGGCCCTCGACGGCGAGGCAGCGCAGCGACTGGGCGAACACCTCGCCGCCGACCGGATCGTAGACGCGGTCGACGCCGCGTCCGCCGGTGAGCTTCAGCACCGCCTCGCGGAAGTCGGTCGTGCCGTAGTCGATCACATGGTCGGCGCCATGCGCCTTGGCGAAGGCTGTCTTGCGCGCGCCGCCGGCCGTGGCGATCACCGTGGCGCCGAGGATCTTGCCGATCTCGACCGCCGCCATGCCGACGCCGCCGGCCGCCGCGTGGACCAGCAGCGTCTGGCCCTTGTGCACGTCCAGCGCCATCGGCCAGGTGAGCGCGCCGGCCGAGGTCGGATAAGAAATCGCGAGCTGGATCGCCTCGACGAAGTCGACAGTGCGCGGCTTGGGGAAGACATTGACCTCGTGCGCCACGGTCTCTTCGGCCAGCCCGCCCCAGTCGAGCACCGCCACGACCTCGTCGCCGACTTTTAGCCGCTTGCAGGCCGGACCGACCTCGATCACCACGCCCGACGCTTCGGTGCCCGGCGCGAACGGCAGGGGCGGCTTGCGCTGGTACTTGCCGGCGATCACCAGGGTCGTGGCGAAGCTCACGCCGGCGGCGCGGATGCGGATGCGCACCTGGCCGGGCTTGAGCGGCGGCCGCTCGACCTCCTGCAGCCGCAAATCCTCGGGCTCGCCCCATTGGCTGCAGATCATGGCTTTCATGGCTGCTCCTTTTCCTCCCCCGTCTTCGGGGGAGGTGTCGGCGTAATCGCCGACGGAGGGGTCAGGGATTCACTATCAAGACTCATGACCCCTCCGTCGGCCTATGAGGCCGCCACCTCCCCATAAGAATGGGGAGGAGGGCCTACAGCGAAATCGGCAGGTTCTTCACGCCGCGCAGGATCAGCGAATCGTGCCAGTCCGGCTCAGGCCCGCTGAGGCGGATGCTGGGCAGCCGCTCGCTGAGCCGCAGCGCGGCGATGCGCGCTTCCAGGCGGGCGAGCGGGGCGCCGAGGCAGAAGTGGATGCCATGACCGAAGGTCATGTGCGGGTTCAGCGGCCGGCCGATATCGAAGCGCTCGGGGTCGTCGAACGCCTCGGGATCGCGGTTGGCCGAGTTCATGAAGGCAAAGACCCGCTGGCCTTCGCGTATTGTCTTGCCGCCGAGCTCGGTATCGGCGGCCGCCACGCGCGCAAGGGCGCCCGACGGACCGTCGTAGCGCAGATATTCCTCGACCGCGCTGTCGGCGAGCGACGGGTCGGCGACCAGCCGCTCCCACTGGCCGCGATTCTTCATCGAGTAGAAGAAGCCGTTGCCGATCAGGTTGGTCGTGGTCTCGTGGCCGGCGAACAGGAGCAGGATGGCGGTGCCGATGATCTCGTCGGTCGAGAGCGCGTCGCGGTCGTCGCGCGCCAGCACCAGCTGGCTGATCATGTCGCCGGTCGGCGCCGTCGTGCGCGCCTCCACCAGGCCACGGAAATAGTCGGCCATCGCCTTGGCGCCGGTCTCGGCGCGCAGGTACTTGTTGCCGGCAATCTGCGCCGTGCCGATGAACAGCGCGATGTCGTCCGACCAGACCTTTACGCGCTCGAGATCGGCGCGCGGCACGCCGAGCAGGTCCATGATCACCGAGGCCGGCAGCGGGTAGGCGAAGTCGGCGATGTAGTCGACAATCTCGCCGCGGCGCGCCTTGGCCTGCATGCCGTCGATCAGATGGCCGACGATGTCCTCGATGTTGGGCCGCAGGTTCTCGACCGAGGTCGGCGTGAAGGCCTTGGTGAACAGGCGGCGCAGGCGGGTGTGGTCGGGCGGGTCGCGGAACACCATCCAGTGATTGAGATAGCGCACCAGGCTGTCGATCGAGCCGCGCTGGTATTCGGGATTGGCCTTGAAGAAGGGCGTCAGCCGATCGGCCGAGATCTGGCGGTTGTTCAGCGCCACCTGCTTGACGTCGGCATAGCGGGTGACGATCCACGCCTTCATCGCCGGCGACCAGTGCACCGGGTCCTCGGCGCGCAGGCGGGCGAACTCGGGGAAGGGATTGGCGTTGGTCGCGGGGTTGGCGAGATCGAAG
>Ga0306921_10008305_pt1 | contig 10975 bp, 8 predicted proteins | sample sta12Cox44000080_FD_203760 | JGI IMG/M metagenome (GOLD analysis project Ga0306921, IMG submission 203760) | Lab enrichment of tropical soil microbial communities from Luquillo Experimental Forest, Puerto Rico - statoxic.12C.oxic.44.000.080 (v2)... | ecosystem: Environmental > Terrestrial > Soil... | reverse complement strand
AGCTCGCCCCGGACGCCGACGAGCTGGTCGCCGCGGTCAGCCGGATCATGACGCACGCCGACGCGCGGCGCCGCCTGGGCGTGCATGCCAACGCCGACACCGGCCCGGACTGCGCCCGGGCCCGCAGGTTCGGCGCGGGCGGCGTCGGCCTGGTGCGGACCGAGCACATGTTCCTGGGCGAGCGCCGCCAGCTGATCGAGCGGCTGATCCTCGCCGACGACGACGCGACCCAGCAGTCCGCGCTCGACGCGCTCGAGCCGCTGCAGCGGGGCGACTTCGTGGAGATCCTCGAGGCGATGGACGGCCTGCCGGTCACGATCCGGCTGATCGACCCGCCGCTGCACGAGTTCCTGCCCGACCTCACCGAGCTGTCGGTCAAGGTGGCCCTGGCCGGGGACGCCGCCACCGAGCAGGACCGCAAGCTGCTCGACGCGGTGCGCCGCCTGCACGAGCAGAACCCCATGCTCGGGCTGCGCGGCGTCCGGCTGGCCCTGGTCATCCCCGGGCTGGCCAGCATGCAGGTCCGGGCGATCGCGCACGCGGCGGCCGAGCGCAAGCAGGCCGGCGGCGACCCGAGGCCGGAGATCATGATCCCGCTGACCGCGTCGGTCCAGGAGATGGAGATCGCCCGCGAGGACACCGAGAAGGTGCTCGCCGAGGTGGCGGAGGAGACCGGCATCAGCGTGCACACGCTAATCGGCACCATGATCGAGGTGCCGCGGGCCGCGCTGATCTCCGGGGAGATAGCGCAGTCCGCCGAGTTCTTCTCCTTCGGCACCAACGATCTCACGCAGATGACCTGGGGATTCTCCCGCGACGACGTGGAAGGCGCGTTCTTCAGCCGGTACATCGAGCTGGGCATCTTCGGCGTCTCGCCGTTCGAGAGCATCGACCGCGACGGCGTCGGCCGCCTGGTCCGGATCTCGGTCGAGGAGGGCCGGGCCGCCCGGCCCGACCTGCACCTCGGGGTGTGCGGCGAGCACGGCGGCGACCCGGACTCGGTGCACTTCTTCCACGAGGTCGGCCTGGACTACGTCTCCTGCTCGCCGTTCCGGGTGCCCGTCGCCCGGCTGGAGGCCGGCCGCGCCGCCGCGGCGGAAAAGGCTGGGGGCAGCGACAGCCGGTGACGGACAGGGGCGGCTACGACGCTCACGCGACGGCCCGGTGGGTAGCTGAGCCGCCCAAGAGCGCGCGCAACCCCGGGCGCGGCCCGTTCGAGCGGGACCGCGCCCGGGTGCTGCACAGCGCGGCGCTGCGCAGGCTGGCGGCCAAGACGCAGGTCGTCGAGGTCGGCTCGGGCGACTTCCCGCGGACCAGGCTCACTCACTCCCTGGAGTGCGCGCAGATCGGGCGTGAGTTCGGGGCCGCGCTCGGGTGCGATCCGGACCTGGTCGATGCGGCGTGCCTGGCGCACGATCTCGGGCATCCCCCGTTCGGCCACAACGGCGAGTCGGCCCTGGCCGAGTTCGCCGCGGGCTGCGGCGGGTTCGAGGGCAACGCGCAGAGCCTCCGGCTGCTGACCCGGCTGGAGGCGAAGGTGCCCGGGGCCGGGCTGAACCTGACCCGGGCCACCCTCGACGCCACGCTGAAGTACCCCTGGGCGGCCCGGGCCGGGGAAGTCAAGTTCGGGGTCTACGCCGACGACGCCGAGGTGTTCGCCTGGATCAGGGACGGCGCGCCGCCCGGCCGGCCGTGCCTGGAAGCCCAGGTCATGGACTGGTCCGACGACGTGGCCTACTCGGTGCACGACCTGGAGGACGGGCTGCAGGCCGGCCTGATCACGCTGGGCGCGCTGCGGGACCCGGCCGAGCAGAAGGCGGTGGCCGCCCTCACCGCGGCCGAGTACTGCGCCCCCGGCTCGGTCACCGTCGACGAGCTGTGCGAGATCTTCGCCGACCTGCTCGCGCTGCCGTGCTGGCCGCCGGGCTACGACGGCGGGCTGGCGTCGCTGGCCGCGCTGAAGAACCTGACCAGCGAGCTGATCGGCCGGCTCTGCAGCTCGGCGCAGCAGGCGACCCTGGCCGCCGCTCCCGGGCCGGAGCCCGGCCGCCCGGCCCGGTTGACCAGGTACGCCGCCGACCTTGTCGTCCCCCGGCAGCAGCGCCTGGAGTGCGCGCTGCTGAAGGGGGTCACCGCGCAGTACGTGATGAGCCGGGCCGGGGCCGCGGAATCCCAGGCCCGGGAACGGGAGCTGATCGCCGAGCTTGCGGCCGCGGTGCGGGCCGGCGCGCCCGCCACGCTGGACCTGGTGTTTCGGCCCGCCTACGCCGCGGCAGTATCTGATCAGGAACGGCTGCGCGTCGTGGTCGACCAGATCGCCTCGCTCACGGACACCTCGGCCACCGCCTGGCACCGCCGGCTGCGGTGACAACTCAGCCGGCCGCCAGCGGCCCGCCGCTGCGCCTGGCCCCTGCCCGAACCCACTTCCCGCCCGGCCTGCTACCGTCGAGCGGCCCGTCACCGGAAGGAGTCTCAGATGCCTGCCGAACCAGCCTTTGTGATCGTGGGAGCGAGCCTGGCCGGCGCCAAGGCCGCGGAGACCCTCCGCGAGCATGGCTTCGAGGGCGCGGTCGTGCTCATCGGCGCGGAAGACCAGTACCCGTACGAGCGGCCGCCGCTGTCCAAGGGATACCTGCTGGGCAAGGACGGCCGGGATTCGATATTCCCGCTCGCCGACGGCTGGTACGCCGAGCACGACGTCGACCTGCGGCTCGGCCAGACCGTGACGTCGATCGACCGGGCGGGCCACCGGGTCACCCTGGCGGACGGGCAGGCCGTGCCCTACGACCGGCTACTGATCACCACCGGCGCGTCGCCGCGACGGCTGAACATCCCCGGAGGCGAGCTCGACGGCGTGCGCTATTTGCGCACGGTGGGGGACTCGGAGCAGCTGGCCGGGACGCTGCGCGGCGGCGGCCAGGTCGTCATCGCCGGGGGCGGCTGGATCGGCCTGGAGACCGCGGCCGCCGCGCGCGAGTACGGCTGCGAGGTCACGGTGGTGGAGCCGGAGTCCGGGGTGCTGCAGCGCGCGCTGGGTCCCGAGCTCGGCGAGGTGTTCGCGGACCTGCACCGCAGCCACGGCGTGACGTTCCGGTTCGGTGAGGGGCTCAGCGAGGTGACCGGGTCCGGGGGCGCGGTGACCGGCGCGATCACGTCCTCCGGCGAGGAACTGCCCGCCGACACCGTGATCATCGCGGTCGGCGTGCTGCCGAACGTCGGGCTGGCCGCCGACGCCGGACTGGAGGTCGACAACGGCATCGTGGTCGACGAGGCGCTGCGCACCTCGGACCCGGACATCTTCGCGGCCGGCGACGTCGCGAACGCGCTCAACACCCTGGTCGGCCGCCGGATCCGGGTCGAGCACTGGGGCAACGCGCTGGCCGGGGGCCCGCTCGCGGCCCGGTCGATGCTGGGCCAGGACGTCACCTACGACTGGGTGCCGTACTTCTTCAGCGACCAGTACGACCTCGGCATGGAGACCGCCGGGCTGCCCGACCCGGGCAGCTACGACGAGGTCGTCTACCGGGGTGACAAGGACTCCCTGGAGTTCATCTCGTTCTGGCTGGCCGACCGGGTCGTCGTGGCCGGGATGAACGTCAACGTCTGGGACGTCAACGAGGGCATCCAGGCGCTGATCCGGTCCGGCGAACCGGTCGACCCGGACCGGCTGGCCGACCCCGACGTCCCCCTCACCGACCTCTAGCGCACCCGCGCCAGGCCGGCCCCGCCACCCCAGGCCCCTCGCCCGATCCTCGCTGATCGAGTACGGCGGACGATTCTCAGTCGCATCGGCTGAGAATCGTCCGTGCCACGCGATCATGAACGGTGCAGGCCGGGCCGCAGCGGGCAGGCAGGCCGTCCCAGCCTCGGCCCTGCAGCGCGGCGGCCACGTCAGCCGCGACCGCGCAGCCGCCGCAGGTCACGTCGGCCCAGCTGAAACGCAGCGTCACAATGCCCGACATGGCGCTGGCGTTGTCCTTGCGGATGTCCCGCCAGCGATCTTCGGCCAGGTGATGCGCGGCGCCGTCGAGTTCCACGGCCACGCCGAATGACTCGTACAGGTTGTCCAGGTACTGCGAGCGGGGGGACGGCGTTGCCCGGAACATCCTGGCCTGTCGCCTGGCCGCCGGCAGCTCGTGAGCGCGCTCCACGTCGCGGACGTAGCGATATTCGAGGTTCGACTGGACTCCATCGGCGATGCTCGCCAGGGCGGCGGCGATCTCGTCGTGCCAGCGCATCTGGCCACGCTTGATGAGGGCCGCGCGAAGCAACTGGACAGTCACGAGCCGGCGGCCGCACCCGCGGCTCAGCCAGGAGAAGGCGTCGTCGAAGCTGCTGCTGAAGGCAGCGAGATCGAGCACCGTCTCTTCGGTCCGGGTCCGGGACGGAGTCCGGGCCGGATGCCGGATGGCGTCGATCCGGGAACTGCGGTGGACGATGATCCGCGGCGCTGACTTGTTCCTCACCTCGCCAGAGATCCTGACTCGGCGGTCGGCGGCGACGGTGACGTGGATGGCCTCGACCGGGCGGTCGATGAGCCCGTCCAGTTCGGCCGCGGTGTGGTGGCTGAGCACCGCTCCCGGCCCGGCACGCAGCACACCGGCCCACAGCAGGGACTCGCGGGGCGGGGCCCCGGTGTAGGCCGCGTAGATCCCGAAGTAAAGCGGCTGCCAGCGGCCGCGGCGCAGCTGCCCGTCGATGACCGCCGGGCGGAGGCCGACAGATGGCGCCTGCCAGCGCGCGATCACTCCGTGCTGGAACGCCAGCAGCTGCGCGCAATCGCCGGGAAGGACGGCCGTCATGGTGCCCAGGCTGGCTGACCACCCACCGCACCAGGCGGCCGCCGGCCCGGGCTGTGAACGACGACGGCCGCCAAGATCAGGATGTGGACGAGCCGGTCCGGCTGTCGGCGGCGACCGGTAAGAGGTACCAGCCGTCGCCGCGGCCGGGGCGCTACGGCGGGGACGGGCCGAGGATGGCCGCGAGGACCCGGCCGGTGTCGGCGAGGTCGGGCAGGACGGCGTGCGCCCCGGAGGCGGCCAGGTCCGCCGCCGTGAACTGCCCGGTGGCGACGCCCACCGCGCGGGCCCCGGTGGCCAGCGCCGCGGCGACGTCCAGCGGCGTGTCACCGACCAGCACCGTGGCCGGGCCGCCGAAATCGGTGCCGTAAGCGCGGGCCGCCCGGCCACGCGCCAGCGGCACGAGCTCGGCCCGGACCTCGTGCGCGTCGCCGTAGGCGCCCACGTCCAGGTCGAGGTGGTCGGTCAGGCCCAACGGGCCGAGCTTGATCTCGGCCAGCGGCCGGATGTTCCCGGTCAGCAGCGACTGGACCACGTCCGTCCCGGCGGCTCCGTCGCCGCCCGGGCCGGTACCGGCCAGCGCGGCCACGGCCTGGGCCGCGCCGGGCAGGGCCCGGCTGCGCTGCCGGACCAGATCGGCCAGGCCGGCGGCGTGAGCGGCCATCCGCCCGTGGAACGCGTCCACCACGCGCTGCGGCTCGGCCACCTCGGCCAGGCCTAGCACCTCGATCGCGATGGCCCGGTCGGTGCGCCCGGACATCGACCCCGGCTGCGGCATCGGGCCGCCGAACATCTCCCGGAACGCGATCTGGTACAACTCCCGGCCGACCCCGTCGGAGTCGACCAGCGTGTAGTCGACGTCCCACAGGACCAGCAGCCGGCGCACGCCGCGACGGTATCAGCTGGCTCGCCGGCGAGTGGACGGCGTATTGAGGGTGGCGTCCACTAGACTCGCCGGGACGGCAGGCGGGGGCAGGGGAGATCGGCGGAGGGCGACGTGGCAGGCCGGATCCGCGACGAGGACATCGCGCTGGTCCGCGAGCGCTCCGCGGTTGACGAGGTCGTGGGGGAGTACCTGCAGCTTCGCAGCTCCGGCGGCGACTCGCTCAAGGGGCTATGCCCGTTCCATGACGAGAAGACGCCGTCGTTCAACGTGACCCCGTCCCGCGGGCTGTGGTACTGCTTCTCCTGCACCGAGGGCGGCGACGTCATCAAGTTCGTGCAGCGGATCGACAACCTCAGCTTCGCCGAGGCGGTGGAACGGCTGGCGGCCCGGGCCGGGATCGAGCTGCGCTACGAGCAGGGCGGGACCGTGCCGGGCCGGGAGCACTCGCAGCGCCGCAGGCTGATCGAGGCGCACCGCGCGGCGGCGGAGTTCTATTCGCAACGGATAGGCGCCGCGGAGGCCACGGCCGCCCGCGCGCTGTTGTCCGCGCGCGGATTCGAGGAAGCCGACTGGGCCCGGTTCGGAGTCGGGTACGCCCCGGCCGAGTGGGACGCCCTGACCCGGCACCTGCGCGGCCACGGGTTCACCGACGCCGAGCTGCTCCGCGGCGGGCTGGCCCGGCAGGGCAGGCGCGGCCCGGTGGACATGTTCCGCAACCGGCTGATCTGGCCCATCAGGGAGCTGGCCGGAGACGTGATCGCCTTCGGCGCCCGCAAGCTTGCCGAGGACGACAACGGGCCCAAGTACCTGAACACCCCGGAGACACCGCTGTTCACCAAGAGCGCGGTGCTCTACGGTGCCGACCTGGCCAAGCGGGACATCGCGCAGCGCCGCCAGGCGGTGATCGTCGAGGGCTACACCGACGTCATGGCCTGCCACCTGTCCGGGATCACGACGGCCGTGGCGACCAGCGGGACCTCGTTCGGGGCCGGCCACATCAAGATCCTGCGGCGGCTGCTAATGGACACCGACAAGTTCCGCGGCGAGGTCATCTTCACCTTCGACGGCGACGCCGCCGGGCAGAAGGCGGTCGAGCGCGCGTTCAATTTCGAGGGCGATTTCGTCACGCAGACCATGTTCACCCTGCAGCCCGACGGCCTCGACCCGTGCGACCTGCGGCTCAAGTACGGCGAGGCGGCCGTCCGGGACCTGATCGCCCAGCGCGTCCCGGTGTACGAGTTCGCCATCCGCAGCGAGCTGGCCAAGCACAACCTCGACACCAACGAAGGCCGCCTGGCCGCGCTCGACGCCGCCGCCAGGATCATCGGCCGCATCAAGGATTATGGCCTGCGGGACCGCTACGCCGTGAGCCTGGACCGGTGGCTCGGCCTGATGGACGAGGACTTCGTGCTGGCCAGGGTGCGCGCGCAGGCGCCGGCCGGGCCCGGCTCACGGCGGCCAGGACGTGCGGCCGCCGGCGGCCAGAACGGCCACCGGCGGGGCCCGGACAGCCAGCTGCCGAGTGACGCCGGGCCGGCCGGCCAGGAGGATGGCGGTCCCGGGGAGCCCGGTCAGGGGGAGCGCGCCGCGGAGTTCCGTTACGACATGAACGATCCCGTGATCGCGCTCGAGCGCGAGGTGCTGAAGCTCGCGGTTCAGCGGCCGGCGCTGTGCGGCCCGGCTTTCGACGCGCTCGGGACCGAGTCCTTTACCGCGCCCGTGCACGCGTCGGTGTTCGGCCTCATCGCCCGGTGCGGCGGCGCGGGGAGCGCGGCCGGGAGCCGGGAGTGGGCCGAGCAGCTGCTCGCCGCGGCGCCCGACGACCGGGCCCGTGGGTTCGTGACCCGGCTGGCCGTGGAGCCGCTGCGGGTGCCGCGCTCGGACGGGGAGGCGGATGCCCGGTACGCCGAGGCGGTCCTGGCCCGGGTCGAGGAGCTGTCCGTGAGCCGGGAGATCGCCGTGATCAAGTCGCGGCTGCAGCGCCTGAGCCCGGTGGATGAGGCGGCCGGGTACAACCGGATGTTCGGCGATCTGGTGTCGCTGGAACAGCGCCGCAAGGTGCTGTCCGAGCGCGCGGCCGGCGCGCTGTAATGCCTGCGCTCGCTCGCCTCCGGGCGCCCGCCCGCCTCCCCATTCCCCCTTCACGGCGGCCCTTCAGCTCGCTCGCTGTAGCCGGGCATGCACAAATCACGGTCAAAGCGTTACTAGCGCCAAGGTGACAATATTAAATCGGCGCAACCCCTGTTTCCTGACGCACACTGTCTCCATGAGCCTTACGGTTCTGCCCCCCGTAGACCAGGTAACTGATCTTGTTGCTCAGGCCAGGGAACGCGGAACCGTTACGATGGCCGACCTCACCGCCGCGTTTGACCGCTGTGACCTGCCCGCGGACGCTGTCGAGAGCGTGCTCCGGCTGCTCGCGGACGAGGGCGTCGAGATCATCGAAGCTCCCCAGGAGGATCCGGAAGACCTGCGGCGCGGCGCTGCGGCGGACGGCGCCAGGCGGGCGGTCACCGGCGACCTGGTCCGGATCTACCTGCGCGAGATCGGCCGGGTACCGCTGCTCACGGCGCAGGACGAGGTCGACCTGGCCAAGGCGATCGAGGCCGGCCTGTTCGCGGAGGAGAAGCTGCAGGGCGGCTGCCCGTCGTCAGCGGGATCCCGGGGCGCCGAGCTCGCCGAGCTCGCTGTGCTCGCCGCGGAGGGGATGCGGGCGAAGCAGCGGCTGATCGAGGCCAACCTGCGCCTGGTGGTGTCCATAGCCAAGCGGTACATCGGGCGCGGACTGGTCTTCCTGGACCTGATCCAGGAGGGGAACCTCGGCCTGATCCGCGCGGTGGAGAAGTTCGACTACACCAAGGGCTACAAGTTCTCCACCTACGCCACGTGGTGGATCCGGCAGGCGATCACCCGGGCCATCGCCGACCAGGCCCGCACGATCCGGATCCCGGTGCACATGGTCGAGACGATCAACAAGATGGCCCGGATCCAGCGCCAGCTCCATCAGGACCTCGGCCGCGAGGCCACCCCGGAAGAGATCGCGGCGGAGATGGGGCTGAGCCCCGACCGGGTGGCCGAGATCCAGCGGATCGCCCAGGAGCCGGTCTCCCTGCAGTCGCCGATCGGCGAGGAAGACTCCGACCTGGGGGACTTCATCGAGGACGCCGACGCGGTCGTGCCCATGGAGGCGGCGGCGTTCATCATGCTCCAGGATCAGCTGGAACAGGTCCTGGACAACCTGAGCATCCGCGAGCAGCGCATCATCCAGCTGCGGTTCGGCCTGACCGATGGCCATCCCAGGACGCTCGAAGAGGTCGGCCGGGAATTCGGCGTGACGCGTGAGCGTATCCGCCAGATCGAGTCCAAGACCCTCGCCAAGCTCCGCCACCCGAGCCGGGCGCAGATGCTGCGCGAGTACCTGGCCTGACCTCCCGCGGTCGGCTAATCGCTGGCGGCGAGGCTGTCGTCCGTCTGGTTCGCGGCGCCGGGGCCGTCCGGCGCCCCAGGGACACCGTTGGGCTGCCGCAGCCCGGGCACGTAGTTGGTGACCTTGTCCGGCAGCCCGTCCGCGACCTTCTGCCTGGTCACCTTGGCCAGGTTGACGGCCTGGGCCTGGACCGCGCCCGCCGCCTGCTGCGCCGCCGGACTGTCCGTGACGCTGCGAGCAGCCCGCTTGATCTGCTCATAGCGCTCGCGGCCCGCCCGCGCGCCAATGACGAAGCCGACGGCCACGCCGGTGAGGAAAGTGATTCGGTACCGTTGCATCTGGACCTCTCCCGAGCGACTCGTGCGATGCCGTTTTGGCTCCCGGGTGTGCTGGTTTGTCCCCCGCTAGGGGGACTTCCCGGTCATGCCCAGCCGAAACGCAGGTTAAGCGCAAGCGGCGCCCTGGTGCGGCCGGGCCCGGCTGCGCCACCCAGCCGGTACGCTACCTTGACGCTCGCGGCGCGGGGGCACCCGGGTAACCGGCTCGCTTCCGCCCAGCCGGTCTTGGTGATTTCTCGGTCACCGAAAACTCATCGTTCACAGCTCTGGGGGAGAGACTCGAACTCTCAACCCTGCGGTTAACAGCCGCACGCTCTGCCGATTGAGCTACCCCAGATCGCGCCGGATCCGAGGGTACCGCCTGGTCCCGCGGCGCGCGACTCGGGGTCCTGGCCGCGAGTTTCCCGCCGGGCGTGGCTACCCGGCGCGGTGCAGGCCCGTCAGTGACGGATCAGCGCGCTGGCGACCAGCAGCGCCACCAGCAGGAGTCCCACCACGATGAGCCCGCTGCGCAGGCGGGTCCTCCGGTAGCCGGATATCCGGCCGTGCGTCGTCTTGACGTCACCGTTCGCGAAGTAAGCGCGGTTGGCGTGCCAGCCCAGGATGCAGCCGACCACGAGAACGACTAACGCTACTAGGAAGACAACCGCTCCGCCCATGGACCGTGCCCCTCCCGGTCACCCGCTTTCCGACGATGATGCCCTAACGGAGCGGCCAGTTTCAGCAGAAATACCGGCCGGCCTGGGAATTTACCAGAAATCATGGCCCGGAGCCCGGTGCCTGGCGGGCCAGCGCGGGGGCCGGCCCGGCGATGAGCGGCCGGCTGGCAGGATTGAGGCGACCACTGAACCGACGGCAACCCCAGGGAGAGAAAGCGCATGGACGAGGCGCTGATCGCAGAGACCATCAGCTTCACCGGGCATGACGGTGACGAGATCGAGGCATACCTCGCCCGGCCGCTCGGGCAGGACTCGTTCGGCGGCGTGGTGGTCATCCACCACATGCCCGGCTATGACACGTCGACCAAGGAGATCACCAGGAAGTTCGCTGCCTACGGCTACGCCGCGCTGATGCCGAATCTCTATTTCCGCGACGCGCCCGGAGCCAGCCCGGACGACGCCGCCGCCACCGCGCGGGCCAAGGGCGGCGTGCCGGACGAACGCCTGGTCGGCGACGTGGCCGGGGCCGCCGCTCACCTGCGGGCCCTGGACGGCAGCAACGGGAAGGTGGGCGTCATCGGGTACTGCTCGGGCGGCCGGCAGGCATTCCTGGCCGCGTGCAGCATGCAACTCGAAGCAGCCGTCGACTGCTACGGCGCCTTCGTGGTCGGGAATCCCCCGGAGGGCATGCCGCTGAAGGTCGGCCCGATCGCGCACCTGGCGCCCAGCCTGTCCTGCCCTCTGCTCGGCCTGTTCGGGGCCGAGGACAAGTATCCGTCCCCCGAGCAGGTGGACGAGCTGGACAAGATCCTCACCGAGGCAGGCAAGGAGCACGAGTTCCACAGCTACGAGGGCGCCGGGCACGC
>Ga0306921_10008304_pt1 | contig 10975 bp, 10 predicted proteins | sample sta12Cox44000080_FD_203760 | JGI IMG/M metagenome (GOLD analysis project Ga0306921, IMG submission 203760) | Lab enrichment of tropical soil microbial communities from Luquillo Experimental Forest, Puerto Rico - statoxic.12C.oxic.44.000.080 (v2)... | ecosystem: Environmental > Terrestrial >... | reverse complement strand
CCAATTTTCTATTCGAAGCAGCCAATGACCGACTGACGATTACCGCCACCGATCTTGACCTGAGTCTGCGGACCTCGCGTTCCTGTGCATGCTTCGTCGCTGAACCGCCGAATGCGGGGAATCCAGAATCAAATCGCCAAGCGATCACGGACTCACTGGCAAGGCTTTATCCATCTCCGATTCTGGGGACAAATGGTGGCACCCATTAGGACAACGGCCGTGCTGCTTCCTCTCACCCTATTTGGGATGCTTTGCGGTGGCGCTCTGTGTCAGCAAGCACCGCCTGGCCCCATTGTTCTTAAGACCGCAGCTCACGCCCGCGACCAAAGCAGCGGTGGCCGTGGGGCACAATGATGGCTGCTATGAGGTTTCCGCATTCCACGCACACGCGGGTCGCGGGCAAATGCGAAGTCTGCCATCATGTCTCGGAGCCGCAAAAGTCGCTGAAGACTCCGCAGCGCTTTGCACCGATTGCCATAGCAAGCCACCCACTCCACTGATGACGACCAGCCCTCGGGCGGTATTTCAAAATCCCAGCGCCAGCGCCGGGCTGTGTATCACTTGCCACAAGACGGAAAATGCCCGGGGCAAGAGCCGCGCCGGTGAAGTGCGCCGACTGCAGGGAAGAGAACTCCTAAAGAGTTGGCTGTGGGGTTGCACGCGACAGGTGGCCTCCGGTTGCCTCGCCTTAGCGCGGGCTCGCCGCCATCTTCGCGTTGCGTACCATCTCACTATAAAACTGGTTGAACCCGTTGAACATTATCTGAATGCCGATACAAACTACGATGAACGCCGAAAGGCGAATAACGATGCTGGTGCCGGTACGGCCTAGCAGGCGCTGGAGGGCGTCGGAATAGCGATAGCACAGAAATATTGTTATACCGATCAGCACAATTCCAATCGTAGCCACGAGTGCGCTCACGACGAGTTGCAGGTGGGTCTCGGCGTGAGTGTTACTGCCCAGGGTCAGGGCCACAGCTATGGAGCCGGGGCCAACCGTGAGCGGCATCGTGAGGGGATAAAACGACTGAGAAAGAATCGCATCGCGGCTGGGTTGCGCATCCAGATGCGACTCCGAGACCTCGCTTTGCTGGTTCAGAATGCGCCAGCCTGAGACCATAACCAGCAAGCCGCCGCCCAACTGGACCGCCCCAATACTTACGCCGAAGAAATCGAGGACGTAGGACCCGATGAACAACGACGCCATCAGCAGCACCATGCCATTCACTGCTACTCGCATGGCCACCGTTCGGCGGACGCTGTCGTCGTACCCGAGTGTTAGGGCCGCGAAAATTGGCGCCATCCCTAGCGGGTTGACGATGGGGAGCAGAGCGGCATAGACCAGCAGGATACTTCGGACAATCGTGTCCATACGAACCATCAGGATAGCCTAAATTTTCGCGCCGCAGTGAAGGGCCGGCGAACACGCGCAGCGAAGTTGACCGACGTCGACTTTGCGGGTTGAATGAATAAACGAAGCGCGCGAGTTGCTAAGCCACAGTAAAGCGTATGGGCATTCCTCATCGCACCTACGGAGCTCTCCAGATCAAGCTGCGCGAGTCGTTAGTCACGCGAACGCTGGTGCTGCCTATCCAGGAGTTCATTCACATTCAGGGCATCAGCAGCATTTTGTTGCTTGGTGCGGCCATCGCGGCTTTGGCCTGGGCGAACTCTCCGTGGCGCGACTCCTACCATCACGTCTGGGAACTGGAACTGACTGTGTCGGGCATTCGGCTTCCGATTCACTCATGGATCAACGACGCGTTGATGGCGATCTTCTTTTTCCTGGTGGGAATGGAGATCAAGCACGAAATCGTACACGGTGAACTGGCAGACATTCGTAAGGCATCCTTGCCGATTGTGGGTGCGCTAGGCGGAATGATCGTGCCCGCGCTGCTATTCTTCGCGATAAATCATGGCGGCCCGGGACAGGATGGCTGGGGTGTTCCCATGGCAACTGACATCGCGTTCTCCATGGGCGTGCTGGGCATGGTGAAAGGGATCCCGTCAGAGCTTAAGATTTTCCTGCTGACGTTAGCGATCGCGGATGACATCGGCGCAATCATCGTCATTGCGTTCTTCTACACGCGTTCCCTCGTCGCTCAGCCGCTGTTCGTCGGCGCTTTCATTGTGCTGGTGATGTACGTCCTGCGTCGTCTGGGTGTTTCACGGGGGATGGTCTATGTAGTGCTCGGCTGTATGTTCTGGGTTGCGATCCTACGGTCAGGTATTCACGCAACGATAGCAGGGGTGATTCTCGGATTCATGGTCCCCACCACTCCACGGCTTTCGCTGCAGGAGTTCCAGGAAATCAGCACTGACATGATTCAGCGTTTCCGGGACGCCCGCGAACACGGCGACATCGCAAGTGCAAACCGTTTGCTGGGTAGTTTCGACCACCTGCTGCATGCCACCGAGGCAGAGTCGGAACGCGCGACGCGGAAGCTGAATGATTGGGTGTCGTTCATCGTGCTCCCTTTGTTCGCCCTGTCGAACGCCGGGGTGGATTTTTCGGGAGTTGCGGCCAGCGAACTGCTAGCCAGCCGAATAGCGTGGGGTGTGTTACTCGGACTGGTGATGGGGAAACCTATAGGGATCGTGGGGTTCAGCAAGCTGGCGGTGAAACTGGGCCTGGCGCGGCTTCCGAGTGGCGTAACGTGGCTGCAGATGGGGGCGGTTGGAATGCTGGCAGGGATCGGTTTCACGGTTTCAATCTTCATCAGTTCGCTAGCATTCGATGACCCGAGACGCCTAATGCAAGCCAAGACGGCGGTACTTGAGGCATCTCTGGTCGCCGGCGTGGTCGGGTTCTTCGTGCTCAAGCATGGGGCGAAGGTCGGGCGCCTGTCAGAGTCAGACGGGGCAGGATAGCCGCATCGCGCGTTCCTTCTCTGCCCAACTGTTCTGCAATTCCTGGATGTTGCAACCCATTTCGATATCGGTTAGGTTTTTGCTTCGGGACGGAACGGCTGATAATCTTGTCCCAACGGGAGCGTACGTCCCGTAGGTGTTGAACCCCCGCGATCCTCGGACGTTTCCGTCTGGCCGAGTTCAACCAAGGAGAGATTCATGCGTTCCCGATTAGCAACAGTCATGCTTGGTGCGATATTGGTGGTTGGTCTGGCGGGGTGCAAAAAGAAAGAGGAGGCGACCCAGGCGCCTCCCGCGTCTACTGCTCAGCAAGCCCAACCGGCCCCGGCGGCGACTCCTCCGGCGCAGACGGCACAGCCTGCACCCGAACCGCAAGCGGCGGCCCCCGCTCCGGCACCAGCGCCCGCACCTGCAGAAACGCCTGCTGCCCCACCACCCGCGGCAGCACCCTTAGCGGAAGCGCCGCCACCACCACCGCCACCACCACCTCCAATCGTGATTCCGGCTGGAACCAACGTCGTCATCCGCATGGGTAGCACGCTTTCCTCCAAGACAGCTCAGGATGGGCAGGCCTTCACCGGCACGTTGGCCCAACCCATCGCAGTGCGTGGCAAGGTAGTGGCTCCGGCGGGCTCGGGAGTGACCGGGACGGTGACGGAAGCCAAATCAGCTGGCAAGTTCAAGGGCGAAGCCATCCTCGCCATCAGGCTGACCTCCATCAACATCAAAGGTGTGCCACGTAATGTAAGCACGGATGAATACGTGGTTACTCAGAAAGGCAAAGGCAAGCGCTCCGCCGTCGTGATTGGCGGCGCTACAGGCGGAGGCGCCCTCATCGGCGGACTGGCCGGCGGTGGCAAGGGAGCTCTCATTGGTGGCCTGATTGGCGCGGGAGCCGGCACCGCAGGCGCGGCATTCACGGGCAATAAGGAACTCACTATTCCGGCAGAGTCGGCGGTGAGTTTCCGTACGACGTCGTCGATCACCCTCCGCCCCCAGGCACCCAGCGAGTAGGCGGGAATCGAGGGTAACCTATGAACCGAAGGGAGGCTTGTTTAGCCTCCCTTAATTCTTGTCACCAGGCCATACTGTGGCTCCGACGGCGGGCGACAGCTTGCAGGGCCAGCGATTCGATGGCGGTCTGCCCTTTCTTCTTTTCTTCTTTGTAGCGCGGTTCTGACCCACTAAACTTGAAGAGAGAGCCGTGAACAAGAGCCTGCCGTTGCTGCTTCGCCACGCTATGTACAACCTGCGTGGCGGCTTTCTGATTCGTCCCCTCACAATCGCGCTGGTGCTGGGCGGTACGGGCGCATTACTGTCGTGGCTGGAAGAGGAGTTTCCAGCCGTCAGCACCTGGGTGCCCGCAGTCCTATTTCCGTCGCATGCCGACCCCCAAGTCGCCCAGGTTATTCTCGCGGGCATCGCTGCCTCCATCATGACGGTGGTGTCGATCGTGTTTGCCATCTTGCTCATGACGCTCACCCTGGCATCCATGCAGTTCTCCCCGCGCATCATTGTCAGTTTTTCCAGGGACCGCGTGACGCAATGGACGCTCGGCATCTTCCTCGGCACCTTTTTGTACTGCATGGCAGCGCTTCCGACTGCGCACTCCTTCCCTCATCCGTTCGAACCAGTTGTTACCGTCCTGGGCGCGATTGTGCTGGCGCTGGCATGTGTCGGTTTGCTGCTCTATTTCATCCACCATATCTCGCAGGCCATCAGCGTCAATCACATCGTAAACCGAATCGCGGACGAAACGGCAGCCATCGTCGATGAGATGATGCCCCTGCCGCACTGGCCGAACCGCATGAATAATGCTGCGTCACTCCGACCCAACCCCAGCGAGGTGCCCGTTTTGAGCGGTCACTCCGGCTACATTCGCTTCATCGATAAGCGTCGCCTGGTCGCGGTTGCGAAGCACTACCACGTCAGCGTCCGCGTTCTGCGACGGGTCGGCCACTTCGTTCCGGCGGGAATCCCGCTGATGATGGTCTCCAAAGGTAATCGTCTGCCCCCGGCAGGGACCGACGAACTTCTTGCCGCTTTCGATCTCGGTCCGACCAGAACTTTGCAGCAGGACGTGGAGTTTGGCGTCCTTCAGATTGTCGATGTTGCGTTGAAGGCCATCTCGCCCGCAGTGAACGACCCTACCACCGCCATCACCTGCGTCGATCAACTGAGCCGCATTCTGATCCTCTTTGCGTCCCGCGAACCGCCAGAGAAGCTGCTCTACGATCCGCCGGGCATGGTTCGCGCCAGCATTGAATGGATACATCTCGAGCGCCTGCTGGAGGCGGCTTTTGGGCAGATCCGCATGTATTCGAAATCGGACGTGGCTGTGAGCTTGCGGTTGCTGCGGGCCCTCAGTGACATCGCTGCCTCGACGCCCGATCCGGAGTTCCGCCGAATACTCGCCGAGCACGGAATGCGGACGGTGGCAGGCTGCGCCGAACAGCTGGGCGAACAGGAGCTGATAGCTTTGCGAGCTCGACAGGCCGCGCTGGAGAGCCTCGCCTCGAGCCCGCAGCCGCGGATTGAAACAGCGTTTTGAGACCCTTGAAGCGCTGAATCAGGGCTTTCTGTTACTCTTCACCTTTTCGCGTCTTTCGACGGTCCAATTCGGTTTGACCGTCTGGCGTCCTCGGGCGATCGCCAAAGCATCGGCAGGCACATCTTCGGTGATGCATGATCCCGCGCCAACGTAGGCCCCGTGGCCGATCTTGATGGGAGCAACCAGCGTCGAGTGACTACCGAGAAACACGCTGTCTTCAATCACCGTGGCGAACTTGTTCTCACCGTCATAGTTGCACGTGATGGTACCTGCGCCAATGTTCACACCCTCTCCGATCACCGCATCGCCCAAATAGGAAAGATGGTTGGCTTTCGAGCGCTTTCCGAGCTTCGCTTTCTTGGTCTCGACGAAGTTCCCGACATGCGCCCCCTCGCCAACATCACTACCAGGGCGAAGGTGCGAGTACGGGCCGATTTGAGCACCATCCCGCACGATGGAACCTTCCATGATGCATCCCGGACGCACCAGAACCTTGTTGCCGATCGCGCAGTTGGTGATTACCGAGTAAGAACGAATGCGGCAATCCGCACCGATTCTGGTCGGACCAATGATTTGAACGAAAGGTTCAATGACAGTGTCGGTGCCGATCTCGACGTCAGCGTCAATGTCGCAGGTCTCCGGGCGAAAGATGGTAGTCCCGGCTTCCATCAGAGCACGGGCTTTCCTGGCACGCAGCTTGGCGTCGAGTTCCGCTAACTCCATGCGCGTGTTCACTCCCAACACTTCATTCGAATCCAGGGCGCGTAGCGCCAGCACCTTATTCCCTGATTTGCCGAGCACCGCCGCCATGTCGGTGAGGTAGAACTCCCCGGCGGAGTTGTCGGTGGTGAGTTGATCGATGTGGGCGTAAAGCGGCCCAACCGCAAACGCATAGATACCGGAGTTGATCTCGCGCTGCACGCCTTGGTTGTTGCGAAGCGATTTCTGCTCAACAATGCGATCAACTTCATCGGTGGGAGTTGCGTTCTTGAGTTTGCGGAATACGCGGCCGTATCCTGTGGGGTCGGCCGGTTCTGCAGTCAGGATCGTCATGGCCGCCTGGTTGGCAACATGAAAGTCGCGCACTCGCTGGATCGTTTCGGCGTAGATGAGCGGCACGTCTCCCGACAGCACCAGCACATGAGTGAAGCCTAGCAGGGCCTCCCGAGCTTCCATCAATGCGTGTCCGGTTCCGCGCTGCTCGCGCTGCAGCACGAATTGGATTCCAGTTGACCGCAGGGTCTCTTGCACCAGTTCGGCCTCGTGTCCAACGATGGCGAAGATGTTTTCGGGAGGAACAATCTTGCTGGCTGCGGCCACTACATGTTCCAGCAGTGTCTTGCCGGCGATCTGGTGCAGCACTTTGGGATGCCGCGACTTCAGACGCATACCTTTTCCGGCGGCGAGAATCGCGATGGCGAACTCGTACTTGTTCTGCTTTGCAGTGAGGGCGGAGTCGGACCTCTGGTTCATCATGACCTTTCAGGCTACCAAGAGCAGCTTAGGATTTACGCGTTGCAGCGGCCACCGGGGTTTCGCGGCAATCCAGCATTAGGCGCAACAGGTCATGCGCGACGTGATGGGTCTCGTGGCGCGCGATGAGCCCCCCGGTGGGGTCCATCTCTTCCAGAAGATAGTCGCCCAAGATCGGCTTTACTCCCAGCCCTGCGATGCGGTCGGCATCCACCACAATCTGCGATTGCCGTTTTTCGGCGTACTTCTTCTGCATGGCCGGCGACGCTGGAGTCTGATTGACCAAAGCGTAGTCGAAGAACTCATGCCGGGCGTGCTTATAGATCGCTACAATGTGTTGCGATGCTGTTAGCCCTAGGCTCTCATTGGCCTGCGTCATCAGGTTGCAAACGTAAACCTTGGCGGCGCGGGAGTTTTTGATCGCCTTGGAGAGATCGCGCACTAGCAAATTAGGAATGAGGCTGGTGAACAGCGATCCCGGACCGATGGTGATCAAATCGGCAGTCTCAATGGCCCGCAACGCTGCTGCGGCGGGTTTGGCATTTGCCGGCGCCATCCGCAGATCGGTGATGCGCTGATTGCTGGCCGTGATGTTGGTTTCTCCACGCACTACCGAGCCGTTATCCATGATGGCGTAAAGCTGCGCATTGCTCGTGGTCGCAGGGAAGATATGCCCGCGGGTCGCGAGAATGGCGGAGGCATGTTTGACCGCTTCGCTGAAGTCTCCCCCCGTTATGTCGGTCATAGCGGATAGAAACAAGTTGCCGAAGCTGTGGCCTTCGAGTCCTTCGCCCGCCTTGAAGCGATACTGGAACAACCTTGAGAGCAGGGCCTCCTTCTCCGCCAGGGCAACAATGCAGTTGCGAATATCGCCTGGCGGAGGGACATTCAGCTCCTTGCGGAGACGTCCGCTGGAACCGCCGTCATCACTCACCGTGACGATCGCCGACAGCTCAGAGATGAAGGGAAGCACTCGATCAAAGGACTCTTCGCCTGACAGGATCACGTGCTGTTTGAGTCCGTGGAGCAGCGTGGAGAGTCCAGTGCCTCCGCCCATGGTGACAACCTTCATGGGCCGCACGTCGGCGGAGTGGGTAAAACTCTGCATGGCTGATTCGGAAGCTGCTAGAAATGCCACTTTGGGGCGTCGGACGGCAATTCCGCGCTAGTATCAGGATACAGTAGTTCGGTGAAGCGCGGATCATCCGCCAGGCTCTTGAAATCAGAGTCATTTCGCGCCTGAAAACGGTTCGCAGGATTCAGCCGGATCGCCTCATTCAGCCCGGTGATAGCGTCTGGGAAATGTCCCATCAGGCAGTTGAGCGCCGCCGCACCGTACCACACGTAGTCCAGCTTGGGGTGCTTTTTGGTAAGGTCGTCGAAAATCTCCCTTGCTCCCACGTAGTCGCCCATGTTCATCAGCGAAACTGCGTAGTCATATTGCTCTTCCGGGGTGTGGAATTTCGCCGAGTCCCGATTCATTTGCTGATTGCAGGTATTGAGATGAACGGCCGCGCGATCGGCCAGTTCCGGACTGAGTCCGCCAACAACCTTCTCGAAGCACAGTTTTGCCTTGTCGTACTTATGAGACTGAAGCGCCTTTAGGCCGGCTTCGTAATTTTGCACAGCCTGTGCAAATCGAGGGTCGTCTGCTACCTTCAATGGCTTGCCGGTTCGGGAGCGGTTGTCAGATGCCAAGTACTGGTTCTGTAAGTTATTATTTTTCTTTAGCTTAGATGCGGTTTCCTGAACGTTTTCTGCCTCTTTTTTCTTCATCTACCTACATCCTTTGAGTCGTAAACGGCAGGCAACCCGTCAGGGCTGTGGAAAACCCAAATATTACAGGCTGTTTGTGCTGAGTTATACCCGCAACCGGCGGCGGCGTCAACTGCGCGGCAACCTAGCGCATGCAGGCGTCAGTTCATATTCACGACCGAGTCAAGATTGATCGACTTCCATTCTCCCTCGATAACCCCTTGGCGAATGTGGGCAGGGGTTTTCTTCAGCTTTGTCTCTTGGAAGGCGTAGTACACCTCTTTCATACAAATGCTGCAATGCGCGCCGTGATCGGATTCGAAGCAGGTGTGCAGGCTCTTATGCCCAATGCGCTCACAGTAGCAATAGCATGGCAGTTGATGGATCACGCCAGGAATCTTAGCGGCCAATTCATAGGCGTGCACCTGGTACGGGTATTTGAATTGCTCTCCGACCCGTTGGTCCGCCGGCAGGATCGGCAATAGCTCCCCCGGCATCGGGGGGCGAGTGTTGAACGCGGGGATCTTGTCCCCCTGAGCAAATGCAATGACGGCCAGCAAGGCCATCAGTGCGGCCACGATGGGCTTCTTCATTGACGCATCCTCGGCGCCTATTCTAGCTGACAACGGCGTCAGGGCCCAAGCCAGCGGACGACCCCGTTCCGAGGCAGCGCGCAGACTGCGGAACAGATGGGACGTTCACTATAATGGAAGGGAACACACACACACACAAGAATCGTAATGAGCCCTTCCTCTGACGAAAAACCGGCAGGTTCCCAGTTGCCCTTTCAAGCGACTTCAAGAACGGACGCACATTCAGAGCGAGGCGCAACCGTGCGCCGCATTCGACGCCTATTCGGCCGATGGGTACGAGACATCTTGATCTCTCTGGCCGTATCAGCGTTTTTCATCATCTTCCTCTACCAGCCCGTAAAAGTTGAAGGAACCAGCATGATGCCCACGCTGGAGGATCAGGAGCGGGTGTTCATCAACAAGTTCGTGTATCGCCTGGAGCCGATCCAGCGAGGGGATGTGGTGGTTTTCCGCTACCCACGCGATACCTCCAAGAGCTACATCAAGCGTGTAATTGCGGTTGCTGGTGATCGCGTGAAAATTGAAGACGGGCTGCTCTACGTCAACGACCGGCAAATCGATGAGGCTTACGTTCCCCAGATGTATGAAGATGTTCGTTCATATTCAGAAACGGTAGTTCCGCCGCATTCGTACTTCGTGATGGGGGATCACCGTAACCTGTCGAACGACAGCCGCGACTTTGGCCCGGTCGACGAGAGCTACATCTACGGCAAGGCCGTATTTGGCTACTGGCCATTCGCCAAACTCGGTAAACTTCACTAGAGCCAAACACCGGTTGAGGGATAGGCGCCGATGAGTCTTCCCGCGTGTTGGATCAGCCGTATTTTTCCTCGCCGCCCCTCTTATGCGGCGGTCTGATCCTTGATAAAATCAGTAAAATCCACTCCCCGGAGAAGCAATGCAGGCAATCCTTGCGTTGGAAGACGGACGCATCTTCCACGGCAAAGGCTTCGGCGCCAAGGGCGAATGTTACGGCGAAGTCGTTTTTAATACTTCCATCACCGGATACCAGGAAATATTCACCGATCCCTCCTACGCCGGGCAAATTGTAATTCTCACCAACCCGCAGATCGGCAACTACGGAACCAACGCAGACGACAACGAAGCGACCCGGCCGTACATCGAGGGCCTGATTGTCCGCGAGTTCTCGCGCGTCAGTTCCAACTGGCGCTCGCAGGAGGTCGCGGAAGAGTACTTGGAACGCTACAAGATCCCGGTCTTGGCTGAGATCGACACGCGCGCGCTAGTGCGCCATCTCCGCACCCATGGCGTGATGCGCGGCGTGATCTCGACCCTCGAGTTCGACACGGAAAAGCTGGTGGCAAAGGCGCGCTCCATCCCCAAGATGGACGGCACCGACCTGGCGAAAGAAGTCACGACGCCCCGCGTCTATCAGTGGGAGGAAGGTGTGCGCTCCTACGAGCCGACCCAAGTGGTCGGAGTAAAGGACGAGGCGCCGAAGTACCGCGTCGTCGCCTATGACTACGGTATCAAGCAGAACATTCTGCGGCGGTTGGTTGGCGAATCCTGCAGCGTGACTGTGGTTCCGGCGATGACCAGCGCCGAAGACGTGCTGGCGATGAAGCCCGATGGGGTGTTCCTGTCCAACGGCCCGGGCGATCCGGCGGCGACCGGAGACTACGCGGTGCCGGTGATCCGCGCCGTCATAGAGCGCGGCATTCCGACCTTCGGCATTTGCCTCGGCCACCAAATGCTCGGCATCGCAGTCGGG
>Ga0306921_10008303_pt1 | contig 10976 bp, 5 predicted proteins | sample sta12Cox44000080_FD_203760 | JGI IMG/M metagenome (GOLD analysis project Ga0306921, IMG submission 203760) | Lab enrichment of tropical soil microbial communities from Luquillo Experimental Forest, Puerto Rico - statoxic.12C.oxic.44.000.080 (v2)... | ecosystem: Environmental > Terrestrial > Soil... | reverse complement strand
ATGTCTGGCGGGCGTCTTCAACCTTGGCTTGTCCCATCTGCGCCATGGCTAACGCTCCGAACGCTGCACCTCCCAGATACCCGGGCTCCTGTTGGATTACCTCCTGAGCGTATTTCTCCCCGGTGGCAAAATCCCCTGCATAGACCGCATATAGAGCCAGATTGTTTCTCTCCAAAACCGATTTACCTGCGTACTGCACGGCGAGGCGGCCCTCCTGCAGCGCCATGGGAAAATCCCGCAGCTCGAAGTAGGCGAGTGCCATGTTAGCGTGGGCGGACGTATCGGAGGGAAATTGCTTTACAAGGGCGGTGTATTGCTGAATGGCCTCGCGCGGCTCGTGCTTGAACAGGAAGTATTCTGCGCGAGTGCGGTATTTCTCGCGATCACTCATGCGATCGATGCGCGCCATTGCCATGTCGTAATATTTGGCTGCGTCCGTGTTCTTTCCAGTGTTGTTTTCCAGATTTGCCAATGCTGCGTAAGCGCGACCCATGTTCGGGTCCAATTCGATGGCTCGCTGGTAATACTTCGCCGCTTCCTCATACTTTCCAACGTCGGAGAGGTCACGGCCCACAGCGTATTGATGTGAAGCTTCGAGTGAGCTCGAACTGAAGGTCGCCATTTGCAGCAATTGTGCCGATTCCGGGGTGGCATCGCCAAGTGCCTGGCGAAGCTTGGTGGCCAGCACTCCGACCGAGTGAAGCACATCGTCCTTGTTTTGTACGCTGATCTCCTGAGCGGAGATTACGTTCCCAGTAACTGAGTCTACGGCACGGGTGCTTATCCGGTAACCGTTGCCCTCCGGGTCGATCGATCCGCTCACTACCACGCTGACGCCCTCCCGCTGCGCCACCAGCCGAGCTACTGGCTCATCCAAGGATGTCGACCCGGGCTTCAGTTGCGCGGCCGCCTTCTTCGCTTCCCCACGGCTGTAGCTATCGATGAACGACGCTCCTTCCAGGGCGAGATTGAAGGCAGGCTCCAATGTTCCGTCGAATACAGAATCAGACGTTCCATTGTGCAAATCGGCTACCAGAACGGAAACCGGGGCATGTTTGGCGGCTACTCCAGCAGGTTTTCTCCCCATGTACCATGTGAGTCCGACCACCAGTGCAAGCAGCAACACAGCGGCCGATGCGATGTGTAACCAGGGCAGTTCGCGAGCCCGGTTGATCAAAAGGCCGGTCGAGGAGACCGAGACTCTAGAGGCTCCGCTTTTCCCTTGAAAGGCTTCAAGGTCAGCCAGCAGTTCACCTAGGCTCTGGTAACGCAACGCCGGATCCCTTTCCAGGCATTTACTGACGATGTTACTCAGGACCTGTGGCATGCCCTTATCAATATCCGACAAGGGGATTGCCCGTTGCTGGGTGCGTTTGAGAAGACTGGCCACCGCACTTTCAGCCTGGTACGGCATGGTTCCCGTCAGCACTTCGTACAGAATTAAGCCAACCGTAAAAATGTCCGAACGCGCATCCAGGTTTTTTCCCTGCGCCTGCTCCGGAGACATATACTCCATAGTTCCCAGCATCATGCCCGTGCGGGTTAGGCCGTCGCCGCCAACGGAGCGAGCCAAACCGAAATCCATCACCACCACGCGCCCATTGGTATCACGCATGATGTTGCCCGGCTTAAGATCTCGATGAATGATGCCTTGGCGGTGGGCGGCTGCTAGGCCGCTCACTAGCTGCTCGATGATCGCCACCGCGTCGGCGGGTGCGAGCTTACCGCTGCGCTTCAAGACAGTACGGAGGTCCTGTCCGTCCACGTACTCCATGGTGATGAACTTCACGCCGTCCGCATCGCCCAAGTCGTAAATGCGGATAATATTGCGATCGGTTACTTGGCTGGCCAACAAGATTTCTTGCTTGAACCGCTGCAGGATCTCAGGATTGCTCGCGAGTTCAGGACGAATGACCTTGAGGGCAACCACCCTGCCAAGTTCGTGATCGCTGGCCCTGTACACCGCTCCCATCCCGCCTTCTCCGAGCACGCCGAGAATCTCATAGCGACCGCCAAGAACGACACCCGGAACCAAGGCGGGAAGCTGCCAACTGCCACTCGAAACCCGAGATGCTGCTGCGCTGCCTTGAGCACGGGCACCGTACTCTGTTGCAGCGTCCGAGCTGTAAGACCCCACCGCTTTCACCGCGGGCACCAGAGTTGGAGCGTCCAATTGCGGTTGCCCCACAGAAGTTATGCTTTCCGGCCTGGGCGTCGAAGCCTGTGATGAGACCCGAACCGCGGCGGCTGAAGGGGACGGGCCATCAGGTACTAAGGTGGGACTATCCCAATCTCTATCTGTTTCTCGGTCGTTGAAGTCGCGCATATTTTGGTCGGACAGGCGAACGGGGGAGGGAAACGCCCTGATTTTGCAATAGTAACACCAAACCAGTGCTTTGTTTAGCAATCTGTTACGCGCGCGCTGGCTCTGGGTGTTATCTTGATTTCAAGCCAAAGCATTTCAATAAGAACGATATACCAGCAACTCGGGGCGTTTGCCGGATTGCCGTAAACCGCACAAAGTTTCGGGCGACGTTTGCGACCTGGCTGCCCCCTGCAGCCCATCCCTGCCTCGCAGTTTGCGCCTCGAGCGCCGAGACCGGCAAGGCGGCTGAGCTCCAATCCAGCGAAGGCGTCCTTGCCGCAGGCCACCCTGGCGGTCGCTCAGATGCCAGCCGCGGCATTTGCTGCCAGCCCGGTCAGGAACGGCTCAAACCGTGATTTCTCTGCTCTTGGGTCTGGGTCAGCGCTGAATATCTGCTGGCAGGAAACGGCAAGTTGCGAATGCGGTGTACTGACTGTCCGCCTGCGGCCAACCTCCAGAATCAAGAAGCCGGCCCGATTTCCCAGGCAAAGTACGATCAGAGGAAACATCTTGGAGATCGAGATCCAGACCGCAGCCTGGGCTGCAAGACTCGGCTGCGACTCTGGACTCCCTCGTATCGGTTGCGGGCAGATATCGCGGTTTTCATTCGTCAATCTGTCGATAAGCCCCGAGTCCAGCTAGAGAAGCGGCTCGGACGGGCAAGGCAGCCTAGGCCGGACCAGCAATTCAGTCGAAGACTGTCCAGTCCGCGCGGGCGATCAGAAATATTTACGAACGGAACCAGCACCAGGCAGAACTGCATTTTTTTGGCACCGTGACCCAGTGGTTGCGGGAGCTGGCGCAGTGGCTAACGAAAGCCAGGTTGTCGACCATCGCGATATAGGCGTCGGTATTTGTGCGTTTGTGGCCGGGGCTGATGTTCTAACCTCCTTTACCGGCCGGTCTCCTACTCGAGTGTGTCGAATGTCAGGATTCTGGTCACTCACCTTTGAGTTAATGAGGATTTCAGATGAACGTCTCGCATATCGCCCTCGCATCTGTCGGCGCATTCTTCGCGTACTTTGCGGTTGGGGGCCTGGCTCTTGGCTTGTTGCCCTCGTTGAAGAATGAGTTTTTCAAATACCCTGGCGTCTATCGGTCCCAAGAAGCGATAAAGGGGGTATGCCTGTCGGAATGGCATTCATGTTCGTGGCATTGTGGCTCTTGCGGCACTGTACGCGATGCTATACTGGGGCGGCTCCGCATTGTCGAGGTGCTCGCTTCGGCGCACTGATCGGAGTCTTTGCCATTGGATCTTTTGTCGTGCACAACTACGTCAACCTGCAAATCGGTGCGAAGTTATCAGTACAACAAGGAGCTTCCTACTTCGCTTGAATGGGTCGTCGTGGGCCTGGTGATCGGTCTCATCTACCGCCCTGTGCCATGACGCTTTCACCAAGTCCAGCGATGGTGTAGCGGCTGACAGCGGATGCGAATCCGGGTCCCCTTAGATCCGAGGCTGACGGCAACCTGCTGTCCTGCAAGGTCAACGAAGGCCCGGAGCTTTTCAGAAGTGGGTTATAACACGTGTCTGGTGCCGAACGCACTATCGAGCTGCCCTATGCTGAGGTAACAGGCCAAGACGGATGATCCTGCTTGTTGGCCGCTGGTGTCATTGCCCGCCTTCCCGCTTAGGTAGGATGCTTTCCGCTTAAGGACGAGTGGTTTCCCTGGCTTCTTCCCATGAGACAAGTCGCCCTTCCTGACTGATGGGAAGCGAGTGCAGAAGTCGGCGTTCAGTGCATTGCCTTCCTTATTGGATGGCTACGGAACGGCAGTACCATTACTGCAACAGCCCGAAAATCGCGACCCCCGCTTGAGTTCCGACAAACACCGTGCCGTTTGCGACTATCGGTGTAATAAACTTATTTCCTGGTCCAAACTGGTCGCGTGAGCCCTTTTGATCGCTGTTATACAGCTCCTGCGCGAGATTTATTGCGCTATAGGCGTGAAGTACTGCTGGGTTAGTGTTCTCGACTGCCCATACGATGCCGTCGAAACCAGTTCCCGAAACGGCTGGGGTTGTGCCGGGATAAGTGAAGGTGTTACCACTCTGGCTTGTGCGAAAACTGGATAGCTTGGCGTTGCTAATTGTGAACGCCTTGAGGTTATCGTCAACCGCGCCATAAAATACAGTGTTGGTAAAGTAAGCTGGCATGGCCCATACCCCTCCGCTAAGAGCTCCTCTCACCTCCTGGTAGACATTGCGGTTATTTCCATCCGCATCATATTTTCCCATGTTGTCCCGGTTCACAATATAGATATTGCCGTCCTTTCCAGCTCCAACCGCGAGATGATGTACGAACTTGTTCTTGTCATAGAGGTCCGGCAAGACGACTGCACCTCCTGAACCCAGATCTTCGTCCTGGCCAGACTCCTGGACAGTGTTGTAGAGTGCAAAGTAGTCACTCACGACTACCTTAGTTTTCCAAGAGAGCTTGAGGAACGCATTACCAAAATCGCCATTGATCGGAAATCCATTCGAGTTAAGCGTGGTGTCGAACGTGCCGTTAGCATCAAGAAAATAGATATTGTCTGATGAGTCAGCAGCCATGGCTGAACCACTCATCCAGATTGCGCCTTCACTTCCATTGGGCGTTACGTTCAGCACAGAGACTTGGCTCAATGTGGTTGTGCTATAGGCCATTACCCAGCCCGTATAAGGGCGCTGGTCGCAATGGGAAGTAAAAGCTAGGTACACTCTCGAATGACCCAACTCCAGTAGGCCTGCTCGCTCGGCATATTGACCAGGGTCGAAAACCACATAGCCGTTCTGACTGTTGTCGCCAGTACCTGGATACCTAGCCTGGATCTCGCGGGGACCGCCGAAGAGTTCCGCACCAGTGGCAACGTCAACGGCATGCAGGCGCTGATGGTAGTGGCCGCTGGAATCCCTCGTCATGGCCACAAAGTACATTGCCCCATTTGGGCCAAGCGTGCGGTCGATCACAGGTGTATCCGTTATGCCGATCTGGGGCGATATTTGGCCACATCCATGAGGGTCGCTTGTTGTTTCGCCTTTTTGCAAGGCGGAAACCTTCCATAACCGCGCTTCTGTGACGGCATCGAAGGCATAGACACTGTCGTGCTCGGTAACAGCATAGACAATGTTGTGCCGCCGTCCGCCGATGTTGACCGCGTTGAGATATAGCGGCTGACCATCCACTTTCCCGTCGACCGGAAGGAATCCTAGCTTGCCGAATGTACTGGAGTTCACATTGCTTGGTCGAAGAACTGTTTCGTTACGGTACCAGCCAGTACGGGCAAGGTCAAAGTGATACGTAACAACGTCGGTCAGGCTGGGTAGGGTGCTGGTCGCGACCGGTTCGCTTGTTGGCATCGATTGGCTGGAGAAAGTTGCGATGGATGGGGACAGGAGCAGACTAAAAAGCAAAAAGGAGAGAATCACTCGATAACGCATGGAGTCCCCCGATGACAATCAGCGCCTGGCACCAGACGGAGCGGCTCGCCTACGTTCTGGTGACATATTACCATGTGCCCCTGCTTAGACCTTTTCCGCAGCGGTGGTGTAGCACAGGTGTACAGCGCTGCCGACCGGCAGTCCCCCTCCAGCCTGTACGGTATGACGCCAGAAATTCCGCGGAGTCGTCTTGATGTCCGGTCCCTTCTCGATGTAGTGATTCAGGAGTTCGCCGGAATCACACATGATTCGATAGTCACGATAGCTTGCAACTGAGATCTAGACGCAGCGCACGCGTAACGATGAGCTGGAACCGAATCTCACGCCAAGCCCCAATTCCGCGATCTTGATCGAAACTTCGGCACAGTGTGCCAGGCGATGCCTCCGGCGCGACCTGGTTTTGGCCTCATGCTAAGGCTTGAGTACCTGCTTTTAGTGGATGGTTTGGAGGTTCAGTTTTTTCGGATGGTAGCTGTATCAGGTTCAAGCGAAACCAAAAGAGAAAGTGAACCCTGAGCCATGTAGGGGTTGGCCATGTCTTGACCTGCCGTTCCATGGAGTAGCAGGCACGGCATATCATGACGATCAAAACGATGGCCGGGCAGCGAGGTGCTATCGTTGCCCAGGGACAATATTTCGATCGCAATGACCCCGTCTCTGCACCTCGTCGTTAAGGCCCTGTCTCTGGCGAATATAGATTGGCCTTGACCTGGACTCTGTGTTTGATTCGCACCTTTGCCCGGCCTTATGCACTTGTCGAATGTGAAGCCGCCTGCTGAAGCACATCGGGAAACGATGTGGCTGTCGGCGTTTCGACTCAATGGCCCACTCAGGTCAGGGTAGGTCGATGGACACGGGTCTATTTCCAGCTCAGCATGCCTCGCTCAAAGTCGAAAGCAACTTGCTTGATGCCGAGGGCAGGGATTCCCATTAGTCCATCAAAATCGTGCGCTGCCTGCTCTTTCGTGCGCACCAAGTAAGCCGTCTGCTTTTGCCGGTGCAAGCTTCCCAAGCGCACGTCCGAAAGTTCTACCTGTTCACGATCAAATGTTCCCGCAATGTTAGTCGAGGTTTGTACTCGCATGAGCGGCAGGGCACTGAAGTGGTAATGCTCGCCATGAAAAAGAAGCAGCCCAGACGCTCCGGTGTCAACAAGGAGTCTTACCGCCTCGCCGTCTACCCGCATGCTAACGGTTACAAACGGAGATCCGCTCTCAAAAGGGATCGAATGAACCAGGCTCGGCGAGGGTCCGAAGGTAATGTGTCGGGATTGGTAGTCGATTACGAAGCTGGTTTGTAACACGTCTAAGCCGATGATGGCGTCGATCGGCATGCCTAGATCCTTTTGGATCGGAGATAGGTCGGCTATCAGAACTGGCAGCGACCGGGCCCTGATCGGTCCGAGCACCAAGGTGGAAAGCAGGCTTGTCCCTACGTTTACGTCGTGGTTGAGCAGGAACAGCTCGGCTCGGTGGCCCCCTAACCTCAATTGCCGCGCGACGGCCGCATCCAAGATCGTCGGGCTGGAACCGGTATCGATCAAAAAGTGGCAGCTCTTCAGGTCACCCAGTGATCCTTCAACTACGATCACGTACCCGCGCAAGAGTTGGAACGGAAGGTCACTGGACTTGCTGTCATCTACGTTCGCCACCGGACCCGTGACTGCGGGGCACGCCCAACCCGGCGAATTGGCAGCCAGCACGCTGACAACGGCCAACGATAGAGCGAATCTTTGCAGGTGCCTTGCGGCGTTCATTTCCACAGCCCCGCTGCGGGCAAGACTGGGCTTCTGCCGGTCGCATCTCAATGCACGAGTGGTAGATCATCGATGGATTGTTGGTGTCCGCGTAATCCACTGTTCACAGGAGGGTTAAGTGGCAATGTGCACAAGCGAAAAGCATCCGGGAGACCATCATCGGGTGATAGACTCGACTCCGACGGGCGGTGTACACGTGGAGCAGGCGGGGCCAGGTTCGATCCTCCGCTTCGGTGCCTTTGAAGTTGATTTGCGGACAAGTGAGCTGCGTAAGAACGGCCTCAAGATCCGGCTGCAGGATCAGCCGTTCCAGGTTTTGTCCCTCCTTATTAGGCACGCAGGAGATATCGTCACACGGGACGACGTGCGGGTCTCGGTATGGCCGGGAGATACGTTTGTCGATTTTGATCACGCGCTGAACACGGCGGTAAAGAAGATTCGGGCTGCACTGGGAGATGACGCAGATAATCCCCGATTCGTCGAGACGGTCCCAAGGCGTGGCTACCGCTTCATCGCGCGCGTGGAGACGAATGGCATACCCAGCTCCTCGGAACCTCGTGCGCGCTCCGCATTTGCCCAATCTTACCTGCATCGCACATTGCTTTTGGTGGGAGCAGCGGCGGCCGTCCTGGCGGTCCTCGGACTGGCATGGAGAGCTGTCCCGCGGAACAGAAGCGCTGCGAGCACGGCTCCTGACTTCCAGCGGCTCACCTTCGATCTAGATGAACTTGGGGAAGCCCGTTTCACACCAGACGGAGCAACGGTGGTCTATTCGGCAGGCTCGGCTCCCCACAAGAATGATCTCTATACCCTGCGGCTCGGCGCTCCCGGCGCACAATCGGCCGGGATTCCGAATGCCATGCTGCAGGCGGTTTCCGCAGAGGGCGAGTTGGCCATACTGCGAGGAAGCCTTAATGCCTCGAATGCCGTGGAATATGAGAAGCCTGCGGAGACTTTGGCGCGAGTCTCTCTTGGAGGAGGTGCTCCGCGAGATTTGCTGCCCGATGTGGAGGCCGCCGACTGGTCGCCTGACGGCCAGCTGGCTGTGGTAAGGCGAGTGAAGGGAAGGAGCCGGCTCGAATTTCCGGTCGGCAAAGTGCTTTATGAAAACACCGGCTGGATTGCGTCGCCGCGCTTCTCGCCTCGGGGCGACACGATTGCATTCCTGGATCATCCCGTTACCCCCGACGATCGAGGTAATGTTGCCGTTGTCGATCTCAAGGGCAGAAAGAGAATTCTTTCCGAGTTCTGGGAGAGTGAGCGCGGTCTGGCCTGGAGTCCCAATGCAGTCGAAGTATGGTTTGCAGCCACGCGCTCAGGCGTGAGCCGGGCGCTTTACGCTGTGACCCTGGGGGGTCAGGAACGCAGGGTGTTGAGCGTTGCCGGCGGATTGACGCTGCAGGATATTTCGCGTGATGGGGGGGTACTGCTGACTCGCGATAACGAGCGATTAGGCATTCTCTTTATGGGGCCCGGAGACAAGGAGCCGAGGGACTTGTCGTGGCACGACTGGTCGATGGCGGAAGACATTTCTGCCGACGGTAAGAATGTCCTCTTCGGTGAGGAGGGCGAGAACTCGGGACTCTCATATCAAGTTGGACTGAGGCCCGTTGATGGCTCGCCGCCTGTGATCTTGGGACCCGGTGTGGCTGAGTCGCTGTCGCCGGATGGCAAGTGGGCGCTTTCCGTCATGCCGCCACCCAGCGATCAGATTGTCCTGCTGCCAACGGGCGCCGGCACGCAAAAAGTCTTGGAGCGCGGACCCATAGAGCGCTATCAGTTCAGCCGGGCACGATGGTTTCCCGACGGTAAGCAGATCCTATTCGTTGGAAGCGAGCCAGGTCACGGTTCACGCTGTTATATGCAGGGTGTGGACGGAGGTCCGCCCCGAGCGCTTACGCCGGAGGGAATCGTTGGCTGCACGGTTTCCCCCGGAGGGCATGTGTTGGCTGAAACCGAGGACTTTCGCGGACTGTTGTATGAATCAACAAGCAGCAGCAAGCCAGAGCGCGAACTGAAGTTTGAGCCGGGAGAGGCGCCGGTTGAGTGGACGGCCGATGGGAAGATGCTGTATCTCCTAGACTTGCAGCGCCGTCCGTCGGCCATCACGCGCCTGGAAATTGCCTCTGGCCGCCGCCAGGTCTGGAGAGAACTAACTCTTCCCGGATCAATCACACAGATGAAAGGTGAAGAGGCAGCCATCACGCCCGATGGGCGATCTTATGCGTACACCTATAGCCGACATCTCTCGGATTTGTATCTGGTGCGCGGCCTGAAATAATAGAAGATTGTCTTCGGCCGCGGGGGATGAGCAATCATCTCAAGGCTGTTATCATCCGACTTGCTTAACCCGGCTGTTTCCAGGAAGCTGTTACTGGTCTCAGGCAGGCGTCCGAACTGTCGGACTCGAACGATACTTGCTACTGGAGAAAGTGCAAAATTAGCGAGAGCATTAGTCTTGCAAATGAAACCAGGAGTGTTACCCGGCTTCTACCTGCTCTTCATTGCTCTCTCACCTGCCCTAAGTGATGACAAGCCGCCAACAATCGCTGGGATCGAAAGGTGATTTAGCATCAGCTAGACGAAACCTGGGATCTAGTCGCGCCGGATGCCGTTTCGCAGTACCAGCTAAAAACAAGACTGGTGTTATTCCACGCGGAAGCGGTATAACAGTTCACGCCAGGAGGCCTACGATGTATGCTCAGCTAAAGTTTGGCAGAACCTCATCTTGTTTCGCCGTATTGACGATATTGACGATAGTTCTGACGTTTCCTGTCCTTGCAGCCGGTCAGGTCGAAAGGATCGATGCCACGGCGCGTGGCACCAGCACGCAGATGGGCAGGATTATCAGCATCAAGCTCATTATTTCGAAATTCTCGACGCCGGAAGACAGACAGGTTCTGGTTGACGCTTTCAAGAAAGGCCAGAGCCAGGGACTGTCGGATGCGTTGTCGAAGATGAAATCTTCCGGCCGCATACAAATACCGGGAACGGTTGGCTATGACCTCGCCTATGTAGTGGCAGTTCCCACGGAGACGGGCCGAAAGATCCGTTTCATTACCAACCGCAAAATTGCCTTTCGGGAAGCCGCCTGGAACACTCCCTCGCAGGCGTATGACCTTACGGCAGGGGAGGTAGCGATCAACGATCAAGATACCAAGAAGAGTGGGGGGGCCTTATACCCGGCGACACAGCTGACCGTCAACGCGGAGGGAAATTTACAGTGGGAGCTGCGCCAGAATCCTTGGGAACTGACGAACATCATCGATTGGAAGCCCAAGGGAAAAGAATAGCAACTGAGTCTCTGGGGGCGTGACCACCTGCGGGCTGCTCACTGCTGCGATGACCGGGCAGCGGATGCAAAATGCGGAGACGGGCAGAGCGAAACGTTCTGCCTCGCCAGCCAACGCTCATTTCTTCTAGGCTCTAAAGGG
>Ga0306921_10008299_pt1 | contig 10978 bp, 7 predicted proteins | sample sta12Cox44000080_FD_203760 | JGI IMG/M metagenome (GOLD analysis project Ga0306921, IMG submission 203760) | Lab enrichment of tropical soil microbial communities from Luquillo Experimental Forest, Puerto Rico - statoxic.12C.oxic.44.000.080 (v2)... | ecosystem: Environmental > Terrestrial > Soil... | reverse complement strand
CACCGGCAGGCAGTGCATCACGCGGCAATCGGGTGCGGCCGCGAACCAGTCGTGACGCACGCACCAGGCGGTGAGCGTGCGGCGCAACCGCGCGTCGAGCGCAGCGTCCCCGTACGGCTCGGTCGCACCCCACTCCTTTACATAGAGCACGTCGGCCCCAGCCAGCGCCTCGGCGCGGTCGCTCGTCTCGCGCACCGAGCCGCCCGAGAGCGCGGCCGCGCGCCGCGCACGCTCCATGAGCTGCTGCGGCAGTGCGAACCCTTCCGGGCGCAGCACGATCACTTCCATGCCACGCAGGGCCGCCATGTGCAGCGCCGCCGCCGGTACCGCGAGCGGCAGCGCGCGCGGGTGGTACGCCCACGACAGCACGAAGCGCGCCGCGCGCGGCACCGCCAGGTCATCGAGCGTCTTCCAGTCGGCGAGCGCCTGGCAGGGGTGATTCACCGCGGACTCGAGGTTCACGAGCGGCTTGTCGGTGAGTGCCGCCATGGCGTTGAAGGCGGTGTCGGCGAGATCGTGCGCCAGGTCGCGCCCTTCGGCAAAGACGCGGATACCGAGGGCGTCGCAGTAGGAGGCGAGCACCGGGATACCCTCCCGCACGTGCTCGGCGGCCGCGCCGTCCATCACCAGCCCCGCGCGGCTCTCCATCTGCCAGCTGCCCTGGCCGGGATTTATGACGAGCGAGTGGCCGCCGAGGCGCGCCATGGCGGCCTGGAAGGAGGCCAGCGTGCGCAGCGACGGATTGAAGAACACGAGACCGAGGATCTTGCCGCCGAGCGCGCGCGGCTCGCACCTGCGCTCGAGTCGCCGCGCGAGCTCGAGGAGCTCGAGCACCTCATCGCGCGTCAGCTCGGCGAGGTCGACGAAGCGCTTCATGCCGGCAGCTCGCGCAGCGCATCGTGCAGCAGCTCGACGTGCTCGTCCTCGAGGATGAAGGGCGGCAGCAGTCGCAGCACCTGCGGGTCGCTCGAGGTGCCGGCGAGGATGCCGCACTCGAGGAGCTCGGCCTGCACTTCCCTCGCCGGGCGCGTGGTACGGAGTCCCACGAGGAGCCCCGCACCCTGGAGGGCGCACACCGGGCCGACCCGGCAGCTCGCGCGGATGAGTGCCCCGATGCGCCGGACGCGCTCGAGGAGCTTCTCCGATTCGATCGCCTCCAGCACCGCCTCGATGGCGGCGCACGCCATCGGACCGCCGCCGAAGGTGGTGCCGAGCGATTCGACCGGCAGCTGCGCGCTGAGCTGCGGCGAGATCAGGAGTGCCGCACACGGGAAGCCGTTACCGAGCGCCTTGGCGGTGGTCAGCAGGTCCGGCACGACGCCATGGAGATTGGCGGCGAAGGGCTGCCCGGTCCGCCCCATGCCGCATTGCACCTCATCGAATATGAGCAGCGCGCCGACCTCGTCGCAGCGCCGGCGCAGCGCCGCGAGGTAGTCGGCACCGAGGTCCACTGCGCCGGCAAGTCCCTGCACAGGCTCGACGATCACCGCCGCGGTCTTGCGCGTGACCTTGGCGCGAATGGCGCGCGCATCGCCGCGCGGCAGGAAGCTCACGTTGAACGGCGCGCGCGGAAAGCCGTACCACTTCGCCTGTGCGCCCCAGGTCACCGCGCCCGCCGCGGCGGTGCGGCCGTGAAAGCCGCCCTCGATCGCGGCCACGTGCCGGCGCGAGGTGGTGCGCAGCGCGATCTTGAGCGCATTCTCGTTCGCCTCGGCGCCACTGTTGACGAAGAACACCCGTGCTTGCGGCAGCTGCGCGAAACGCCTCAGGCGCTCGGCGGCGCGCGCTCGTACGGCCATGGCGACGGCGTTCGACTGGAACTGGCAGAGCTGTGCCTGGCGCGCGAGCGCCGCGGTCCAGGCAGGATGGCCGTAACCCAGCGCCGCCACGGCGTGTCCGCCGTACAGGTCGAGGACGCGCTCGCCGCGGCTGTTGGTGAGCCACACCCCCTGCGCCGAGACGACCTCGAGCGGGTACTGTGCGAACACTGGCGCGAGGAATTCGCCCACCGGGGGAGTGGCGTCGAGTGCCGGGACGGGCGGCATGGGCAGGAATTCCTGTCAGGTCCAGCCGGGCGCTGGCGCGGTGAGGCCGGTGGTTTCCGCGAAGCCCAACATGCGGTTCATCCACTGGATGGCGCCGCCGGCTGCGCCCTTGGTGAGGTTATCGATGGCGCACAGCACCGCGACGGTGTTGCCGCGCGCCGCGGCGGAAAGGTGCGCGTAGTTGCTCGCCACGACATCCTTGACGCGCGGCGCCCGCTCGCTCACCCGCACGAAGGGCGCGCCGGCATAGAACTCGCGCAACGTCGCGAGCGCTGCGGCGGTATTCAGTGGACGCCGGAGCGCCGCCTGCAGCGTCACGTGGATACCGCGCGCGAACGGACCCGAATGCGGCACGAAGGCGAACTCCGCCTCGACCCCGCTCGCAGCGCGCGCGCATGCGGTGATCTCGGGCGCGTGGCGGTGCGTGAGGGCGCCGTAGCTGTAGAGGTCGCCGTGGCGCAGCGGATGATGCGTTCCCTCCACGGGCTTGCGCCCGGAGCCGGTGCTACCGGTGACCCCGCTCACGAACACGGTCGGGCTGACGAGTCCGGCGGCAAGCAGCGGCACGCTCGCGAGCAGCACCGCGGTGGCGAAGCAGCCTGGATGTCCAACGTGGCGCGTCGCGAGCCGCGACAGGTGCTCGGGGAGCGCGCAGCTGAACTGCGCGAGCCGCCCGGGCGCCCCGTGCGGATGACGGTAGACCTCCATGTAGGCGTCGGCATTCGCGTAGCGGAAGTCGGCCGAGATATCGACCACGCGTGGTGCGGTGCCAGCCTGCTCGGCGCTCGCGAGCAACCGGTCGATGAGCGCTGCCGACACCCCGTGCGGCGCGGCAGAGAAGAGCGCGGCTTGTGGCGCCTCGCGAAGCAGTTTCTGCACCTCCGCCTCGGAGTGGAACCGCTCCTGCGGATACGCGGATTGCAGGTGCGGAAAAGCGCCGGCCACGGGCTCTCCCGGCGCGCTGTCGGACATCACGGCGGCGAGCCTGAGCTGTGGGTGCAGCGCGATGAGACGCAACAGCTCGCCGGCGACGTAGCCGGTGCCGCCGAGCACCACCGCGGGGACGATGTCGCTCATTGCACCGCCGTGGCGTTTACGCCGAGAGCCCCGATGACACGGTCGCCGAGGGCCGCGCCGTTGCTGAGCGCATTGAACGCGGGCACGCGCATCTGATTCGAGATGATCTCGACGCCGACCTGGTTGTCGGTGGCGGGTCCGGTCACCACGCACGGCTCGATCGCAAAGCGCTCGCGCAGCAGCTTCACGCCTCCCCAGGCGGCGACCGGATCGTTCGCCGACAGGATCACCGCGGTAAGGACCGCTCGTATGTCCGGGCACTCGAGGATGGCATCGACGCCGTAAGTGCCGAGGATCCCGTCCCCGAGCTCGAACACCACCGCATCCGGCTTCCCGGCCGCGAGCTCGGTGAGCATGGTGCGGGTGAGCGCCGGACCGTTGACGCGCGTCGTCGTCACGACACCGAGATCGGTGAAGATCGCGCAGCGCCGTGCGCCGGCATCCTCCATGGCGAGAATGTCGCGCCGCAGTGACACGCCGGTGGCCTTGAACGCATCGACCGTCAGGCCGCGATGCCGCATGCGCGCAATGACGGCGCACGCCGCGGCGGTCTTGCCCGCCTCCATGCAGGTGCCGGCGAGCGCCACCACCGGCACCCCGCGCGTGTCGAGCGCCGCGGCGGCGTCGAGTGCCTTGTGGCCGACCCGCGCCGGCACGCCGATGCGCTCGCCGAGGTAGGGGAAATTGAGCGCCACACCGAGTACGCGGCAGTCGAACGGGCGGCCCTTCTCCGGGTTGATGGAGTCGCACACGCCGAGCACGCCGCCGATGTTGAGCATCTGGATAACATCGCCGGGCTTGAGCTGCCCGGGCACGTGCCCCGAATAGCCGAACAACGCCTGGCGATGGCCGAGCGCGCCCGCGACCACGTCACCCTTGCCGACCTTGGCCATGCGGCCACTGGTGAGCTCGAGGGTGTTGTAGGTCGTTTTGTTGGTGAGCACCTCCACCACGACCACCACGCCTTCCTCGGCGGGAATGTCCGGCGAGATGCGCACTTCGTGCGAGAGGCCGCAGGCCTGCGTGACCGACGCGAGCTTGTCGACCACGACGCTGCGCATGCCGCTCTCCATGCTCACTCCTCCGCCCCGGCCGCCGCCTCCTGGCCTGCGCGCGCATGGAACACGCCGGGGAGCGCAACGATACGCGAGAAGCCGAGCGCATCGCTCGCCGACCACTCGCCTGCAGCTTCGCCGTAGACTCCCCTGGAGGCCGCCATCAGCGACCAGGGCGACTCGACGCCCGCGATGAACACGTTGCCGGTCTGCAGCACGAGGTGCACATCGCCCGTGACGCGCTGCTGCGAGGAAACCAGCAGCGCCTCGATGTCGCGGCACACGGGATCGAGCAGCTGGCCCTCGTGCACCAGGTCGCCATACGGCTGTGCCACGAGCTCCTTGATGCGCTGCTGGCGGCCGCTCAACACGAGCTTCTCGAGCTCGCGGTGCGCCGTGAGCAGCACCTCGGCGGCGGGTGCCTCGAAGGCGACCCGACCCTTGGTGCCGATGATCGTGTCGCCGAGGTGAATCCCACGGCCGATGCCGAAGGGGGCAGCGAGCGCCTCCAGCGCCTCGATGATCCCGACCGGTGTGTCGGCCTTGCCATCGAGCGCCGCCGGCCGACCCTCACGGAAGCTGAGAGTGTGGCGCTCGGGCGCGCGGAGACGAGTGAACGCGTCGCGCGTGAGGATCCAGGCGTCATCGGGGATGCTGCCCGCGGAGGTGAGCGTCTCCTGGCCGCCGATGGTGACGCCCCACAGCCCGCGGTTGACCGAGTATTTCGCACCCGTCGGCGGCAGCGGCAATGCGCGCTTGCGCAGGTAGGCGAGCTCGTCCTCGCGGCGGAAAGCCTGGTCGCGCACCGGCGCCAGCACCTTCAGATCAGGCGCGAGAGTGCGCAGCGCGACCTCGAAGCGCACCTGGTCGTTGCCGGCGGCGGTGCAGCCGTGGGCGACCGTGTCACTGCCGAGTTCGCGCGCCATGCGGGCGATGGTCTGGGCCTGCATGACGCGCTCGGCGCCGACGCACAGGGGATAGAGCTGCCCGCGGCGCACGTTCCCCATGATGAGAAAGCGCAGCACCTGCTCGAAATAGTCGGCGCGCGCGTCGACTTGCCGGTGTGCCAGGGCACCGAGTGCGCGCGAGCGCTCGGCGAGTGTGGCGGATGCGGCGGCGTCGATGCCGCCAGTGTCCACGGTCACCGTGATGATGGGGCGATGCTCGTGCTCGGTAAGCCAGGGCACGAGGAAGGAGGTGTCGAGCCCGCCGGAGTAGGCGAGGACGATGGGCGAGCCCATCCTTTGAGCCGTATGAGCCATGCTCAGACCGGAAAGAGTGCGCGCAGGCGGCTCACGAGCTTGTCCCGGGCGCCTGCGTTGGCCGTGGCGATGAAGATCGTGTCGTCACCGGAGAGCGTGCCGGCCACCTCCGGCCACTCGGCGCGGTCGATGGCGACCGCCACGCTCTGCGCGGCGCCGATCGTGGTGCGCAGCACGGTGAGGGTAGGTCCCGCGAGCCGCAGCTGGCGCACGAACTGCGCGAGCGTGCCGAAGTCGCCGTTGGTGCGCGTCAGCTCCTCGGCCGGCAGCACGTAACGGCCGCTCGCCTTGAGCACGCCGAGGTCGCGCAGATCGCGACTGATGGAGGACTGGGTGACCTCGTGGCCGGCCTTTCTCAGCAGGCGCACCAGGTCCTCCTGCCGGCGCACGTGACTCTCGCGCAGGATGCGCATGATGGCGCCGCGGCGCTCGAGCTGGTGGGCGTCGGTCAGCATGGGCACGCGGGCTCTCGCATAAACATGCACACATTCTGCATATTCATGCATGAGAGTCAAGGCGCTGCGGCAGCCGCGCGGCGTCCCAGCCGGGCTTTGCCGGGGCGGCGCTAGTTGGTCTCGGCGAAGGCCGTGATCTCGTACGGGCCGCGCAGCTTCTTGTCCACGTAGATCACGTACTGGGAGCCGGCCCCGGCAGGCGCCTCCGGCGCCTTGACGAAGAGAGCGTAGCGGTGGCGCAGCACCGAGCCGGGAATGCGTACGATCCGCGTCACCGTCGCGGGGCTCGTCGGCGTACCGAGCGCGGCCTGCAGGCGCGCACGCGTCCCGGCGGACAGCGCGCTCGTGGCCTGGGAGCCGGACGTGCATCCTCGAGACGCTGTGGCAGCCGCGCACGCAGTCTCCTTATTCCCTGCTGCACCACCAGGCGGAACTGCCGGAGCAGCCGCGGCGGTACTGGCGAGCGCCGACCACAGCCGCATGATCCCGACGAAGGTCGCGCTGCTGATGTCGTAGGTCTCGACGTAGCCTTGCGCGCTCGTGGTGGCATGCGGCGTTGGGCACTGCGGGCCGGCGACCGCCATCGCGAGCGCCTCAGAGCGGTCGTAGCGCTCCAGGCGAGCTGCGGCGCCGGTGCCGGTGAGCGTCAGGCCGTGTCTCAGGTACGTGCAGACCGTGCCGTGTGGGGTTACCCCGCCCTCACCGAAGTAGACGGCTGTCACGCCCTCGCTTCCGGGCGCCCCGGACTGCGGGCACATCACCACCCGCTCGTCGGGGGCATGCGCGAACCACTCGCGCACGAGCGGCGGCGGCGCCTCGCTATCCCGCGTGTAGGTTTTGCAGGCGGCCGGTGCCGCGGCGCTGCCGGGGGCGGCGGGCGCGAGCAGCAAGGTGACGAGGACCACGGTCGCGGTCACACGCGCTCCTACTTGGCGATCGAGTACACCAGGTCCGCGCCGTAAGCCTGGCCCACTTCGGTGCGTATCGTCCAGTGATCGCCGAGCGTGTAGCGCATCTTGAAGGTGTTGAGCTGCTGGGTGAGGCTCACGCCGTAACTGACGTAGAGGCGCGGCGAGAGGAAACGGCCGAGCACCAGCGACGTCTCGTTGAGCAGCGGGTCGGTCTCGAGGCTCACATCGGGAATGCCGACGCGCGAGCCGAGCTGAGCGGCGAGCAGTGCCGCACCCTGGCCGAGCGCGGCGTTGCCCGCGCTCTGGGTCGTTTCGAGCGAGCCGCCGGCGAGAATCAGAGAAGCGACCTGCGCCTGCGTCAGCGGCGGGTCGGAGAAGAACGAGATGCTCGGCTGCGCGAGGGTGCCGCGCACGATCACCCCTGCGGTCACAGACCCCGGAAAGACCTTCTGCGCGACCACGTCGATCCCCGGGTTGTTGATCGGTCCGCCGGTGAAGATCAGCCGGCCGCGCTGAATATCGAGCTGGCGCGCGAAGGCGCGGTATGTGCCTTCCGCCACCGACAGCTCGCCATTGCCGCGGGTGATGGCGTCGAAACCGCTGCGGACAGTGACGTTGCCGATGAGCCGCGCGGTGAGCCCCAGCGCATCGACGTTCACGCGATCGCCGAGCGCGAGTGTTATGGTGCTGAAGACCTCGAAGCGCTCGTTGGCGTCCTCCGGCTCGCTGCCGACGATCACCTCATCGGGCGAGGCCCGCACTGCACCGGTGAAGTCCTTCGGCTGTATCCTGGCGAACGGTACCGTGACCCTGCCGGTGACCTCGATCTTGTGTCCGCTGACATCGAAGTCGAGCGCCGGTGAGGCATCGATCTGCGCCTCCGGGAGGTCGGCGACCCTGAGGTTGGTCCCCTCGAGGTGAAACCTGCCGTAGGGCAGGAGGTGTCGCCACTCGAGGCGGCCGGTCACGCTCGCCTCGCCCCTGCCGGCGTGCGCGCTGCCCTTGAAGTCGACGGAGGTGTCACCGAGCTGCGCCTGCAGCGCGATCTGTCGCAGACTGAGGTTGATCCGGAAGACGTCGATTTCCCCGTCGGTCACCTTGACGAGACCCGTGAGTCTCGGCGACCCGGCGGTGCCAGCGAGCTGCACGTCGGCGGCGAGGTCACCGGAGCAGCGGTCGATGTCGGGCACATACAGGGTGACGAGGTTTGCCTCGTGAGTCCGGGCGTGCAGCTCGCCCGTCAAGGGCATGTCCTGCCAGCGCCCGTGTGGCTCGCGCTGCAGCTCGAGCATGCCCCGTATCGTACCCGCGGCGCCGTCGCCGATGTTGGCGTGGGCGCTGATGAGGGCGGGCGTCGCCGTCAGCTGCACGATGCCCGAGCCGATCCGGGTGTGCTCCACTTTGTGGCTCACGAGCTTGTGCCCGATCTCGGCGTTTGCCAGCTGCGCGGTGAGCGTGCCCTGCAACGGCTTCGCGGCGCCGCCCGCGACCTGTGCGTACGCGCCGACGGTGCCGGTGTACTCGACCGCCGGGGTCTTGCCTGCCGTAAGCGTCGCGAGCGGCAGCTCATTGGCCGAGAGCGTGGCGGACCAAGTCTCAGGTGACCACGCGCCGTCCGCACAGAGGCTGCCGGGGGTTCCGACCAGACACAGCCACTCGACCCGCGCATGCTCGAGCCCAACGCTGAGGTCCACCGGCCGCTCGAGCGAGAGCCGCAGCTGCTCACTGCCGGTGACACTCAGCGCCGTCAGCTGACCGTTGAAGACGCCGCGGGCGTACGCTCCCATCGCCCGCGCACCGACCGCCAGCCCGGCCGCGGTGGCGGCGAAGTGGACGTCGTAGGCCGACGATGGCCCGTCGAGAGTCAACACCACGGTCTCGAGAGTGCGCCCGGCAAGAGTCAGCTGACGCAGCCGCGCGTCGATCTTCGATTGCGCAGCGGCCGCACCCGGATTGAAGTTGACGTCGGCGTCTAACGCCTTGAGCGTGACTCCCCGCCAGGCGAAGTCGCCGCCGTGAGCGCTGGCGACGATGTCCGGCTCGGTGAGCGTGCCACGGAAGGTTCCCGAGGCCTTGAGCTCGCCCTTTGCACCCGGTGCAAGCAGGCTCAGGTCGTGCACGCTGGTCGCGAAGCGCACGTCCACACGTTCGCCGATCCTGCCGTCGAGCGCGAGATGCGCCGTGCCGAGTCCAACGCGCACGTTGCTGAAGCCCCAGGTCGTGCCGGCGTGCGTGAGCGTGCCGCCTCCGCTCGCCGTCAGTCCGCGCAGGCGGCCGGTGATGTCACTGAAGGAGGCCATGAGATCGCCACGGGTGTCGAAGCCGCGCGCGGAAGCGGCGAACGCAAAGCTGAGACTGCCGGGCAGATCGGCGCGCAGCACGCCCGGGTTGATGCCGGTGGCCCGGCCCTTCACGGACCAGCTCTGCGACGGCGACCACTGGACGCTGCCGCTGACACTCGTATGTCCGTCGAGGAGGTCGACTTCCGCCGGATCGAAGCTGAGGCCATCCTTGCCGAGCGTGCCACTCGCAGCTACGGCCATCTCCGGCAGCTCGGCCGCGCGGCCGCGTCCGCTGAGGCGCACCTGGTAAGGCATGAGGCCCGAGATCGCGAAGGAGCCCGCCGGGCTGCGCACCGCGACCTCGCGCCCGGCGAGCGGCCAGCGGAAATCGCTCCATTCACCCTTCAAATCGAGCCGGGGGCCATGGTCGACGATTCCGATCGTGCCCGAGCCGCTGACGCGCGCACCGGAAGCCACGTGGCGCGCTTCCAGGTGTTGCGCGCTCAGAACGCGGCTCGCGTAGTTAGCGCTGAGCTGCACCTCGAACTCGCCCGCGCGCAGTCCCGTCGGGTTCACCGGGCCGTGAGCGCTGAAGCCGCTTTCGGCGCCTGAGCCGGCGAGATGCCCGGTGATGCTGCCGAGCGGAGTGTTCACGTTCCAGGCATTGAGGTCGAAGCTCTGTACCACGGCATCGGCAGCCCAATGCCAGTGGCTGGTGAGTGCGAGCGCCTGCCCGGTGAGGTCGGCACGGAACGGACTCGTGACATGCGCGACGATGTTGAGCGCGTCGAGATCGCCGCGCGCGGTACCGGCTACCGTCCAGGGCGGCTGCCCCGTAGGGGTCCAGTCGAGGTGTGCCTTGACCTCCATGCCGAGCGGGTCGGTCGCACGCAGCGTGCCGAGGGCGTTCACGTGCGCGTCCTCGAGCCTGCCCTCGGCGCTGAAGAAGCGGATGTAGTGCTGACGGATCACCGCGGCGCTGCGAATGTCGTCGGCCTCGAGATGGAAGCCGTTGTAGACGGTCAGTCGCGCGCTGCCGACCTGGGCGTCTTCGACGTTGAGGATGAGCCAGGCCGGCAGGAAGTTGGTCGGTCCCGGAGTCGTGGGCTTGGTGCGGCGTTTCACCTCGATGAGGGCGTTCTGCACCTCGCCGTGCGCCACGCGGATGGTCTGCAGCACGAGGGGCCGCAGGGCGACCTGGCCCTCGATGCCCGTGAGGGTGATGTGCACCAGCTCATGCTCGATCTCGACCCGCTGGATGGTGAGGCCGCGGGCGACCGTCCCGCTCACGCCGGTGATGGTCAGGCGTACCGGTCCGAGCTGCTGCGGCAGGTGCCGGATCACGAACTGGAGCCCGCCGCTCGTGTAGAGCGCCGACCACACGAACACTGCCGGCGCCACCACGGCGGTGATGACGATGAGGACGGCGAGAGCGAGCAGCAACCGGCGCATCGACTGGTGTCCTGACGTCAGAGCTTCGGCGAGAAGTTGATGTGCAGCCGCGGACCGGCATTGGTCGAGAGCGGCTGGGCGATGTCGACCCCGAGCGTCATGACCGGCAGGCGCACCCGCAGGCCAATGCCCACTGAGTATTGGATGAACGGCGGGCAGATGGTCGTTCCCGGCATGGTCCCCGGCACGCACTCCGGCTTGTGAAAGCTGTTGAGCGCGTTGCCGTAGTCGAAGAAGGCGGCCACGCCGAGGTTCCTCGGCAGCTCGCGGATCACTTCCACGGTGCCGGTGAGCAGATCCTTGCCGCCGGTCTTCAGATAGTAGCCCGGCTTGGGCTGACAGCTGCCGTTCGCGGTGAGCACAACCTGGCCCGCGCTGTTGGTCGCACACTCCGGGCCTTCGAGCGGTGAGAGCTCGTTGTAGGCGAAGCCACGCACGC
>Ga0306921_10008298_pt1 | contig 10978 bp, 7 predicted proteins | sample sta12Cox44000080_FD_203760 | JGI IMG/M metagenome (GOLD analysis project Ga0306921, IMG submission 203760) | Lab enrichment of tropical soil microbial communities from Luquillo Experimental Forest, Puerto Rico - statoxic.12C.oxic.44.000.080 (v2)... | ecosystem: Environmental > Terrestrial > Soil... | reverse complement strand
CAACGGTGACCAGGCTCTTCGCCTTCCGAGCAATCAGGTCAGCGTCAAACTCGATCAACAGGTCACCCTTGCTGACCCGCTGCCCGTCCGAGACCCGAACTCGGAACCCTTCCCCATCCAGGCTCACCGTTTCAATTCCGATATGAATTAAAATTTCGACGCCTTCGTCGGTTGCCAGAGTGACGGCGTGCCGCTTCCGGTGAACCTGAGTTACCTTCCCGTTGCATGGCGACAACACCCGATGATCGAGCGGATCGATGCCCAAACCGTCTCCGGCCATCCGTTGAGCGAAAACCGGATCAGGTACTTCATCAAGTGGGACAACAGGACCGGACAAGGGGGAATAGAATATGAGATCCATGAGGCTTATATTTTCATTTTTTCAGCTTCGGGGCACCAGGTCGGGCTTTGGAGTGCAACCGCGCCATGACTAGCCGGGCGGTGAGCTCCGCTGCTGCTCCACCTTGGTAAGGATTGTTCGTTGCCATCCGGTCCTTTCTATCAATGGCTCGCCCGTGCCACTGCCGTTACCGTACGGTCCAAAAGGGATTCGCGATACTTCTCAAGGTCCAGGGGGAGAAGTTACTATCTTCATACCATATTCCGCCCAAAGTTGGAATTCTAAAACTTCTGAAAACTAAAATCGACCTGACGACAGGACCACTGCTGTTGACCAGCGTTCTTCCTCGCCAAATGCTCGGCACAATTCTCTTTCTTGTCTGTTTCACGCTGAATTCCGTTATCCGAAATTCCCGCTGGCAATCAGCTTTTCATAGATGCTGGCCTGCGCGGCTAGCGAGCTTGAGCTGAATATGGCCGAACCGATTATCGCCTTTAATTTGCTTTTCGGGCTCACGTTGCTGCGCAACGCTGCGATCATACTTCACACCCGCTGCATCGCTGGCATCAAAGCGAACGGCGAACGCTGCCTCTCCTATGTTCAAAATTCCATCGGGCTTGTGACAGCGCTCAATCCGGTGCTTGGCTACGAAAAGAGCGCCGCGAACGCGCCTCCTAGCCCGCATCGCTCACAAACCTGGGAGAATCCCAATACCCTGTTTGAGTCTGCCCTGTTTGAGTCTGTTTAAACCCATTTTCCCGCCGGAGCCGCCTCCTGGGCGGCTCTATAGCGCGAAAATCTCACGAGCGCTTTGGCTCGTGAGATTTTCGGGCTAGGCCTTCAGCATCCAATTAAAGCTGACGATTTGTGTGCATGGGATGAAAAAATAATCTGGCGCATAACTCATATTCCGGGAAAGCGCTCCAAATACCTTTCGTTGCCAAACGGGCATCTCCGTGCCCGTATATTCAACAATCATCTCACGCGGTAACACGAAAAATGTGTCGTGATTCTCAATCGCACAACCCATTCTTTTCGAAGCCTCAACGAGAATTTTTGGGGCATCGGAGTCTTGCATGTAGCCGTGATACGCAATGACGTGCCAGACCGAACAAGCAAGCGGGGTGACCTCAAGACGTTCCTCCATAGTTACGCGGCTCTCAGCGGTTCCGACTAGGCTTAACAGAATTACTTTTTCACGGAGGCATCCGCATCGGCGCATCACCTCAAAGCATCGCGCGATCGCATAGCGCGGGTCTGGGTTTGAAGTGATAATGACGCATGTCCCGGGCACCCGCGGAATGCGACTTGAGGAAAGTTCTGCCTCGAGTGCCTGCTTAGAACATGGAGTCGATAGCATCTGTGCTCGGATAAGGGCCCTTCCCTTGTGCCACGTCAACATAAACGCCATCATGGCGGAGGCGATAGCTATAGGAAACCAGCCCCCATTTGCAAACTTAAGCAGGGACGAAAGAAAGAACGGAAGCTCCAAACACATTAGAATGGCCGTAACAACCCCCCCGACCCAGGGTGGACGGCGCCAGACCCGTACCACGACAAGCCCAAAAGCGATTGACGTGATCACCATGGTCGCTGTCACCGCCAAGCCGTAAGCCGCCGCGAGATTTCCGCTGGAACGGAAGGAGATGACAAGCAGCAGGCAAGCCGCTGCGAGATGCCAATTCAAGACGGGTAAATAGACTTGCCCGCGCTGAGCGCTGCTCGTGTGGCAGACGCGGAAACGGGGAAGCAGGCCCAGATCGCGAGCCTGTGCGGTGAGTGAAAAGACTCCTGAAATAAGTGCCTGGGAAGCTATGATCGTCGCAAGGGTGGCCAAAAGTACGAGAAGCAAGGTCGGAATTCCTTGCGGAACCATCTGAAAAAAGATTCCTTCGCGCGATGCACCAGGATGACGGATCGCTATAGCCGCCAGCCCTAAATAATTCAAGATCAGGGAGGGCAGGACGATACAGTGCCAGGCCCGAGAGATGGCAGGGCGTCCAAAGTGTCCCATATCCGCGTACAACGCCTCAACACCGGTAACGGCCAGCACCACCCCTCCCAGCAGAAAGGCCGTTCGTAGTCCCCCATGCGCAACGGTGCCAAGCGCGTGCATGGGATTCAGGGCGGCCAGGACTTCTGGCGCCTGTAGAATCTGCACCAGGCCGCCGAGCCCGAGGGTTGCGAACCAGAGGAGCATGATTCCTCCGAATAATGCTCCCAAGGGCCCGGTACCAAAGCGCTGCACGGCAAATAGTGCGAGAAGAATTGCCAACGTAATGGGAAGCACAGACGCGGTTAGTTGCGGAGCGAAGCCTTCCAAGCCTTCGACGGCACTTAGGACAGAGATGGCTGGAGTGATACAACCATCCCCATAAAGAAGCGCGGCCCCGAACATGATTAAAAGCATAAAAAAAGGCAGCCGGAGCAGGCGAGAAGGAGGGTCTTTGCCTGCGAGGAGGGCCAACAGGGCGAAAATGCCTCCTTCACCTTTGTAGTCCGCACGCATGACGAGAAGGACATATTTGCACGTAACGATGGCAAGAAGGCTCCAGATAATAAGAGAGGCGACACCGAGAGAGGCCTCCCGGCTCGTCTCCGGGGACGCATTTAGCGCCGCTTGAAAAGCGTAAAGCGGGCTAGTGCCGATGTCTCCAAAGACGACGCCAAGAGCCGAAACCACAAGATTCCAGCGAGGGGCGGCAGAGGTTTTCATTGTTCCTTAAATGGCTGCTAATCCGGGGGGCAGTTTAGTTTTCATGATAGTAGGGCAACAGTAAGGATTCGAGTAAAATGTGTCGCCATTTACTTCATGAAGGTAGGATCGGACGGGACTACTCTTACCACCACTTCACCGGTTGAATCCGCTCCGCCGTCGCTGCGCCGCGGCTATTGCTTCCAGTCGATTTCTCCTGCTCGGTATGCTAGCCGCACCTCCTCCGGTTACTTCCCGTGCTAACCGTTATGGTCAAAAGAGCTTCTGTGACTAACTAACCAAGGATAGTTCCTGATAACCGGCGTATACCCCTCTGCACTTCAATTAACCTAAACTCCGAAGTTGCACAGAAGCCCCCAAAGAACTCGGAGTGGGCCGAGCCGTTTTTATCTGTCAGCCAGGAGTTCCGTCCGCTCAGGGCTACCTGGGTCAGTTTTGCTTAGGTTTCGTCCGGGCGCTGTACATTCTACTCAGAGTAGCGAATAAAAATGCCGTGGACAACCCACACATCAAAATGCCCGTCAAACCCTCCACTGGGCCGAACAGCCGCCACTCTTTCGGCAGCACTAAATCCCCGTAACCGATCGTCGCATATGTGACGCCCGAAAAGTAGAACGCCGACTCGGCATCCGGCAAACACTTCTGCCACCAGAAGAATAACGCCCAAAGCGCGATCTCAACCAAGTGAATCACAATGAGCCACCAGGTGACCCGAATCACTAGCCACGTTACTGGCCAGAACCGCGCCTCCAGCTGCGCAGTCAGGCGCAACACTGGATTCAACATGATCCCTAGCGCGACGGCGTGAAACAATACGGTTGCCGCAACGAGGCACCAGGCAAATAAAATTCTTGTAAGCATCGCCTTGGCGGCGTCATGGTTTTGGAGCGGCGCCCTTTTGAAAATCCTCGATCGCGTCTGCGAGCGTCGTGAAGCGGTCGATGCGGCCGGCCTTTTTCTCGACGCCCTCGACGCGCAGCATGTCGCGTACGGCCGAGCGCGCTTCGACAAGGCCGAAGGCAATTCCGCGCTTCGCGATTTCTGCCTGCAGCGTCAGGAACATCCGCGCGCCGGCCATGTCGATATTTGGCGACGTCGAGAGATCGCAAATTACGAGCTTGATCGGTTCGCGCGTGACGTCGAGGCGCGCGAGCACGGTATCGAAAACGTACTCGGCGTTGAAATAGACAATGCTCGACTCAACGCGGAAGGCTAGCACTCCGGGTATTGGCTCGTTGTCGGTGTGCCGCTTGAGATCCGAGTAGCGGCGCGCGCCCGGGATGCGGCCGAGGAAAGCGACGTGCGGCGACGACACGCGCCAGATCAGCAGCACGAGCGAAATGATTGCGCCGATGAGTACGCCTTTGAGCAGCCCTGCCCAGAGGACACCGAGCAGCGCAACTATGGCAATCAGGAACTCGTCGCGATGCACCTGCCAGAGATGGCGTAGTTCCCTGACCTTCAGCAGACCGGTGACAGCCATCAGCACAATCGCTGCGAGCACGGGCTGCGGCAGGTTGCGCAGCAGTTCACTGAAAAAGACGGCGACGAGCATGATGAAAATCGCGCAGAGCAATCCGGAGAGCGGGGTGCGTGCGCCGCCGCTTTCATTTACGAGCGATTGCGACATGCCACCGCTGACCGGAAAACCGTAGCCGAGGCCTGAGGCAAGATTTGCCCCTGCCAGAGCGAGGAATTCCTGGTTGCTGTCGAGGCGATAGCCGTGCTTCTCAGCAAACATCCGGCCGATTGCCGCGGTCTCGACGGCGCCGAGAAGGAAGCAGGCGAGTGCAAGCGGCAGAAGGTCGACGAGGTCCTCCCGATGGACCGCGGGCAGCGACGGCACCGGGAGACCGCGCGGCACTTCGCCAAGCAATTTCACACCATGCGCGCCGACATCCATGAACGAGGCTACGGAGATGCCGCCGATCACCACGAACAAAGCGACGGGCTTGTTCGGCAGCAGTTTCTTGCCGAGGATCAGTACTACGAGTGCGGCGCAGCCGAGTGTCAGCGAGGTTGCGTTCGTCTCGCCGACGTGACGCAAGAACACATCTATGCGTTCCCAGAAATTTCCGTGTCCGCCTTTCACGCCAAAGAGCTTTGGCAATTGCGTGCTCGCGAGCTGTAGCGCTACGCCGGCTTTGAAACCGATGAGGACGGTTTCCGAGACGAAGTTCACCACCGAACCTGCGCGCGCCAGCCACGCCAGGTATGCGATCGTTGCCGTCAGCAGGGCTGTGCAAGCGGCCATCGCGCCAAAGCGTGCTGGATCGCCGCCGGCAATGCTCCCGAGCGATGAGCCGATGAGCAGCGAGATTGCTGAAGTGACGCTGATACATGTGTGCCGCGAGCTGCACAAAAGCCAGAATACCAGCCCGCCAAACAGACATGCGTAAAGTCCCGCCTGCGGCGGCATCGCAAGTGACGCATCGCCGAGCGCCGCCGGTAGGACATACGCCGCGAGCGTGACGCCCGCCACGAGATCAGAACGAAACCACTGAGGTTCGTAGCTCCGCAGCCAGCGCGCAGCGGGGATCATCCCGCGCCACTGCGCAGCGCGTGCTGGCGCCTCGTCGCTGGCGGTTGGTGGGTTCACTTGGTGGTACGACCGAGATTCAGGAGCTCCCAGTCGTGATAATGGTCGAAGAGTCTTCGCATAAGATTTCCGCGAGAGTTGAGGGATTAATCTGAAATCTTATGAACAAGAATGCTGGCAGCGACAATTCCGAAATTTTGGGTGATTTGTTGTGACTCTTCGTTAGGTTCGCACCTTCAAAGCCAGCAAAGCGAGGACGCTTCGCCTACTTTGCGCTTATCTTAACACCTACTGTCTTACGCCCGCACGCCGATACGCCGACACGCCGACACGGCCCTTCATTTGGTTGCAGACTTTGGCGCGAGACTTCGACGAGTTCAGTCGAGTCGCTCAGTCGAGCGCTACGCAACGGTCTTCCGAGCCGCTTCCTGAGCGGCTCTATAGCGCGAAAATCTCACGAGCGCTTTGACTCGTGGGATTTTCGGGCTAGCCCAAACCAAACAAGCACCGCACAAAGGAGGCAAACAATCGCGGAGCAGGTGAACACCCCTCCGGCGCCCGCCGAGAATGCATACCGGTAGGCATCGGCAAGTTGGGTGCGCACCGGCTCAGGGATTGCCTGGCCACCGCTCTCTGCCCCCTTCTGGATGGATCGGCGCAAGGCTTCCGTCGCGGCGGCAATTTCCTGGCGGGATAGCCCGCTCGGTTCCAGGCGCTGGTAATACGCCGCGCGTCCGACGGCCATCAGGACGCTGCTTAACACCGCCGTTCCAAGCGCGCCGCCGATTTGTATTGCAGCTCCATTGACGGCCGCCGCGCTGCCGGTCCGCTCTCTCGGCACGGCACTGAGGATGACGTCAGCTACGGGTGTTATGACTGCGATGTCGCCGGCACCCAAAAGGACCAGCGCCAGCAGCACTTGCGCGTAAGGCGTTTCCGGGCCCAGCAAAATCAGCAGGCTGCTACCGGCCGCCATAAGCACCAGCCCTGCCGTAATGACCTTTCTCGGTCCGATTTTGGCGGTCAGTTCCCCCACCACGGGTGCGAACGCCGCAGCGGCAACCATTAGTGGCATGAGCCGCAGAGTCGCTGAGATCGGGCTCACCTTTTGCACGGTTTGCAGGAAATAGAGTAGCGGTAAAAGGGCGCCGCCGATGACTAGTGCGGCCAGCAATCCGGCCGTGACGGCCACAGAGACGGTGCGATTGCGAAAGAGCGTGACATCCAGTAGTGGATCCCTGGCCCGTCGTTCCCACCAAACGAAGGCAAGCAAGGCTCCGACGCCAACGGCGACGGATTGCAACACCCGGGGGTGCAGAAAGCCGACCTGGTTGATCTGAATGATCCCGAATACCAGCGCGAGCAGACCGGCAGCACAAGTGAGCGCGCCGATGCCATCCAGGCGACGGCCTGCGGTTCTTGCGCCGGTTCCGGAGGCAAACAGGAATACCCCAAAGCCACCCACGACGGCGACTGCGGCGGGCATCAGAAAGCCGGCACGCCAACCCTGCGCTTGCACCACCAGGCCCGCGCCGAGCGGCCCGAGCGCCGCACCGAGCCCGGACAACCCGAGAAAGAGTCCGATGACTCGCGCTTGTTCTTCTGGGCTGAACGCGCTGGCGATCAACGCGAGCGCCATCGGCCCGATGGCGGCACTGGCCAATCCGTCGAGGGCACGCGCTATCAGCAGCATTCCACCCGTCTGCGCGGCCGCTGCGAGCAAGGATGCGCCCACCATGCCGACGGCGCCGAGCACGAGCACGCGACGCCGGCCATAAACGTCACCTGCAACGCCGCCCGCTCGATATTCGCGCCCGTGTTAGCGGGTACATTCAGGAGATTGCCTTCAAGGAAGGCACCGTGGTTAAAGCAGGAGACCTTCTCCTGCGCATTGATCCCCGGCCGTTTGAAGCGGCAGTGGCGCAGGAAGAGGCGGACGTCGCCCAGGCGAGCGCAGCACAAGAGAAGACCCAACTCGATGAGCAACGGCAGAGCCAGCTTTTGGAGCGGAAGATCACCAGCCAACAGGATTACGACAATGCGGTTAAGGCCAATCTAGGGTCGAAGGCAGCCGTTGAGGCTGCCCGGGCTGCACTTGAACAGGCCAAGTTGAACCTCGCCTTTGCCACCATCGACTCGCCGATCGCCGGCATTGTCGGCCGCACGGATTTCAGCGTCGGCGATTTTCTGGCTGCAGGGAGCGCGGGCACGCCGGTCACAACCGTTTCAACCGTAGACCCGATCAAAATAGTCTTCGCGGTGAGCGAAAAAGAATATCTTGGTGCGGCGGAGCGCCTTGCGGCGATGCTTGCTCAACCCCTCGACCAGCGCGAAGCGATCGGCGAACTCATCCGCGCCGATGGCAAAGTGCATCCGTTGAAAGGCCGCTTCCTTGCGGCAGACAGGCAAGTGGATGCAAAAACCGGCACGATCCGGATCAGCGCGCTCTTCCCGAATCCTGGCAACATCCTTCGGCCGGGCCAGTATGCGCGGGTACGCTTCAAAGTTCAGGATCGCATCGGCGCGCTTCTTATTCCTCAGCGGGCGGTCCAGGAACTGCAGGGCAAAAATTTTGTCTGGGTGGTGGATGACGCAAACAAGGTTTCCCAACGTGGTGTCACGGTAGGTCAACGAATTGGCAGCGACTGGGTGATCGAAGAGGGACGGGCTCAGTTTTTCATTCGCCGTCCGATCGTAGCGATGGTCATCGCGATTGTCACCGTGGTTGTCGGGCTGGTCACCCTGTCGCGATTACCCATCGCCGAGTACCCCACGGTGAGCCCAACACTTATCGAAGCCACTACTACTTATCGCGGCGCGGCTGCGGAAGCGGTGATGGATTCCGTTGCGACTCCATCGAGTCAAAGGTCAACGGAGTCGACAAAATGCTGTACCTGCAGTCATTCAGCGCGAATGACGGCAAGATGATTCTGAGGGTTACGTTCGACGTGGGCACGAACGTGGACATTATGCAGGTCAATGCCCAGAACCGCGTCTCGCAGGCCATCGCGCAGCTCCCGGATGCGGTCAAGCGTGAAGGCGTCACGGTTAATCGTTCCAGCCCGGATCTACTGATGGTGCTTGGACTTTACTCTCCCAAGGGTAGCTACGATGCCATCTTCCTGGGCAACTATGCGGACATCAACCTGGTGGATGCCATTAAACGCGTTTCTGGCGTCGGGGACGTCAAGAACTTTACCGCGCAGGACTATTCCATGCGTATCTGGCTGGACTCCAATAAAATAGCGGCACTCGGGATCACCCCTGAAGATGTCGCCGGCGCGATCCGCGAGCAGAACGTGCAAGCGCCGGCCGGCGTAGTTGGCGCCGAGCCTGCCCCAAGCGGACAGGAGAACCAATACAACGTGCGGACGCTTGGTCTGTTGACCAATTCCCCAACAGTTTGCGGAAATTATCGTGCGCTCCAATCCAGACGGCTCTCAAGTCAAAATCAAAGATGTGGGTCGGGTGGAGCTCGGCGCGCAGACTTATTCATTACGGGCGCGCCTTAACCAGTCGCCCGCCGCAGCCCTTGGCATTTATCTCGCCCCGGGGGCAAACGCCCTCGCCACCGCCGACCAGATCAAACGGATCCTCAAAGAACGCCAACAACAGTTCCCTCCGGACATGAAGTACGAGGTCACCCTCGATTTTACGGCGCCGATCAAGGCTTCGCTGCACGAAATTGAGCACACCCTGGTTGAGGCGGTCATTCTGGTTTTACTGGTGGTCTTCCTGTTCCTCCAGAGTTTCCGCGCGACGATCATTCCGATGCTGACCGTACCGGTGTCGCTAGTTGGGGCCTTCATCGCATTTCCAATACTCGGTTTCAGCGTCAACACACTGACACTGTTCGGCCTTGTCCTGGCGATCGGAATCGTAGTCGACGACGCTATCGTCGTCGTCGAAGCCGTTCAGCACCACATCGAGCACGGCCTGAACCCGCGCGAGGCGACTGCGCAAGCGATGAAGGAGGTCTCTGGGCCGGTCATCATGATCGCCCTGGTTCTCTGCGCCGTGTTCGTGCCCGTGGCCTTCATGAGCGGCGTCACGGGCCAGCTTTATCAGCAGTTCGCCCTGACCATCGCGGTGGCAGTCGTCTTCTCGGCGATCAACGCACTCACATTGAGCCCTGCGCTCTGCGCGATCCTCCTTAAAAAGCCAAAGCCGGCTCGCGGCCCGCTGGGATGGTTTTTCCGAGCTTTCAATTATGGATTTGATCGAGTAACCGGTGGCTATGGCGCCGTGGTCGACTTCCTGATTCGCAAAGCGGCGCGCTCAATGCTGCTGCTTGTGGTGGTCGTGGGCGGAATCTGGCTCCTATCAAAGGAGGTTCCCGGCGGGTTCATTCCTGATGAGGATAAAGGTGTGCTCTTTATCTCCGTTCAGCTGCCTGAGGGCGCCTCGCTTCAGCGTTCCGACGCGGTACTTAAGAAGGTGGAACAGATCGTTGCTGAAACGAAAGGCGTGCGTTCAGCCTGCGCGGTTACGGGCTACAACATCCTGACGAGTCTAAACATGCCGAATGCGGCGCTGATATTTGTCGGCCTTGAGGACTGGAAGAAACGCGCGGAGCCTGATCTGCACGCCGCGGCAATCGCGCGCGGATGGAATCGGAAATTCTCTACGTTTCCCGAAGCCCGCATTATCGCGTTCGGTCCGCCGCCACTGCCTGGCTATGGGAACGTCTCCGGTTTCACGGTCCAGCTGCAAAATCGCTCCGGCGGACGGGTCGACCAGCTCGCAGCACAGTTGCAGCAGTTTCTGGCCGAAGCCGCCAAGCGGCCGGAACTCGGTCGCTTGTCTACCACGTTTGAGCCGGGTACGCCTCAGGTCAGTGTGGAGTTGGACCGCGAAAAGGCGCGAACCCTCGGCGTGAACGTGGACAGCGTCTACGAGACGCTACAGGCCTATTTGAGCGGCCTCTACGTGAACGACATCGTCCGCTTCGGTCGCGTGTTCAAAGTTTTCCTCCAGGCTGAACCCGAGTTTACACACCAGCCCGATCAGATTGGCAGATTCTACGTCCGCAACCAGGACGGTAAAATGGTGCCGCTCGACACGTTGGTCGACGTCCGTCAAATTTCCGGACCTAATTTCCTTTCGCGCTTCAACCTTTATCTTGCCGCCGAGATCATGGGCGCGCCTGCACCGGGCTACAGTTCGGCACAGGCGCTTGGCGCGATAGAAGATGTCGCTAAGAGCATGCCGCAGGGGTTCGGCTACGAATGGTCGGGCCTTACGCTCCAGCAGAAGAAATCCGAAGGCGAAGCCGGCGTGATTTTCGGGATGGCCATTTTGTTCGTGTTTCTATTGCTCGCAGCACAGTACGAAAGCTGGGCCTTGCCGTTCGCGGTTCTGCTATGCACGCCGCTTGTCGTGC
>Ga0306921_10008295_pt1 | contig 10980 bp, 8 predicted proteins | sample sta12Cox44000080_FD_203760 | JGI IMG/M metagenome (GOLD analysis project Ga0306921, IMG submission 203760) | Lab enrichment of tropical soil microbial communities from Luquillo Experimental Forest, Puerto Rico - statoxic.12C.oxic.44.000.080 (v2)... | ecosystem: Environmental > Terrestrial > Soil... | reverse complement strand
GTCGACAACCGGCGGCTGACCACGGTCGATCTCGACCGGCTGCGCACCCGCATCGCCGCGGCGCGTGAACGTCTCGCCGCCGCCAACGCCGACTACCGACGTCTTTACGAGGCGCTCGAGCCGGTGGTCGGCAGCCACTGCCCGGGCCTCGCCCGCGCCCCCTACCACATCCACCGCTACGGGGCGCGGCTCGAGTGACCGCCTCCCTCAGAGCAGGGAGAAATCGTGGTTCTGAGGGAGGCAGGAAGCATTGCATGATCTCGTCACGGTCCTGGCCTAGAGCATCGATGGGCCGCGGGACCTGCACAACGAGAGCCGCGGCTCGTCCAGCGTCTTTCAACGACTGTCGGACGGGAATGCAAACCTCAGATCGGCGGGAATAGATTCGGCTTCATCCATACGCTGACGCGGCAGAGTTGGGAACACCTTGCCTGGTTGGCAGAATTCGCCCATGCGAACGGCGCCGCGCTTTTCCATATCCATCCGTTGGAAATGTTCGGCCGGCCCGAACGGACGATGCGCAAAAAATGCCCGACGAGGAGGTCTTGATGCGGGTACCTCCTCAGTGTCGCGTTGCTGACGAAGTACCAGGGACAAATGAGGATCCAGGTCGACCTCGTTCAGCGTGACCAGGTGGTGCACGACCCGTCGCGGGTTTACGCGACGGATGTAAGCGACACGGCCAGGATCGCAGCCGAACTGCTGAGCACTGTTGTATTGAGCCGGACCGATCGCTCGTGCCGGTCGCCTAAGGCTTCCCCCGCCGTTTCAGAATCTGCGATATTCAGGAGGAGCGATTCGCAGTCGCGTAGCGCAGATATGCCGAGACTGATTATCCCGCTTTCTGCAGGCTATCTCGCGCGGTCCTCGTCGCGTTAGCCTCGCCGAGCGCGCCGCAGCTCTTGCACTGGCACGATCTCATCGTCCAGCATAGCCTCGGCTGGGAAGGACGCGAAACATACCAGCAAACGATCTCGGCTGTAGCGTAAGAACCAACCTCTCCATGCGCGACGACGTACCGTGTGAGTTCCCGGCGGGCTATGACGGCGCGGCCATTCTCACGCGGCTGGGCCAGGTGCTCGACCCGGAGTTGGACGAGCCGATCCTCGATCTGGGCTTTGTGCGCTGGCTGCGGTTGCGTTCCGGCCATGCCAGCATCGCGCTGCGGCTTCCGACCAGCTGGTGCGCGGTGAATTTTGCCTTTCTGATGGCGGAGGATGTTCGGCGAGCGCTCCTGAGCGTGGAGGGCATTTGCCGGGTGACCGTGCTTCTCGGCGACCATTGTGCGGCGGCAGAAATCGAGGCGGCCGTGAACGATGGGCGGCTGTTTGCCGAAGCCTTTCCCGGCGAGGCGGCCGGGAGCCTTGAGACGCTTCGCCTGACATTCTTGCGCAAAGGATTTCTCAGCCGCCAAGAACGCCTGCTGCGCGAACTGCGCGACGCGGGCTGCTCGATGGCGGCGATCAGTGCTCTGCGGCTCGGCGAGGTGTCGATCGCGGACGACGCGATCGTGATCCGGCAGCCCGGCTGTCCACCGCTGGAGATAGAGTCGGTCGCGGTGTTGCGGCGCTATCTGGAGCGCCGCGCGGAGCTCGACCTCGACTGCAGCCCTGCGGCGCCGCTGATCGTCGACCTCGAAGGCGAGCCGTTTTCGGCGGAGCGACTGCAACACCATTACGAGGCCGTCCGCACCGTGCGCGTGGCGCTCGAGGCCAATGGTTCATTCTGCCGCGCCTTGTTGAGCGCGCAGCACCGGACCAGCCAGCCTCCACGCTGCCCCTCCGGCGCGAGGCGGGGCAGGTGATCGAAGGGAGCCGGCCCGCTGGGTGGTTCGCCGCCCTCGCGGTCTATCGCGAACCCCGGCTGATCGCGATCCTGCTGATGGGGTTTTCGAGTGGGCTGCCGCTCGCCTTGACCTTCGGAACGTTGTCGTTCTGGCTGTCCGAGGTCGGCGTCTCGCGCACCTCGATCGGGCTCTTCGCCCTGGTCGGCATTTCCTACAGCATGAAATTTCTGTGGTCGCCGGTCATCGATCGGATGCCGATCCCGTTTCTGACCAGGCACCTCGGGCGGCGCCGCGGTTGGGCATTGGCTATCCAGCCGGCGCTTGCACTGGCGATCCTGGCGCTCGGTCTGACCGACCCGAGATCGGATCCGGGCGCGACGGCGGTCGCCGCGGTCGTCGTCGCCTTCCTGTCGGCGAGCCAGGACATCGTCATCGATGCCTACCGGATCGAGTTGCTGCGGGCCGAAGAACAGGGCGCTGGGGCCGCGGCGACACAATGGGGCTACCGCCTCGGCATGCTTATCGCCTCGGCGGGAGCGCTCTATGCCGCGAGCTTTGGCGGATGGGCATTTGCCTACGGATTGATGGCGGCGTTGATGGTGGTTGGGATGGCCACGGTGTGGCTCACCCCCGAGCCCGGCGGTATCCACTCGCTCGAACCGCTGCCCGGCGAGTCACCCTTCGCCCGGATAGCGGCCTGGCTCGAGCGTGCCGTCCTTGCCCCGTTCGCCGATTTGTTCTCGAGGCGCGGGGCCGTACTGATCCTCGCCTTCGTGATCCTTTACAAATTCGGCGACGCGTTGGCCGGGACGATGTCGAACCCGCTCTACGTCTCGCTCGGCTTTACCAAGGTCGAGGCCGCCAATATCGCCAAGGCCTACGGTTTTCTTGCCGGTCTCGCCGGTCTCGCGCTCGGCGGCATCGTCGTGCTGCGGATTGGCGTTTTCCGCGCGCTGCTGGTCTGCGGCGTGCTGCAGATGCTGGCGAACCTGATGTACGTCCTGCAGGCCCGGGCCGGGCACGATCTGCTGGCCCTGGCGCTGACAATCGGGGTCGAGAATCTGACTGGCGCGATGGGGTCGGCCGCGTTCGTGGCTTACCTCTCGGGGCTGTGCAACCTCGCCTTTACCGCGACGCAATATGCACTCTTGACCTCGCTCGCCGCGGTCGGCCGTACGACATTGTCGGCCTCGGGCGGTGCGCTCGCCGACATGGTCGGCTGGAGCCCGTTCTTCGTGCTGGCCACTCTGGCCTGCCTGCCGGGCCTCGCCCTGCTCGTCCGGATAATGCGATGGGAGCGCGCGGGAGAGCACTAGCGAGAGGAACCGAGCCGACCGGCCTCCAGCAGAAGAATCTGGAAACATCAATCGGTACGCACCTTTCGCGCTCGACGGGATCAGCCCTATTCGGTCGAGTCGATCGTGATTTAGAATTGCCCGATCTAGTCAAGTAGCCATCATTCGCGAGCGCTGGTTCGTCAAGGGACTGATCGAGCCGGACAAGTAATGGCAGGAGTGCGCGGGCGCTTGCGCGTCGCTCTCAACCGTAGGACAGCAAGCGATCGCGATGCTGCTTCAGCCAGGCCCGCGGGCTCGCGCTGCCGGGCGTCAGGCTCTCCACCAGACGCCAAAAGCGCGGACCATGGTTCATCTCCACGAGATGTGCCACCTCGTGGGCGACGACATAGTCGAGCACCGACTCAGGCGCGAGGATCAACCGCCAGCTGAAGGAGAGGTTTCCCCGTCCCGAACAGCTGCCCCACCGGCTCTTCGTATCGCGTAAATTGACCCGGACCACTCGGCACCCGATGCGCGCAGCCAACCGAAAGGCGCGAGGTGCCAACTCGGCCTGCGCCGCGGCGACGAGGTGGTCGTGCACCCGGCGTGCCAAATAGGCCGGATCGCCGCCAACTCGGATTTCCCGGTCGACGATCCTGACGGAAGGCGGTGTGAGATCGCGATCATGCCGGATCCGATGGGGAACCCCGAGCACCGGCACGATGGCACCCTCGGTAAACGGCACCGGTTGCGACAGGGTTTGTAGGCGCGCTGCGATCCATTCGCGTTTGGCCGCGAGAAATCGCAGGCCCGTGCTTGTCGAGACGCCGCGCGGCAGAATCAGCTCCACTTTGCGCCCCGCCGGATCGATCCGCAGCCCCACCCGCCGCGCCCGCTGGCTGACCCGGATCGCAACCGGAGCGCCGATCTCGGGAGCGAAGTCCGGGGCAATCAGCCGCAGGCCTTTGTGCACCCTCACTACCTCACTTCCCTGACAAGAACTCCGAAATGGTAGCCAGCGATCTGTTACGCCGAAATGGTCGGCGGGAGAGCCTTCAGTCGATTGATGCTTGAAAGAGTGTCCGCCCTCCGGACGGATACCCGCCCCCGAATCGGCGGCGACGCGCTTGTGGGTTCCGATGACGGATGCGAATGTGTTCGGGTCTCGTCAGGGAGGAGAGATGGTCGAACGCAGAAGGGTCCTGCAAGGGCTGGGGAGCGTGCTGGCCCTCGCTGCTCCCGGACTGGCCTCGAGGCCCGCTTTTCCGGCCGGACCTCCCTATCTGACGTTCGGCCTGCCCGCCGGGGTGACACGGCGGTCCTGGAGGCGCTCCCGGGCAAGCAGCCGCTGATCAAGCTTTCCTATCGCCCGCCGAATTACGAGACGCCGGTTTCCTACTTTTCTTCGCCGGTCACTGCGAACGACGCCTTTTTCGTTCGCTATCATCTCGCCGGCATCCCCGAGCGAATCGACTTGCCGAGCTGGAGGCTGCGGGTCGCCGGCGACGCCGCCGCCAACCCGTTCGAGCTGACCATGGCCGACCTGCAGAATGGGTTCGAGCAGATCGAGACAACCGCGGTCTGCCAGTGCTCGGGCAATCGTCGCGGTCTCTCCGATCCGCACGTGCCCGGCGTGCAATGGGGGCTGGGCGCCATGGGCAACGCTGTTTGGACAGGAGTTCGGCTCAAGGATTTGCTCACCAAGGCTGGGTTGCGCAAGGAGACGGTCGAGATCGTGCTAAACGGTGCCGACGGCCCCGTGAACGACAAGACCCCGGATTTCATCAAGAGCATCCCGATTTGGAAGGCGCTCGACGAGAATACGATCGTCGCCTTCCGGATGAACGGAGAGCCGTTACCGCATTTCAACGGTTTCCCGGCACGTCTGGTCGTGCCGGGTTGGACCGGCACCTATTGGATGAAGCATCTCGTCTCGATCGAAGCCGCGACAAAACCGTTCGAAGGGTTCTGGATGAAAAGCGCCTTCCGCATCCCCAACGGCAAGTTCCCAGTCATCGAGCGCTTCCTGTCGCAGGAGAACGAGGCGACGACGCCGATCACAGAGATGGTGGTCAATTCCCTGATCACGTCGCCGGCGGACGGCCAGCGCTTCGACAGAAATCAGCCGGTCGATGTCAATGGCATCGCCTGGGACGGCGGCTACGGCATTCGCTTCGTCGCGGTGTCGACCGATGACGGCGAGACCTGGCATCCAGGCGAGCCTCGGCAGGGATGACGGCCGTTTCGCGTTCCAGCCGTGGAGCTATCGCTTCAATCCGGAGGGTGCTGGCACCTACAGGATCACGGCCAAAGCCAACAACCGTGTCGGTCAGACCCAGGTCGACACGCTGATCTTCAATCCGGCCGGTTACCACAACAACGTGATCCGGCCGACTACGATCATCGTCGCGTAAGGCGAGGGTCATGAAAGCCGCGCTCATCTGGCTTGTCCTCGTTCTGATAGCCGCGGCGAGCGCACGCGCCGACGAAAAGCCGTACTTCTCACAGAGGCCCCCGGGCGGAAGCCTGTCGAAGGCAACTGCGGCCCCTGCCACAGCCTCGACTATCTGCGTACCAATTTGCGGTTTCTCGATCGCCAGGGATGGCAGGCCGAGATAAACAAAATGACCAACGTCTTCGGCGCTCCGATCGCGCCTGAGGATGCCAAGGCGATCGTCGATTATCTCACGAAGTACTACGGCATCGGCGGGTGATACCCGATACAATCGGGTTGGAGGTAAGCTGGGTTCCGAACTCATCCGAGAACGGCTCTAACCAAACGCTATTCTGGGTTATGATCGCCAAGTTGAGTTTCGCCGGCGGATCGGGACGCATTGATGCATTTTGACCGACGCCTATGGGCATTGACGCGCGGTCTGCGCGGATGGATCGCCTTGGCGGTCGTGCTCGGGCTCGTCGCCGCGGTCGTTGGGATCGCTCGCTTCGCGATACTCGGGGTGCTGCTGTCGCGGGTATTCAACGGGGCAGGATTTGTCGCGGTTGCGATCCCGGCGCTCGGGGTGACCCTCGCCGTGGTCCTGCGCGGGATCGTCGACCATCATCGCACGATGGTCTCCCACCGCACCGCCGCCCGGGTGCAGGAAGAGCTGCGCGGCCGTCTCTATGACAAGATCGCAGCGCTCGGGCCGGCCTGGTTCGCCGGCGAGCGCACCGGCGGCGTCATGCTGTCGATCGTCGACGGCGTCGAGCAACTGCAGACATTCTTCGGGCAGTATGTGCCGCAGGTCACCATCGCGGTGCTGACCCCTCTGGCGATCTTCATTTTCATGGCTTTCTGGGATGTGCCGGTGGCGACGGTGATGCTGGTCTTCGCGCTCGTTACCCTGGTTGCACCGACAGTGTTTCTCCACCTCGAACGCCGCTTCGGCCACGGGCGCCACGGGGCGCTCAAATCCTTCGGCTCGGAGTTCCTCGACGGGGTGCAAGGCCTGCCGACATTGAAGGCGTTCGGGCAGAGCGGGTCCTATGGCCGCCGGCTCGCCGACCGGGCGCGCGAGCTGTGCGACGCTTCGTTGCGGGTAATCTCGATCGGGGTAATGACCCGCGGCATTACCGATTGTGGGGTGGCGATCGGCGCAGCCGCGGCGTTGTCGCTTGCCGTGTGGCGGGTGTCACATGGGCTGATGAGCATCCAGGCATTGCTGATCGTGCTGATGGCGGGAACCGAGGTGTTCCGGCCATTGCGCGATCTCAGGATGGTGCTGCATCAGGGGATACTCGGACAATCGGCCGCCGCCGGCATCAATGCGCTCTTCGCCGCCGAACCATTGGTTCCGGCGCAGACGCCGAATTTCCCGCGGACGCGCCATCCGCTCCTCCCCACCATCGCCTTCGAGGATGTCTATTTCGCCTATCCAGGCGGGCGCGGCGCCGCCCATGACGGGCTCTCCTTCACCGTCGCCGCCGGCGAAAAGATCGGCATTGTCGGCCCGAGCGGCTCCGGCAAATCCTCGATTGCGCGGCTGCTGTTGCGCCTCTTCGACCCGCAACGGGGAACGGTGCGGATCGGCGGCCACGATCTGAAGACACTCGATCCAGAGGCACTGGGCCGGATGATCGCGGTCGTTCACCAGGACACGTACCTCTTCTACGGCACCGTCGAGGAGAATTTGCGGCTCGGCAAACCGGACGCCAATAGGGGGGAAATCGAGACCGCGGCGCGCGACGCCAATGCGCACGAGTTCATCATGGCCCTGCCGCAAGGCTACGCCACGATGATCGGCGAGCGCGGAGTGTTGCTGTCCGGCGGTCAACGCCAGCGCCTGGCGATCGCTCGCGCTTTATTGCGCGATGCGCCGATCCTGATCCTCGACGAGGCTCTGTCCTCGGTCGACGCCGAAAACGAGGCGGTGATCCAGCAGGCGATCGACCGCTTGTCGGCCGGTCGCACGACGCTGATCCTCGCGCATCGGCTCTCAAGCGTGATCGGCGCCACCCGCATCCTGGTCCTCGACAAGGGCCGTATCGTCGAGAGCGGACGGCACGCCGAACTGATTCGCCGCGATGGCCCGTATCGCCGGCTGATGGGTGCGCAGGCCGAAGAGCGCGCGGACGATTTCGACTTCGTCGAGGATGATCCGGCGGCGACCGAGCGTGCCGACCGCGCTGAAATCGAGACTTCCGGAGAGACGGCGATAGAGGCGATGGCGGGCGCTGCTGGCGCGGTCGGCTGGGCCGCCACCATCGGCACCTTGGTGCAGATCATCAAGCCGTGGCGGCGACGCTTCGCTATCGTCGTGACCTCCGGCATCGCCCGAGTCGCAGCGTTCATCGGGGTCGGTGTCTTCGGCGCACTCACCGTCGCCGCGGTCAAGACCGGCTCCCCTTTCGGCTACCTGCTCATTCTGCTCGGGCTGGCCGCGCCGCTCGCCGGATTATTGCACTGGCTCGAATCCTGGCTCGCCCACGACATCGCCTACCGGCTCCTGGCCGAGATGCGGATCGGCCTCTTCCGCAAGCTCGATACGCTCGCGCCGGCTTATCTGGTGCGGCGCCGTTCGGGCGATCTGGTGGCGCTCGCCAACCAGGACATCGAGACTATCGAATATTTCTTCGCCCACACCGTGGCGCCGGCCCTGGTGGCGGTCCTCGTTCCCTCGTCGGTGCTCGCGACACTCGCCGTTGTCGCCTGGCCGATCGCCCTGGCGCTGCTGCCCTTCGTCCTTTTTGCCGGGCTCGCACCGGTGCTGATGCGGGTGCGGATCGATCGGCTCGGCATGCAGGCGCGCGACGCGCTCGGGCTGCTCGGCGCCTACGTCACCGAGACGATCCAAGGCCTTGCCGATCTCGTCGCCTTTCAGGCGGTCGAAGGACGGCGCCGAGGGTTCATGAACCTGGTCCGCGGCTACCAGCGCATCCGGTTGGAATTATTGCGCGATCTCTCCTCGCAGACAGCCCAGCTCGAGATCGTGACCGGACTCGGCGCGCTGGCCGTCGCGGTCGTCGGCGCCCGACTCGCCGCCGAGCACCAGCTTGCCGCGACGACCTTGCCATTGCTGATCCTGCTGGCATTGGCATCGTTTCTGCCGATTTCGGAGATCGCCAATGTCAGCCGGCAGCTCGCCGACACGATCGCCTCGACCCGCCGCTATTACGCAGTACAGCGCGAGAGGCCCGCGGTCACCGACGGTCCGCTCCGCCCCCCAGCGCCGGCGGGTGGCTCGGCCATCCGTTTCGAGGGGGTGAGCCTCTGTTATCCCGGGGCCAGGCGGCTGGCGCTGAGCGACATCGAGCTCGAGGTTCCGGCCGGTAGTACGATGGCGCTGGTCGGCCCCTCGGGCGCCGGCAAGACCACGATCGCCAACCTGTTGTTGCGCTTCTGGGATCCGAATGCCGGGCGGATCCTGATCGACGGGGTCAATCTGCCGGACTTCCAGCTCGACCATCTGCGGGCCCGGATATCGCTCGTCTCGCAGGACACTTATCTCTTCAACGATACCTTGCGCGCCAATGTGCTGCTGGCCCGCCCCGAGGCCGATGAGGCGGCGATCCGCCGCGCGCTCGAACAGGCGGCGCTGGCCGATTTCGTCGAGAGCCTGCCCGACGGGCTCGACACGATGGTCGGCGAGCGCGGCGTCCAGCTGTCGGGCGGGCAGCGCCAGCGCGTCGCGATAGCCCGCGCTTTCCTGAAAAACGCGCCAACCCTGATCCTCGACGAGGCGACCTCGCACCTCGACGCGGTCAGCGAGGCGCAAGTGCGCACCGCCCTCGACGCCCTGATGCGCAACCGCACGACCATCGTCATCGCCCATCGGCTGTCGACCGTGCGCGACGCCGACCGGCTCGCCGTGCTCGACCGTGGCCGGCTCGTCGAGACCGGCACCCATGGCGAACTGCTGGCCCGCAACGGGCTCTATGCGCGGCTGATCCGCCGCCAGCTCGGCGGCGCCCAGCAACCATTCCGCCTGGCGGGTAATTAGCCGGCGATCACCGCACGACGGAGCGGCCGCTGACCTCGGCGCCGGCATCGGGTGACATCTTGAAAAAGAACGGCACGGACAACAGCGAGATCAACGCGACCCCGACAAAGGCCGGATAGAAGTCGGCGGCCGAGAGCGCGCCGCCGCCGCGCAATACCAGCACCACCTGCAGCAACAATGCCCCGGTGGCGACCCCGACGGTTTGTGAGAGCTGCTGAGCCATGCTGGTCAGGCTCGTCGCGCGGCTCAGCATCGCCGGCGGCACATCGGCATAGCTCAAGGTATTGATGCTGGTCATCTGCAGCGACCGGAAAAACCCGCCGGCCAAGAGCGCCAGAAAGATCACCAGGTGCGGCGTGGTCGGCCGGAACAGGCTGTAGCCGAACAGAAAGAGCGCGCTGATCACGGCGTCGCCGATCAGCACGATGCGGAAACCCAGGGCGCGAATGATCCGCGCCGCGGTCATCTTCATCGTCATAGCACCCGCGGCGCTGGCAAATGTCAGAAGCCCAGACGACAGCGCATCGAGCCCGAACCCGACCTGCAGCATCAGCGGGAGAAGAAAGGGCAATGCCCCCAACCCCATGCGGAACAGGAAACCGCCGATCGAGGCAGCCGCATAGGTCGGAATTCGAAACAGCGCCAGGTCGATGATCGGATGGGCCACACGGCGAGCATGGCGGACATAGAACACCGTGCAGGCGGCGCCGACGATCAGCAACGCCGCCACCAAGAGGCTCGGCAGCGCGCCGCGCCCAACATTCTCGAAGCCGAAGGCAAGGGTCGCGAGCCCGACCCCGGTCAACACAAAGCCGCCAAAGTCGAACGGCCGGCGGCCGCCCTCCTTGAGGTCGCCGACGAGCAGGTTGACTAGGACGATGCCGAGGACCCCGATCGGGATGTTGATGAAGAAGATCCACCGCCACGACCAATAGGTGACGATAAAGCCGCCGAGCGGCGGCCCCATAACCGGGCCGATCAGCGCCGGGACGCTGACATAGGACATGGCGCGCACCAGATCGGATTTTTCGACGGTCCGCAGCAAGACCAGGCGCCCGACCGGCACCATCAACGCCCCGCCCATGCCCTGCAGGATGCGGGCGGCGACCAAGGCGGCGAGCGAATTGGCCATACCGCATCCGATCGAGCCCAGCGTGAAGACAACGATCGCCGCGCTGAACACCCGCCGTGCGCCGAACCGGTCGGCGGTCCAGCCGCTGATCGGGATGAACACCGCGAGGCTCAGCAGATAACAGGTGATCGCGACGTTGAGGGTGAGCGGGCTTTCGTCGAGCGAGCGCGCGATCGTCGGCAGCGCGGTGGCGATCACCGTCGAATCGAGGTTCTGCATGAACATTGCGCAGGCGACGACTAGCGGCACCAGGATCGGGCGAGGGGCAGCGTCCGAGGCCGCAGCGCGGCTGTTCCAGCGTAGCGATGACAATGGCAACCTTCCCGGCGTTATTTATCGCCTTTT
>Ga0306921_10008292_pt1 | contig 10982 bp, 7 predicted proteins | sample sta12Cox44000080_FD_203760 | JGI IMG/M metagenome (GOLD analysis project Ga0306921, IMG submission 203760) | Lab enrichment of tropical soil microbial communities from Luquillo Experimental Forest, Puerto Rico - statoxic.12C.oxic.44.000.080 (v2)... | ecosystem: Environmental > Terrestrial > Soil... | reverse complement strand
GATCGCCTGAAGCGTAATTGCGTAGCTATATGGCTTTGCCTTCACCCAATACTCTTCGTGGACCTCAGCTCCCCAGCTGTTGTCGCCGCCGATTCCCATCTGCTGATGGTCAAGCTGCAATTCGATGAAATCTCGGTGCACGATCTCGTGGTCATGCTTGGCGTTCTCTAGATCTTCGTCCGTGTAATCATGGGCGGTGAATTGCAAGACCGTGTCGGCTGTAAACCGAATTCCGGCTCCGACGGAGTCCGTCAGCTGTACCCACCGCACGTCGGTGCGATTGCCATTCAGTTGCGGGAACAGATAGGGATGATGCAACCCACCTACAGATGATTCATAGAGCCCTATCTTGGCGCCGGTCTTTCGATCCCAGTGCGTTTCGTGCGGTCCCCGTCCATACCAGGCTGCGCGCTGCAAATCTCCAGCTAGTCCTGCGATGAGTCCCAGCCGCGGAAGCGGCGGTGTAGAACTGGAAAACGGCTGGAAACTTACTTCAATCCTTATCGATCCCTCTGAGCCGATACGGTATTTAAGTTCGTAATGCCCCAGCGTGGGAAACTCTGCGCGAACATGCACAAGAACAGAACCTTTGTCCGCGACCGCCGACATCCCAAGGGTTCTCCGGCGGGCCACGGCATCGCGCCAAGGCGCGTAAATCTCCTGATATCCGTTGCGGATCTGATTGTCGTTCGGTATGCGCCACACATTCGGCTCCAAAGGTCTACGAAGCAATTCGCGGCCTCTATTAACCAAGGATATCAGCGCGCCTCTGTTTCGATTGAACGAGACTTCCCACCCAGGGCCGACTATGAGGTAGCTTTCACCGGTATGTTGCAAAAGGGGACCCTCGGACGGCGTTGGCGAACGGCGTTCCGAAGAAGCCGCCGATACACGCTTTCCTTCAAGAAGAAACTGCTCCCATGCGATCTCGTGACCGTGCTGTGCCCAGGCCGTGGCGGTTCCAAGGACCAGCGATACGATCAAGAGCCATTCGCCGGTCTCCGAAGACCAATGTTGCGGCAACGGAATTGTCAGCTCGCATGATTCTGAAGGGCCGAGATCAATAGTGCCAAGAGAGCCCGCGTAAGCAATTGCGCCGTCTCTTCGCAATTCCCATTTGATTTCGAATTCCCTGAGATTTGTGAAGTTAAAACCATTGTGAATGCGGACTCTGCCGGATGGGAGATCAATGGCGGTGACCTTCACATTCTGGTAAACTTTTTTCACTTCGTGGAGATGAGGGTTTGGCCGCCGATCCGGCTGCACAAGGCCATCACAACAGAAGCTTCCATCGTTGGGAAAATCACCAAAATCTCCACCGTAGGCGAAGTAGCGTCCGGATCCCTTTGGCAGGGGTCTCGCAATGGAAAGATCGCACCATTCCCAGATGCATCCTCCCTGCAGCAAAGGATACTTTTCTATGATGTCCCAATAGTCCTGAAGATTTCCCACGCTGTTACCCATAGCGTGAGCGTACTCGGTGAGGATCAGTGGACGGTCTGCAGCAGGGTCTTTCGCATAGCTTTCCAGGTCGGCTGGGAAAGCGTACATCGGACAGTAAATGTCGGTGTTCGACGCCCGGAGGGCCCCCTCGTACTGCACTGGACGCGAGGGATCCCGCTCTTTGATCCACTTATAGGCGGAAACCAGGTGAGGGCCGTTGCCGGACTCATTTCCCAGCGACCACACAATTACGCACGGATGATTCTTGTCCCTTTCAACCATCCGCCGCTGGCGGCCGATGATAGCTTCTCTCCAGCTTGGATCGTGAAGCAATATGTGATTCGAGAAGGCTCCCATTCCGTGGGCCTCCACGTTTGCTTCGCCGATCACGTACATCCCGTAGCGGTCACACAGGTCATACCATAGGGGGCAGTTGGGATAATGACTCGTTCGAACGGTATTGACGTTGTTTTGCTTCATCAGTTCGAGGTCGCGAATCATCGATTCCCTGGTGACAACGTATCCGGTTTCAGGCAAGAATTCGTTCCGGTTAACTCCTTTGATGTAGATGGCCTGCCCATTAACGTGCAACTGCCGGTCTCGGATTTCCACCTTGCGGAAGCCGAAACGGATCGCAGTGATTTCCGTGAGGTTCTTGCTCGAATCATGGAGCGCGACCACCAGCAGATAGAGGGCAGGGGATTCGGCCGACCACTTGGCGACATGCGGCAGGCACCTCGCGCATCGGGCCACGCTCTCCTCACGCGCGTTCACCATGACCTCAACGACCTCCTCATACAGAGCAGCGTTCGCCTCTGAGCTCAAAAGCTCCAACTTCACTTGGACTTTCTGCTCGCTATCCGCTGTATTGCGGAGCGTTGCTTTGACCTCAAAGATTCCATCGACGTAATCCGCATCGAGATCCGCCTTCACTTCCAGATCACGAAGATAAAGGGCGTTCGCGGACCACAGGTAAACCTCTCGGAAGATACCACTCAGGCGCCACTTATCTTGATCCTCTAAATAGCTGCCGTCCGAATATTGAAAGACCTCGACGGCAAGGAGATTCTCTCCAGGGACCAGATACTGCGTGATGTCAAAATCCGCAGGAGTACGGCTGTCTTTAGCGAATCCAACCTCGTGCTCGTTCACCCATATTTTGTAAGCACTATCGACTCCGTCAAAGTGGAGAAACGTCAACCGGTCTGCCCAGGTATCCGGCAGCTGAAATGTGCGCCGGTAGGATCCTACCTGATTCCGCCAGCGGTAACTTGTGAACTCCACGGGGGGTGCCTTTGTCACACGCGGGGGATCCTTCAGAAAGGGATACCTTTTGTTGGTGTAGAGGGGAAGCCCGTAGCCTTCGAGTTGCCAGTTGGAAGGAACCTTCAGCAGGCTCCACTGCGACGCATCAAAATCGCGCCGATAGAAGCCGGACGGACTGCTCCATGGATCGGGCGACCACTGGAACGACCACATTCCATGCAAAGAGACTATCCAACTCGATCCGAACGGTTCACCACGCATCGCACTCTCACGATCGGGAAAGGAAAAAAAGGTTGCGCGTTCAGGCTCGGTGCCGATGCGCTGAATTTCCGGGTTCTCCCAGTCTTCCCGTTTGACGGGCTGGGCCATTTCTGGTGGTGGTGGGGTGCTCATGGTCGTCGGAAATGATTCTAAATTGCAGCGGAGCGCTCTGTCGCAAAGCCGAAAACTATGAAGTAGCGCGACATTTGCTAACCAACTGGGATGTATAACAATCCTGGAAGGAGAGATAGTGGTTTGTTACATGATTTTCGGGCATTATTGAGTCGCAGAGGAAATTCAATTTAATAGTATATCATTATAATCATTCTTCCATGGCGGCCGCCAGGGGATCCTGCTTCTATTTTTTTTCACAGATTTTTTAACGTTGACAAAAAAATGATCCCGTCTAAGGAAAAATGTGTAACCCCCCTTTTACCCCCAACCGATGATTAAACATACGTTTTTAATGCCGATTGCCGTTGCCCTGTCTGTTGCCGGTGTGGCACATGCAGAAAAGCTGGTCATCAATTCAAACCAGTCCGATCCGGCTCCGAAGCAGGCGTTTGCGAAAGTAGTCGACGAATTCAAGAAACTGAATCCCGACCTTCAGGTGGATTTCAATACGATGGATCACGAAGGCTATAAAACGGCGATTCGCAACTGGCTTACCACCGAACCTCCGGATGTTGTTTATTGGTTTGCCGGCAATCGGATGAAAGCGTTTGTCGACCGAGGCCTACTCGACGACGTGAGCGATCTCTGGCAAAAGAATAACTACGATCAGGTCTTTAAGAGTACCCTTCCTGCTATGACGGTCAACGGCAAGCAATGGGGCATCCCGTACGCCTATTATCAGTGGGGTGTTTACTACCGCAAAGATCTCTTTGAGAAATATGGCATTTCGGTACCAAAGACGTGGGAGGAATTTATTGCGGCGGGCAAAAAGCTAAAAGAGAATGGGATTACGCCTGTGACCATTGGAACGAAGTTTCCGTGGACGGCAGCCGGCTGGTTTGATTATTTGAATCTGAGAACCAACGGTTACGATTTCCATATCCAGTTGATGGAAGGCAAGATTCCGTACACCGATCCGCGGGTGAAAGAGACTTTCGCCAATTGGAAGCAACTGATTGACGCCGGTTTCTTCCTGCCGAACAACAGTAATTATTCCTGGATGGAATCTGTTCCTTTTCTCATGAACGGCAAGGCCGCCATGATCCTCATTGGAAACTTCGTCACTCAAACGATCCCGGACAACATGAAGGATAAGATCGGATTCTTCCCATTTCCGACCATTAAACCTGACCTTGCTGATGGCGAAGATGCGCCGGTCGACACCATTCATATCCCGGCGAAGGCAAAGAACAAAGCGGGTGCACGCAAGTTTCTCGAATTCGTCGCCAAAGCCGAAACGCAGCAGATGATAGCTGAAGGAATCAAGGAGCTTCCCGCCAATCAGGATGCCAAGGCACCTGCCGATCCCTTCCTCGAGGCGGGAGCCCAACTCCTTGCTAAATCAAAAACGGCACAGTTCTATGATCGTGACACCAACCCGGAGATGGCCACGGAGGGGATGAAGGGGTTTCAGGAGTTTATGGCGTATCCGAGCCGCCTCGATAGCATCCTGCAACGGCTCAATAAGATTGAGGAGCGCGTATTCAAAGAACAAGCCAAAGAGGCGGGCATAAGAGCGCTCGACAACGAACGAAGGGGAGAAGCGTCTCCGAGACTCGTTGAACAGGCGCGTTGACCTAGAGTTCTCTGAAATTCGATGAACTCACCTCAGCAGAGCGTTTCGCTGGCGGGAGAAGCTGCTCTTCCGTCAAAACGTCGGGGGATAAGCATCCATCTTGTGCCCTGGATTTTTATGGCGCCGGCAGTGATCGTGTTTGCAATCTATGTGGTCATTCCGATTTTCCAGTCATTCTGGCTGAGTCTTTTCGATTGGGACGGACTCAGCCCAACGAAAAAATTCATCGGCATCAGCAACTATACGGCGCTTTTTCAGGACGAGCAGTTTTGGACCTCAATCAAAAATAACATTTACTGGTTGATTCTGTTTCTGTTCGGTCCAGTCATCGGGCTGGCGATAGCGATTTTGCTGAATCAGAAGGTCCGCGCGATGCGGATTGTAAAATCGCTTTTCTTTTTCCCGTTTGTGCTTTCGGGCGTGGTTATCGGGCTGGTCTTTTCCTGGTTTTACGAGCCTTCTCACGGCCTCTTGAACACTATCCTTGGAATTTTCGGGTTGCCCCAGATCGCTCCGCTTTCGGATGAACATCTGGTAACCTTCTCAATTATCGCGGCAGGCCTCTGGCCGCAGATCGCCTACTGCATGATTCTCTACCTAACCGGACTTACTGCGGTCGATCCGGAACAGATCGAGGCTGCACGGATAGACGGCGCACGTGGCCTGCGAATGCTATGGCATGTGATTATTCCGCAGTTACGCCCGGCAACTTTTATAGCGGTTGTGGTCACCGTCATCGGTGCGTTGCGTTCGTTTGATCTGGTGCAAGTGATGACGGACGGCGGCCCCTTCGGCAGTTCGTCGATCCTGGCTTACTTCATGTTCCAGCAATCGATCACCAACTTCCGTATGGGTTATGGCGCTGCCATTGCGGTAGTGCTGTTTCTTATCATGTCGGTTTTTATTGCGTTTTTCCTAAGGCACATGATCCGCAACGAGAGAGGCTAATGTTCCCCGCACCTATTCAAGAAGCTCCTGCAGCGAAGCGCTATGCGTACTACGCGCTCGTAGCGATCGCCTTGATTTTCTGGCTCCTGCCGTTGATGGCGGTGTTACTGACATCGATTCGGTCCCTGACCGAATTGAACGAGGGCAACTACTGGGGCATGCCTAAGGAATGGAAATTCTCGAACTACATCGAAGTGTTCCAGCAGACGCCGATGCTTCGCTACATGCTTAATACGGTCATCATTACCTTGCCCGCCGTTGCTGGTGCGATCACCCTTGCCACGCTTGCCGGGTTCGGTCTGGCGAAATACAAGTTTCGAGGCAACCTGTTGATGTTCTGCATGTTCGTCGGCGGCAATTTTGTGCCCTTTCAGATCCTGATGGTGCCGGTTCGGAATATGGCAGTGCGGATGGGGCTTTACGACACGTTTTGGGCGTTGATTTTGTTTCATCTGGCGTTCCAAACGGGCTTCTGCACCCTGTTTATGCGCAATTTCATTTCGACGCTTCCCGATGCTTTGATGGAGTCGGCGCGCGTTGAAGGCGCAAATGAATTTCAAATTTTCTGGAGCATCATCCTTCCCCTGATGCGACCGGCTTTGGCGGCTTTGGCGGTATTGATATTTACCTTTATCTGGAACGACTATTTCTGGGCTTTGGTGATGGTCCAGAGCGATGCGGTGAAACCCGTGACCACCGGGCTGTCGGCTCTGCGAGGAGAATGGGTGGCATCGTGGCAGCTAATATCGGCTGGTTCGATCATCGCCGCATTGCCACCTGTGGCGATGTTCTTTTTACTTCAACGCCAATTCATTGCCGGGTTGACCTTGGGCGCCGTTAAGTAGATGCAGCAACGGTCGATTCCGTTGATTCCCGGGAGATAGTTCAGGCACTTAAACAAGAAGGTGATTTGAGATGGATAAGAGCGTCGCGGCTTTTGCCCCAGGCCGGGTTGAATTGCTAGGAAATCATACGGATTATAATGAAGGCGTGGCGTTAGCAGCTGCTATCCATCTTGGAGTCACCGTTCACGCCGAAAAGATCCCGGCCGACGTGATCGAGGTCAGTTCGGAAACCAACGGACGCACGGCCAGCGCCCCGTTGAAGAATCTGCAACGGCTCGAAGCAGAGCCCTGGGCTAACTATCCAGTGGGGGTGGTAAGGATTTTGCGCGAGGCCGGATTTGGAATTGGCGGTTTACGGCTGCGCGTAAGCAGCAGCCTGCCGCCTGGCTCCGGACTATCAAGCTCTGCGGCGCTTGAGGTGGCGACGGCGGTGGCCGCGCTTGAGCTTTTCGGTTTGAACATTGAACCGATGACCCTCGCTCGACTCTGTCAAAGGGCCGAGAACGAATTCGTGGGGGTGCGATGCGGCCTCTTAGACCAGGCGTCCTCGATATTTGGAAAAGAGGATGAGGTCATCCTGCTGGATTTTCGTGCGATTACTGCTCGAACGGTGCCGCTGGCGCATGACGTCGCGCTGCTTCTGGTAGACCCTCGTGTTCCTCATCAACTGTCTGGAGGGGAATATAATGAGCGCCGAAGTCAATGCCATGCGGCAGCTGTGGCCCTCGGTGTAAAGGCCCTGCGAGATGTAAGTTCACAAGCGGTACTGGATGCATCGTTGGATCCGTTGATTCGTGACCGGGCCTTGCACATCACGGGCGAGAACGAGCGTGTCCTGGCTGGGGTGGCCGCTTTGGAGAATGGGCAGATGCAGAAGTTCGGTGAACTCATGTTCCAATCTCACCAGAGCTCAAGCCGTAATTTCGCGAATAGCACTTCGTCTCTGGATGTGCTCGTTGAAATCGCAAGGGAGACCCAAGGCGTACTTGGAGCGCGGCTTACTGGCGGCGGTTTCGGCGGTGCAACAATCTGGCTGGTGGAGAAGGACAAAGTGGAGCAAATCCTGACCAGCGTTTCGGAGGCTTACCGGCAGAGAACCGGAGCGGCCTGCACGACGCTTGTCACAAAAGCTTCACAAGGGGCTCGACTAATCAGGAGAAACTCGGGTTGACTTTGAAGAGGCCCAAACAATCATGGACAAGAATCAGCATCCTCATCGTCGTTATAACGCTCTGACAGGCGACTGGATCCTCGTCTCTCCCCATCGCACGCAGCGCCCCTGGCAGGGCCGGCAGGAGGGAGCGCCCCGTGGCGAACGGCCCGCGTACGATCCGAAGTGCTACCTTTGCCCGGGCAACGAACGCGCCGGCGGTGTAAAGAACACCGAATACACATCCACCTTCGTTTTCACGAATGATTTTGCTGCGATGCTGCCCGGCGGCGGCCCTTCGCCTGCGGACGGCGACGGGGGACTTTTGCGCAGTGAGCGAATTTCCGGGACATGCAGGGTAATCTGCTTTTCACCCCGGCATGACCTGACGTTGCCTGAGATGCCGGTGGAGGCCATTCGAGGAGTTGTAGATGTCTGGGCAGCGCAAACCGAAGAACTCGGCAGGGATTACCGCTGGGTTCAGGTCTTCGAGAATAAGGGTGACATCATGGGTTGCTCGAATCCGCATCCGCATGGCCAGATCTGGGCAAGCGATTTCGTTCCCAACGAACCGGCTAAAGAAGATCGGCAGCAGTTGGCGCACTTGCGCCTGCATGGATCGCCACTGCTCCTTGATTATTTGAAGTTGGAGATGGAGCAAAATGAACGCATCGTCGTGCAAAATGAGGATTGGGTTGCGCTTCTACCCTACTGGGCAACGTGGCCCTATGAAATGCTGCTTTTGCCACGCCGGCACGTATTGAGGTTGCCCGACCTGCGCGAATCGGAAAGAACAAGTCTGGCCGAAATTCTGAAGCGCCTTTTGACGCGATACGACAACCTTTTCGAAGTATCCTTTCCGTACTCCATGGGCTGGCACGGCGCTCCGGCAGGCGGCGGTGACATCGAGCACTGGCAATTGCACGCGCATTTCTATCCGCCGCTGCTGCGTTCCGCGACGGTAAAGAAATTCATGGTGGGCTATGAGATGCTGGGTGAAGCGCAGCGCGACCTGATGCCCGAACAGGCCGCGCAGACACTTCGGAACCTGTCGGAAATTCACTTTAAAGAGAGGAAAGAATGAAAATTCTTGTTACTGGCGGAGCCGGGTACATCGGCAGCGTGGTCGTCGAGCAATTGATCGCTGGAAACGAGTCCGTGGTTGTTTTTGATAATCTCTCACAGGGTCACCGGGCGGCAGTGCATCCCGAGGCCGTTTTTGTGCAAGGCGATTTGGCTGATCGTGCAGCAATTGATGCCGTGCTCAGCCAACATCGGCCTGACGCCGTGATGCATTTTGCATCCAAAACCCTTGTGGGGGAGTCGATGCAAAAACCCTTTCTGTACCTTGGCGATAATGTCACTACCGGTCTGAATCTGTTCCAAAGCATCGTGGAGCACGGGGTCAAGCGCGTAATCCTCTCTTCGACTGCTAACCTGTTTGACCAACCCGAACGAATGCCGATTGACGAGGCCGAGCGGATCGTTCCGGGCAGCCCATACGGCGAATCGAAATTCATCCTTGAGCGCATCCTGCACTGGCTCGACCGGATTTGTGGAGTTCGCTTCGCGTGCCTACGCTACTTTAACGCTGCAGGAGCCACGTCTACGCGGGGCGAAGACCACAGCCCGGAGCTTCACCTCATCCCGCTCGTTCTGCAGGTCGCGCTCGGAAAACGCGAAAAGGTTTCCATTTTTGGAGATGATTACCCGACCCGCGACGGGACGTGCGTGCGCGATTATATCCATGTCATTGATCTTGCGCAGGCGCACATCCTGGCTTTGGGCGCGCTTGACGGTGGCAGCCGCTTTTACAATCTGGGTAACGGCGAAGGTTTTACCGTCAAAGAAGTCATCGATACGGCACGGGAGATAACCGGTCGAACCATACGTGCGGACGCCGCGCCCCGCCGCGCCGGCGATCCTGCCGTGCTCGTGGCGGCAAGCAACAAGATTCGCAAGGAACTTGCCTGGGCACCCCAATTTCCGCACGTGCGCGAAATCATTGAAAGCGCCTGGCAATGGCACCAGGCCAATCCTGACGGTTATTGAACGTCAATAACGGCTTATGAAGTTCTGATGCGGCCCTGGAGGGCGCCGGTCCCTCGGCGCCCAATCCGTTGGGACGATGTTCTGCTCCCACGGCTGCAAGGGACTGCAGCCCTCCAAAGTCAATAGCGATCAACGAAAACCGCCCGCGACGCGTATCGTTTCGCCGGTAATCCACGCGCTGTCTGAAGACGCGAGAAAGCCAGCAACCGGAGCGATGTCGCGAGGCTGGCCGATGCGGCCCAGCGGAGTCTGCGCAACCGCTTGTTTCTCAAAGTCGCTCCCTGAAACCCCAATGGTGTGATAGCCTTCTGTCTCGACCGCGCCGGGATTGATCGAGTTCACACGGATCCTTCTTGGTCCAAGTTCCTTGGCTAAGACGCGCGTGACTGCGTCCACGGCACCTTTAGTCGCCGTGTAGATCACCGATGTTGGCGGCGTAAAGCTCGATGCAACCGAACTGATATTGATTACGCTGCCACCTTCTGCGCCGAAGTATTTGGTAGCTTCCTGCGTCGCCAGAATCAAACCGAGAACGTTAGTGTTGAACTCTCGATGAAACTCGTTCTCCGTGACTTCTTCGAGAGGAACGAACTGGTATACCCCCGCGTTGTTCACCAGGATATCGAGCCGGCCGAACGCTTTGTTCGTCGCGGTAAAGAGGCGTTCGATATCTGTCTTCTTGGCCACATCGCCTTGAACTGCGATTGCCTGTCCGCCGCGTTTTGTTATTTCATCGACTACGCGATCCGCGCCTTCTTTTGACCTGGCATAGTTCACAACGACGGCCGCGCCTTCAGCGGCGAGATGTCTGGCGATATCAGCGCCAATTCCCTTTGAGGCGCCTGTTACGACAGCGACTTTTCCTGCAAGTTTTTGTGTATTCATTTTTTCTTTCTTTAATGTTGAGCGGCTGGTTCGAGTGCCGCGTTGGTGAGAACCGGATCATTGTCCGCTTTGCGCGGAAGCGGCTTGTAGCGAACGATGCATCACGACAAAGGTGTATTGCCGCCGCGATGCCAGTTTAACTATCCGCATAGAGCGAAAGCGGTCTTCGACATTCGGGCCTTCCCGAAATCGCGCGAAGGAGAGGCGGTGTCACGGCGTGTTTCGGCCGGCTGCAAGCCGAGCCTCGCGAAATGTGCATCCACAAGGTCTGGGAAAATCAAATGCGGGAAAAAGGAGAGTTGTTGCGCCTTGGCTTCCTCCTCATCGAGGACGAGGTTAATGATTTGGCCTGAATCTGGATACGCCTTTTGGTAGTGGCGCT